>SL_8KL_010_SEDDRAFT_10001605_pt1 | contig 19549 bp, 15 predicted proteins | sample SodLakKL_010_SED_4_FD_11160 | JGI IMG/M metagenome (IMG submission 11160)
AAAAAAAAAATAAAAATTTTCTAGAATCTAGATTTGAGAACCACGATACCGTCTTCTGTAGTTATACTGATAGGCTGCTTTCCAGTAGTATGATCAGTACCTCTCATCTTCAAAACTTCTAGATACTTTCTCCTGGAACCTTCTTCCTCGAGCATACTTAACAATATCACGCTGTCAACCGCATAAGTTACTTCTTCTGGATAGGCTTGGCCCGGTGCTACCTCTCCAGTCAATACCGAAACGGCCTGCCAATTCTTCAAAAGATTTATCAGTTCGAAAAGAAAGGATCTGTACTCATTCTCAAAATATGGTCCCACTACCGTTATGGGGTCTATCACTATCCGCTGCGGCATGACTTCAGCTATTTTGTCATCTATGAAGTCCAAAAGCTCCTCATACCCTTCATTTTGTACTAACAATCCTATATCTTGATATTTTATCTCACTACCGAAGAAATCTTTATCTACGAAATCGAATTGGTTAGTGTATCTCAACATCCACTGGGTTGGTTCTGAGAGGGTGGTGAAGAACAGTCCTTGTTCTCCCTGTCTAGCGCCTTCGGTAAGAAATTTCAATCCAAAGGTAGTTTTCCCTGTGCCAGCTCCTCCGGCGACGAGAGAAACAGAGGGAAATGGAAAACCTCCATCCACCATCTCATCTAGTCCCTTTATACCAGTCGAAATCCTTTCAAATTCAGCCATTTTTTATATCCTCCTTTAGTTTTTTAACATTTATGATGTTTTTCACATGTTTCCTAACGATTCTATCTAATTCTTCGTTAGAATCAGAATCCATCACCAAACAACCAATTAAGTTATCATGAGAAATAATAAGATCTTCAAAGGAACTCAAAAAATCTTGAATCTTATCTATATTGTTGTAGTTCGACACGGTCGATAGGTTATCTATCAGCACGAAATCGATGTTCTCAAGAGTTCCGAAATCTTTCCTTTTACCTTCCTTTTCTTCAAGGATTCCAGCCAACTTCTCTATTTGAAAGGCATTATTTACAAAATCGACATTTTCTCTATCTACCCTTTTCCTTCTAGATAGATGGTTTACAGTATCTATGTACCATATATTTTCCTGGTTTATATCATGATTATTTAAAAGATAAGCCATATTTTGATGAGGTCTATCTAAACTCATGAAGTATCCTTTTTTATCTTCTAAGTCCAAAAGACCTTTGAGAAGAAAAAAATTGGTCTTTGCTATCTGAGTCGTGGGAGTATTTAAAAGAATAGTCCCTGGGTTGTCGACCTTTTTTAACTCCTTCATCAGACTTTTCACCAATTCTAAATCTTTCCCGTCCATGTAGGATTCCTATGGTCACAGTCTGTTGTGGTATATAAATAATTTACTGATATTTAAGAAATAACTTGTAAAAGATTCAACCGAAAGGAGATAGAAAAAGGTAAATAATCAATGTCATAAGATAGTGGTAGGTAGTATGGACCTAGATGACATGTTCTGGCCAGATGATGTGGCTGTGATAGGTGCCTCAAACAAAGAGGGCAAAGTAGGTAATGCGATAATGAAATCGCTTAAAAGAAAATTTGAAGGAAATATATATCCTGTAAATATTAAAGAAAAATATATATTAGGTATCGAAGCTTACAAATCAGTAACAGATATCCAAGGTGAAGTGGATCTAGCTTTAGTGTCTTTACCTGCGAAAACCGTACCTGACATCTTAAAAGAATGTGGCAAGTCAGATATAAAAAACGTAATAGTCGTCAGTGCAGGATTTAGTGAAGCGGGAAGAGAAGATCTTGAAAAAGATATCAAAGATATAGTGAAGAAGTATGATATGAACCTTATAGGACCGAACTGTTTGGGAATCTACAATCCTTGGATTGAACTCGATACGATATTCAACCCTCCAGAAAGACAAGCCCGCCCGGATCCTGGATCCATTGCCTTCCTCTCTCAGAGCGGTGCTTTCGGTGCGGCGATATTGGATTGGTTTTCGGAATCTAATATAGGTTTGAGTAAATTTATCAGCTATGGAAATAGAGCCGACATAGACGAGGCGGACTTGATCAATTATATATCTGAGGACGAAAAAACTGACTTCATAATCTTTTATATCGAAGGTGTTAAGGACGGAAGAAGGTTTTTTGAAGCAGCCAAAAATAGCAAGAAACCGATATTGGCTATCAAGTCAGGCCGTACCGAGAAAGGTTCTTCAGCCGCGACGTCTCACACTGCTTCACTGGCCGGAAAAGATGGTGTTTACGACGGCGCCTTCAAACAGTCAAAGGTCATAAGGATAAGGACATTAAGGGAGATGTTCAATGTGGCCAAGGCTTTATCTTTTCAACCTCTCCCAGAGGGTAAAAACGTAGGAATAGTAACCAACGGAGGAGGTGCTGGAGTCATGTCTACGGATTCACTTATAAATAAAGGGTTGAAATTAGCTAACTTTTCCGATCAAACGAAAGATAATTTCGAGAGAGCAGTGGATGAAGGAATTATACCAAATCACGCGACTCTCAAAAATCCAGTTGATATCGTTGGTGATGCGCCTTCTGAAAGGTACAAGAGGGCTATGGAGATAACACTAGAAGATGATAACGTAGATGTTCTGATCGTGGTCTGTCTATTCCAATCTCCGGCGTTAGATGACGGTATAGTCGAAAAACTCGATAAGATGCAGGAGAAGGGAAAGCCGATAATAACCATCGCTTCTGGTGGTGAATTCACCCATAAGATGGCAGCTCAGATCGAGAAGAAAGGTTTACCGGTTTATCAAACACCAGAAGATGCTGTCCAAGCAGTCAACGGATTGTGCAAAAGTGCTGAGCAGATACAATAAAACTGTTCGCAAATCGAAAATCTTTTTTCCATCCTTGTGTATGTTGAGATGAGATGATAAGAAAACATTGTTTCTTCAGCGGGAAGGTCCAGGGAGTTTTCTTTAGAGCTAACACGAGAGAAAAGGCTCAAGAAAAAGGAGTCAAGGGCTGGGTAAAAAATCTTAGAGATGGCAGAGTTGAGGCCGTTTTTGAAGGCCCTGAGAAGAAGGTAAATGAAGTCATAGAATTCTGCAAGAAGAACCAACCTCATGCTAGAGTGGACGATGCCGAGATCGAGGAAGAAGAACCCACTGGTAAGTTCGATTCTTTCCGTATCAAACGCTGATCTAGAAGGATGATAGGTCTCTACAGCGCTTAAGAAGAATCGCAACGCTCCTCTATAAGACTCTTGACCGTCCTGATCTGCATAGTGTTGGTTATACCGGTAACGGGAGCGGGTACGCCGACCGTTATCAATAGTTTATCATCTTTATCGACCATTCCTTTTTCGAAAAGTTTTTTCGCCGTACCGCAAACCATCTCATCCACATGTTGTGGAAATTCTGTGTAAAATGCCCTTACGCCCCAGACTAAACTTAACCTTCTCTGGACCGATCTTTTGTCTGTAAAAGCAATTATTTCTACATCGGGTCTAAATCTAGCTATCTTGTGAGCTGTATAGCCGGAAGAGGTATGAGCCACTATATACTTCGCATCGATCTCTCGGGCAGCTTGAGTTACATTTTTCGCGATTATATCTGCTACATCTCCGCTCTTCCTCTCAGTAGTGAAATATTTTCTTCCTTTCACGTATTCTTCCATCTTTTCTAATATTTCAGACATAAATTTTACCGACTTGACAGGATATTTTCCTATCGCTGTTTCCTCAGAAAGCATCACCGCTGCAGAGCCATCTATAACTGCATTAGCTACGTCAGAAACTTCAGCCCTTGTCGCTCTAGGACTTTCAGTCATAGATTTGAGCATCTGTGTTGCGGTTATAACAGGTTTTTCCTCGATATTAGCTTTCTCAATTATTTGCTTTTGGAGTACCGGGACATCAGAGGCGGGAATCTCAACCCCTAGATCGCCTCTCGCTATCATCACACCATCCGAGGCTTGAATTATCTCATCGATATTTTCAACTGCTTTGAGATGTTCTATCTTAGCGATTATATTCATATCCGAATTTTTCTTTTCGATGAGTTCCCTTATCTTTTCTATCTCTTCAGCGGATTTTACAAAGGAGGCAGAAACGAAATCGAAACCTTCATCTACGCTGAATTTGATGTCTCGTATATCCTTTTCAGTCGGTGCTTTAAGCCCCATATCCTTTCCTGGCACGTTAACCGACTTTCTAGAGAGTACTTTCCCGCCGTAGATGATCTCACACTCTATCTCATCGGTCATATCTACAACTCTTAATTCGATCTGTCCGTCGTCTATCAAGATGGTATCTCCTTTCTCTAAAAATTCATCTATCGTGGGATGATCTACCGGTAGTACCTGTTCGTTTCCTTTCATATCTTGGGTCACTATCCTTACTCTTTCACCCTGTCGCAGCTCAGTATCTTCTTCTACCTCGTTCAACCGTATCTCCGGTCCCTGCGTGTCCATCATAACCCCGATTTTATCGGAGATATCTCTGATTTTAGCAAGGATCTCAGAATGTTCTTCGTGAGTTCCGTGAGAAAAATTCTGTCTAGCAACATCTATTCCTGCTGATACTAGTCTTTCTAGATCCTCTTCTTTATACGAGGCCGGGCCTATGGTAGCAACGATCTTTGTTTTTCTCATCGAAGTTCACTCCTCTATACTTTTTAACTTAAAATTGAGAGTGACTATTTATTATTTTCAATAGGCACAAATGATAAATAGAGAATTTTTCATCTCTTAGCAGGAGTGATGAAGATGTTGGACGAAAGGAAAGTTAGAGAAAAACTAGATGATTATGATTTTGATAATATAAAAATTGGTGCTATAGCATCCCATTCAGCACTAGACATATGTGACGGGGCGGCTGATGAAGGATTTCCAACTTTGGCTGTGTGCCAAAAAGGTCGAGAAATGACATACGATAAATATTTTAGAAGATATGAGGATAAAACGGGAAAAAGAGAAAGAGGAGTGGTAGATGAGACTTGGGTATTGGATAGATTCGGTGACGTTATAGATGAAGAGAATCAGAAAAGGCTTATAGACGAAAATGTTCTCTTTGTCCCCAATCGTTCTTTCACCGCTTATGCCTCTTTGGACAGGATTGAGAACGAATTCGAAGTTCCGATGATAGGTAGTCGAAATTTACTCCGCTCCGAAGAGAGGGAAGAAGAAAAAGACTACTACTGGTTACTTGAAAAAGCAGGTCTTCCTTTTCCGAAGAAGTATGAAGATCCTGAAGAGATAGATAAACTCGTCATGGTAAAATTACCACACAAAGAGAAGAGGTTAGAGAGGGGTTTCTTTACCGCGGCTTCCTATGAGGAATATCAAGAAAAATCTGAACAACTATTAAACAACGATGTGATAACGGAAGAGGACCTAAAAGATGCCAGGATCGAGGAGTATATCATAGGGCCGGTCTTCAATTTTGATCTGTTTTACAGTCCGATCACAGAGAATGGGCCAAAAATTGAACTCCTAGGGATAGACTGGCGGTTCGAGACCAGTCTCGACGGCCATGTGAGGCTTCCAGCCCCTCAGCAGATGACTCTTACCGAAAAGCAGAAAGTTCCGGAATATACGGTGATCGGTCATAACAGCGCTACCCTTCGAGAATCCGAAATAGAGAAGGTATTTGAGATGGCTGAAATCTATGTCGAAGCAACCAAGGAACATTATGACCCAGGGATCATAGGTCCTTTCTGCTTGCAGACATGTGTCGACAAAGACCTAAATTTTTATATTTATGACGTTGCACCAAGAGTCGGCGGAGGTACTAATGTTCATATGAACGTCGGACACCCATATGGAAATACGCTATGGGGTAAGAAGATGTCTACAGGGCGACGATTGGCTCTCGAGATTAAAAGAGCTATGGAGAGAGACAAATTAGAGGCACTGGTCACCTGAAAAACTTAGACTTTATCTTTGAAAGCCCGTGGCCAGTTGTATTATTTGCCGGTAAAAAACATTATATATAAACAAACAATTGATTGAATTAAATAGGAGGATAAATAATGGGTATCTTAGATTCTATAAGTTCATTATGGGATAAAGAAAAAAGAGCCTTTAAAAAATCACGTAAATTACTGACGAAGGCTGAAGATAGCTATAGGGAGGGAGATTTAGAAAAGGCTAAAGAAAATTGTGATAAAGCCTGGAACTATTTAAATAAAAAAGAAAAGGCTTTACTTGGTAGGAAGGAAGAACTGTCAGAAATTTATGATACTTTAGGATGGCTTTACTATAATTTGGGTTTCGAGAATGAGGGATTAAGGGCTGAGGAGAGATCACTTCAAATTTATCAAGACAATATTAAAGCTCTTAATCATAAAGCTCTGTTGCTTGCTGAGCAGGGAAGAAAGGACGAAGCATTGAGATTCTTAGAGGATGCGATTGAGGTTGACCCAGAAAATAAGATGAGTTATGGTAACAAGGGAGATATTTTGGCGGATATGGGTCGAGAAGAAGAAGCTGTAAGAGCATACAAGGGAGGATTAGAGAAAGATCCAGATGACATATCCTTCTATGACAAAATTTTAGATATAAATCCTGAAGATGCAGAGATTTTAACAGAAAAAGCAATGGCTCTGAAAAGAGACGGTAATTTTGGCTCAGCTATTGAAACATTGAACAAGGCTTTAGATATAAATCCAGATAACGAAAATATTTGGCTCAATAAAGGTTTGGTTTTAAAAGAACAAGACAAGCTCAACGATGCCGTGGTCTGTTTTGATAATGGAATAGATATAAATCCAGATTTAAAGGAACTTTGGGTGGAGAAAGGAACTACACTCCATCAGTTGGAGAGACACGAAGAAGCTTTGGAAGCTATTGAAAATGCTCTAGAATTGGATAAAGAGGACAAAGAATCATGGAATGAAAAAGGTACTATTTTGTTCGAGATGGAGAGATACGAAGATGCTGTGGCTGCATTCGAGGAAGGTATAAATGTCGATATGTCTGATCACAGGTTATTAAATAATAAAAAAGAGGCTCTTAAAGAATTAGAACGTTATGAAGAGTTGGTAAAAATATGTGACCGTATTTTAGAAAGCAATCCTGAAGATGCAAGTGCTTTATACGATAAAGGAGTAGCTCTTCAAAAGTTGGGGGAAAAGGAAAAAGCTATAAAGGCTTTCGAAGAAGCACTGTCTTTAAATCCTAGGGACTTAAGAGCCTTAGACCACGAGAAAGAGATATACAAAGACAAAAAGCAATGGGAAGATGTTATCAGGATAACTGAAAGGATGATCGAGATCGACGAAGAAAACATCCAAGCTTTGATCGATATGGGTGGAGCGTATTTAAAAATAAACGATCCTACAAGCGCTTTGGAAAAGTTCGAAAGAGCCCTAAGTTTGGAAAGAAAAAATACTGAAGCGCTGAACGGTAAAAAAGAAGCTTTGATTAAATTAGGTAGATATGATGAAGTGATAAAAGTATGTGATAGAATTTTGAATGTAAATCCTAATGACGCCAAAGCTTATTTCGACAGGTCTAAAGCTTATAGGATGAAAGGAGAACATGAAAAAGCTATAGAAGATTCTAAAAGAGGGCTCTCGAGAGACGAATCTAAGCCAGAAGAATGGAATTTTAAAGGTCTTTCCGAGTACAAAAAAGGAAGATTCGAGGAAGCGGTTAAAAGTTTTGAAAAAGCCCATGAATTAGATCCCAACGATAAAAGATATTGGAATAATAAAGGACATGCATTAAACAAATTGGAGAGATACGAAGAGGCAATCGAGGTTTATGATAAGGCTTTGGAAATTAATCCCGATGACTATAAGATTTGGTACAGCAAAGCCCTCGCTCAAGAGGGTGTAGATCGATACGAAGAGGCTGTTCGATCATATGATAAAGCACTAGCTATAGAAGACGAAGATAAAAATATTTGGTACAGCAAAGGAGCTGCTTTAGAGTGGCTTGAAAGATATGAAGAAGCCATAGATGCCTTCGATAAATCTTTAGAACTAGATCCGAGCAATAGATTTGCCCATATCCGTAGGGGCATCTGCTTAGCTGAGGTTGGGAAACATGGTGAGGCGGTGAAGTCTTTCGACAGGGCTCTAGATATGAAAGAGTATGATCTAAAGGTCCTAGAACATAAAAAGGAGTCACTTAAAGAACTCGGTCGATGGAGTGAAATTCAGCAAACTTCTGAAAAGATCTTGGAGATGAATTCCCAGAATGTAGAGGCATGGAGAGACAAAGCCGAATCTTTGAAGAAACTCGGTGAAGCCGAATCTGCGCTAGAGGCTATGGAGCGGGTACTCAATTTGGAAGAGACTCTTGATGATTTAAGAAGAACTAAAGATATCTTGAAGGAGTTAGAAAGGTGGGAAGATGTGACAAAATACTGTGATAAGATACTAGAGAAGGACGAGAATGACTTCGAAACTTGGAAAGATAAAGCAAAAGCTCACAAATTTTTGAAAGAAAGGGAGAAGAGTATAGATGCTTTCGATAAAGCTCTAGAACTTGATCCAAAAGATAAGACTTCTTGGATGCAAAAAGGTATGATCCAGGAACATCTCGAAAGGTACGAAAATGCTTTGAGGTCTTATAACGAGGCTCATGAACTTGACGAGAACGATGTCCACCCGATTATTAGAAAAGCAGAAGCCTTGAAGAAGATGGAACGATATGACGAAGCTATAGAATGGTATGACAAAGCCCTCGAATTGGAGCCAGAAAACACAGAATACCTCAATCTTAAAGGAGAGTGTCTCATCGAATCTGAAAAATATGATGAAGCTAGAGAGATCTTTGAGAAGTCACTAGGGATAGATGATCAGAACGGAGAGACCTGGAGATGCAAAGGTGAATTGGCTTTTGAAATGGAACATTACGAGGAAGCGATCAATTCTTTAGATACAGCGATTAAACTTGGTGTTGGAGACAAATCTACGTGGAGGATCTTAGCGGAATGTTACGACCTAGTCGGCAGAAAAGAAGATTCAGTGGAAGCTTATGAAGAAGCATTGGAAAAGGATCCTGAAGATGCAAGTCTTTGGTTCAAAAAGGGGCAGGTAGAATCCGAAGCTCGCGATATACCGACTAGGGAGGCGATAGAAAGTTTCAAAACAGCTACGGAAAAAGACAAAGAGTATCAAGAAGCCTGGTTTGAATTAGGTCGTTCCTATGAAGAGGTCTCTGATCTCAAGGAGGCTTTGAGCGCTTATGATAAAGCTATAGGTTTAGATCCAGAAGACAAATATGCCTGGAATAACAAGGGGAGAGTTCTATTAGAGATGGAAAAATTGGAAAAGTCGAAAAGGGCCTTCGAAAGAGCGATCGAGATCGATTCAGAGTTCCGATCTGCAAACGAAGGGCTTGAAGTGGCCGAGGACAGGGAGAAATCGAAGAAACTCGAGAAGTATGCGAAAGATATTCTAGAATACGAATGTAGAAGAGGCAAATCAGTAACTAAAGAAGAGGCTTTCCAGAAATGTGATGTTCCATACAATCACATCGATGACGTTTTCAGATATATCACATTGAAGGAAGGAATGGATTTGAGCTCTCTTTCGAGAGAAAAGAAAAATAATCTAGAAGAAGCTTCTAAAGTAATAATTTCCAAACTCGCAGAGGAGAAGAGAGATAAACTGGTCAAAGAAGGCATAAAATTGTGCGACATCGTCACTAAGTTCCCTGATAAAAAAATCAAGGAATGTAAGGAAGTGCTAGAATATATCAAAGCGGTGGATGAGATGGATGTTCAAATCGACGAAATCGACGACAAGACTGAAAGGCTACTTAAACACAAAGCCCTAGAATTATCACCTGAGAACAGAGACTTTTTGAGCCTTATCAGCAATTTAGATATAGGGATATTCCAGGCTAAAAAACTTCAGGCAGCTCTAAAGAAATTTGAAGGTGCTGATTACCAAGCTCCGAGCACTAAAATATCTAGTCTTACCAGCGGAGAGATCGAAAGAGAAAAAAAGAGAGTTGAAAGTAAAGATATAAAAACGGAAGAAAAAAGTGAAGAGATCTCTTCTGAGGGAAAAGATGAAACAGGCAAATCTGAACCAGAGAAAGATCAAGAGGAAAAAGAAACTACCACCTACGAAAGCTGCCATTTCTGTGGAAAAAGAACAGATTATAAGCACGAGTGTGGAGACCTCCCGTTATGCTCAAAATGCAGAGATGATCAAGCCGGAGAAGAGTGTCCAGAATGCGGTGAAGTGATAGGTAGTCCCGAACCATTAGAAGATGAAGAAATGCTTCTATGAGGAGCGAAGAGATCATCTCTAATCTTATAGAATTTCAGAACATGGTAAATTTAGGAAGATTTAAAATACTCCGATTTGAGGCTCTTAACCATGAAGAAAGAGAAAATATTTGAAGGGATTTTTCCAGCAGTTATCACCCCATTTGATGAAGATGAAAAAATCGATAAAAAAAAGATGGGCGATTTTATAGATTTTGTATTAAACCGAGGGGTCCATGGGATCTACTTGCTCGGGACTAACGGCGAAGCCCCACTTTTAACTTTCAAAGAAAAGAAAAAAATCATAGATACCTCAATCAGAAAAGTGAACGGGAGAGTTCCGGTTATCGCTGGAACAATGTGCAACAGCACTAAAAAAACTATCGAATTGAGCAAATATGCTGAAGAGAAAGGAGCTGATGCTGTCCACGTAATCGTTCCTTATTATTTTCCAATCGATGAGGACTCTCTTAAAGTACATATTAAGGAGATCGTAGAGGAAATAGAGATACCTATTTTTCTTTATTCTATTCCTCAATTTACTGGCAATGAAATAAAGAGTTCAACCTTCTTACAACTTGCTGAAATTAAGGATTTGATCGGATTGAAAGACAGCTCTGGTGATATAGAGTTGTTTTATAAGACAATGGTCGAGGTCAGAAAAAAGCGAGAGGATTTTGTCTTTTTTGGCGGCAATGATTCCCTCGTATTCAGTTATCTTGCTTTAGGCGGAGATGGAGCTGTAACGGCTATAGGAAATGCCTTTCCAGAAATTTTTGTCGAAATCTACGAACAATTCAAGGCAGGAGATATGGAAGCGGCAAAACAGAAACAGAGAAAAGTGTTAGAGATAAAGAACATATTTAACAAGTATCCAACGATGTCTGCTGTTAAGGGAACTCTTAAAGTCAAAGGACATGATTATGGAGATCTAAGAAAACCACTGTACTCCTTAAAAAAGGATGAATTAGATGATTTGGAAGATGAACTCAAAAAGATAGAAGTTATATAATTAAGAGGTGAGCATGAGATGGATCTTGATCAGTTGAGAGGAAAGGTCGCTATCGTGACTGGGGCAAGCTCCGGGATAGGAAAAGCAATTTGTAAAAGATTAGCGAAAGAGGGTATAAATCTTAGTTTAGTGGCTAGAAGAAGAGAAAGACTCGAAGAACTGTCAAAAAGTTTAGAAGAAAGGAATTCCATCAAAACCTTGATTTTGCCCACAGACGTTAGAGATGAAGAGCAGGTGAAAAAAGCTGTAGAGAGTACCGTAGATAAATTCGGTAAATTGGATATACTAGTTAATAATGCGGGGATAATCAGGTATGGAGAAATAGAGAACTTTTCTATATCTGACTACAAGGAAGTGATGGGGACTAATTGTGACGGTGTTTTTTTCTTCACAAAAGAGGCTTTACCGCACGTTAGAGAGTCTAAAGGAAACCTGGTCTTTATAGGAAGTTTCGACGCTAATCATCCTCGTTCTTTCAATCCTGTCTACGCAGCTTCAAAGTGGTGGGTAAAAGGATTTACTCACAGCATCGAAAGTATCGTAGGCGAATCGGGAGTTGCAGTTACACTTTTGAATCCTTCCGAGGTCAGAACAGATATTAAGGATGAAGAAGGAATGAAGTATAAGGAAAAATTTGATGGAAAAGATGTTATGGATCCGGAAGAGGTGGCGGAAGCGGTTTTATTTTCCCTTTGCCAGGAAGGCAGCACAACAGTAAGTGAGATGAATTTATTAAGAAGAGATAAGATGAGCGATTTCTTCTAATCCTGAGATAGGTTTTTTTCTTTCAACTCTTCTTCGATCTCTTCTTTAGAACGCGGCATGACAGATTCTGCTATGGAGATCCCTTCTGCCCCGTCAAAATTTCCTCCATACTTTAGTGCCCCTTCTGACTCTGCTCCTTTCATCATTTTGATGTTTCCCACACCTATGATATTAGAAACTATCGTATTTTCACCCAAAATTACGTCTCCAAAAGATTCGATATTTTTTGCCGAGTTCTTTTCTCCTAAATTGATACTTGGCCCTCTTAATTTACCTTGTATTTCTGTTCTTGCTCCGGTGTCAATCTCACCTGATTTAGCCTCCGCATGACCTTCTATTTTAACATCTTTACCCATTCTAATATAACCTGAGGACTCTATCGGCCCATGAATTACAGTTGAATCTCCTATTTCGATATCGCTCTTGCACTTTATCCCCCCATTTATCTCAGATCTATCTGGGATAACGATGCTTTTGTCCGTACGTATAGCATAATCATCTTTAGCCCTATATTCATTCAACTCTTCTATTAATTCTTCGTTCTCTTTGTTCAACTCTTCGACTTCCTCTTTCAAATCGAAGATTTCGTACTCGAGTGTTTCGATTAGATCTTGAGTATCTTCGGAAAGTTCTCCCTCTTCCCTTTCGCTCATCTTCGCGATCAAATTTTTTAACTGACTTCCATGTTTATCTAATATGTTTTTTTTCTCGTTCAGCAGATTCCTCTTTTCATTTTGAAGTTCTTCATTTTTATTTTTTAATTTTCTCATCCCATTTTTGAGCTTCTCTACTTTCTCCTGGTATAATTCTAATTTTTCCTCTAATTCCTTCTTCTTGAACATAATCTCCCATAGAAGGTTATTCTTTCGGATTATATAAATCTTTTACGAAATTTACCTGACTTTAGAAAACTGTTTTTCCAATAGACTCGTACATCTTTTTTTTGCTATTGAAATAGTCATTGCCATCAAAATATATGTTCTTATATTTTTTTCGCATATCAGGTTCAAGCATAGGTTTTATGTTTTTCCAAACCCGGTCTCTCATATTCAACTTATCCAGATATATCTCTTCTACCCCTAAAGAATCTAGAGTATCTTTCAATCTTAATAGATCTTCTTTATCATCATTAAGATAGGGGAATAAAGGACCGATAAAGACCCACAGATCTAGATTTTCTTCTTTCAATTCTTTTATAGCAGATAATCTTTCTGAAATCGATGGAGCGTTCGGTTCAAACCTTTTTCTAAAATTTTCGTCTAACGTGGTGATTGTAAAACCGACGTCGCAATCCATTTTTTTCAAAAGATCAACATCTCTTTTGACCAGACCTGACTTGGTCTGTATAAGGACAGGAAAATCACGCCTTGACAGTGGTTCTAGACATCTTCTAGTCAGTTCATATTTTTCTTCCGCTTCTTGATAAGGATCTGTGACGCTTCCGATCCGGACCATCCCTCTCTTCTTATTTTTCAATTCCTTTGATAGAACATTAGGTATATTCCTCTTCACATCTAGAAATTCTCCCCAATGACGTTCTTCTCTCAGAACACAGGGACTGTAACAATATTTACATCCATGAGAACAACCCCTGTAAGGATTCAATGCATAATCTGATTCTAACTGAGATTTAGAGAGGGCCGTTTTACAACTGATCGGAGTGATCTTTACTCCTTCTATCTCAACTTTTTTAAATCCTAATTCCAATGTCTATCATCTCCAAATTCAAAATCTTTTTCTTCTGAACTAGTCTTTTTATTTACCCCCATCCCGAAATCGCTCAAGCGAGTTTGGTAGAGTGAATCTTGAAGCACCTCGCTGTATTTTTTCCAGGTCTCTATCTTTATATCCAAACGTGTGGAGATATAAAATAATGCATCCTTCAAATTTTCAAATGTTTTTGGGTCTTTTCTCAAAGCGTCTCTAACGTGTTCTCTTACATTCCATACGCCCACTGGCATTATATATCCTGGGTGTGTTTCTCTCAATATAACTGCTCCTGCCTGTCTTTTTTCTTGGGAGAGTTTTTCGGCTATAGCTAGCCTAGCAGCATAAAAACATCCGCCGATCTCTGCGTAATCTGAGCGTCCTTCATATTTCTCGTGGCTTGAAATTATTGCGATATTGTTTCCGTGCGGGTTCCATGCGGTTTCTGGGTACCACGCCTCCACCAATTCATAGATCCATGTTCTTGGTAACATCAATATCTCCCACCTGTTGTCGAGTTCCCAGGTTTCGTATACCCTGTATTCGTCTATAGGCCGGTAATCTTTCACTCTTTCTCTGAGATTTTTTCCTATAGTGTCATCTACAGCAGTGATACTCCACCTTGTTGGAACGAACTTTCGATTGTTTTTCAATCCAAAAGATCCTACACTGAAAGCCCTCTGTATTTTTGAGATCAGAACATCTTTTTCATATAAATCCATTACTCCTTTCGTGGCCTTCAAATCCGTGTCGAAATGAACTTTATCCAAACGTTTGTCGAACTTTATAGTCCCTAGATCCATCTTTTCTAGGGGGCCAGACGGACCGTATGGTTGAACGGAATCCGAGACGGTTATCCTACCACCCGGTTTTTTCTTGAAGAAAGCTTCGACTTCAGCAGGTTCTTTGGCGAGAGCCATCTGTCTAGTAAAATCTATCAACCTGTTTGAATCCTGGAATTTGTCGACCCTAACGGGATGTTTACCTCGTATAAGTTTTGTTCTACTGTTGACGATATCGTCGATGTCTCTTCCAACCCACTTTTCCGGTGTATCAAGTTCCTCCGTATTTCCATGGAAAGGTGGAACTAATGGCCCAACATCTACTTTTGGATAACCGTATCTTCCAACGAAAACACCAGGTGGTGATGAACCTGAAATATCAGTATCGTCAACCATCGGTTGAGATTTCATCCGATGATAGTATTTGACTACTACAGGACAGCGCTCCCTCCCACATAGGTTCTTTGACCCTCTGCATCTCGCACATCTCTTACTAGATTGTACGAAATGTTCATCATCAGCTAAGTCTACTTCCATCAATTATTCAATATGATGTAGACAGTTTTTAACACTTTCTATAAGAGAAAGGATGGGTTAAGGGGTTTTTAGCAATATTCATTCTTAAAATCTTCTAATATGCTCTCCAGTTTTCCCTTTTCCTGGACTTCTAGTTCGTACTTCACATGTGCTATAGGTTTATCAGTTTCTAGAACACGTCTGATATCTATTGGAGTTCCCGATACAACGACATCGCAGTCTGAATTATCTATTGTCTGTTTAAGGTCTTCGATCTGCTCGTCAGAATATCCCATTGCAGGGAGAACGTCTTCAAGGTGTGGATAGTTTTCAAATGTCTCTTTTATCGAACCTACAGCTTGTTCTTTTGGGTCCACTATTTCAGAGGCGCCGTACTTTTCTGCTGCGAGTTTTCCTGCACCAAAACTCATGTCTCCGTGTGTCATCGTGGGGCCGTCTTCTATGACCAAGACCCTCTTGTCCTTGATCATATCCGGGTCTTCGACCTTGATAGGCGAATTCGCCCTAACGATTTCAGTATCTGGATTCACTTCTTTTATGTTTTCTTCCAATTCTTTTATGTTTTCTTCCTCCGCGGTGTCACACTTGTTTATTATACACACATCCGCCATATTCAGGTTAGCCTCGCCTGGATGATATGTCGTCTCATGTCCGACCCTATGAGGATCCAAAACTACAAAATGAAGGTCCGGTCTGTAGAAAGGTGTGTCGTTGTTTCCGCCATCCCAGATAAGCATATCTCCTTCATTCTCTGCCTGTCGGAGGATCCCTCCGTAATCTACACCCGCATAGATCACCATTCCTTTATCTATGTAGGGTTCGTATTCCTCTCGTTCTTCTATAGTTGTATCTTCATAATCTAGATCTTCATAGTCTTCAAATCTCTGAACCGCTTGTTTCTCCAGATCTCCATAAGGCATCGGGTGTCTAATGGTGACGAGATCGATACCTTCGTCGTTCATATGTTCACAGATCTTTCGAGTGGTCTGGCTTTTTCCTGAACCAGTCCTAGTTGCACAGACTGAGATTACAGGAATTCTAGCCTTCAACATGGTCTCGTCATTTCCCAATAAAACAAAATCTGCACCTGCAGCTATAACCTCTGAAGCCTTATGCATAACGTATTCGTGAGTAACATCACTGTAAGCAAATACGACTTCGTCGATCCTTTCTTCTTGGATGGTTTCCACCAATTTCTCCTCAGGGATTATAGGGATACCTTCTGGATATAGATCTCCAGCTAGAGCTGGAGGGTATCTTCTTCCTTCTATATCAGGTATCTGCGTTGCAGTAAATGCAACCACTTCGAACTCATCATTATCTTTGAAAGCAGTATTAAAATTGTGGAAATCTCTTCCTGCTGCTCCCATTATCAGTATCCTTTTTTTTCTCTTTTCCATCTTGCCACCGATTCATCCTATAAAGAAGAACTATTTCTAATTTTTGACACCTTGATTAGAAAATAAAGAAAGGAAATTTTGTTTTTCCATTAATTGTCGTTAACACTGGCTGTATCCACAGTTGGGACAAGTAACGCAGCCTTCAGAAAGCGTTAGCATAGCTCCGCAATCTGGACATGCGGGATTAATCCCTTGAGAGACCATCTTTTCCACAGAGGATTTAGTATCGCTTTCTTCTGTCGGAAGCTGAGCTTGTTCCGTCCGTTTTTTACCTTCTTTGTGCCATTTCAAAGCCTTAGCCATCGCATCTGGTATCGAAAGTATCTTCTCGCCTTCTTCAAAGGCGATCTCAGGGGATCTGATGCCTTCTAACTGATCTATTATCTCTTCCGGAGGTATGCCAGATCTCAGACAGAGTGAAATCAGCCTTGCTAAAGATTCAGTGAAAGATTGAGTGAACCCACCTGCTCTTCCTATTTGAGAGAAGACTTCAAACAGTCCATATTCGTCTTCATTTATAGTCACGTAAAGGCCACCATAACCGGTCTCTATCTTTTGGGTAGTGCCTTCTACTGTTGTAGGTCTCTCTCTAGGCCTACGTTCATAAGTTTCTTCTTCCTTTTCACCTTCGACTTCCATGACCTGTTCCTGTCTAGATCCGCTTCTATAGACCGTTACTCCTTTACACTTCAAGTCATAAGCTAGATCATAAACCTCTTTTATATCTTCTTTAGACGCCTCGTTCGGAAAATTGACTGTCTTTGATATCGCATTGTCAACATGGTCTTGAAAAGCTGCTTGCATCCGTATATGCCATTCGGGAGAGATCTCAAGTGCGGTCTTGAACAACGGTTTTATATCATCTGGAACCTCGTCAATATCGGTGACGGATCCCTGCTTGGCGATCTTTTCCATCAGTTCGTCACTGTAAAATCCTCTCTCTTTTGCAAAACCTTCGAATATGGGATCTGGCATGACCATGGATTCTCCGTCTAATACGTTCTTGATATAGGATAAAGCAAATACCGGTTCAATACCCCCACTGGTATTGGCTATCATGCTGGTAGTACCTGTAGGAGCTATTGTAGTCGTGGTTGCGTTTCTTATCGGTTCATCATATTCAGATTCATCCCAATTGGGGAATTCACCTCGGTCCTCCGCAATTTTTTTACTGATCTTTTTGCTCTCCTGTTGGATGAATTCCATAACTTCACGACCTTTCTCTATCGCTTCTTCACTATCATATGGTATCTCGAGCTGCATCAACATATTGTGCCATCCCATCACGCCTAGTCCGATCTTCCTATTCTCGTTCACTTTTTTCCTGATAGCGTCTTCTTTTCCCTCGTATCCAGTAACATTCGGAAAATCAGAAGCATCAATAACATTGTCTAAGAACCTAACTGAGAGATCGACCATCTTTTCTAGATGGTCCCAATCTATTTTTCCGTCTTCAACGGCGTGAGATAGATTGATATGGCCAAGGTTACAGGCTTCAAAATCCTCCAATGGTTGCTCCCCACAGGGATTTGTCGCGTCGATATAATGCTCGGGATATTTTTCCAAATCGAAGGGATTGTCCTCGTTTATCCTATCTAAAAACAAAATCCCGGGCTCACCGTTCTTCCACGCCTGATTCACGATCTTGTCATAGATTCTTTCAGCATCGAGCTGCCCCTCAACTCCGTCATCACGAGGATTTATCAGGTCATAATCTTTTCCTTTACGGACGGCCTCCATGAACTCTTCCGTGAGAGCTACGGAGATGTTGAAATTTTCTAGCTCTCCCTCTTCATCTTTGGCCTCTATGAATTCTTCTATATCGGGATGTTGAACTGACAAGACTCCCATCTGAGCCCCTCTCCTTCTTCCACCTTGCTTGATAGTATTGCACATCTCGTCATAGACTTTCATGAAAGATACCGGACCGCTGGCTACGCCTCCTGTAGATTTTACCGTATCACCTCTAGGTCTCAATCTCGAGAAGGTATAGCCTACGCCGCCTCCTGACTGAAATATCTTAGCGGCATTTTTCACCTGCTGGAATATACTCTCCATGTTATCTTGGGGTGATAACACAAAACAGGCACTCAATTGTCCCAACTCCAATCCCGCATTCATCAGGGTAGGAGAGTTAGGAATAAAATCTAGATTGCTCAAAGCATCAAAAAATTCTTTTTCTTCCTCTTCTGCAGTTCTATCATCATCGTAGTCTTCGTTGACTTTTGCTACTGCCGACGCGACCCTTTTGAACATATCTTCAGGAGTTTCGACGACATTGCCTTCTTCATCTCTTTTCAGGTATCTTTCTTTAAGAATCTTTTTAGCGTTCTCGGTGAGTTTTTCAGCGCTCATGTAATATTACCTCAATAGATTTTCGTAATGGAAAACCGGGTTAAGAATATTCCGATTTATGATAAAAGATATTATTATCATTATATATAAGGAAAGATGTTTGTGAGGATCGATAAGAACAGGATTATTTCAAAAAAGTTAATTAAGAACATGCTCTAAGCTAGTCCCGTGATAGTATCGCTAAAAAAGAAGCTGTAGTCGTAATAGATATGATAAACGATTTCGTGACTGGTAAACTTGGTAACGAAAATGCCGAAGCTATCGTTCTAGATTTAAAAAACTTACTAGAAGAGGCGAGTGAAAAAGACATTTTAAAAGTCTTCGTCCAGGACAGACATCAGGAGGATGACCCGGAGATCAAACATTGGGGTCCTCACGCTATGGAGGATGATGAGGGGTCTGAAATCATACCTGAGTTGGAAGGTTTAGCAAACAGAAAATTACCTAAAAGATTCTATGATTCTTTCTATAAGACGGATCTAGAATTGACACTCCGGCAGCATCAGATAGAAAGGGTTATCTTGACCGGGGTTACTACTGACATATGTGTCCAGAATACAGCTGCTGGTGCTTTCTACAGGGCTTATGAGATTAAAGTGGTAAAAGACTGCACAGCTTCGATGACCACGGAAAAGAAAAAGTCTGCCCTGGAGTACATGGAAGAAATTTTTGGGGCAGAAGTCGTGACTAGTGAAGAAGTGATCGGTAAATGGTGAAAGTAAAAGAAAAAACTTTGTCTCATGATGATTAATTTTAAATATGGCAATTCTCAATCAGGTGGGGCATGATGGATTTTAGCCCTCGGGAGGAAACAAAAA
>SL_8KL_010_SEDDRAFT_10001606_pt1 | contig 19547 bp, 20 predicted proteins | sample SodLakKL_010_SED_4_FD_11160 | JGI IMG/M metagenome (IMG submission 11160)
TTACAGTTTATGAAAAACCTTTTTTTAGAGATCGGTTTAGGAGAGTTACTGTTGGAAAATAAAGAGAATTTTAAGATGGTTTTCAAAAATGATGAAAACCCTGTTAAAGAGCTTTATCCTGATATTGAAGGTAAAAAAACTTGTTATATCGTTGCAGATGCTTTAGGTGACTTCTTCACTGAGGACCTAAAAATACCATCAGATGTGAAAGAAATAGAATGTATCAATGCTAATGGGGATGCCTGTAGATTTGAAGTGGATCTACAACCTCTTGCAGTTTATAATATTGCATTAGATACTACGGATGATAAGATAATCGAACGAATCATAGATGAAAATAAACTTGAGAATATATCTGAGGACTTGAACATCCATGAAGAAGAGATAGAATACAGGATCGATGTTCTAAAATCTTATCATTTATTAGATGATGATCTTACCTTGACCAAGATAGGTAAAACATATCATAAATACGGGCGGAGCGCTGTGGAGCAAGCTTCGAGCAAAAAAACTCCTCCCTGGAAAACCATGTCTGAGATCTCCAATGTTATTGCTAGTTCTGATTCTTTAGCGGAAGCGATAAGTACTAGTGTTTCTGATGATGAGGAAGAGATAGAATCTTCTGAAGTTGTTAACTTGGCTAAAGAAGCTGAGAAAAGTACTAGTTTTGCACAATTGGTATCGAAACAACTAAAAAAGAAAGATAAAAAGGAATAAAAAATAAATTTAAAGAAAGGATATCAAGGTGAAAAAATGTTTAATAGAATAAAAACCGGGATATATGGTGTCGATCAACTTATCGAGGGCGGTCTGATTGAGAACTCTGCTATCACCGTTGTAGGAGCAAGTGGTACTGGTAAAACAACCTTTGCCATCCAGTTTGTTATGAAAGGTATAGAACAAGGAGAACAAGCACTTTTCGTTACTCTCGAGGAATCCCCAGAGCAGATCATGAAAGAAGCAGAGATGATGGGCTGGGATATGAAGAAACATCATGAAGAATCGTTGTTCTTTATACACTTGAGTGGACAAAACTTTAGAGAGATGATAGAAGATCAACTCCCCAAACTAGTTCAGGCACGAAAGGATTATGATATAAAGACAAGGGTAGCAATAGATCCATTAACACCTGTGATATGGTCTACTGAGGACAGATTAAAACAAAGAGAGCTATTGGAAAAGCTATTCAGACCTTTAAAGGAGCTCGGAACAGTCATGGCTACGGTAGAAGAACACTCAAAACCAGGTGAGATCATCGGCTCTGATGTTCTCCTACCGATATATCTTTCAGACGGTGTTTTCCATCTAGAATACTATCCAGTAGGAGGGGCCTTCAATAGAACATTCAAGATCGTTAAGATGAGAGGTACGAATCATGGTGAAGGATTGTATCCCTATGTCTTTGTGAGGGGAGCTGGTGTGATCGTTAGGTCTACCCCTGTTGAAGTCAAAGAGGAGAAGAAAGAATCCTATGATGAAGCATTCGACGAGGCACTTCAGACTGCAAGACATATAGATGTACCTGATGTTATGATCGATAAGCTCAAACGTATGAAGGAACAATGGAATTACGACTATTCTCCTGATGAGATATTAGATATAATACTTTCATCGTATAAACAAGATTGAGTTGATAGATGTGACTCCCTCACCGACTAGGAAAAAAAGATTGGATAGGAGAATGGAAGCAGAAACCGTCTCCCAATTAAAATATATGCTGGAGATGGAATTAGGTAATCTTAGAGATAGAGCTGATATAGACTTGACTCTATTCATAGGAGTTGGCGGGAGAATATTTGCCACATCGATACCAGAAGAACTTCGGCCGGATCAATATAGATTACTAAGCACCTTCAAAGGTAATCTGACCAATCTTTGCAGTAAATTAAAAGGAGAGAATCTCGAGGTTTCCATAGAAAGATGGAAATCAGGGATGGCGATCGTAGCAGCTGTTGGCGATAATTCTTTCTTGGCCTCATTACTCACTAAAAAATCAGAGATCAGTGAGATGGGTAAGATATTGGACGAAGTAATCAAAGCTACCAAAGTATTAAAGCACATTTTCGAGCAAAAGGATTTCGATGAAGACTCGATAAGTGATTATCCTGAAGATGTTCAAGATGAACTAAATAAACTGTCAAGACAACTATTCGTAGAAAGATTCACACATACCAAGAGTTACAAAAAGAATGAGGAGATTCTAGACTTCATGAAGGATAAGATAAGAGATGCTGTAGGTGTTGGTCAACTCGATCAGATAGTTTCAGTGACTTTCAACATGATGGGAACTTCAGCCGCATATATGGAAGAAGATATGTGGTACGATTTTCTGGAAAAGGTCATCGATAATCACATCCGTCCAATCGTAGGAGATATACAAGCTGAGCAGTATAAAAAAAGATGGAGAAATGAATTAGAAAAAAAGCTGAAAAGTTTTTTATAACATAGAGAGAAAAAAGATCGACCATGACTGAAAAAGGAGGAAAAGATGAAAAAGGGGATAACCGTCCCATACAGACACCATCTAAGGAAAGCAGGTTGAATGGCGACATCATCGATACATTAGATACCATCGAAGAAGATTATACCCGTTTTAAAAACACCATCAATGAATTGAAAAGTAATCTACAGAGTTTCATGGATAACACCAGCTCAGAACTAGGTGAAGTGAAACGCAGGACAGAACAGAAGGCAGATACAGGTACGGTAGAAAAAAAAGTAGAGGGTGTAGAGGACGACGTTGATCAAGTTGATGAAAGATTAAAGGAGGTCATGCGTGAGGTGGGTTTCGGAGAAAAGATCGATGTGTCGAATGTACCACCTGTACTGCTTGAGAGCATCTATCAAAAAATATTGGATGACCTAATAATTGAACTACGAGATAACTTGGGAACTCATGAAGCCAATATTATAATCAGGGAAGAATTGGAGAATATGAGGATGCGGACAAGCGGAAGCGAACTGTTCCAATATGATGGTAGGAATATCAATATAAGAAANCTTGTATCGAGCATNCAAAATAATCTGATATCGCCGAAACAAATACACAGTACATTTCTTGAATTGATCCAGAAGCTGAGTGAGAAAATACCAAATTATAGACCAAGGAATTTTAGAGCAATGGTTAGAGCAGAAGGTCTAGAATTCGTGATATCTAAAACGATGAAATTGTTGAACAAGACTGCTGACTTAGAGGATGAAGTAAAGCTTTTAGGAAAGAATGTAGATGCTTTTGAAAAAGAGTTAGGAGAAAAACACGATGAACTTATTAAAAGGGTCGAAGAGATAGTTGATAGATTAGATGGAGATGTAATGGATAAATTCAATCAATTCGATTATAGGATCTCTGGAATAGAAGAAGAGCTAGAGACTGTAGAACTTGAAGGACTCATCCAGGATCTCAAGGAAATGAAAGAAGACAATAGTTCGATAAGAAATACAATAGAAGAGGTGTCTTCGGAAAATGAGATGAGGATCTCGATAATTGAGAATGAATTAGAGCAAATCCGAGACCAATTAGAAAAAAAGAGGAAGACTACATTACAAGAAAGTGAAAAATTCGTTTATTATTCGATTCCAGAAGATGGTGTAACTGCAAAAAAACTCGAGAAAAAAGTTGGGGATGTAGTTGATGATGTTCAAACAAATTTAGATAGTCTCCAAAAGAAAGGGATCGTAGAATTGGAACAAAGGGGCAGATGGAGTGTTTACGTGAGAAAACCTATTGATGAGCTTGCTCAAACTGAGGAAGAGCCGGTAACTGAGGAAGAGCCGGTAACTGAGGAAGAGCCGGTAACTGAGGAAGAGCCGGTAACTGAGGAAGAGCCGTAGCTGAAGAAGAGCGTAGCTGAAGAGGAGCCAGTAGCTGAAGAAGAGCAGAGTGAAGTAAAAATAGAAGAGGATCTTACTGAAATTGAAAGTCGGATATTGGATAAAATACCTGATGATGGATGTACTATACATAATCTTGATAAACAGTTTGAGAATTATGATAAATCTGAAATAGAAGAGATATTAGATGGACTGATCGATAAAAATCAATTGTCCATAACTAAGAGAAATAGATGGACTATATATTTAAAACAAAAGGAGGTAGAATAAAGTGTTAGATGTAGCGTTAGTGTCTTTGATAAAAAATATGAGCGAAAAAGCTGGTATTGAAGGTGCAATTCAATACTGGTCGAGAGTTGGAGAAAACCTAGCAAAACGGATCGGTGAAGAGGCCTATATGGGATGGCCTTCTTTCAACGTCGCACTAAAGGAAGGAAGGACTGCATTCTCGATAGAAGGTGACGTTACTGCTTTGACAGATCTAGCGATTACCGATGTTGACGGTGATGTAGTTGGATACATATACGCATTGAAAGAATGTGTCTTTACACCCACTATAAAACGTATTAGATACAGTGTAGGCGAGATACCCGATGCAGATAGGGCAGTAGCCGAGGAGTACAACAATACAGTTCAAAACACAGCCACTTGTAATTTCTGTGTAATACACCAAAAGTTCCGTTCAGAGGTATCCAAGAATATAACCGTAGAAAACCAACCATTAGAATGTGTACAGCTTGCCAATCGTGGATTCAGGGGAGATACGAAAATCAATCGAAGAAGTTTGGAGAGGATCGGGATCAACCCAGAATACGTGAGGAGCTTGCTCAGGAACTATGCCTGTGTTTATGGAATACTCATGAAAGGAGCTAGGTTAAGAGGCAGCGAGGAGGACTAAAAATGAAAGAAGAAAGATATGATGATGAATACAAGGCAAAGTTAGGAAGGCACAATCCCTTTGTGGATGTAGCGGCTTACTTATTCTTAGAAGACATAGGAGATAAACAGGGTGCTGCAGGGATGAACAATTATCTTATGAGTCTAGCTACGTCCCTAGCAAAAAGCATGCCTAAAGAAGAGTACAGTAGCTGGGATGATTTCATGGATAGTCTGCTCAAAGGCGAGTCTATAATATCTTCATTCGAAGATGTTCATTGCCCTACTGAAAACTGTGTAGTGACTGAGACTTGTCCATTCACAGAAGGTTGGCAGGAATATACAAAAAGAATTGGCGAATTTGCAGACATTCACAAAGAAGTCGCAGAATACTATAACTCTACAGTTAAACCAGGTGCCGTAGACTCCCAGTGTATAATCCATCAGACCTTTAGGAAAGCTGCAGCAGAAAGGATCAAAGTTGCGGGTAAACCAGTCAAATATGCCCAGATCGAAGCAGTCACACCAAATGCAGATGAAAAACGTGCACCCAACGAATGGCTACCTATATTATTGAACAAGGCAAACATAACTGAAACTGAATTGAACATGACTATGCGTAATAATGACTGTGTATGGATATTGTATACAGAATAATGAGTAAATGAAAGATGGTTGTTTACCTTGGAAGTCCTTAGAACACAGAGGGATAAAAAGTACATCAAACTTACAGATCCCGAAGATATTGATAGGTTCTTTATCGATGAAATAGGAGGTGCAAGTTTTTCCCTATTATATGAACTCGGGATCCCAGATTACGAAAAAACTTTTAAAACGTGGCTTAGAAAATTCCCCACACCGATATTCATTATCTGTGCTGCTGATAGACATGTAATAGGATGGGTTTATGGTGAAGAATGGACCGAACCTGCATTAGATGGTGAACCAGTCTATGTTTTAAGGACTATCGAGACTGCTATAGAGGACAGAGGCAAAGGAATCGGTTACAGACTACTCATATTATTGGCATTAGAAACACCCGGATATCTTATCACAAAACCTATCAATGATGATGCTAGAAAATTCTTTCTCGAAAATAAATTCATAGACAAAGATGAGATGGAGAATCTATCGATCTCTTTGGATAGCCATCCNGGATATCTAGTTTTACCTCCTTACAAAAAAAGAAAATTGGTAGATGATTTAGACGAATATTTTGATTGATAAGTATTATAATNANATTATATATATTCTAAATCGCTTTAGCATCACTGATGCTCCGATGCGAAAGTTTAATATTTTAAAGGTAATAACATGAATCGGTGGAGTAAATATGTCCAAGAATAAATCAAGCAGTGCTGACGGAGTTAGGTGGGATCTTTCCGATCTTTATGAAAACCATGAAGATCCAAGGATTCAAGAGGATATCGATACATCGCTTACTGAAGCAGATAAATTTAGGAAAGAGTTTAAAGGAAAGATAGAAGAGGGGGAGATCTCACCAGAGAGATTCCGAAAAGCAATGGAGTGGTATGAAGATATATACGAGAAGATGGCTAAAGTTTACTCTTTTGCTCAATTGTATTATTCACTAGATACACAGGATCCTGATAGAGGTGCGCTGGTACAAAAGTCACAGAAAAAGATGTCAGATGTAAAAAACAAGCTTATTTTCTTTAAACTAGAATGGCAGAATCTAGAAGAAGACAGGGCCGAAGAATTTATGGAAGCCAAAGAATTGGAACATTATAAAAATTATCTACGTCACTGGAGACGGTATGAACCCTATATGTTGTCTGAGAGTGAGGAACAGATTATCGAGTCTTTACAAAATACCGCAAAAGATGCCTTTGTACGCTTATTCGATCAAACCATCGGGGACACTAACGTAGAATTTGAGCATGAAGGTGAAAAGAAAGAAATGGTTTTAGATCAGGCACTCTCCATACTATATGAGAGAGACAGAGAAAAACGTAAAAAAGTATCAGATGCAGTCACACAATCATTAAAAAATAAAAATAAAGTACTCACATTTATCTTTAATAATATAGTTCAAAATCATTCGACCATCTGTGATTTTAGAGATTACCCAGATCCGATGACTCCTAGAAATCTAGATAACAGGGTTGATAGAGAAACTGTAGATGCTTTGATGGATGCTGTTTTAGATAATATGGACATCGTTCAAAGATACTACGAACTAAAAAAAGAGATAATGGATTTAGACAACTTATATGATTATGACCGTTATGACCCACTACCTGGAACAATACCTGAAGCCGATTTCAAGGATAGTAAAGAAAAAGTTCTTGATGCATATGAAAAGTTCTCTCCAGAGATGAGAGATGTAGCTGAGAAGTTTTTCGAAAATGATTGGATAGACGCTGAAATCAAATCAGGGAAGAGAGGAGGTGCATACAGTGCTAGTACTGTACCCTCTGTACATCCGTATATCTTGTTGAATTTCACGGACAAAACCAGCGATACGATGACCATGGCTCATGAGTTAGGACACGGTGTTCATCAGTATTTAGCTAGAGATCAAGGTGTACTCCAGCAGAGCACCCCTCTGACTACAGCAGAGATGGCTAGTGTCTTCGGAGAGATGTTGCTATTCGATAAACTGATGAACGAAACTGAGGATCCTGAGAAAAGGTTGATACTGATATCCGACAAACTCCAAAGTGATTTTGCAACAGTTTTCCGTCAAGTGATAATGACAAAGTTCGAACAAAAACTACATCAGGCTCAGAAAGAGAAAGGAGAATTACGTCCTGAAGAGATAAATCAACTATGGATCGAAGCAAATGAGATGGAATTCGGAGACGTATTAGAACTCAGAGATGAATACGGTTGGTGGTGGTCCTACGTTCTACATTTTGTACACTATCCGTTCTACTGCTATGCATACGCATTCGGTGAACTTTTGGTATTAGCTCTTTATGACATGTATAAGAAGCAGGGCAAAGAATTCGTCCCAAAATATATTGAATTATTAAAAGCCGGCGGCTCTGATGATCCAAAGAATCTACTAAAAAAGATCGGTGTGGATATAACCGATCCAGACTTCTGGCAGAGAGGACTTTCAGTTCTGAGAGAACATGTTGAACAAGCGGAGAAATTGGCCGAAAAAACAGGGAAGGTCTAATCGATAGGCCTCCCGACCTAATATTTTTAATACTATAAACCACTAATGGGTCTAGATACAATGTCATGGGAACAAGAAGAGATTCGAAACTTGAAGGAAAACAGATATATCGTTATTGATGATGAACCATGTAGAATAAAGAAGATAGATGTTTCTAAACCTGGTAAACATGGTGAAGCAAAAGCAAGGATAGAGGCCATAGGCATATTCGATGATAAGAAACACAGCATGGTCAATCCGGTTACACATAAAGTTAGGGTTCCAATTATCGATAAGAAAAAAGGCCAAGTGATCAGTCTCTCAGGAAATGAAGCAAAGATAATGGATATGACGGATTATAACACTTTCAATATCGCTATAGATGATGATGAGATCCTGGATAATATTGAACAAGGTCAAGAGATCAGGTATATGACTGCCATGGGTCGAAAAAAGATAACTAGAGTCTGATATATTTCAATCTAAATGTTTGCTGGAGCTAACTCTTTATATGAAGATTCTGAATTCGTGATTTTTGGTGTACCTTTCGATAAAACATCATCATTCAGAGCAGGCTCCGCTAAAGGTCCGCAGACCATAAGAGACTCTTCTTTTTGCTTTGAACCTTACATGCTTGAGCACGACGTTTCCCTCAAAGATATCCTTATCCATGATATGGGTGATATCCAGGAGTATGAAGATGTTGATGAGATGGGGGTCGAACTGGAAGATCTGGTTTCTGAGATTGTTAACGATAAGAAGATCCCTATAGTAATAGGTGGAGAACATTCTGTATCTCCCTTCGTTCTATCAGGTTACAAAGATCATTATGATTTGGTCGATGTAGTAGTATTAGATGCCCATCTAGATTTTCGAGATGAATACGAAGGTTTGAAGAACAGTCATGCCGTAGCTGTTAGAAGGATTTCAGAGTCTGAAATCGTGAGAGACCTTAAAGTCCTTGGTGTGAGATCCATGTCTCAAGAAGAAGCTGTTACTGAGAAACCCACTTATGTGTTAGCTAGTAACTTTGAGGATAGTGTTGATAACTTACAGGGAGATCTACCAATTTATCTTTCAATAGATATGGATGTCTTCGACCCAGCATATGCACCTGGTGTGGGTAATCCTGAACCATTCGGGGTAAAACCAGTAATAGTTAAAGAAATTATCCAGTCACTCTCTTCGAATATTATCGGTATGGATTTAGTTGAAACAAATCCTAGATTCGATGTAGGGGATATAACATCGATCCTAGCATCTAGATTAATTTATGAGTTCATAGGTTCAAAGAAATGTAAAAAATAAAATGGTTTTTAATAAACCTGATCTACACTTTTCTTCTTTTTATTTCCTCTTCCGTAGATGTGTTTTGATTTTACACCAGTTGCTACCAGCATCACCCTTAGCTTATTTTCAAGAGTTGGGTCCACTCGACAGCCCCATATTATCTTGGCATTAGGACTGATCTTTTTCTCTATCTCTTCAGCTACAGCTTCGGCCTCACCTACGGTCATTTCAGAGTCTCCAGTAACATTCAGTAAGGCACCGGTAGCACCACTGATATCGACATCGAGTAAAGGTGAATTTATCGCCTCATCGATTGCTTCTATGGCTCTTTGTTTTCCATTTCCTGTAGATTCACCCATACCTATCATAGCTTGACCGGAACTTTCCATTATCGTTTTCAAGTCATTGTAATCTAGATTTACAAGACCAGGTTTGGTTACTATTTCGGTCATACCTTTTATAGATCTCATCAATATCTCATCAGCCACTTTGAAGGCTTTATTTAGTGAAAGTCTAGGTACAAGTTCTAATAATTTATCATTAGGTATTGTAATAACCGTATCAGCGTACCCTGTCAGGCGTTGAATACCCCATTGAGCATTTTTTGCTCTTGATTTTCCTTCTGCCTCAAAGGGTCTTGTGAGTACTGCAATCGTCAATGCACCTGCTTCTTTTGCGATCTTAGCTGCAGTTGCTATAGATCCGGTTCCTGTACCGCCCCCTAATCCGCAAGTTAGAAATACTATATCAGCGTCACCAAGTATCTCTCGAAACTTGTCTTCAACTTCTTCAGCAGCCTTCTGACCAACTTCAGGTTTTGCACCAGCCCCCAAACCTCTAGTTAACCTTTTTCCCATAAGCACTTTTCTGTTAGCTCTCGTTGACAATAGATCCTGTGCATCTGTGTTAGCAGCTATCAAGTCAGCTCCTCTGATACCTTCATCAGAGATCCTATTTATGGTATTACATCCTGCCCCTCCAAGTCCGACTATATATATGTTCGTTTTTAAGTCTTTTAATACTTCTTTCAATTGTTCGTCAGTTTCATCGTCTCTAAATTTATTTCGTTCGCCTGAACCTTTATTGGAGAGCGCACTATCGACTATTGATTCCATTGTGTTTTACCCCTTTTTATATTTTTACGCTGTTACCAGTATTCGTAAACCATTATTAATATTTATGGATTAGATTAGATTTACACTAGGGGTTATTAAAAACACGATATTAAAAATAGAAGATGTTAAGATAAGAGGGTTTGTAGAGGTTTGAGAATTGGAAGACCCTTCTTAGAAAAGGGATCCAAGTCCGGCTGCTGCCTCTTCTTTTTCTTTCTCTTCGTCTCGTTCCTCTTCTTCCTCTTCTTCTTCCTCTTCCTCTTCTTTGGTTTCCTGTTCCGGTGCAGGTGCTGCTGCCCCAGCAGATGGCATAGCAATGCCTTCTTTAATGGCCTCTTCTATATCGACTTCTTCCAGAGAAGCTGTTAAAGCCTTTATCCTTGATTCGTCGGGTTCGACACCAGCGGCCTCTAGGATCTTACCGATCGCATCTTCCGTGATATCTTTCCCAGCTGAGTGAAGCACCAATGCACTATACACATATTCCATATCTTATGCCTCCTTGTTGAATTTTATTTTTTATTAGTCTTGTTTTTCTTCATCTTGATCATTTTCATCTTCATTCTCTTCTTCAATTTCTTCGCTTTCATCTTCTAAACCTAGATCTTTTAATAGGTCGCTATCCAAAGCATCAGGATTAAGTTTCGCTGCAAGACTCAACATATCCATCTGAGCCTTCGAAAGCTTTATTTTTATCGTATCATCGTTGATTATATCCGAGTTAATAGCTAAGCTGAAAGCATCATTGTGAGCTTTCATTATCAATGAAGATATATTCTTCTTTGTTGGATAACCTGCATTAACAGATAGATTGAATGCTGATAAAGCACCTTGTTTGAACTGCTCTTCGAATTCAGAACTATCTACATCTAGGACCTCTTTTTCATATATAGATCCATCTTCATAAGTTACTTTAAGATCCAGACCCACTGTGATCGGTTGGATCTCTAATCTAGTCAACATCGTAGCTAGATCTTTAGGTATCTCCTCTCCTTCTTTTACCACGACCTTAGTTTTATTGATCACTACTTTACCCCCCTTTATCGATGCAGGGATCCCAGATTTTTGAAGATCACCAACGATCGGTCCTGGTTTGAAAGGGGTGTCTCCCTTTTCTACCTTTATATTCTCGGGAGCGACCTCTCCACCTCTTGCAGGGGCTTTGGTTTTAGTAGCCTCCATCTTTTTAAAGAGCTTGAATGGATTCTGATTAGTAGTCACTAATGCAGTTTGACCTGAAAGATAATTTCTGATCTTCTCTATGTTCTCTCTGTCATCAGATAAATTTTCTAAAGCCTTTTCTATAAAGGTATTTCTAGAAACAGTGAGATTCACGTTACCCCTGAGCTTCGCCCTCATCTGCTGCATTTGAAGAGAGGGTATTCCTTCTATATCTACAACTCCCACCACGGGACTGCTTTTTAAAAGCTTGGTAAGGCGTTCCACTTCATTTTTCTTCCAAATTGGTATCCCATGCATGTTATCATCTCACATTATCCTCACTGCTGGACCCATAGTCGTTTTAACATAGATACTTTTGATGTTCATTTCACGTCTCTCCAAATTCATGGTTATACGTCTTATTATTGTATCTGCATTATTAGCTAACTCTTCAATATCCATACTCTCTGTGCCTATAGGGGCATGAAAAGTCATTCTGTCTCTTGATCTAACATGAACCGTATTCTTAAGCGAATTTATAGTCTCTTTTATATCCATGTTGGGAGTGACGGGGCTAGGCATCTTTCCTTTGGGACCAAGGATAGCTCCAAGTTCCCTACCTATTACGGGCATCAAAGGTGGTTCAGCGAGAAAGAATTCGTGTTCCTCTGCTAGTTTACGTGCAGTCCTTTTATCCTCGGATAGGTCATCGATCTCTTCGGGTTCGATAACCGTGTCTGCAGAATCTCTTGCATTCAAGGCCATCTCTCCGCTACCGAAAAAACCTACCCTTATAGTTTTCCCTCGACCATTCGGTAATACTACTTCTTCATCAATCCTTTTGTCTGGATTAGAAAGATCAATATCCCTAAGGTTTATAGCCAGTTCTAAACTTTCAGTAAAATTCCTCTCGCGTGATTCTTCAAGCGCTTTCTTGATGCCATTGATTATGTTGTCATCTGCCAAATTGATACCTCCTGTAGTCCTGACGGATTATCCTCCTACAGGTATTGCCACCACACGACGATTCCTTATATATATGTTTTGGTTTTCTATGGTTTAAGGAAATCATTCCCTTGATAGCTCTTCAAGAGCTTTTTCACATTTATTTTTCCAAAGATCCATCCCTCTCTTTTTAAAATAGATCTTTGATTTCTCGATAGCATCGAAAGCATTTTTTATATCTCCTTTTTTCTTCAGCGCCAATCCCAATTCGTACCTGGCATAAGCTTCTTGATCGGGTAAATTTGCTTTTTCATATAGATCTACAGCTTCAGATAAACACTCGGAAGAATCTTCATACCTCTCCTTTTTCCTGTAGATATCTCCTCTGAGATGATCCACAGTAGCTTTATCTTTTTCTAAATCTCTACTAGATGTAGACTCTATCAGACTTTTCAAATATTCTTCCGCCTTTTCCAAATCACCTTTTTCTAATTCGATTTTACCCAAATAGAAATCTGCTTCTATTTTATTGTCGAGATTTCCTGTTTCCTCGGATATCCGTCTTCCCTCTTCAAGATAAGATATAGCGTCATCAATAGATCCCTTCAACATGTAGATAACCCCGATGTTGATGGCTCGTTCCCCTTTTTTGAATTTATTTTCGATCATCTCTGAGAATCTGTAAGCTTTAGTAAAATGGTCTAGTGCTTTATCCAGTTCACCTTTTTTCCTGTAACAATATCCGATATTATTGTGGATCGTTGACATATGGAGCGTGTCTTCCATCACCTCATATAGATCTAAACAATTTTGGAGTTCTTCGAGGGCTTTATCCAAATTACCTCTCATAACATTATATCCAGATAGACTATTGATAGTGTTCGCTAAACCTCTGATATCCCCCATCTCTTCTCGAATATTTTTAGCCTTTTCCAGAAATGATACGCCTTTTTCATAGCTATGCACGGCCATGTAAAAACTTCCTATGTCGTGATAAGCCTGTGCCATAAATTCATCCTCATTTAGATCTTCGGCTAATCTAACCTCTTCTTCGAATGTTATTTCTGCTTTATCTAAATTTCCAATCTTCAACAATGACCATCCTTTCCTACAGAGTAGTTCTCCTCTCTCTAGAGTGTCTTCTTTCTCTAGGGATAATCTTTCATCGATCAAATCTAGTACTTCCTCAAACTTACCTTTATTCTGGAGTGTTTTCACTATCTGTATGTATATCTTTTGTTTTTCTTTGGGATCAGAGATATCATTCAAGATCTCGAATTGTATCTTTTTGCTTTCATCATATTCTCCTAATATCCTGTAGGCTTTAGCTATGCGTTTTAAAATAGCAGTTTTATCTTTTTTAGGTAGATGATGGATAATGTTTAATGACCTTTGATATATCTTGATAGCATCTTCGAAAGCATAAACTTCTTCAGCATTTTTGGCCGATTTGATATAATGCTCTAAAGCTAGGGAATACTTTTCTGCTTTTGTATAATGTTCAGCTAGAGTTATAGACATATCCTCGATTTTATCTTGATAGAGGTCTTTTATTCCTTCAGCTATTTCATAATGGAGTTTTTGTTTTTCTACCCAATCGCCTATCCCAGAATAAATGACATCTCTAATCTTGGGGTGGGAAAAACGTAGAGTTTCGTCATCATTGTTTTCAGTCCAAAGTCTATTTCTGATCAGATCATCTATGTGATCTAACACCTTCAGTTCATCATATTCGGATACTTTAGTAAGCAGATCGAAGGGAATCACTTCTCCGATGACACCTCCGATCTGAAGTATACTTCGGGCTTCATCTTCTAATCTAAAAATCCTTCTGTTCACTACCTCTTCTATCTGGTCAGGTACGGGTAATTCTTCATCGAAATCTAAAGATTTGTAATCATCTAGAGATATTTTATTCGTTTCTCTAAGATGTATCAAACCTTCTTTTATAAGAAGTGGGATCCCATCAGTTTTTTGATATAGTGAATCCAAAAACTCTTTTGGCATATCTTCAGTGGCAAGGATATTTGTTGCTAATCTTCTAGTCTCATCTTTATCTAGTTTATCCAATTCTAATTCACTATACAACCCCTTTCTAGATAAATGATATTTCATCTCTAAGAAGGGGTTACCAGGAACAGCATCACCTGGGTCGTAAGTCCCTATGAAGATGACGGGACTATCATCTAGTCTTTCTGCAAGAAAATGAAACAGATTTAACGTGCTTTGGTCAGCCAAGTGTAAATCCTCGATTATTATAAGGTGTGGGGTATTTTTGGATTCGTTCCTCAATTCCATCATAGTTTCATAAAAAGCTGCTTTACGTTGACCTTTGAGCATACTTTCACTTTTCACATCTAAATCATTTTGTTCTTTCATCTGCTCAACGGAGGGGAGAGATTCATTTTTACTCTCGTACCAAGCCTTCTGGAACGGTATATATGGTTCGCTAACACCATAAGTACATCCCCCTTCTAAAATATCAAATCCCTTTTCCAGTGCTGATTTTTTAATCTCTTTAATCAGTGCAGTTTTACCTATCCCCGGTTCTCCTGATATGAAAATAGTTTGCCCGCCAGTTCTATGAACGGCATCTAAATAGGAATTCAGTTGATCGATTTCTTCATCTCTTCCGACTAGTTCATCTCCAGTGGATATCTCATCACAATGCATTTTTTGAACACCATCAACGATCTTAAAATATTTTTATCGATATAATAGAAATATCATCTATCTTCACTAAGATCAACGGTTACTTCTTTTGGAGCTCTCTTTTTTACCACGTTCAATCTATTTTTCACTTCGATGATCTTACCGTTTACTTCTGAATATTTGTCGTAAGTCTTTTTTTCTTCCTTATTATTTAAAAATAATTTGAACAATAGAAAGAAGAAAACGATCAATATTATTATTAATATGAAGTATAGGATTATCTTCGATCCCCCCTATTCCAATCGTTTTTCAGATATAGTTTATCGTTTTTATATTCCTCTATAGAACTGGTCCTGATCTTAGTACGTCTTTTCATCGGTGAGATACCTATTGGGTTAACAAATAGTTTCCAAATCACCCATGGATTTCTATCGGTAAATATCTCGAAGTCATAGACTCTACCTATCACTGTTTTATCTTTCATGACTTTTTTTCCTTTGATCTTTGACAGCAACCATTTATCTTCCCTTTTCTTCTTACCTTCAGTTGGTTCTAATCGGATCGCTCCTTCAGGTGGGATATCCTGGATAGATGTATTTGGATAATACTTAGCTTTACTATCTAAGAAACCGGTTTCTATTATGATTCCATGTGAAACCCAGTATTTTTCTCTTTTATCTGCGGTTATGTCAACTATTTTTGCACGATTTGAGTCGGTCAACAACTCTACATTACGTCTTATTATATCGGAATACATCATTGTTTTCATTTAAACATCTCCTACAAACTCATCTCCAAACTCCCACAATAGGGGCATTCTTTTTCATAATCCTTATACATACCACATCTTCTACAGAAAGCTGAACCGAACTTATTTTTCTTTGGAACACCTTCTTTAGTGAAAAGCTTTGCTTCAATCTGTTCTAACCTTTCTTTAAATTCTCTAGATTTTAATTGTTTATCCACTACACTTTTCAGTTCCCTTATGCTGATATCTGCGATCTTTTTTGCTTTTAAGTATTTTTGAAGGAGTTTTAATTTTTTGTATGGGTCATCCTTATGGACCAATAAGTAGCTGTTGACCACTTTTTTAACTCGCCTATTTTTTTTACTCAAAGGGTATCACTCCTTATCTTTTAGCTTCTAATTGTTCTAATCTTCTCTTAAACGATTCTAGTTCGGATTCCATATCTTTCTGAAATTCTTCGATACCTGAAATTTCATCTTTTAAAGTTTCGTATCTCGATTCATATATCTCTAGTTCTAGTTCTCGAACCAGACCGAACTCTTGGATATATTCATCGAAATGTTCATCGAGGTATTTTTCTATCCTCCTATCTAATAAACTTCTCTGATATCCGGTTCCTTCTATAGTTACCTCACCCGGAAATAAAAAGTCCTCTATCCTTTCGACTAGATCCTTTCCTTTTTCGACATTCTTTTTAACGAATCCATTTTCAACATATTCATTCATCTTCTATCACCCCTTTTTCCAAAGAGCTCACTTTCAAAATCTTTAATCTCATCTAGGGTTTTGATCAATTTAGCGTTATCTGTTCCTCTTTCCAGCCTTTGCATCCTCTCTTCGATCTCGCTCATAAGTGCCAAACTCCTTCTTGAAAGCACTGCTTTATCTCTTGAGATCTCGTCTAACCTGCTCTTTTCGTCATCCCTCAGAACTACAGAAGCGTCTTTCAGTTCTTTGATATACTTCTTTTTTTCCAACATGTCCATCTTTTTTGTTTTCAATCTTAAATCAGCGATCTGTCTACGGGTTTTTTCCCTTTCTCTTGTATTCAATATCTTAGCGATTATAAGTAGAATCAGGATTATGACCGCGGAATAGAATATTATGAAGAAATTATTTGCTATTGTATCTACAACACTCATAATTCTCTCTCCTTATCCCACTCATCTTCTATCATCTTGATCCTTTCTTCAATGTTTTCAAATTCCGTATCGATGACCTGCTTTCTCTGTTTGAGCTCGTTTATATCTTCAGCAACTATGTCTAGACGGGAGTTCATATCGTCCGCCCAATCCTGCACCTCTTTCTTCCTCATCAGGTCCCAATTTTGTAAAATATCTTCAAAATATTCTTCGAAATAAAGTTCCGTATGAGATGGAACATGGCCATATGTTTCTTTTAAGGCTTTTTTCCTAACACGATTGCGGAAATAGAAATATATAAGAAAAACGATGGCAAGGACAACCAATATGATCAGTACATCTGCTCCTGTCATGTATATCAATCCTCTACCCCATATTTCTTCTCGAGTCTTTCGATACGTTTCTTAGTATCTTCATACCTGCTTTTGGTTCCCTCTTTCCAACTCTTCATATCATTGATCTCTCTATTGAATTCATCTAATCTCTTATCAACACCCTTCAGATCGCTCCTGCCCGCTAGTTTATATTTTTCTATGTATTCCGGTAAATTCTCAGTTATATATCGATCTGCTTTTGAGGATGGTGTGATAGGTTTGCGATTGAATAAACCTTTTACTCTTCCAACAATACCGATCTCAGGTTCTTCTCCCATTGATGACACCTTCTATATCAATGGTATATACTTTTATGTATTTAATAATAATGGATATCGAGAGCTGAAAAAGCTGATCAGAACTGGATTATTTTTGGGCAAGTATATTTCACCTTATTTCCCATCAAAAAATGGTAATTTCCGCATAACGTTTATATAATGAACATCGGGATTAATCCTCATAGCCTTTGGAGGCAACATATTATGCTTAAACGCAAGATGCTTAAACGCAAGTTTTTTGATGATGAAAGTGCAGTTTCTGAAGTTGTCGGGACGATTTTGATCCTGAGCATAACTGTGGTCCTGTTTTCTACTATTTTTACAGCGGTCAGTTTCTTGGAGACTCCAGATAGAAGAACACATATCGATATGGATGCAGAATTCGTTGTTGAGGGTGAGGACGAATTTTTCATCCAGATCAAGCATAGAGGTGGTAAGTCTTTAGGTTTGGCGGACACTACCTTCTATGTCGATATCAACGATGGTTATGAGAGATATCCTGGAATTCATGAGGATGTAGAATTATCCAACGGTGAAGACGGTGTATGGTCAGTGGGTGAGACGGTAAGTATCAATATTACCGACGAATTTGATTGGGAGGATACAGAAGATCAAGAAGTAGCCGAAATAATGGTCTTCGATGATGTTAATAATCATCTGGTTTGGAGTACTGAGATATCCTTGAAAGATATATCCCGTATCCGTATCAGGGATGCACAAATCATATATGATCCAGAATGGAGAGACTACGCTGAGCAGGGTGAGGAAGTTGAGATAAGGGCCAGGATATCAACGATGGGAGATATAGACGATGTATATGTGAATGCTAGTACCGATTTCGACGAGGTCTTTGATGGTTATGATGCCGAAGACGAGATAGTATTAGAACGAATTCGTGGGAACCTTTACAGTGTTACATTGACTATACATCCACAGGCTGATGAGATGAGACACAGCGTACGTTTGAATGCCAGTGCTCCAGGTGTTGGTTCTGTGGAAGAATATCTCACTTTGAATGTAGGTGAGGAGAGTATTGGTCTGTATCAGCCAGATTTGGTCGTGGGAAGTATAGATTTTAGACCACGGTCACCTACTCACGGAGATAGATTGACTTTGACCGCCAATGTATATAACAACGGAGCTGTGAATTATACTGCTGATTGGTCGATATCTGATGATGGTGAACAAGTCAGTAGTGATGCTACGACATTTGCCCACGGCCCAGCACCGACGGAGATCGAGGCTAGTTTTGACATAGAAGGTCATGGGACACATGTGATAGATGTCAATGTTAGTACGGAGTTATATCTAGATGAGGACATGGATGGTGATTATGAAGAGGATGTAGAACCTGAAAACAATCACAGGACTTTAGAAATCCATGTAGATCCACATGTTATGTTAGTCAAGGATTCACTGCCTTCTGGATTGAGGGATGGATCGATGATGGAGAATACATTACGGGGTTTGAATCTAGATTACTCGGTCATGGAGATAAGTTCAGAAGCCAATATACCCGATGATAGTGATGAATTTAGAGACGAACTCAACGAGTCAAGCGCTATAATATGGATGTCAGGTAACAGTACAGACAATAATGATGATTCTATTCACATAGGTGTTGACCCGGTACCTGATGCTTTGAACGATTTCATCGAGATAGATGAAGGTGTATTCTGGCTGATCGGGTCGAATCTAGATGAAGTAAACAATTTTGGGTCACTGAGAAATAAATTACCTGTAGATTCCCAGACCGAATTCAACTCATTTGGTCAAGAAGAAGAACTGGAACTCGAAGCCGGTGGAGGAACATACGGAGAATTGACTTACAACGCCACGATGATGGAGGATGACCTCTATATGGAAGGATACGATGCCGAGGACGAGGATCTATTGTCTTCCGACGATGTATTCGGGGCAGGTCACGAGACCGAGGAGGAAGAGAGGACTGCAGTGAATTCGTTCGTTTTCGAGAGGATAGATGATTCAGGTCAAAGAATGAATATGG
>SL_8KL_010_SEDDRAFT_10001607_pt1 | contig 19545 bp, 17 predicted proteins | sample SodLakKL_010_SED_4_FD_11160 | JGI IMG/M metagenome (IMG submission 11160)
TTTTGCCGTGGATCTCCTTTCCCAGAAAACCGAACGGATGCCAGCCGTCGAACTCGCCGGCCCGCAGGCTGTCCTCGGCCTCACGCATGCGCCGGGCAACCCCAAGCAGCAGCGCAAAAGCGCAGTCGGCCGTCGCTTCCGTGAGCACATCCGGCGTATTGGAAACCAGGATCCCGAGTTCCTTCGCGGTCTCCACATCAATATTGTTATAACCCACGGCATAGTTGGATACGATCCGCAGTCTCTTGCCGGCACGGAGCACATCCCCCGTGACAGGAGTGGACAGACAGCTGAGCAGGGCGTCATAGCCGCCGATCACCTCTTTCAGGCGTTCTTCACTGTCAAAGTCGCCGCGCTGGCCTACAGTGACATCGTATCGGGCGGAAAGCAGATCAATCCCCTTGCCGGGCTGGGGCTCTGTAACAAGTACACGCATGGAAATAGTAGTTTAGGGTTCGGAAAAAGTCACCGGGAGACCGGCTCCTCATTCACGCGGATCAGAGCCGGAACGGGCTTGTCATATGCTGCAAGCGAAAGGTAATATACAAAGGGTTCCAGGACCTGCGCACACATTACATCCGGTTTTTGCCAGGATCTCAGCGTAATGCGCAGGGTATCCGCCTCCATGCTGAATTCCGGGGGCGCAAGGTGATGGCAGGGGGTGGGCAGGTGTCCGCTGATGCGCAGGTACCGGTCCGGCGGGTCAGGCGCCATGACGGCCTGCTCAACGTAGACCGGACTGTACTGGACGGTGGTGTCGCCGGACGGTTTTTCGGGAAGGTGGGTGGATGCGCCCGGAGGATCACTGCGGTTCTGCCCCCCCGAGACACATGCGCTCAAAATGCAAAGACCCAGCACCGGCGGCAGCATCAGCAGGAACGCCGGGAAAATCAGCCGGAGAAAGCGGCTCAGCTTCCCCGATGGACGGATATCACGATTTTTCATCCTGGATGTCCGTGATTTCGGCATCATTCCACATTTTCTCCAGTGCGTAGAACTCCCTTGTCTCCTCGTTGAAAATATGAACGACCACATCGACATAATCCAGAACGACCCATTTTTTGTTTTCAAGGCCTTCCTTTCGCCATACATGCTCACCGGTCTGCTCCTTGATCTTTTCGGTGACATTGTTGGCAAGAGCGCGGATCTGGGTATCCGAACCGCCCTGGCATACGATGAAATAGTCCGTAAGCGTGGTCAGATTGCGTACATCAAGTACCCGCACATTTTCTGCTTTTTTTTCAAGCAGGGCTTCGTTTATGAGGTAAACAAGCGGGGGGAATTCAGGTCTCTTTTTTCTGGTGGTGCGTGAGGTTGAAGTCTGGGTTTCGTTCATAGGCAGCGTAAAAAGGTACGTCTGGATAGGTGACAGTGTTATGTTATTGGTTGAGAGATTCGTAATCGGATCCGATCACGATGGTAGCGTCAAGATAGAAATCAGGTGAAATCTCCCTTATGATCCGGTCATCGGACAGGCCCAGTGCGCGGGCAACCCTGCGGGCGTTGTCCAGATTTCCGCTTCGGTCGATAACAAACGAGCGGGTTACGTCAAAAGTGTCGAAGTTCCCCGATTCAACCACATCGAAGCCGTTCTGGCGCATCACGGAGGTGAAACGGTTTGCCAGTCCGGACACACCGCATCCGTTGCGCACTTCCACCTGGATCACTTCACTCAGGAGAAGGCTGACTTCCGTGCGCTCCGAAACAATGCGGGGATAAATGATACGTGTGAACAGGGCAACCAGGAGTATCAGCAGAAGGATGCTCAGGAAACCCAGTGCGGCATGCAGCAAATAGTGAGAACGCTCTTGTTCAGTCATTCAAATGGAAATGGAATGGTTCTCAGCGTGTTGCCGTGCTCTGTGATTTACCATGCGCGAAACGGGTCATACATGTGATTTCTGCGGTAATTGGAAGGATAGTACCCGTAGCCGTAATGTTGCGGAATCTGCTGGAAGCGGAGCTGTATACGGGTGTTTTCATTGAATTTGTAATTCAACTCGGCATTCCGGACGTAGAACTGGGGCTGATCATTCTGCCCCATGAAACCCGATCCGAAAGGAGAGTGGGACATGGAGAGATCCACCCGTCCGTACAACTGGTCGCTGAACATCATGTGCATGGTGTTCGTGTAGGTGTTCCGGTTGAACATGTCACCGCCGAACGAACCCATGGTCACTTCGTAGGAGTGGTCCATCCGGAAATCCTGCAACCCCAGAAATGATGTGCGGTCCTGGTCACTAGTGCGGAGAATGGGACCCGTACGGTCAAGCGTGGATCCGGTTTCAGACCGGAATTGAGCCTGCGATTGCGCAAGCGGCATAGCCAGCAACCCGGCAAGAAGAAATACGATCGTATGGATTCTCATAGTGGTCCTGTTTGAAACGGATTGGCCGTGCATGGGTGCCGGCCGGTATGCTTTTTTACGTTATATCAACAACGTAACGAAAACATTCAAATTATGTCAAGGAAAATGAACAGATAATGCGTTTTTTTTTGTGTCATTTTGGCTGGTTCCGATAATATGTTATCCAGCCGAACCTGACCGGCCATGAAATATGCGGAGGTGGAGGGATTCGAACCCCCGGTACACATAGTGTACAACGGTTTTCGAGACCGCCCCATTCGACCGCTCTGGCACACCTCCGAATGAGAGAAAAAGACTTGTAAAACGCCTCTAAAAGTATTATATTACTAAACTTTTCGCAGTTCTACAACATAATATTACATTTTTCGAAATTACTATGACCAATATGAAATTGACGGATTTCAGATACGAATTTGAGAAGATGAAGATCCCATCCCATCCCGTAGAACCGAGAGACGCTGCGAAACTGATGGTATTGAACCGGGCCGACAAGTCGATCACCCATGAGACCTTTGCCGATATCCACAAGTACTTCAACAAGGGGGACTGTCTGGTCTACAACAACACGAAAGTTTTCCCCGCCCGGCTCAAGGGGAAAAAAGAGAAGACCGACGCCTCCATCGAGGTGTTCCTGCTCAGGGAGCTTCAGCCCGAAAACAAGCTTTGGGACGTGCTCGTGGAGCCCGCCCGCAAGATCCGGATAGGCAACAAGCTCTACTTCGGGGATGATCTCGTGGCCGAGGTGGTGGACAACACCACTTCGCGCGGACGCACCATCCGTTTCCTGTCCGACGAACCCAACGAGAAGCTCTACGCCATGCTGGACGAGCTCGGTGAGATGCCGCTTCCTCCCTATATCAAGCGGAAGCCCGAGGAAGCCGACAAGGAGCGGTACCAGACCATTTTTGCACGCGAACGCGGTGCCGTTGCAGCACCTACGGCCGGCATGCACTTCACGGAGGAGCTGGTCGGCAAGCTTAAGGAGAAGGGCGTGCGCATGGTGCCGGTCACACTGCATATCGGCTGGGGAACCTTCCGGCAGGTGGAGGTAGAGGACCTGACCAAGCACCGCATGGATTCCGAAAACTACTACATTTCCGAGGAATCCGCCCGCATCATAAACGAAGTGCTCAACTCCAAAAAACACAAGGTGGTCGCCTGCGGCATTTCGGCCGTTCGCGCCATTGAGACCAGCACGACGGCCAGCGGCCATTCCAAAGCGGCCATGGGGTGGACGGACAAGTTCATCTATCCGCCCTACGAGTTCAAGATCACCGAGGCGCTGATCACAAATTTCCACCGTCCCGAATCCACCATGCTCATGCTGGCGGCCGCATTCGCCGATTTTCATTTCCTGATGCGCGCCTACCGGGAGGCCGTCGACAAGAAGTACCGCTTCTTCTCCTTCGGCGACGCCATGCTCGTTATCTGACCAATGATCCCTCCAGCCGGTGTCATCATACCGTCCGCAGGCCGGGGAAGCCGCATGGACTCCGGGCAGCCCAAGCAGTTGCTGCAGATAGGGGCGATGAGCATCCTGGGCCACACCATCACCCGCATCCTCCGGGTGGCAGCGGTGCGGCACCTGGTCATCCCCTCATCCGCCGACATGGCGGACACCGTGCACGGCATCGCCGCCAAATGCATTGAAACCGCCCGCAGGACCGGACAGGTAAAGCTGGATGTGGTCCCCGGCGGAAAAGAGCGCATGGACTCCGTGGGCAATGGGCTGCAGGCCCTTCAGGGTTCGGGAGTGGAACTGGTGATGGTGCACGATGCGGTCCGTCCCTGTTTCCCGCTGGATGCGGTCGGAGAGGCACTGAGGCTGGCGGCATCTGAAGGGGCTGCCATACTGGCCATACCGGCCAGGGACACGGTGAAGCTGGTGGACCAGTCCGGCCGCATTACCGGCACTCCGGACCGCCGCAACGTCTGGCTGGCCCAGACACCGCAGATATTCCGGATCCAAGTGCTGCTGAACGCCTACAAAAAGGCTGCCGGCACCGGATTTGCCGCTACCGATGACGCTTCGCTGGTTGAACACGCCGCCCACCCGGTGCGCGTGGTCGAAGGAAGCCCGGACAATATCAAAATTACCTATTCCGCTGACCTGTTTTTTGCAGAGCAGTGGCTGAAACATAACAGCTGAACCAAAAACCGCTGAAACCCAACCCCGCTGAAACCAAGCCGCGCAACCCCCAACCCCGCTGAAACCCAACCCCGCTGAAACCAAGCCGCGCAACCCCCAACCCCGAGAAACGCTTACCCATGAACACGATCAGAACCGGATACGGATACGATCTTCACCGGCTGTCCAAGGGACGAAAACTGGTGCTGGGCGGAGTGCGCATCCCCCATGAAAAAGGATTGGACGGACACTCGGATGCCGACGTGCTGCTTCACGCCATCACCGACGCACTTCTGGGCGCGGCCGCCATGGGCGATATCGGAGCACACTTCCCGGATACGGATCCCGCCTGGAAGGGAGCTGACAGCCGGGAATTGCTCAGGATAACAGTGGAACGGATCCGCGAAAAAGGATACCGGATCGGCAATGTTGACAGCACCGTTGTGGCCGAACGTCCGAAACTGCGCCCCTATATCGACCGGATGCGCGCCTGTATTGCCGAAGACCTGAACGTGGACGCAGACGCGGTATCCGTAAAAGCGACCACTTCGGAACGCATCGGAATGATCGGCAGGGAAGAGGGAATTTGCGCCATGGCGGTGTGCCTGCTGTACCCGGCCGGTTCGGAATAAATCAGTAAAAAATATTTTTTCTTGTTTTGTTGACATCCATTACAATAGTCCCTAATTTAAAGGTCTTTCGATATGTGCGGATAATTGCGGTTTTATGTTATTTTGAGACCATTTTGAGAATTCGCAAAGCCGCAAACCGGGTCGTGCCGGCCGGTTTTTTTGACATGCTGAATGTTTTGCCAGTGTAGCTCAGTTGGTAGAGCAACGGTTTTGTAAACCGTCGGTCATCGGTTCGAATCCGGTCACTGGCTCACACGTAATGTTCTTTAACTTTTTGAAAACCCCGGGGAGGTACCGAAGCGGTCAAACGGGGCAGACTGTAAATCTGTTGGCTATGCCTTCACAGGTTCGAATCCTGTCCTCCCCACTGCAAGTGCGGGTGTAACTCAATTGGTAGAGTGTCAGCCTTCCAAGCTGAATGTTGCGGGTTCGAGTCCCGTCGCCCGCTCCATACACAAGCCGCTATAGCTCAGAGGTAGAGCACTTCCATGGTAAGGAAGGGGTCCTCGGTTCAAATCCGAGTAGCGGCTCGGAACATGCAGCACGAAAGCAGCGCACGACAAATAATGAGCAAACTTTTTACTTTAAAAAAGATCACCAATCATGGCAAAAGAAACTTTTGAACGGACCAAGCCCCACGTGAACGTAGGAACGATCGGTCACGTGGATCACGGAAAGACGACGCTGACGGCGGCCATCACGCGCACGCTGGCGGCCAAGTACGGCGGGACAGTCAAGGCGTTTGATGAAATCGACAACGCCCCCGAGGAGCGCGAGCGCGGAATCACCATTGCCACGGCGCACGTGGAGTATGAGACCGAAAAGCGCCACTATGCGCACGTTGACTGTCCGGGCCACGCCGACTATGTGAAGAACATGGTAACCGGAGCGGCGCAGATGGACGGTGCGATCATCGTGGTAGCGGCTACGGACGGTCCGATGCCCCAGACGCGCGAGCACATTCTTCTGGCGCGTCAGGTAGGTGTACCCTCGCTGGTGGTGTTCATGAACAAGGTGGACCTGGTGGACGACGAGGAGCTCCTGGAGCTGGTCGAGCTGGAGGTCCGCGAGCTGTTGAGCAAGTACGAATTTGACGGAGACAACGCCCCTGTGGTGATGGGCTCTGCCCTGGGCGCCCTGAATGGCGAGGCGCAGTGGGAAGAGAAGATCATTGAGCTGATGGATGCCGTTGACGATTTCATCCCGACGCCGGAGCGCGATGTTGACAAGCCGTTTCTGATGCCTGTAGAGGACGTGTTCACGATCACCGGTCGCGGCACGGTAGCTACGGGCCGGATCGAGCGTGGCGTGATCAAGCTCAACCAGGAAGTGGATATCGTAGGTATCCAGGAGAAGAAGATGAAGTCGGTTGTCACGGGCATCGAGATGTTCCGCAAGATGCTTGGCGAAGGCCAGGCGGGCGACAACGCGGGCCTGCTGCTTCGCGGCATCGGCAAGGATGATCTGGAGCGCGGGATGGTGATCTGCGCGCCGAACTCGATCACCCCTCACAAGAAGTTTTCGTGCGAGGTGTACGTGCTGAGCAAGGACGAGGGCGGCCGTCACACGCCGTTCTTCAAGGGTTACCGTCCGCAGTTCTACTTCCGGACCACCGATGTTACGGGTATATGCGAACTGCCGGAAGGCGTGGAGATGGTTATGCCGGGCGACAACGTAGCCATGACGGTGGACCTGATCCAGCCGGTGGCCATGGAAGAAGGACTCCGGTTTGCCATCCGTGAAGGCGGACGTACGGTAGGTGCCGGCGTCGTAAGTAAAATTCTGGATTGATAACAACTCCATCCGGATACTCACGCAGGCTCTGTTGGATTCGTACGGGTGTAGCTCAATTGGCAGAGCAACGGTCTCCAAAACCGTAGGTTGGGGGTTCGAGTCCCTCCACCCGTGCAAAGCTGACAGACATAAGAACAAATATGAACAAGATCACGGAATATTTTCAAAGCGTGAAAAAGGAGATGAGTAAAGTCTCCTGGCCCACACAACAAGAACTCATCGACAGTACGGTTATCGTTGTGGTGTTCTCCATCATTGTCTCTCTGTTTATTTTCGGAGTGGACCGCGTATACAGCACTGTGCTGGAATTGATCTTTGGTTAACATGGAAAAACAGCAACGGAACTGGTATGTCGTACGCTGCTTCTCAGGCCATGAGAAAAAAGTGAAAGAGTACCTGCAAAGGGAAATTGAGCTTCATGGATTTGAGGACAGGATAAAAGAAATACTGATTCCGAGTGAAACGGTTATCGAAATCCGATCCGGCAAGAAACGGACCAGGGAAAAAAACTTTTTCCCCGGCTATATCCTTGTGGAAGCGGTCTTCGACGATGCCGTCAACAACCTGATATCCAACGCGCCCTCTGTCATCGGATTCTTGAAAAACGACAAGGCCAGCGCCCGTCCGACCCCCCTGAAACAGGAGGAAGTGGACCGGATCCTTGGAAGAACGGCAAAAAGCCAGGATGAAAGCGCCAGCCTCGTCGAAATACCGTTCAAGAAAGGAGATCTGGTCAAGGTGATCGACGGTCCTTTCAAGGATTTTGACGGTACCGTTGAGGAAATATATCCTGACAAACTGAAATTACGGGTTCTGGTCAGCATTTTCGGCCGCCGTACACCGGTGGAAGTGGATGTAAACCAGGTAGATCCCGATGCCTGACCGGAAAAGACACTCATAAGGCATCCTGACGAAAAGTACGGGATGCAACAAGAAGGTTAATTGAAATATGGCTAAGAAAGTAAGCAAAGTAATCAAATTGCAGATCATGGGCGGACAGGCCAACCCTGCTCCCCCAGTCGGACCAGCTCTGGGTCAGGCCGGTGTGAATATCATGGAGTTCTGCAAGGCGTTCAATGCCCGCACACAGCAGAATACCGGCACGCTGACCCCGGTCGTCATCACGGTGTATCAGGACAAGTCCTTCACTTTCGAGACGAAGACCCCGCCGGCTGCCGTACTGCTCAAACAGGCACTGAAACTCAAGTCCGGTTCGGGTGAACCGAACAAGATTAAAGTCGGTACAGTCGCCTGGAGCAAATGCAAGGAGATTGCCGAAATAAAAATAAAAGATCTTAACGCTTTTGACATTGATCATGCGGCCGAAATGATAGCAGGAACGGCCAGGAGCATGGGACTCAGAGTTGATCGAAAAAAGTAACCATTTGCAGGTTTAACTTATGCCCAAAAGAGGAAAAAAATACATTGAAGCTCAGAAGCTGATCGAGGCAGGCAAGGAGTACAGCCTGGAAGAAGCTGCCGAGCTGGCAAAAAAGACTTCGGTCACGAAGTTTGATGCCTCAATCGATATCGACATTCGTTTGGGCGTGGATCCCAGACACGCCGACCAGATGGTCCGCGGTACGGTGTCCCTGCCGCACGGTACAGGAAAAACCATCCGTGTACTGGCGCTTGTAAATCCCGCCAAACAGGAGGAGGCCCGGGAAGCCGGAGCCGATCATGTCGGACTCGATGATTTCATCGAGAAGATCCAGGAGGGATGGACGGATATCGATGTCATCGTCGCCACCCCGGACGTCATGGGCAAGATCGGCAGGCTTGGGAAAGTACTTGGTCCCAGAGGCCTCATGCCCAATCCCAAAAGCGGTACGGTCACCATGGATGTCGCTGATGCCGTACGGGACGTCAAGGCCGGTAAAATCGATTTTCGTGTGGACAAATACGGAATCCTCCATACATCAATCGGGAAAAGCAGTTTTGATCCCAACCAGATCAAGGACAATGCCGAAGCATTCCTGAAGACCGTTATCAAACTGCGCCCTGCATCAGCAAAGGGTACATATATCCGTAGTGTTTCCATCAGCTCGACTATGGGACCCAGTATTCCCATTTCCCGCTCGGCTGTACAATCTTAAACCGACAGTAACGTTTCATGGCTACTTTAGCGGAAAAAAAAGAAATCGTAAAGAACCTCGTTGAGGAGCTCAAGGATGCAGACGCCATCTACATGACCAATTTCAAAGGCATGTCCGTGGCTGAGCTGAATGAACTTCGGAATGAGTTTCGCAATAACAACATCCCATACAAGGTTTACAACAACACCTTGTTTCGCAGAGCATTGACCGAAGTCGGAAAATTTGAAGGCCTCGTCGATCTTACGGTCAACGAAACGGCATATTCGATTATCAAAGGTGATGCTGCAATTCCGGCGAAAGTCCTGAAAAAATACCTGAAGGACAAAAAGAAGCCGGAATTCAAAGCTGCGGCCATCGAAGAGGATATCTATACGCAGGAACAGCTTGATGTCCTTGCTGCAATGAAATCCAAAGAGGAAGTGATCGGTGACATCATCGGTCTGCTCCTCAGCCCAATAAGCAATGTGATCGGCGGACTTCAGTCCCAGGGATCCAATATTGCCGGTGCGGTTAAAACCATCGCCGAAAAAGAAGACTAACAGATTTTATCAACTGACAAAACAACCAACGGGAGTACAAAGTAATGGCAGACGTTAAAGAAATAGCAGAACAACTGGTAAACCTGACCGTTAAAGAAGCTAACGAACTTGCTAAGGTTCTTGAAGAAGAATACGGCATCAAGCCGGCTGCAACAGCTGTAGCCGCTGCACCAGCTGCAGAAGCCGCCGGTGAAGCAGCAGAAGAACAAACCGAATTCACCGTAGTACTGAAATCAGCTGGCGGCAACAAAATTGCTGTCATCAAAGAAGTACGCGCCCTCACGGGTCTTGGCCTCAAAGAAGCCAAAGAACTTGTTGATGGGGCACCCAGCAACGTCAAAGAAGGTGTTGACAAAGCAGAGGCCGAATCCGTCAAAGAAAAACTTGCAGAAGCCGGAGCAGAAGTCGAACTCAAATAAGATTTCCATTCGTTTTCTTACCGCCTTGCCAATATCGGGAAATCCGGTATTGGCTATTGGCGTCTATGGGTTTTGCATAATTAGCAGCAGAACCCTTCTATACATTTTGAATACCTAGTCACGGTTGTTCCTTCAAATCGTGTGCGCACATCCATAAACTAAGGACGAGGTAGCCTTGAGTAAAAGCAACGCCATCCAAACGCATACCGGACGCATATCCTTCGCTCGCACCCTGCACATATTAGATTACCCCGATTTTCTCGATGTCCAGATAGAATCATTCCGTCGTTTTACGCAATGGGACATTGACCCCGAAGATCGGGAAGAATTAGGCCTGCAGAAAATCTTTCTGGAACATTTCCCGATTCAGGACACGCGGGAACAAAGTATTCTGGAGTTTATCTACTATTCTGTGGATACGCCCAAATACTCGATAGAAGAATGCCAGGAGCGGGGTCTGACCTATGCGCTTCCCCTGAAAGCAAAACTGCGCCTCTCATCATCCGATCCCGGTGATGATGCCAGTGAAACCATCGAACAGGAGGTCTTTCTCGGAGACCTTCCCTGGATGACCGAAAGCGGAACCTTTATCATCAACGGTTCGGAGCGGGTCATTGTAAGTCAGCTGCACCGCTCCCCCGGTGTGTTTTTCGGACAGTCGCTGCATCCCAATGGGACACAGCTCTATTCCGCCCGGGTAATCCCTTTCAAGGGTTCCTGGATCGAACTTACGACCGATATCCGCGATGTGCTGTGGGCCTATATCGACAGGAAGAAGAAACTCCCCGTAACCACACTGCTTCGCGCCCTCGGGTTTTCCACGGACCACGAGATCCTCAGCATTTTCGATCTGTCGGATGAGATCAACATCAAAACAGCCAAGTCTTTCAAGAGTGCCGTGGGCAGGAAACTGGCCACCGATATTGTGGAAAACCTGGTCGAAGAAGTGGTTGATGATGAGACCGGCGAAGTCACCGAGGCAAAACGCAGGAACATCCTCTTCCCGCGCGATCATGAGATCACCGATGAGGATTTCCAGGCCTTCAAGAATGCCGGCATAACCAGCATCCATGTGCTTAAGGCAAGGGATGAAGACCACGAAGAGTCCGTGATCCTCAACACCCTTCGCAAAGACACCAGCCACAACGAAGAAAGCGCCCTGGCAGAGGTATACCGCCAGATCCGATCCGGTGACATGCCGGATATGGAGACGGCCCGCTCCGTACTGGACCGCCTCTTCTTCAGCGACAAGCGCTACGACCTTGGCGAAGTGGGACGTTACCGCCTCAACAAGCGACTTCACCTGGATGAATCCCTGGAGCTGCAGGTGCTGACCAAAAACGATATCATTGCGATTATCAAGGAGCTGATCCGCCTGAAGGATTTGAAATCCCAGGTGGATGATATCGATCACCTCAGCAACAGGAGAGTCCGTACCGTGGGCGAACAGCTCGCCCAGCAATTCGGACTCGGACTGGCGCGCATGACCCGAACCATCCGTGAGCGGATGAACTCCCGTGATGCGGAGCAGTTCACACCGCAGGATCTGGTCAACGCCCGGACCATTTCCAGCGTGATCAACACGTTCTTTGGAACGAACCAGCTTTCCCAGTTCATGGATCAGACCAATCCGCTGGCCGAACTTACCCACAAGCGCCGGATGTCGGCACTCGGTCCGGGCGGTCTGACCCGGGAGCGCGCTGGTTTCGAGGTGCGCGACGTGCACTATACGCACTACGGCCGCCTGTGTCCCATCGAGACACCGGAAGGCCCCAACATCGGACTGATCTCCTCGCTGTGCGTGCATGCCAAGGTCAACGATTTCGGATTCATCGAGACCCCCTACCGCAAGGTGGAAAAGGAGACCGTATCCAAAAAAATCGAGTATCTTGCTGCCGAGCAGGAGGACGAAACCGTTATCGCCCAGGCCAACGCTCCGCTCAACAAGGACAGCAAGTTTGAGAACGATCTTATTTTCTCCCGATTCCGTGACAGCAATGTCGGACTCGCCTCACCGGATGAAGTGCGGTACATGGACATCTCCCCCAACCAGATTGTATCGGTTGCGGCAGGAATGGTGCCGTTTATCGAGCACGATGATGCCAACAGGGCGCTTATGGGATCAAACATGCAGCGCCAGGCCGTGCCGCTGCTCAGGCCGGAAGCGCCGCTCGTCGGTACGGGGCTCGAATACCGTGCCGCCCGTGACTCCCGTGCACTCATAGTAGCAGAAGGCAGCGGTGAGGTAGTCTATGTCAGCGCTACCGAAGTACATGTCCGATACGATCGCGATGAGCTTGAATCACTCGCACACTTTGATGACGGTATCAAACGGTACCCGCTCAGAAAATTTGAGCGCACCAACCAGGATACCACATCCAACCAGCGCCCGATCGTCAGGGTTGGCGATAAAGTGGTCGAAGGGCAGCCTATCGCTGACGGATGCGCTACCCAGGACGGCGAACTTGCTCTCGGACGCAACCTGCTGGTTGCCTTCATGCCCTGGAGGGGATACAACTTTGAGGATGCCATTGTCGTCAGTGAACGCGTGGTTTCCGAGGATATCTACACCTCCATCCATATTCAGGAGTTCGAGCAGCAGGTGCGCGACACCAAGCGCGGGGAAGAGGAGCTCACCCGGGAAATCCCGAATGTGAGTGAAGAAGCGACCCGCAACCTGGATGAGAACGGAATCATCCGCGTTGGTGCCAAGATCAAGTCGGGCGACATCATTGTCGGCAAGATCACGCCGAAGGGCGAGACCGATCCGACCCCGGAAGAAAAACTGCTCCGTGCCATCTTTGGCGACAAAGCCGGTGATGTGAAAGACGCTTCGCTGAAAACCCCTCCGGGAGTGTCAGGCGTCGTCATCGACACCAAGCTTTTCAGCCGCAAGAAAGATGAGCAGCTCTCCCGTAAAGAGGAAAAAGAGCTTGTTGAACGGGAAAATGAAATTTATCGCGAGCAGCTCACCAAGCTGAACGGCCAGTGGGCCGATCGGATGTACAAGCTTCTCAAGGATAAAACCTCGCCGGGCGTGGTCGACCACCTCGGCAACGAGATCATTCCCAAGGGGGAAAAGTACCGCAAGCAGACCTTTGAAGGCCTCGATCCCCTGACCCTGAAAGCCCGTCAGGCCTGGTGCCAGGACGAAAAGGTCAACGAGCATATCGTGACCCTGCTTCACAACTGCCGGAGCCTGCGGCGTCAGTACGAAACAGATCTGAAACGCCGGAAATACTCCATTCAGGTCGGCGACGAGCTGCCCCCGGGCATCGTGCAGAAGGCCAAAGTCTATGTGGCTAAAAAGCGCAAGCTCGGAGTGGGCGACAAAATGGCCGGCCGCCACGGCAACAAAGGTGTTGTGGCCAAGGTGGTCCCGGCTGAAGACATGCCATTCCTTGAGGATGGAACACCGGTCGATATCGTACTGAACCCGCTGGGCGTACCGTCCCGGATGAACCTGGGGCAGATCTACGAGACGATCCTGGGTTGGGCCGGGAAAAAGCTGGGAGTCACATTTGCGACCCCGACATTTGATGGCGCCACCTACGATGACATCCAGGGGTGGCTGGAAAAAGCCGGCTTGCCGATAGACGGTCGTACCTATCTGTATGACGGACAGTCCGGCGAACGGTTCCAGCAAATGACCACGGTTGGCTTTATCTACATGCTCAAGCTGAATCACCTCATTGAGGACAAGATCCATGCACGGTCCATTGGCCCGTACTCACTGATCACGCAACAGCCGTTGGGCGGTAAAGCCCAGTTCGGAGGTCAGCGTCTCGGAGAGATGGAGGTTTGGGCCTTGTATGCCTACGGTGCATCCAACATACTGAAAGAAATGCTCACTGTAAAAAGTGATGATGTGAAAGGTCGCTCGAAAGTCTACGAGGCCATCGTAAAAGGTGAAAATCTGCCGGACGGAACTACTCCGGAGTCGTTCAACGTGCTTGTAAGAGAGCTTCAGGGTCTTGGACTCGAAGTAACCATAGATTAGGACAGGCCGGTTTCTCACCTAAGCGAACAGTTTAATTTTTCAAACATTTAACGGAGGTACTTCCTTGCCGTTTACCAAAAGCGAATCAGTCACAAAAGATTTCAGGCATATTCGTGTTTCCCTTGCATCGGCCGAATCGATCCTTACCCGGTCCAACGGAGAGGTGCTGAATCCTGAAACAATCAACTATCGTACGTTCAAACCGGAAAAGGACGGTTTGTTCTGCGAAAAAATCTTTGGTCCGGTCAAAGACTGGGAATGCCATTGCGGTAAATACAAGAGGATCCGCTACAAGGGGATCATCTGCGACCGCTGTGGCGTTGAAGTCACCCGCAAGGCCGTACGCCGGGAACGCATGGGGCATATCACCCTTTGCGTGCCGGTAGTGCATATCTGGTACTTCAAGTCCATGCCCAACAAGATTGCCTATCTTCTGGGACTCTCATCAAAGAATCTCGAGAAGATTGTCTATTACGAGAATTTTGTGATAGTCAAGCCCGGTCTGGCGCGTGATCTCGGATACAAACTGGGTGACATGATCTCCGAGGAGGAGTATTATGACATCATGGGGCAGCTGCCGGAAGATCATCGCTCCCTGGAGGATGATGATCCGGACAAGTTTGTGGTCAAGATGGGAGCAGAAGCCATTGAGGCACTGCTTTCCAACATTGAACTGGACAAGGCCGCCTACAAATACCGTGAGTCCGTGAAGAACGAGACCTCGGCCATGCGGAAGAAGAAATTCCTGAAGCGTCTCCAGGTCATCGAGTCGTTCCGGACGGCCAACAAATCGCGTGAAAACCGTCCGGAGTGGATGGTCATGCAGGTCATTCCGGTGATACCGCCGGAACTTCGTCCGCTCGTGCCGCTGGAGGGTGGCCGATTTGCCACCTCCGATCTGAACGACCTTTATCGCCGGGTGATCATCCGCAACAACCGGCTGAAGCGTCTGATCGATATCAAGGCGCCGGACGTCATCCTCCGCAACGAGAAGCGCATGCTCCAGGAGTCTGTCGACTCTCTGTTCGACAACTCCCGGAAAATGAACGCGGTCCGCAGCAACAACCGTCCGCTCAAGTCACTGAGCGATATGCTGAAAGGCAAGAGCGGCCGCTTCCGCCAGAACCTGCTTGGCAAGCGCGTCGACTACTCCGGCCGTTCCGTGATCGTGGTCGGCCCCGAGCTGAAGCTGCATGAATGCGGCCTGCCCAAGGAAATGGCGGTAGAGCTCTACAAGCCGTTTATTATCCGCCGTCTCATAGAGCGCGGGTATGTCAAGACGGTCAAGAGTGCCAAGAAAGTGGTGGATCGTCGCGACGACGTGGTCTGGGATGTGCTTGAGAAAGTGATCGACGGGCATCCGGTGCTTCTAAACCGGGCTCCGACGCTTCACCGCCTCGGTATCCAGGCATATCAGCCGATACTCATTGAGGACAAGGCCATCCGCCTGCACCCGCTTTCCTGTACCGCTTTCAATGCCGACTTTGACGGCGACCAGATGGCCGTTCACCTGCCGCTGAGCCATGATGCGATCCTGGAGGCATCCGTGCTGATGCTCGGTTCGCACAATATCATGAACCCGGCGAACGGAAGCCCGATCACCGTGCCTTCGCAGGACATGGTTCTGGGTATTTACTACCTGACCAAGATGGCTGACGGGGCACAAGGAGAAGGCAAGACCTTCGCTTCCCCGGAAGAGGTCAAGATCGCTTACGATCGCGGCCACGTGGCGCTGCATGCCAAGATCAACGTACGCATCACGCTGAAGCGCGATGGTGAGGAGATCAAAAAAATCTTTAAAACCACAACCGGACGTGTTCTTTTCAACGAGATCATACCGAACGAACTTGGTTACATCAACCTTACTTTCGGAAAGAAAGAGCTGCGCAACCTGATCGGTGCGGTCTTTACAGTAACGGGCACCATGAGGACCGCCCGCTTCCTTGATGAGATGAAATACCTTGGATTTGAAAATGCCACCATAGGCGGTCTTTCCTTCAGCCTTGAGGATATCGTGATTCCCAAGGAGAAGGCCGAGTACATCCAACAGGCACAGCAGGAAGTCCAGCTTATCCAGGACCGGTATGAAAACGGGTTCATCACCGACAATGAGCGTTACAACCAGGTTATCGACAAGTGGACCAGCACCACGAACCGTGTATCCGAAACCCTCTTTCAGGCGTTGACCGAGGACAAGGGCGGCTTCAACCCGGTATTCATGATGGCCGATTCCGGTGCGCGGGGCTCCAAGGAGCAGATCCGTCAGCTCGGCGGTATGCGTGGTCTGATGGCCAAGCCGCAGAAAAGCTCGCTGCAAACCGGAAACGAGGTTATCGAACAACCAATCCTTTCCAGTTTCAAGGAAGGTCTGACGGTTCTTGAATACTTTATCTCGACCCACGGAGCCCGCAAAGGTCTTGCCGATACGGCCCTGAAAACAGCCGACGCCGGTTATCTGACACGCCGTCTGGTGGATGTATCCCAGGATCTGATCGTGACCGAGGATGACTGCGGAACGCTTCGCGGAATCCGCATCCAGGCACTCAAGGACAACGAGGATATTGTAGAGAGTCTGGAAGATCGTATCCTTGGCCGGGTCTCCATGCACGAGGTCTATGATCCGCTTACGGATGAACTGATTGTGAGCTCCAATCAAATGATCGATGAAAAGACTGCCTCGAAGGTGGCGGAAACGTCCCTGGAAGAGGTTGAGATCCGATCCGTGCTCACTTGTGAATCAGCCAGGGGTGTGTGTGCCAAGTGCTATGGCCGTGACCTGTCCCGCGGAAAACCGGTGCAGGTAGGCGAGGCGGTAGGTGTCATCGCCGCCCAGTCGATCGGTGAGCCGGGTACACAGCTTACGCTGCGTACATTTCACGTGGGTGGAACGGCGTCACGACTTGAGGCCGAATCACAGCACAAATCGAAGTTTGCCGGAAAGGTGGTCTTCGAGAATGTGAGGGCTGTCGATTATGACGATGGTGAGGAAATTACAACCGTAGTCCTGAGCCGCGCCGGTGAAATCCGGATTGTGGATGATACCGACAAGACGCTCATCACCTATAACGTTCCATACGGTTCGGAGCTGCTTGTAGAAGATGGCGATATGGTTCCCAAGGGCATCCCGATCTGTAAGTGGGATCCCTATAATGCCCTTATTTTCTCCGAACTGGACGGTTCCATTGAGTATCGCGACATCGTTCACGGTGTCACCTACAAGGATGAGACCGATTCCCAGACGGGTCACAAGGAGAAGGTGATCACCGATTCACGTGATCGCAGTCTTGTGCCTACGGTGATTGTGAAAGGTGAAGGCGACCGTATCCGTGAGACTACGCTTCCTGTGGGAGCCCACGTTGTTGTGGATCACGGTGAGACGGTTTCTGCCGGACAGGTACTTGCAAAAATACCCCGTACCTCCGCGTCCAAGTCCAAGGATATCACTGCGGGTCTGCCGCGGATTACCGAGCTCTTTGAAGCGCGGCCGCCGAAAGATCCAGCGGTCGTTTCCGAGATTGAAGGGGTGGTCAATATGGGTGCCCGCAAGCGCGGTTCCCAGGAGGTCATCGTCACCAGCAAGGACGGTACGGACAGCAAGACCTACCTGATCTCCCTGGCCAAGCACATTCTTGTTCAGGAAAACGACTTCGTAAAAGCCGGCCAGGCACTGTCCGACGGTGTCATCATGCCGCAGGATATCCTGAATATCCTCGGTCCCTTTGCGGTACAGTCCTACCTGGTGAATGAAATCCAGGAGGTGTATCGACTGCAGGGTGTGAAGATCAGCGACAAGCACATTGAGACGATCGTGCGCACGATGATGCAGAAAGTGGAAATTACCGATTCCGGTGATACCATGTATCTGGAAGGCGACAAAGTGGACCGGTTTGAAGTAAACCGGACCAATGACTCGCTCATCGGCAAGTTCGTTGTCACAAACCCGGCCGACAGTGACGTGCCGCTTGGTACGCTTCTGGAGCGTCGTGAGATCCGTGAGATCAACGCCAGGCTGATTACCCAGGATAAGAAGGAAATGGAAACACGTCCGGCCGAGCCGGCGATCTCAAAACCGATCCTTCTTGGAATCACCCGCGCCGCACTGTCGACAGACAGCTGGCTGTCGGCATCCTCCTTCCAGGAAACCACCAAAGTCCTTACCCAGGCAGCAATTGAGGCGAAAGCTGACAACCTGATGGGTCTCAAGGAAAACGTGGTTGTCGGACACCGGGTGCCCGCAGGTACAGGATTGCGCAGATACCAGGATATCATTGTCGGGTCCAAAGAGGACATGGAAGATGTTGGCGCTGCCAGTAAGGTCTTCCAGGAACTGGGAGCCGACACTCCGGCTGTGCAGGACGTCAAGGAAGACAAGGAGTAGTGCCTGCCGCATCCAATCTGCGGGGGTTATTTCCGCAAGTGGTTAAACGGAAAAATAAAAAAAAGCCAGTGTCGCAAGTCGGCACCGGCTTTTTTTTTCGGATTACTTCTTGCGCGTTTCCCCGATGTTCTCGAGCAGTTTTTCTGCTTCGCTGATAAGATCTTCCGCTCTTTTCTGAGCTTCCTCAACAATATGGTCACCTTCTTTCTTGGCGTCGGAGATGGTGCCTTTTTCGTCCTGAAGACGGTCGATGAGCTGACTCAGTTCATCCATGTAGTTGTTGAGCCGGTAGCTGATTTTATCACGGGTGTTGGCGCCTTTGTCCGGTGCGTATAGCAACGCAACGAGCGATCCGAGTACAGAACCGGAGATCAGGCCTAGCAGGAATCCTTTTGGAAAGTTACTCATGACGGAATGGATTTTAAAAGTGGGTAGTAGATTGTTTTTTTGTATTTTTACAAGATAGGTTTTTTTTTTCAAAGAGCGCGAGTGCTCTTAATGCAGGACCTTTCAACATTTATAACAAAAAAAGAAATAGGACTATTGCAATGAAATTTTTTATAGATACAGCGAATTTATCTGAAATCAAAGAAGCCCACGCCATGGGAGTTCTGGATGGTGTGACCACCAATCCATCTCTTTGTGCCAAAGAGGGCATTCCAGACTTCGAAGGATTCATCGCTGAAATATGCGAAATCGTTGAAGGGGATGTTTCGGCGGAAGTGGTGGCCATCGATTACGATGGCATTTTGGCGGAAGGACGCAAGCTTGCAAAAATCGCCGATAATGTGGTGGTGAAAGTGCCGTTGATCAAAGAAGGCATCAAAGCGATAAAGACCTTTTCCGAAGAGGGCATCAAAACAAACTGCACGCTCTGTTTTTCACCAACACAGGCGCTTGTGGCCGCCAAAGCCGGAGCAACCTACATCTCGCCTTTTGTCGGCCGGCTGGATGACATATCGACCAATGGCATGCAGTTGATTGCCGAGATCGTCCAGATCTACCAGAACTACGGCTATGATACCGAGGTCCTGGTGGCAAGCATCCGGCACCCGCTGCACGTGGTGGAAGCAGCACAGATAGGAGCCGATGTGGCAACCATGCCGTTTGCGGTCATCGAAAGACTGATCAAGCACCCGCTTACCGACATTGGCCTCAAAAACTTCCTGGCCGACTGGGACAAGCTGCAGG
>SL_8KL_010_SEDDRAFT_10001609_pt1 | contig 19525 bp, 23 predicted proteins | sample SodLakKL_010_SED_4_FD_11160 | JGI IMG/M metagenome (IMG submission 11160)
GACTAGCTTCTTAGCTAACCATACTTTTCGCTCTTTTGCAGAGTAATTAAAAGGGTTTTTATCCTCTGGTAATTCCTCTTCTAGATAATTTAAAGACACATTCCCACCACGTTATAGTTTCAACGTTCTTCACTTATCTTATTATATTCATTATTTAAAACATGATTGAATAATCTATAAGGGATAAAAACATAGGAAAAAAAGAGATAAGAGGGGTTTAATTTTCAAGTTTTTCGATCAGTTCATCCACGCCCTCAATATCTCCAATATCATCATTTTCATTTATCTCTTTCAATTTTTCTAATCCCTCTTTCGCTAGTGTTTCCATATCTCTGTCTTTATTTCTTTCTATTATCTTATCCATGATATTGTTTTTTCTCTCAATTTCTTTGGCCCTAGATACTTTCATCATTTCGCCAATTCTTTCGGTTTCCTCTGTCGCTAGATTTGAAGGTGTGTAAGGCTCGTTGGTCTCGCTATGGTTAAAGCCCATATCGTTGAACATTTCAACCGCTTCTTGCATAGATAAACCCTGCATGGCTAGAGCCGTCTTAGCTGTTCTTTCTTATTCCTATCGGCCTCATAGACACATAAAGAGGATTGAGCGGTTTCGTATCTTTGGGCTAGTTCATCCTCAGTTATCTTATTATATGCTCTATCTAGCTCACTCTGATGGCCTAGAAGAGTCTCAACGATCTCTTTATCCATGTCTGGCCTACTTCTAAAATNCTTTCTTAACGTATGTAAGTGATAGATATNTCTACCCGTCTTTCTATCTTTCTCATCTAGACCCGCTTTCTCTAAAGCTAAATTCCAACGCTTTCTTACGTTATCGGTCTGGGTGTTCCATATTCTTTCGGTATCATAGGTTTCGTTCTCCTTTTTTCCATTTTTAAGATAGGGTGGGGTTGGTTTATCTCTATCCTTTCTAATTTCTAACCACTCTTTGATAGACTCTTTAGCTTCGTCGGTCATAAAGACGGTTCTAGCTCTACGGTTTTTTGTGTATGTCCTATCTAGGTCTGTTCTGGGTGGAGATTCATCTAGCCGTAAATCCTCAACCTTNAGCTGTANGGCCTCACCNACCCTACAACCACTTGAGAGCATGAAGATGATTATAGAACGGCCAAAGCTGTCTAAGTGGTTTATTACCTTTCTAAGCTGTTTTTTGGTTAGGATCTTATCCCTAGATACGGTTTCGCCTTTGGGTATCTGGCCACGCCGTTTTAATTTATTCCATTCACTATCTTCAATTTCATAACCGGCTTTCTCTTTGAAAAATTCTTTAACCGCCGTTATATAGACGTTCAAAGTCTTAGGTGTTACGTTCTCGTTTAAGTAATTCAAATATCCTTTTATGTCTCCCAGATAGGTATCTTTATCCTCTAAGCCGTCTAAATATTCTTTTACGAAAGCGTCTATATCCTCTGGGTCTATACCTCTGGCTGTTTTGTCGGTCTTAAACTCAACAAATTTTTGCATAGCAAACCTATACGTTTCCCTCGTTTTTTTACTCCGGAAATTTTGCAACCAACTCATAAACATATCCATCGGAAAAAACACGTTTTTCATCCTATATAAAATTTGTCCGGATTTTGAGTTTAAGACTAACCTTAGTTTTCATTAATCATATTTAAGATTGATGATTTTTCTACCGCTAGCTGAACCAAGTTATAAAGATCTAGTTTTTAACTTGACCTATTTAAAGACCCTCTCAAATCAGAAATCTATCGCAGTATGAATTAAATATGATTTATAACATGGCATATATAAGAGAATCAGTCAAAGGCCTTATAGAGATCCCACCGAATATCAATGACCTGAATGATAATAGGGAGGGAGGATAGGGGGTCCGGTGAAAGATCCAAGCCGGGTCCTCTTATCAACCCCTATATGGTTTTTTAAGGATTTAAAATAGAAAAAAAAGAGTTTTGAGTTCAGATCAGGTCTAGTTCTTTGCCGAGTTTCTCGTACACTCTCAGAACTTCGTTCAGGTCTTCTTCTGTAAGTCCGGCATTTATCTGATTCCTGATCCTCGCTTCTCCCTTCGGAACCATCGGGTAAACTATCGCGAGGCCGAAGATACCTTCTTCGTACAATCGATCCGCGAGTTTCTGGCCTTTCTTGCTGTCGCCGACCATCGCAGGCACGATCGGAGTTTCAGTCATACCGGTATCGAATCCCATGCTTTCCATCTCGCTCTTGAAGTACTCGGTCATATCCCACAGTTTTTCGACCCTATCTTGCTCTTCTTCCACTATATCAAGAGCCTCTTTGTCTATAGCCGCAACGTGCGGTGGGAAAGCTGCACTGAGTAGCCAGGTTCTAGATGTGTTGTAAGCGTATTTTATAAGTCCTTCTGTTCCTGCCAACATACCGCCGAACCCGCCGAAAGCTTTGGAGAAAGTCCCCATCTGCATATCGATATCGTCCTCTAGTCCAAATTCTTTCGCGATACCGTGTCCACCACCGAGAACACCTTCTCCGTGGGCATCGTCGACATAAGTCAAAGCGTTGTATTCGTCCGCTAATTTCTGGATCTCATCCATCTTAGCTATATCGCCGTCCATGCTGAAGACACCGTCNGTCAGCACTATCTTCCTGTTATATCCCTCTTCCTCAGCCTTTTTCAAACACTCTTCCAGTTCACCCATGTCAGAATGGCTGTAGATCATCTTATCGGCTTTGAACATCCTCTGGGCTATCATTATACCGTCGATTATACAGCCGTGGTTCAACTCGTCGGAGATCAAGACGTCTCCTTTTCCGGCCAATTGAGGTATAAGACCCGCGCCCACCGCAAAACCGGTCTGATAGGTCATACCAGCTTCGCATTCTTTGAACTCGGCGATCCTATCCCATAGTTCCTCGTGTATGTCCATGGTTCCAGCGATAGACCAATCGGAACCGGCTCCGGCTCCGTACTCTTCGATGGCTTTCTTTCCCGCTTCTCTCAACCTGGGGTGGTTGGCCAGATCAAGATAATTGTTTGAAGCTAACATTATGCACTCTTTCCCATCCACTGTAACGTGCGGTTGGGAAGGTCCTTCGAGGTTTCTTATCGTCCAAGTCAGACCCTCTTCCTTCATCTCCTCGTATTTTTCCATAAAGAACTCGGTATTCTTTGCCATGTTATCATTCTCCGTCGATTTTAGAGAGGAAATACTCCTCTCACTTACACCCTTAATGAACGAGACTTCTTAAATTTTTCTAAGGCTCTCCATAACCCCCGCCGCCTGGTGTTTCTATCCTGACACTTTCATCTTCATCCAATTCGAAAGTTATCTTGCTCCCGACCTCTTCCTCTTTATCTCGGCTGATCTTCAGATTCCTCCCGACTTCGCCGTTCTCTCCACCCATTATACCTTTAGGAGGTCTTCTTCTTCTCTCTGACTGTATCGATACTTCAGCCATCTTTAGTGTTTTTATCTCTCTTATTATACCGTCACCACCAGGCATCTCACCATCTCCTCCAGAACCTTTTCTCAGATTGTAAGATATCACTTGTAAAGGATATTCGTTTTCGATGACTTCTATAGGAGTGTTTTTCGTGTTCGTCATATGTACGTGAACACCGCTTTCACCGGGTCCTCTAGGTGAACCACCGCTACCTCCGCCTATCGTTTCGTAATACGTGAAATCATCACTACCTATCAGTAAATTGTTCATCGTTCCCTGGCTTTCAGCGGGTATCCTATCAGGGAGTATCTTTTCGAGGCTCCTGAGTATAAGCTCTACGACTCTCTGTGACGTTTCGACATTACCTGCTGAAACGGCAGCTGGAGGTTTTGGATTCAATACGGTCCCATCAGGTATCTCGATGTCTAGAGGCCTGTAGCAGCCGTTGTTCACCGGTATATCTTCTGGGAGAAGGCATCGAAGCACATAAAAAACGGCCGAATGTGTGACTGGTTCGGGAGCATTTATGTTCCCTTCGACCTGAGGATCCGTTCCCGAGAAGTCGAAGGAAAGTCTATCCTCACCTATTTCTATCATAACATCGAGTTTGACACCGTCCCTCCACTCCATTATATCTTCTTGGGAGACTGAAGTTTCCGGTAATCCTTTTATCATATCTTTGGTCCTTTTTTCAGAGTAACCTATGACCTGTTCTTTGAATGCTTCAAAATCTTCAAAACCGTATTTTTCCACCGCCTTTTTGAATTCTTCAGCACCTTTTTCGTTCGCCCCGATCTGAGCTCTTATATCGCCCATCCTCTCCTGGGGTGAACGAGATCTTTTGAGCTCTTCGATGATGTCTTCATCCAGTTCTCCATCCTCTATCAGTATCGTAGGAGGTATTATTATGCCCTCTTCTTTCAGGTTTTCGCTCTCGCCGGGCATGGAACCCGGTGTTATACCTCCAACGTCAGAATGGTGTGCTCTATTTACTACATAACCTATCTTTTCATCGTGCAGGAAAACGGGCTTGATAACGGTGATATCGGGGAGATGTGTTCCCCCAGCATAAGGATCGTTCAAAATGACCTGTTGGCCGACGTCGGGATCACAATCGGATACCGCTCTTTCAAGTGCATTAGGCATCGCACCCAAGTGGACGGGTATATGTTCTGCCTGGGCGATCATCTCTTCTCTTTCAGTGAATAACGCGCAGGATTCGTCTTTACGTTCCTTGATATTTGGAGAATAAGCGCTCCGTTGTAGTGCGGCCCCCATCTGCTCAGGTATAGCCGTGAAAGCGTGTTTCATCACCTCTAGCTCAGTGGGCTTCAATCTTTTCATCTTGTGACCTCCATCTTGATTATACCGGAAGGTCCTAGACTCCATCTCCATCCTGGTGGAACGAGTACTGTAGAATTCGATCCTTCTATTATACTCGGTCCTTCTTGTTCATCGCCGCTCGATAGGGATCTTCTCCTGAAAATCGAGGTTTTCTCCCATCCACTGGAAAAAAGGCACTCTCTAGAAGGAGGATGTTCACCTTCTTCAGTGTGGAACGGTAGATCGGATATCTCCCTCTCTCGGATCACTTCTACATGTGCCCTGACGACTTCTATCTCTTCTCCCTCGTCAGAATATCCGTACTTTTTTTCGTGTTCTTTGTGGAATCTTCTCTTCAAATCATCGATCGAATCGGTATATGGTATGTTCAGGTGGTAACTCTGACCTTTGTATCTCAGACCTAAAAGTACTTGCCTTTTTCCCTCTTCCTCTATCTCTTCATCGATATCTTCTATGGTCTTTTCTATAGTTTCTTCATCATCCAATGAGGTCAATATGGTCCTGCTCCTCTCGTGGGTCACATCTCCGGTGACCATGCCCAATGCCGAAAATACCCCTGCCAAAGGCGGGATCAATACTTTTTTCATACCCAGTTCTTCGGCGATGGATGCTGCGTGTAAAGGCCCTGCCCCGCCGAAGGCCAATATCGAAAATTTCCCTGGATCCATACCTTTCTCTACTGTGATCCTTTTCATAGTCCTAGCCATCTTCGAATTGGCGACTTTGAAGATCCCTCTTAGTGTTTCTTCGAATCCCATCCCCAGTTCCTCACAGAGTACCTCTATCGATCTTTTAGCCTTTTCAAGATCAAGTTCCATCTCGCCTCCCAGGAAATAATCTGGATCTATATAACCCATCAGTAAAAGTGAATCTGTCACAGTAGGTCTTTCACCACCTCTCCCGTAACAGACAGGACCTGGTCTGGCTCCGGCACTCTTAGGTCCGACTCTCAACGCGCCCCCTTCGTCACATCTAGCTATGCTCCCTCCTCCAGATCCGACCGTGACTATATCGACCATCTTCGACTGTATGGGGAAACCATCAATCTCTCCCTGGTCCTTCCAGGATATCTCTCCGTCGATTATAGCGGCCATGTCTGCACTGGTCCCTCCCATGTCGAAGGTCACCATATTGGGCACCCCCAAACTCTCAGCTATGAAAGCCCCGCCGGCGACACCTCCGGCTGGACCGGAATATAAGCAGTCGATAGCGTCGACCTTCGAACTCCTCTCCAAACCACCGCCAGATTTCATTATGTATGGTTCCTGGGAAAGTATATCTTCGAGCGAGTGGAAATAATCCTCTATCAAGGGGTCTAAATAGGCATCTAGAAGTGTGGTCAGACCTCTTTCGTATTCTCTGAACTCTCCAGTAACGGAATGCGACAATGAATGATCTATGCCGTACCTATCGAAGATATCACCGATCTTTATCTCCTGCTCTGGATTTTTATAGGAATGGAGAAGACAGACGGCGGCCGATAGTCCTTCTTCCTTCAACTCATCGGCGAGATCTTCCACCTCCCGCTTTGAGATATCTTTCAATATCTCGCCGTCAGGTCCCATCCTACAGGAAAGACCGAACGTGTTATCCTCTTGGAGCGGGGGTTTCGGTTTCTCAACGTTTAGATCATATAACTTTGGCCTGTTCTGCCTCCCGATAAAAAGGATGTCTTCAAACCCCTCATTAGTTATGAAAGCACATTCTTCCCCCTCTTTTTCTATAAAGGCGTTCGTCGCCACCGTGGTCCCGTGAAACGCCTCTCCTTCAACGCTCACACCTCTTTCTTTGAGACCTTCGCTTATGGCCCTTTCGGGTCTTTCGGGATATGAAGCCATCTTGAAGTGTCTCATATCATCGTCTATGATCACAAAATCCGTGAAAGTACCTCCTATATCGATAGAGATCGGCATGGTTTCGATAGGTGTTAGATAGAGCCAATAAATAATCTTTATCTACATAAATGATAACGAAGGTTTTTTAAATAATAAGATCAAACCTCAACCATGAGCGAAAAGAAAGGACCTAAAAGTTTAGAAAAACTTCTGCTGACCGGTTTTGATCCATTCGGTGGCGAGTCTATCAATCCAGCTTCGGAGGCCGTTTTAGACCTTGATGGGAAGACGATAAACGGCTGTAAGATAATAGCTGAAGAGATACCGACAGTATATGGAAAGTCAGCAGAAAAGGTCAAGGAACTGATAGATGGCGAGAGGCCCGATGTCGTATTACATATAGGGCAGGCGAACGGGACCCACGGCATCAGAGTTGAGAGGGTCGCTTTGAACATCGATGATGCCAGGATAGAGGACAACGAAGGTAACAAACCTGAAGATGAGATCATCGTAGATGATGGTCCCACTGCTTATTGGACCACGATACCCACGAGGAGGATAGTCGAGGAAGTAAAGGAAGAAGGGATTCCATCTTATCTTTCTTACAGCGCAGGAACCTTCGTCTGCAATCATGTCATCTACTCTACCGCCGATCACGTCGAGAAGAACGATCTACCTATACACTATGGTTTTATCCATGTTCCATTCTTGCCCGAACAGGCTGTTGATAAGGATAACAAACCCCCGAGCATGGCTAAAGATACGATCAAAAAAGCTCTGCACGTCACGATAGAGACGATAGTCCAAGAGGCTAAATGAAGAACGACGGGCAAAAAAACAAATATACTACACTTTTATCCCTTTGATATGTCCGAGCAAAATAGAGATGTAATCAGGAAATACGCACTCAGGAACGCTGTCAAGTTCGAAGGTGAAGCTACAGTCGGACCTGTTATGGGCAAAGTGATGGGCGAGGTTGACGAACTCAAAAGCGATCCACAAGGCACTAAAGAGATGGTCAACGAGATAGTAGAGGATATCAACGCCCTCTCTATCGAAGAACAAAAGGCCGAGCTGAAAAAGCTCATGCCGGAATTCTTCGAAGAGGATGATGATGAGGAAGAAGACAAGCTACCTGAGTTGGACGCGGAAAACGTTAAGATGAGGATGGCTCCATATCCTTCCGGTCCTCTTCATATAGGTAATGCAAGGATGGTCATCCTGAACGATGAATATGTCAAAAGGAACGATGGTGAACTGGTCCTATTTTACGACGATACCATCGGTTCCGAAACCAAAAGACTGCTTCCAGAGGCTTATGATATGATAAAAGATGGTCTCGAATGGTTGAACGTGGAGTGGCACGAGACCTATTACAAGTCAGAGAGGATGGATATCTATTACGAGTACGGTGAGAAGATCTTAGACATGGGTGAAGCCTACGTTTGCGAGTGCAGTCAAGAAGAACTGAGAGATAAGCGAGAGGTGGGGAAAGAATGTGAACACCGTGAGAGACCAAAAGAGGATAACCTCGAACTCTGGAACGAGATGCTCGAAGGGAAGATCGAAGAAGGTGACGCTATAGTAAGGCTGAAGACCGATATGCAGCATCCTGACCCGGCCTTCAGAGACAGAGTACTGTTCAGAATATCTAAAAACGAACATCCGAGGGTTGGAAACAAGTATCCCGTCTGGCCATTACTCGAGTTTTCGTGGGCCGTTGATGATCATCTTATAGGGATGACCCACATATTGCGGGGCAAGGATCTTGTCATAGAAGATAGGATGGAGGAATACATCTGGGACCTCTTCGGTTGGAACAAGCCAGATTTCCTTCACTACGGTATGTTGAGACTGAAAGATGTGAGTCTCAGCAAGAGCGAGTTCCAAAGGAAGATCAGGGAGGAAGAATTCGACGGTTGGACAGATCCTAGGACGTGGTCACTGCAATCTTTAAAACGCAGAGGTATACAACCCGAAGCGATCAGGGATTTCATATTAGATTTCGGTATGTCTGAAACCGATATCGAGGTGGCACCTTCCAAGCTTTACTCTAAAAACCGCGAGATCATAGATCCTGAGGCGAACAGATATTTCTTCATCCCAGACCCAGTCAAGATAGAACTCGTAGGTGATATCGAACCCGAAAAAGTCAAGGTCGCTAGACATCCAAGTGATCCCGAACGAGGATACCGGGAACTCGAAGTTGGAAGAGAATTATACATCCCTAGGAAAGAATTCGAGGAGTTCCAAGATGACGAGATACGCCTTAAGAACTTCTGCAATGTTGAACTGGACGGAAAAAAGGCCGAGATAACCGGCTTCGAAAACAAGGATATATTGAAGATACAGTGGCTTGTCGATGGTCTGGAGGTCGCCGTTGAGCGCCCCGACTCATCTCTTGAGAAAGGTCTCGGTGAGTACAATCTCAAAGAGATAAGTGTAGATGATATAATCCAGTTTGAAAGATACGGGTTCGTGAAGGTCCAGGATAAAGAACCATGGCTCGTGAGTTTCGGCCATCGATAAAGATATCAAAAACGTTAAAAAGAAGAAAACTATAGCGATAGCACACTTTATCCAAAAGTTTGGTCATCTCCTATGATGAGATAGATGGAGGAGTGGAAATCTATGAATGATCTAGATAGGGAAAGAGTGATCGAGAGCGGAAAACGACTGCTCAGTACCATATATGAGGGCGAAAGAACACCTGAACTTGAATCCGGTAATAGTTACCTTTTAAAGGAAAAAAACCCTGAAGAAGGATTCAGATCATGCTTTGACAAGATGAAAGAGTATGGTGCGGGTTATTGTCTCAGCAGGAACAATCCCACCAAGATCAAAGAGATGTATCCAGTCGATGATGTGTCTATTTCTTTTTACTGGCTCACTAATTTAAAAGGAAAAAATAAGTTCGCTCCCGATGAACTTTCTCTTATATCACACAGTATGATCAACTTTTTGCAGGAAGAAGGCGGTATTATATTTATGGACGGTGTTGAGAGTATATTAAAACACAATTCCTTCTCACGGTTCCTTGGTATTTTGGATCATCTTGTTGATGTGGTAGATGTCGAAGAAGGGGTATTTGTCATGAGTTTGGACCCTAGGACCGTTTCCGAACGGCGTCTAGCCCAGATCGAGCAGAAATTTGAGCTGCTTTGAATGGTTGGAGATGGAAAATGATTTATCACTTCTCCTTTATTCGATATTATGGAACAGCACAAGCACTGCAGGATATGTCAGAAACCGGTACCACTTGAAGAGGATTTCTGCTCTGAAAAATGTAGGGAAGAGTACGATGATCTATTGAGCAGTAGAAAAAAGAAGCAGTATATAGTTTATGCACTATTAGTAGTTCTTCTGATAGTCATGGTCTTGACTGTTTACTGAGGGATCGAGATATATGGTCAAAAAAGTCATCGTTGGCGGCACGTTCGATCACCTTCATCTCGGGCATGAAAAGCTTTTGGGATCAGCCCTTGAAAACGGTGAGACAACGATCGGTCTGGTCTCGGACGAGATGCTGGAAGGGTGGAAGCCTGAGGTCGATAATGATTACAAGGCAAGAAAAAAAGAACTGGAAGAATATCTTTCCACTTATGATGACTGGAAGATAGTCAAGATAGATGATCCTTACAGAAAGGCTGTCGATGGCGATTTTGACATCCTAGTCGTGTCTTACGAGACAAAGGAGCGAGGAGAAGAGATCAACGAGTTGAGAGAAGAAAGGGGAAAAGATCCACTTGAGATAATCGAAGTCAAACCGGTGCTCGCCGATGACCTTCTTCCTCTGAAATCCACCAGGATACGGAGAGGAGAGGTTGACGAGAACGGTGTTAGAAGAAGACCAGTAAAAGTTCATCTTGGTTCTGAAAACTCCGTTAAAGAGAAAGTTACGAGGGAGTTTTTATCCGATCTGTTCGAACTCGAACTTGAATGTGAAGGATCTGAAGATACGAAAGAACAGCCTTTCGACGATGAGATAATCAGGAGCGCCGAAAAAAGAGCCAAAGTTCCAGAGGATTTTGATTATGGCGTAGGTATCGAGAGCGGTATGATGAGGACTTCGGATAGAACTTTTTGTTTGGAGTACACTGTCATAAAAGATAAGATGGGCTTCACCTCTTCGGGGCACGGTCCCGGCTTTCCTATACCTGGTGATTGGATAGACGAACTTCGAGATGGTATACCTTTGGAAGAAAAGATGAGTGTCTTTTTCGAAGATGGTGATGAAGAGCTCGGCTCTGTTGGTCTTCTAACGGACGGATCGATCAATAGAGAAGACAGTATCAGATCAGCTTTTTCCATGGCGATGATCCCTAGATTGAAAACCGACTTATATCGTTGAAAACGAACCTTTCGGGGGAAATATTTAATAATAAGTCTTAAGTATGCAGGAGATACCTGACATTGATCTTATCTGGAGTGTAATAGCCTATGGTAACAGTATATGATGTTCCTCCCAACAAGTTGATAGAGGAAGTAAGCAAGCAGATGAAGAGCATGGACGAAATCGAAGAGCCTGAGTGGTCCGACTTCGTTAAAACCGGAGTACATAAGGAAAAGGGTCCAGAACAGCCGGACTGGTGGTTCGATAGAGTTTCGGCGATATTCAGAAGTGTTTACGTCGATGGCCCTATCGGCGTTTCGAAATTGAAGACCAAGTACGGCGGGAAACATAGTAGAGGTCCTAGACCCGAAAAATTCGCTAAAGGTTCTGGATCTATAGTGAGAGAAGGACTTCAGCAGTTGGAATCTGCAAATTTCGTCGAGAAAACCGATAACGGAAGAGTCGTGACCTCTGAAGGACAGTCTTTCCTGGATGATATCTCTCGTGATATCATGGAAGAGATGGCCAAAGACGATCCTGAAATGTCTAAATATCTATAAATTTTGTATGGGGTGGTCCAATGACCGAAGAAGATGAGTTGGAAGAACTCAAAAAGAAAAAGATGCAGGAACTTAAAGAGAAAAAGCAGTCGGGTGAATCTCAAGAAGAGGCCCAAAGGCAGATGGAAGCCCAAAAGAAGGCCATGCTCAGAAAAGTGATGACTTCAGATGCAAGAGAGAGGTTGGCGAGGGTCAAAATGGCTAGACCCGAGCTCGCGGAACAGATCGAATCTCAGATAATCGCTCTAGCTCAGAGAGGAGCTACGAACGATAAGATCGATGATGATACTCTCAAAGAATTATTAAAGAAGCTTAGCGGTCAAAAGAAAGAGATTAATATCAAAAGGAGGTAAAATAGATGTCAAGCAATAAATCAGGTCCGAAAAAACGCAGACTTTTGAAAAAGGGTAAGCAGAACAAGAGAGTCCCAGCCTGGGTTATGCAGAAGACCAATCGTAATCACACGAACAACCCGAAGAGAAGGAACTGGCGGCGACACGATACTGACGAGTAGATGAGTTGGTGTAAAGATGGTAGATACAGAAGAGAGGATAATGAATATCCCGCTCAGTGAGGCGAAAAACACACCTGCCAGTAAAAGGGCTTCAAAAGCTATGAAGATCATCAGGGAGTTCGTTTCAAACAACATGAACGTTCCCAAAGAAGACGTTTGGATCGATTCCAGTACCAATGAGACCATCTGGGACAGAGGTATCAAGAAACCGCCTTCGAAGATCAAGGTGAAGGCGATAAAATTCGAAGACGGTATCGTCGAAGTCTCTATCCCGAGAGAGTGATCTATGCTTAAAAAATACGCTGTAGAGTCTCATCCATATATCGGTGTCTTTTCTGCAGGATCTGAAGAGTTAGTGGTCATCCCTCCTATCGATGGAGAGGTTTTCGAAGAGGCTCTCGATTGTACCGCCGTTAAAACGACTATAGGCGGTACTAGAGTGGTCGGATCATTGATGGGCCTGAATTCTAAAGGTGCTGTCGTATCCGATATAATCGAGGAGAGAGAGATAGAGAAACTAGTAGACCACGTGAACGTCACTGTGATACCTGATCCTCAGAACGCTTTGGGAAATAATATACTTTTGAATGACAACGGGGCGATGCTTCATCCGGATATCGGTGAGGATGCCAAAGAAGCTATAGCGGAAGAACTAGAGGTGGAAGTGAAAAGCGGCACCATAGCAGGTGTCAAGATGGTCGGCTCCGTGGCTGTCGCAACAAATAAAGGTTTACTATGCCATCCACACGTCGATGATGATGAGATAGAAATTTTAGAAGAGCTCTTTCAAGTCCCCGTGAGCAAAGGTACCGCGAACCATGGATCGGGCTGGATAGGGACCTGTCTGGTCGCTAACACAGTCGGCGCAGTGATAGGTAATACCACGACTCCAATAGAGATGGGTAGGATCGAGGAAGGACTCCGGTATTTAGAATAGTCTATTTTTGAGTTTCCCAACTCTCCATATCGTAGGCCATATCCCAGAATTTCAATTCCAATCGACTGCTCGTTAAAAATATCTCTTTCAATCTTTTCTTTTCATCTTCACCAGCTCCTGCCGCCATATCGTTCAACAATTCTTTACTCCAATCTGCCAACTCTTCGAATTCTTCTGAGGAGTACATCTCAATCCAATCTCGATATGGATTTTCTTCACTGGTATCACCTTCTTCGCTCAACCTTTTACCGATCTCTAAGAAGCCCCAGAAACAGGGAAGTAAGGCGGCCAAAGTCTCAGAGAGGGTCCCCGTAGATGCGGTTCTCACTAGAAAATCCGTGTAAGCCCGGCAAGTGGGAGATCTTTCTACATCTTCAAGCTCTTTTTCAGAGATACCGAACTCCCAGGCATATTCTCGATGGAGCTCCATCTCGGTATTCAGCACGCCATCCAATAATTCGGCGAATTTTTGCATCACTTTTAGGTCTCTAGCTCTTCCGACGGCGAAGGCAAAAACTCTAGCGTAATCTATCAGATAAACATAATCCTGCCGCAGCCAGTATTCGAATTTTTCTCTCTCTAATGTTCCATCACCTATCCCTTTCACGAAAGGATGTTCGTGGTAGGCTTCCCAAACTTCTGAAGCTTCTTCATAAAGTTCATCACAGAAAGACATGTCAACACCTCCTCTACGATTTTGCGGGTCGAACGGAGTGGACATCATTTAAATCTTCATCTGTAGAGCATCATCTATATCGGATCTACTTGTCAGAGTGAGAATGCCCATATCTCAGTTTCCTCTGGAAGGTCGGCTTTTATAAAATCTAATTCAACTCCCAGCTTGAAGGTTTTTTCATCGGGGTATAAAGATAGGAAGGGTTCTAAAGTTTTGATATCTAAAGACAAGCCACCTATCTTGAAGTGCATAGGGACAGCTATCTTAGGATCGATCTTCTCGATAGTTTTTTTTGCTTCTTCAGGACCTATGGTGAAATTTCCACCAACAGGGATGAATAGGAAATCGACACTGCCTATCTCGTCAACGAGCTCTTCATCTGGTAAGTGTCCGATGTCTCCCATATGGCAGAGGTCCAAACCGTTCATACTGAATTTGAAGATGGTATTTTCACCTCTCACTTTACCTCCTTCTTCGTCATGGTAAGATTTGATGCCTTCGATCTTTATATCTCCGATATCTCTTACTCCTGCATCTCTAACTATCTCGCTATCGGGATTTTCAACCTTCCTGACAGCGTTGTGGTCGTAGTGATCGTGTGAAACCAGGATTATGTCACCCTCTACCTGAGGCGGATTGATACCTATATTCTTTCCGTCATGAGGATCTGTAACCAATATGTTCCCCTCATAACCTATCTCAAAGCAAGATTGACCATGCCATCGGATCCTCATCTTTATCTCCACCCTGTTAAGTTCATCTAGAGATTTAATATTTTTGCAATGAATCGAGGCGACTCCACATATATAAATAGGAGTTTTAGGCATTGTTTTCACTGCAGAAAGAGATGTGTGAAGACATGGTGAAAGTCGTTGATTATGACGCCACTTGGATCGAAGACTTCAAGTTATTGAGGAACATCTATGTGAATTCTCTAGAGGATCATCTGTTAAGAGTGGAGCATGTCGGAAGTACAGCCGTTCCAGGGCTCTGCGCTAAACCCAAGATAGACATAGATCTTATCATAGAGGACTATTCCTGTTTTCCTGAAGTTATCGACGAGCTCGACGAGCTCGGATATGAATACCAGGGGGATTTTGGCATCGAGGGAAGAGAGTCCTTCAAAAGAAAAGATGAGATTGTGCCGTGGAACGGTATAAGCTCGGTGAAACCTCCTCATAATCTTTATGTCTGTCCTGAAGATAGCAGGGAGTTGGAAAGGCACCTCGCCTTCAGAGATCATCTACGCGAGGACGACAGAACCCGTAAGAGGTACGCTGAACTGAAGAGAAGATTGGCCGTGGAACATCGAGACGATCGTGAAGCTTATACTGAAGGTAAAACAAAATTCATCGAAAGAGTGCTTCAAAAGATAATGTGACATCTGATAATAGAATTAATTAATACCTTTTCGATATCTCTCAAATATGGCATCTGAACTTAAAATAAGAGAGGTCGAGAGATCAGATAAAGAAGAGATCATGGAATTAGCCTCTCACATATGGGACGGTCGTGATTACATACCGGATTATTTCGATAGATGGTTTGAAGAAGGAGGTTTCATATGTGGGAAATCGGGAGGAAAGATAATAGCGCTTGCTAAACATACGTGGCACAGGGATGATGTACTTTGGCTTGAAGGTTTGAGAGTTCATCCGGACCATCAAGGACAGGGTTACGGTAGGAAGATGATAGAGGGACAGATCGATTTTATCGAAGATCTAGATTATAGTGTCGCTAGATTTCTGACCTCCGGAGATAACACCCCAGTGATAAAAGTAGCCGAAGATATAGGATTCGAACTTAAAGAAAAGTACGAATATCTCCGTCTGAAGGAAAAAGATATGGAAAGAGTTCATACGTCCTCTGAAAAGAGCGAAATGGAAGCATCGGTCGAAAAAGATGTAGATGATGTTATAGAATTCGTACAGGGGTCCCCCGAATTCGAAGAGAATGCCGGTCTTTATATAGAGCACTGGATAGGATACCCACTNGATGAAAGCCTTATCAAGGATCGAGTCGAGAAAGGGCGTTGTTTTTCGATAAGAGACGGAAAAGACATAGACTCTTTGATCTTCCTGGAAGTAGAAGAAAATTATGGGTCTCTGAGTGCCGCCTTTACTTGTGGGACTGTCGAGGGTATCAAGGGATTATTCCGATTCGGAACAGAACGATGCATAAGGAACGGTCATGATAGATTCAGATTGAAAACTGCATCGGATAAAGTTGTAGAGGCCGCTAAGGAGATCGGATTCACCCATTCAGATAAATACCGTCATAATTTAGTTTATGAGTACTATAAAGATTGAATCAAAAAATCGATCTGAGATGATATGATCTTGCATTCAAACTAGCAAAACTTTTATAATTTAAAGATCGTGATATCTTTTTGCTAGGATGGACTTGGGTTTGGATAAAAGAGAACTCTTCATCATAGGTATCATTGTTCTCTTGTTCTTTGCCTGGACTATAGGTAACATGAGTTCAGCGTATCTTTGGATCTCGGAGGGAGATACAGGAGTTGAAGATGAGATCATAGTTAGGAAGCAGAAAGATTACATCTTTACTTTGGATATCGACGAGTACGAAGAATATATACAATCTGGTCCTGTCCACCCTGATCTAAGGGATCGTTTTGAAGAGGAAGACATAGAGCTGGACGAATATCTGTTCAGATTAACTAGAAGGATCTATTATAATTATTTGGAGAACGGAACTATCTCAGAGGACCTGGTAGAAGATTTTGAAGAGGAGGGTCTCGAGATCGATGAAGACGCACAGGTCGGGATACGACGAGGTCTGGTCAATCATGATCGACGGAGAAATAGAATACCAGATCCACGAGATCGACGCAGATATAGATGTTTATAGGATAAATTCTGAAATCATTCTCGACCCTGATACTATGAACTGGTATCTTTATATAGAAGATGATAGAGAGTATAAGATCAATATAGATAGGAACTCATATCAGTTCAGCATCCCGAGAAGAGATTATGAAGGTCATCTCCAAGAGGGTAATATATCATCCCGTTTGGCTTCGATCTTAGAAGAAGGAGGCATTGCTGTCGATGAAGAAACACAACTCAGAAGAGAAGAAAAAGGATGGTACATCGATAGTGCCGAAGAAGACGAATACTGGCTCACTATCGAAGATAATTATATAGATGTATATAAAGAAGAAATAAAAGTTTCAGAATACTCATACCCATTCCTCCAAAATCTTTTGAGTTATATGTTACCCGTGATCATAATTGCGAGCCTAGCGATAGGAGCAATAGTCTCCCCGCCTGATACATATTTTGGACATATCGGTAGAGTTTTTATAGCCTTCTCTTTGATAGCTATCATATATTTTGGTGGGTCTTTAGCTAGTGCTGGATCGATGCTTTTATCGGCGATCGATGGTTTATTTCCAAATATAGGCTTGCCTTCTTTACCGGACATATCTTTTGGAAATGGTCTCAGTTCAGAGATCTTCAATTTAGGAACAAATGTCGTTGGCATGATCCTCTTGGGTATTATAACCGGAGTTCTATTGATCTTCTTATTTTATTCTAGAAGTAAGAAATTGAGTTCTAGAGAAGGAAAAGAGAAGAAAAGCAAGGAAACTCTCTCAGATACTGCTGAGAGAGCGATCAGACAACTTCATGAAGGTGAAGATATAAAGGACGTGATAATCCGTAACTATCAGAGGATGAGTTTTAAGTTGGAGGAACAAGGTGTTGAACAGAAGACCTCATTTACACCAAGGGAGTTCGAAAGAGAAGCACTGGGAAAACTGCCACTGAAAAAGAAAACTATAGATGAGATGACAAAACTTTTCGAGAAGGCAAAATACAGTCACCATATGTTGGATGAGAAACACCGAGACAGAGCGATCAAGAACTTCAAGCAGATCAAAAAGGATATTGAAGGTGAAAAAGATGAGATCGATCGATCTAGATGAAAACTCTCTGAATTTAGCGGGAGTAAGATTATTTAAATTTGTAAAATTTGTATTCGTGATGGTCTTTGTCTTGATAGCCGTTCTCGCAAGGAGTATAGAGGCCGGACTGGCTATTGGAGTCTTTATATTTCCTTTCTGGATACTCTTGGAGTGGTTTTATTCAAAAAGCTCCTCCGCAAATTACTGGATGAGTCAAGAAAAGAAAAGACAAAGATCAGAAATGCCGCTTAAAAAAGCCGTTGAACACATAACTAAAGGCAAAGAAAATAAAGAGATAAATCAGGCCATAATCGAAGGTAGAATCAAAGAACAGGTATATGCAACTCTAAAAGATAGATATGGATTTTCAGAAGAAGATTTCAGATCACTCGACTCGGACCCCGATTCTTTGGAGGATAAGGTCCCCAATGAGAATCTAAGAAAGTTCTTAAAACATGCTAAAGATCTGAAAGATTTGACAGACGGAAGTAATCAAAGGAGGCCCACTACCGTAGATAACGAGTTTGATACTTCCTCATCAGAGGATGAGATCGATTTTGAGAAAAGGATTCGTCTAGCTATCGACGAACTAGCCGATATATACGATATTGAATGATGGTGTGATGATGGAGAGGACAAAAGTATCTGTGGGATTGGTAACGATATTATTTGCCTCCACAGCAGCAGGTATTTTTTTCTTCAATTTCTTCTTTCTTATCCTTGGCTTTACTTCTGCGACACTCTTTGTAGTGGGTTACCTTCAACTGCCCCCTTCTAGTGGGTCTATCCAGGTCAAAAGAAGTCCTATAGAAGCCGAAACTTATCAAGGAGCAGGGTTCACTATCAAACTGACTATAGAGAATAAGAGCGAATCTTCTGTCTTCTTGGAGATAAAAGATGGATTACCTGAAAACGTTAAGCGTATCGAGGGGTCAAATCACCGATATCTCTATCTAGACGGAAAAGAAAAAAAAGAGATCGGATATAAAATAGAATTCCTGAGAGCCGAAAATTACACCATCGGACCGGTCAAACTGCGATATAACGATCCATTGAAGCTCTTTTCTAAGGATTGGGAATTCGATGAAACAACTCATGTTGTTGCACTTCCTCCTATTGAAGATCTCGGTAGGACGAAACTTAGACCAAAACGTACCACCGGGTGGTTAGGGAATATAAAATCTAGCACTATGGGNGTCGGCTCAGAGTTTTTTTCGATACGTGAATATCATCAAGGAGACGAATTGAGAGATATAAACTGGAAAGCTACTGCACGATATCTAGATCCTAAAACGAACTCTTACGAAGCAGAGAAAAGCGGAGACGTAGTTTTGATAGTCGATGCGTTCGAAGGATCCAACATAGGGGTTTTCGAGGAAAATACATTATCTCACTCTATCAAAGCCGCAGCGAGTCTAGCATCCGATATCATAGCGGATCGAAACAGAGTAGGTCTTTTGGTAATCGGAAACTTTGTTAGGTGGGTCTATCCACGTTCTGGAGAAGAACAGCTGTACAAGATCATGGACAATCTGATGGACCTTGAGAGCGGGAGTTACTGGAGACTCGAACATGCTCAATATATATTGGATAAAATATTTCCTGATAGATGTATGTTGATATTCATATCTCCTTTGACCGACGATAGAGTATTGGATGCTATAGCCGACCTTTCTATGACCCGGTATGAATTGGCTGTTGTTTCACCTTCCCCTATCGAGCTTCAAAAAAAGTATCTCGATACGGATGGAGAGATCGCTGAGAAACTTGAGAAGATAGAGAGACATGTGAAAATGGACAGACTAAGGGATTATGGGCCGGTGATCGATTGGAATCCAGAAGAGCCTCTTGAGGTCGCTGTAGAGGGGGTGAGAAGATACCAGATGAGAAGTTGAATATATTCGAGGACCTTAAGAAACACATATCTTCCGAAAAACTGACTAAAAAACAAAACAAGGTGACAGCCTTATTCATATCGGTCTTCCTCTTCTTCCTCGGG
>SL_8KL_010_SEDDRAFT_10001610_pt1 | contig 19510 bp, 16 predicted proteins | sample SodLakKL_010_SED_4_FD_11160 | JGI IMG/M metagenome (IMG submission 11160)
CCGGGACTAGGTCCAGTACTTATAATCTTCTCCTTCCACAATCCAAGAGAGTAGACGAAGAATGCAACACCTGCAGCAGCCACGTTGCTTATAGCCATCCCGATCCATACGCCGGTATCACCCATGCCTAGAAGAAGACCAAATAAGAAAACGAGAGTCAACCTCAAACCCCAGATTCTGCCCAAGTTTAGTGCCATCTGCTGGACCGTATGACCAGATCCACCCATTATTTGGGTCACGCCTCTAAATATACCAAAGAAAGGCATCGATAATGAGAATATCATCAGGTATTCTGCCCCTGAACTGATGACCGCTTCCCGGCCGGGTACTATGAATCCTATGAGTAACTCTCTTGACAGGAATATCATCATTGCTATGATTCCCATCAGCACAACAATTGTTAAGAGACCGGTCTTCGCGACTTTTTCACTCCTCTTGATCATATCCGCACCAAGACTTTGTCCTATCATGGTGCTCATAGCCATAGTTACCCCGCCCATGACCAGAAAAGTAATGTTTAGAACCCTGCTTCCTGCGCCGTATGCTGCTCCAGCGGTTGCCGGATCAGGCAGCCTATATATCACGGCCCACAATATGAGGAATCCTAATGCACTCCCGAATCTTCCCGCCGAAGCTGGAAGCCCCACTTTCAGGAACTTTTTTATCTTTTCTATGTCTGGGTAAAGATACGCTAGTTTGATTTTGAGTCCCACTTTACCGGAGAACATCAGGTAGAATGAGTATATAGCCCCTAAAGCTCTCGTACCTATGGTAGCATAAGCCGCTCCCTCGAGACCCATCATCGGTATGGAATAGCCGAAAATAGTGGGTATCGTAAAACTCAACGGGCCCAGACTTACTGTTGAACCAGAGCCAAAGATGAGTATGGGATCGATGATCATGTTGAGTATCGCGGTAACTGCGACTATCTTCATAGGCGTTATGTTATCTCCCCAACCCCTCAATATGAACATGAACGCGAAAAAGAGAAACATAAAGGGCATACCCATGAATATTATCTGTAGGTATCTAGTTCCATAATCTGCCAGTTCTGCCCCCTCTGGGCCCGGGCCGGTCAGTAGTTCAAGTAGGTAAGGACTCGATAAGTAACCGATTATTGCTAAAGCGATAGAAAGGACTATTACAATAAAATACAATTGTCCTGCATACTTTTCCGCCGTCTCAAAATCTTTTCTACCTGTATATTGTGATACTAAGGCTAAGCCAGCTACGCCTAAACCGATCTCCAAAGACATTATGATGAAGACTACGGACCAGGCTTGACTGGCAGCCGCCACAGAATAATCTGCAACTTCTCCTGGCAATCGTCCAAGCCAGATAGTATCTACAAGATTATAGAGAGTTCTTAAAAAAGTAGCGACCATTATAGGCCATCCGAGTTTAAATATGACTGCGAGTATATTTCCTTCCAGTATCTCGTCTTTTTCCGGTCGACCCATTCTCTTCTTTAGTTTATTGTAGATACTAGTATCGCTAGACATGGAGTATCTCAATTTAGTATGAAGATAAGATATATAATAGTTTCCCGTGAAACTAAAATTTGATGATCACTCTTTTTCTCTTCGAGGCTTATCTTCGTCCAATCTTACATTGGACTTCGGCGTGGGTTTATCTTTGATAACCTTTTCTTTCCACCGTCCTGTATTGTATACGCCCAGCGCCAGACCAAAAGCTATGACGTTGCTCAATGCCATCCCCAACCATACACCTGTAGAATTCATTGAAAGGAAAACGGCAAAAAGAAAAACGAACGGCAACCTAAGACCCCATAGTCTTACTAGGCTCAATCCCATCTGCAGTCTAGTATGCCCAGATCCGCTCAAAAGTGAAGTTACACCTCTGAAAACCCCGAAGAATGGCATCGCGAGAGAGAATATCATCAGAAAGTTAGCACCCTCAGCTATGACTTCTGGAGAATCGGGTATGAATATCATTATCAAGTTATTTCTCAATGCGAATAAGATTGCAGTAAAGAGAAGCATCAACCCCGCTACAGCTAAGAAACCTTTTTTTGCAACTTCTTCAGACCTATCTATATCGTCTGCACCTAGACTTTGTCCAACCATGGTGCTTATAGCCATGGCAAAACCGCCCATGATCAAGAAGGTTATATTCAAAATACGATTACCAACGCTGTAAGCTGCTCCAGCGACTTCAGGGTTTGGAAGTCGATAGATAACGGCCCATAGTATTATGAACCCTATCGAAGTTCCGAATCTACCGATGCCTGCAGGTACGCCGATGCTCAAGAAGCTTTTTATTCTCGAGATATCCGGTTTAAGATAGGATAGATTTAATTTGATACCTACCTTTCCGGCAAAGAGTAGATACGTAGCATATATGGAGCCGATCCCTCTGCTCATTATCGTACCTATGGCGGCACCTCTAACACCTAATGCAGGTATCGGACCGATCAAAGGCAATTCTGGTATGGTAACGCCGATGAAAGGTATGGTTCCTGAGCCGAAGATCAGAACAGGATTTATGAACATATTCAAAGTCACTGAGACTGCAGTTATCTTCATCGGTGTTATGGTGTCACCCCATCCTCGAAGAGTGAACATGAACGCGAAGAATAGGAACATGAATGGAAGCCCGATAAATATTATCTGGATATATTGAGTACCGTAGTAAGCTAATGCTGCCGAGTCCTCACCACTTCCTACAAGTAGATCCATAAAGGCGGGGGTCATGAAGTATCCAAATATACCTATTATTATGGATGCTGTGATCGCGAGAAAGTAAAGTTGTCCAGCTGTTCTATCGGCTTCTTCAAAGTTTTTTGAACCCGTATATTGAGATATAAGTGCTAAAGCCGCTATCCCGAATCCCATCTCGATGGACATCATCATGAACACGACGGTCCATCCCTGGCCTACCGCAGTGACTGAATACTCAGCGATCTGAGGATCCGGAATTCTACCGAGCCAAAAAGTATCGATGAGGTTGTAAAGAGTTCTTAAAAAAGTAGCAACCATCATCGGCCATCCTAGCTTGAACATCACCGCTAGAACATTACCTTCGAGTATCTCGTTCTTAGTAGGTTTCTTCATCCGGTCTTTCAGGAAAGCATAGGCTCCTTCTTCCCGCATTCCTTTGAAGACCTCTCCGGGTTTGTTAATAATTCCATTTAAGATGGAGATCAACCAACGAAAAATCTTGAACTTATCTCTATCCATCACTTTTCGATAACCGATTTAGAAAAGGGTATTAAAAACTTTGCATCACTGTGCAAACATTAAGATGACATAATAACGATTCAAAAATAAATTAAGTTCATCACCCATGAAATCCGATCATCGTTCAGATCGTGGTTTCTGAGGGTAAAAAGCAGGTCTCGTATCCGAACTCTTTCTCCACTACCTCCATCATCTTCTTAAGTCCCAAAGTTTCCGTGGCATAGTGTCCTGCGAATATCAAAGGCATATCTAGATCTATAGCCTCATTATAGGTCATATAGGTGCGTTCCCCAGTGATGAAAAGTTCCGCTCCGTTTTCCATAGCTGACTTTAAAGCTTGTCCGCCTTTACCGGTCAGAATACCTATTTTCTTGACCTTTTTGTCCTCTTTCAATGTGTAAGTTTCAGTTTCTAGTTCTTTATCTAGTACAATAGCAATATCTTCGACACTTCTTTCTTCTTCAAGTACGCCCATCCTGGCTATCATTGTATCCTTGTATTCCATGAAAGGTTCTCGGGGATCAGCGCCGATAGTTCTAGCTAATTCTACGTTGTTGCCAACCTCGGAATGAACATCTAAAGGAAGATGAGCTCCATAAAGTCCAATATTGTTTTGAATCAGATCGCGAACTATATCGTAATCTTTCCCAGTTAGAGCCCCAAGGCCATTGCTCCATATCAGCCCGTGGTGGACGAACAAAAGATCTACTTTGGCATCAATCGCTCTCTTCACAATGTCCTTTCTAACATCTACGGCGAAAGCGATCTTTTCCACTTCGGTAGGAGCATCGACCTGAACTCCGTTCTCGCTCTCGTCTTCGATATCATCTATGTTGAGAAAATCATCTAAAAATTTTATCAAGTCTGAATCACTTATCATTTTCAGCCACGAGAGCAAAATAAAAACAAGCTAAATATTACTTTCGGTGCTCAATTAAGAAAAATAATATATGTTGTTATTCTGTTCTTCTTTTCGGTGGAAAACATGACGTATTTATTTTCAGTCGATATCGAAGGTATCTCCGGTGTAGTATCCGGCCCTCAATGCAAGATGGATTCAAAAGAGTACGATAGAGCTCAGGAATTGATGACGAAAGAAACGAACGCCGCCGCAAAAGGGGCGTTCGAAGCGGGAGCCGAGAACGTTTACGTTACAGATGGACATGGAAAGATGAGGAACATAGTCATAGAGGACTTAGATGAAAGAGTTGAGTTGTTCAGTGGAAGACCAAAACTACTCTCTCAAATGGAGGGTCTCAGCGAAGAGATCGACGGCGTTGGCTATGTAGGGTATCATAGCTCCGCTCATAGCCAAGGTACACTTTCGCACACTTACTCTGGTGCTGTCGTAGACAAACTCATGATAGGAGACGTGATGGCTAGCGAATTTGCTATGAATTCATTCCTTGCAGCCCAATATGACGTACCGGTTTTCTTTTTAGCCGGAGACGACGAAATCATCCGTGAGGCTAAAGAACTTTATCCGGATATACCTCATGTACTCACAAAAAAAGCTACAGGTAGATACAGCGCTAAATGCAGACATCCTAAAGTGGTAAGAGAAGAGATACAGGAGAAGGTGGAAGAAGCTATCGAAAACGACATGGGTAAGATCATAGAACCCGAAGATACTCGCTATCATGTTTGGTTCAAAGATGCAGGAAAACTAGACAATCTGGAGCTATTACCATCTGTGGAGAGAACTGGACCAAAAGAATTCATAATAGATACAGGGGAAATCGAAACGAATTACAAGGTCTTTCGAGCCTGTACTATGTTGGCTACTGTGGATTCGCAGTGAGTTTCCTTGATATGTAAAAGAAACAATCAAAACAAAACCTTTATATATTTTTCTAAAATATATTTATTTAATGGGAACTACAGAAAACACACAAATGGACGAAAAAGAAAAAGCTGAAATCTTAGAAAAAATTAGAAAGGGAACACCATCCGCGTTAAGAAGAGTAGGTGCTTACATACTCGACCTCATCATAATATTGTTATTATTCATTTTCACAGTACCATTTTTGCAATTTATAGGATTAGATTTTGTGGGGATCCCATCCGAGGTGACCTTGATAGCCGGAGGTTTCATCCCAGTGACTCCTTCCTATATCCTTACTCTATCGCTGTTCTCATTAATTCAGCTAGCTTATTTTCTGATCCTAGAGTGGGATAAAATATTAGGTTCATCCCTTGGTAAAAAAGCGGCTAGTCTAAAAGTTGTGAATATATATGGTCAGGGAATAGGTCTAACTAACTCCTTGATTCGAAACGTGTTCAGATTATTGTGGCCAGTGCCCTTTATATTTATAGGGATTTTACCGCTCGTGGAACCCTTACCTGTTCCCTACATCGCATATGTATTTGGAGTAATAATTTTGATAGATCTTTTTCTCATATTAAAAACCGAACAGAGGATAGGCGACAGAGTGGCAGATACTTACATTGTATACGAAGAGACATATGAAGGGATCTTTGAGGACTATTGGAAAGATAAAAGCACACAAGATACAATAGAGCCAACACCTAATTGGTGAAATGTTCTCCAGCCAAGGCAACCTTACTAGATTCAAAAGACGATTAAATTTATATAAAAAATCTCTTATATGGGTGGTTATATGGACACAAGAAATCAGCGAGGTTGGGGTTTACCCAGAGGATCGCGCTTTAACTACGCATCAACTCTGAGACGCATAGGTGCATATATCATAGATATGATCTTATTGTTGATATTGACTTTTCTGCTCTTTTTAGTTTTTTTCTTTTCTGGGTTCGTTTCTTGGGAGATATTAGTAGAAGGTGAACCTACCAGCTTGTTTCCCGGATTCTTCTTTCCTTTTTATCTCGTAGGGATTAGCAGCATTATCGATCTGATATATTTTACGATCCTTGAATCTAAAAAGGGTTGGGGAGCCACTATTGGCAAGAAAGTACTTGATATCAAAGTTATAGACGAATATGGTAGGAAAATCGATCTCGGGACTTCCTTCGTCCGAAACATCGCTAGATTATTATGGCAGATACCTTGCATCGGTTTCATCATACTGATAATAGATGTTGTCCTCATGGCTGACAGCGACCAAAGGATCGGAGATAGGTTAGCTTCCACTTATGTAGTTAAAGAAAGTAGCATTCCTCGTGATTATCCTGATCATGGAACTTTTCAAAATTATCCTCAACAACATCAATGGGATAGAAGTTATTCTTCACAGAAAACACATCCCATCCCTAAAGCGGCGAAGATAGAAGGTGAGAGCTCACCTGCACTACAAAATCGAAAACCACGGACCGATTCTTCTTTGTGTCCCAATTGTGGTAACTATTCATTGGTCAAAAGCGACGACGGTGGGGAAAATTGTATTGATTGTAGCTATGAGAGTTGAATTCTAGAAAAGTTCAGGTAAAAACTTTATATCCTTTACCACCGATATGCGTATCGAGGAGAAAATCATGTCCTATGATTCAGATAGGTGTCATTTTTGTAGGAATTGGACCAAACAGTACAAGAGAGTTGGAGATAAAAGCATCTGCAAGGATTGCTTCGAAGAACTGGTCAATATCATAAAGGAAGAGATAGAGTCATAACTCGATCCTCACTCCATAAACATCTTCTGGATTTTCCTTGTGGATGGTCCATATATCTTCTTCTTTTAAGACTCCTTCTTCATGCAATTTGAAAGTCTTCTTAGGAACATTTTTTATTCCCAATACCGCTCCGGGTCGATTCGGATCGTCAAGATAATCAGTCTCCAATAAGAACCTATTTCCTTTATATATAGCTTTCTCTATATTATCTTCATTGGCTAGAATCGATGGAAACAAGCCGTGATTCTCTTCTCTCTCGATGAGTGGGGGAGAATAGTGTTTGATTATCTTCTCTCTTGCGAGGCCCACTTCATCTGCCATCTCTCCTATTTCCTTGCACACTGTAGGAGTGGTGCTCTCTGTATGAAGAACCACTGGATAATCATCATCCGATGCCAATTCCATCCCATATTTCATTATTCTATTAGACGCATCTAATATATCTTTGGAAACCTCAAAATGTGGTCGACCGATCTCTCCTAGGGCGATAGCCTTTTGTTCTCTTACATACTCAGCGGCGAGTTCCATCCCCTTTTTCAGGATTTTTTCTCCTTTTTCGAGACCAACCTTATCTTTCAATTTGACAAGATCGACGGGATAAGGCCCTAAAGTAACGAATATCTTTACCGAAGTCTCTTCTCTACATCTCTCAGCCAATCTGATAGTTCTATCATAAATGGGTTTGTATCCCTTCTCATCCCACTCTCTAAGATCATGATAAGGCAGATGAGATAATATCAGGTGAGTGCCTCCGGCTCTCTCGAACTTTTTTACCGCTTTAAGATTATCTCCTCTTTCCTGCAGGTGTATATGATTGTCTAAGATCGGAAAATCAGTGTCCTTCATTTTCATAGTTACGTTATTCACTCTTACTTTAAATTATTTCTCGGTATCATGAATCCATATCAGGGAGAAACGTTAAAAAGATGTGAATGTTCTCAAGAAATGCCTTGAATGAAGTCGTAGTCGTAGGAGCGGGCCCTGTCGGTCTGAGAGTTGCAAAGAACACTGCTAGGGCAGGATATGAAACTGTGGTTTTGGAAAAAGACGCGGTTATAGGTAAACCTGTCCAATGCGCCGGCCTCGTCAGTCCCCGTGTTGTCGAACTTACTGGGACTGATAGCGTCATAAAAAAGCCGGAGAAGGCAGTAATCAATCCACCTTCAGGTGAAAGCCTGTACATAGAAGCGAAGACTGAAAAAGCGGTGGTGATCGACCGGGCAAAGTTTGACAGAGAGATGGCGATGGAAGCCGCAAAAGCTGGTGCAGATATCAGACTTAAATCATCAGTCAAAAAGACCACTTATGACGGCAAGAGAGAAGTGGAATATGTCCGTGAAGGAAGGAAAGAAACGATGAAGGCAGAGTTAGTGATAGGCGCAGATGGACCTACATCGATAGTGAGAAGAACCTCAGGTCTTCCTTCTCCAGAGGAGATTCTTCCTGCAGTTCAGGCGGTTGTACCGTCAAATGACAATTTAGTCCAGATTCATATCGGTAGTGAGATAGCACCAGGTTTTTTTCTTTATGAAGTGCCTTTTTCTACTGGAAAACTGATCGGCCTCGCCACAGATGACGGCTCGACTTATAAACATCTGATGGAATTTCTCAAATCAAAAGATCTTGATGATAAAGTGATCACCTTCCTATCTGGTTCCATACCGCTCGGAAATATCAAAAATAGTGTAGATGATGGATTGTGTCTCGTTGGGGATTCAGCTAGTCAGGTGAAGCCTCTCTCAGGAGGCGGTATTTATTTAGGTATAAAAGCTGCCGACATCTGCTCGGACGTGGTCATAAATGCTCTTGAAGAAGGTGACCTGTCGAAAGAGAGGTTAAAGGAGTACCATGATAAATGGCAGCGAGATATAGGAAAACAAATATCTAGAGGGATGAAGATAAGGAAGGTTTTCAAGAATTTATCAGACAAGGATATGGATGGATTGATAAGTATATTGAGGAAGGACAGGACTAAGCGCGTGATAGAAGAAAAAGGAGATATCGATTTCCATTCAGCGCTTCTTAAACCTCTTATTAAGACCGCTCCTGAACTCCTTAAATTTACTGGTCCAGTTATCAAAAGTCTTTTCTAGTTTAGGAAATGAATTGTATTTTTCCTGCATGTAAAACATAACCGCTAGGATCCCTGAGACTGTTGTGATGATACCGAGCAGGTACTGAGGCCATCGTGGAACAGGATCTCTAACCTCAAAGCTACTTTCAGGAATTATACCGCTAACGTTCAGTTCCGTGAATTCAGAAACTCTCGCATCTTCCCACTCTTCATTTGAAAAGTGACCCCTTGATTTCATAATATGTCTTTCACCATCTATCGAGAATTCGAGTCTGAACCTGATCGAATAAACACCTTCTTCCGTATATTCGGAGGTTTGGATGAGATATCGATGTTCCTCACTCTCGTTGGTAAGAAGTTCATCCATTTTTAAGGCCGAGTAAATTTCTCTGTTATCGAAAACAGGCGGTTCATCGACTTCAGAAATATTTTTATCAATGTCGATATAGCTTAACCAGTAAATGCTGACATTGAAGTTGATATTTTCCATCTCCTCCTGATAAGGATTCTTTAATGTGATGGTCAACTCTCCATCTTTTCCTGGCTCTATGCTTGGGGTATCGATCTCGTCTATCAGTTGATTTGTGAAGTATGGATCGGATATATCGATAGATTTAGCTGGGAAAGAGAAGAAAGAAATAAGGATTATGATGACTGATATCACGACCAGATGTCTCTCATACATCAGCATGGTATTAACTACTGTGACTATAAAATACTTATGTGACCTAACATCATAGGATTAATGCATGAGCGAAGAAGGTCATCCTGTGCTGAAAGTTTCAAAAGACAAGGGAGAAAAAACTCTCCAAAGGCTAAAAGAGCAAGGGAATCTTGATCCTAGTAGATCTATAAGGAGGGAAGGAGACGAGTTGATATTTCCAGTGAAAGAAGGTGGTAACTCTTCTGAAACTGATCCTAAATTCAGAGAAGGGAAAGTGAGCCCCTATCAGCGCATAAAAGATAAGATCGACCTTCCCGAGTCGAAACGAAGCTTACTTCCGGATAACTGGGAGATGGTAGGGGATATCCTATTGATCAAGCTTCCTGATGAGTTATTGCAACACAAACGAAAAATTGCAGACGTCTATTCAAACGTTTTGAACGCTAAGACAGTGATGCTCCAGGGATCTATCGAAGGTACGCGAAGAGAACCGGTGGTAGAGAAGATATACGGTGATGAGACTGAAACGGTCCATATCGAAAACGGAGTAAAATTCAAGATGGATACTTCTCAACTCATGTTCTCCAGCGGCAATATCGATGAAAGGATCAGGATGGCAGAAGAAGTTGAAGAAGGAGAAATTGTAATTGACATGTTTGCAGGTATAGGCTACTTCTCTCTTCCAATTGCGGTTCACGGTAACCCCGAAAAAGTTTACTCTCTAGAGATCAACCCGACAGCGTTCCGATACCTGGAACAAAATATTAGTTTGAATGAGGTCGAAGAGGTCGTCGAGGCATGGCACGGAGACAACAGAGATTTTTCCTTTGTTGGAGCGGATAGAGTCGTGATGGGTTATCTCCACGAAACCTGGGATTTTTTAGAAAAGGCAGTAGAATTTTTAGACGGTGAAGGAATCATCCATTATCACACGAGAAGTTTGGATAAGAACTATCCTGAAGATGTGAAGGAAGAGGTAAAAAAGAAGATCTCTCAAAACTTTGAGTTCAGGAACATAAAAAAAATAAAATCCTACGCCCCTCATGTTTTTCATGTAGTTGTAGATATTGAGGTCTCGGATTAACGGATGGAAATATATTTGTATATATTCGCCTGTAATATGATATCATGAAAGAAGCGATGTACTGGGAGGAAAAAGAAGACACCAAAGTAAAATGCTATCTCTGTCCTCATAACTGCCTGATTTCAGAAGGGGATAGAGGTCTATGCAACGTCAGAGAAAATCAAGACGGCACCTTATATTCTTTGATATATGGGAAAGCTGCCTCTTTAGCTGTCGATCCCATAGAGAAGAAACCACTTTATCACTTCCATCCAGGATCTAAAGTTCTATCCTTTGGTAGCATGGGATGCAATCTTTCATGTAGTTTTTGTCAGAACGCTTCGCTATCCTGCGGTGATCCAGAAAGCCCTTACCTTAAAGAACGCTCAGTAGAAGATATTGTCAAACAAACTTTGAGATATGACGGTATAGCCTGGACATACAATGAACCTACTATTTCATACGAGTTCAGCTATGACGTGTTCAAAGAATTGAAAATTGATCACGACAAGTATACAGTCTATGTAACTAATGGATATATAGAAGATGAGCCACTAGAGAAGATAATACCTTATCTCGATGCGATGAATATAGACATCAAAGCATTCAATGAAAAATTTTACCGAGAGATCGTGGGCGGAGAATTAAAACCTGTTCTTGAGACCGCAAAAAGAGCGGTAGAAAATGACGTTCACGTAGAAGTCACTTACTTGATTATTCCAGGTCACAACGATTCTGAGGAGGAACTGAAGAGGTTCTCTAAGTGGGTCAAAGAAAACCTGGGGGAAGATAATGTAGTCCACTTCTCCCGTTTTCATCCTGATCATGAGATGAGAGATACACCCGCGACTTCGGCGGAGAAGATGGAGGAGGCTAGAAAGATAGCTAAAAAAACCGGGCTAAATTTCATTTACTTGGGTAATATGAGAGCGGATAACGATACTAGATGTCCGAAGTGTGAGACAACCATCCTTTCCCGCTCCTATTTCTCTTCGGGAAATTTAAATCTTGAGAAAGGAAAATGTCCCAATTGTGGTCGGGATATACCTATCGTGACTTAAAGCACGATATAATCTATCTTGTACTCTTCATCTAGATCTCTATTCCTATCTTTGAGTTTCTCCAAGACTTCATCTAAATCTTTTTTTGATAACATCAGAAGTACGTCAAGTCCTTTTTCCGCCGCATTTATGGCTGACTCTATAGGAGCAAACCGTATATCAGGCTCTAAACCGATCATCTTGCACAGTCCGTGCTGCATCTCTCCCATTATCGCAAGCTTATCATAGTCGATAGTTTCTATATCCGAGTTTAAAGATTCACCTTTTTCTTCTGTAGCTCCATCGATATCTGCTTCCAAAAGATAGAGTTCTCCGAGCTCCATCTCCGTTATTCCCTGTAGACCTCCTACTCTTAAAGGCTGGCCAAGTTTTGCGCTGTTAAGCGCTGTACCCATACTGGTGGATTCCTCTAAAGAAGCGTGCAAAAATCCGTCCTTCATTTTAAGACCGACTCTTTCACCCTCTTGAATATTTTCAGACGCTATAGCGGTACAGGTAGAAATAAAATTTATCTTATCGCTCGCCTCGTCTAAAAAAGACCCTAGTTCTGAAACGATCTCTCTTACAAGTTCCATGCCTTCTGAGGTAGGTCGATAAAAAGTACCTGATCTATCGATGAGCCCTTCTTTTTCCATTTTGGAGATGTAATTGGATACTGCCTGCTCGCTCATATTTAACTCAGAAGATAGGTCCGCTAGTCTGTTCGGTCTTTCTACCGCTGACTTGTAAAGTACCAGGAATTTCGTCATTTTAGATTTGTCACGCAGGATCTTCATAGATACTCATAACTTGTAAAGAAGAAGACATATAATTGTATTTTCTTCATGTCAAGGAAAAACATTTATTATCACACAAAAACTCTCAAATATATGGGATTGAAGTCCGAGATAAAGAAATTTCATCGAGAAACCTCGAGAAGCGACCGAAAAGATCTTATATCCTATTGGGAGGAGGAAGAACTATACGAAGATGAGATAAAGGATGTTTTTTCTCTAATATTTCGCACAAGAGGCTGTAATAGATCTTACATCTCCGGTTGCTCCATGTGTGGTTATTACACCGATACCAATCCTGATATCGAAAGTGACGATGTCAATGAACAATTGGAAGAAGCTCTCTCACATTATGATGAACAGAAAATCGTCAAGATCTACACATCTGGTAGTTTTTTAGATAAAGATGAAATAGACGATGAGATGGCCTTCAAGATACTCGAGAGCTTTGATGCTGAGAAGATAGTGATCGAGACTAGACCCGAATTCGTCGATAGAGAGCGCATTGAAAAACTTTCTCAAACCGTTAATGAGTTAGAGCTCGCTATCGGACTCGAATCCGCTAACGATTTCGTTTTGGAATACTGTATAAACAAAGGTTTCACCTTCAACGATTATAAAAATAGCGTTGAAAAAATATCAGATCTAGTCTCTGTCAGAACTTATCTATTGTTGAAACCTCCGTTCCTTACAGAAAAAGAGGCGATAGGAGATCTAATCGATTCTATACAGACCGTCTCAGATCTGACTGATATAATCTCGATCAACCCTGTCAATGTGCAAAACGGTACTCTTCTTGAAGAACTATGGCACAGGGACCTTTACAGTCCGCCTTGGATATGGTCGATAGTTGAGGTTCTTAGATCTACAGAGAGAGTTGACAGACCTATCTTCGTGTCTAAAGCTGGATTGGGATCAGAAAGAGGGGCCGGTAACTGTGAAGATTGTAACGACAAGTTCTTGAAATTGATAGAGCGATTCAATAAGAGTCAGAATACAGCTTCTTTAGAAAAACTACCTGAGTGCGATTGTAGGAGCAGATGGAAGGTCGAAAAGGAGATAGCACCATACCTTCATTTCAGAGGCTCGCCGAAGATACTACGCGACAGATACGCTGGATATGTCTGAGTGTCTCATCATTATCTTCCTTGCGATAGAAAGATTTCTACCCTCTTTTCCTATCGCACGGGCTTTGTTCTCCTGAGCCACTTCTACAGTTCCGTGCTTCACACCGTTCTTGTCTTCGATCTCTACATCTTTTACGTCGTAACTGTAAAATATGTTTTTAAGCAGTTCCTCTTCATCATCACTGTACTCTATAACGTGCACGTTCCTATCGATTGCGTCACTGATCTTTGTGACGTTCTTGCCACCCTTACCTATTGCCTTCTGGATAGAGCCTTTTTCCACGATAAATATGACTTTTTCAGGTATATCTATACAGTCAACGACTTCAACGTCTGTGATCTTCTCGAAAACAGAGATATACCGAAGAGTTTTTTCATTGAAAGTGATATCTTCCATGCTTTCCGACATTTTATTCCGCCCTCAAAGAAAGTATATTTGAATTACCAGCATCTTTTATAGAGATGGCGGAAACGGCAAAAGGTTTTCCCGCTGCTGATCCCAGCTGTTGATTGTTACCCCTGTAAACATATACGGGTACACCGTCGTATTCTTTACTCTCCTTCAAATTATCGTCGGGACAGTTTGATGCCACAATCAGAAGCTCACATTTTTCATCCTCGACGTTCTCTTTGGCCTCTTTGATACCGAAATCGACCGCTCCTGTGTTAACGGCCATCCTGATTTCTCTATTTACATCCATTATAACAACACCTTTCTTTGGTAATCATCATCTTCATCAAAATGATGGTATTTATGATTTTTTAAAGAAGTTCACTCCTCTTCTTCCTTTTGTGGACTCATGCCGGCCGGAAAACCTGTATATTTGACATCTACGTCTCCGGTACCCTGCGTTATCGGCTGGCCCACTATCACGTTCTCAGCGACCCCACTGAGCTCGTCTTCTTCACCTATTATAGCCGCTCTCAAAAGATGCTGACTAGTGATCTCGAAGGCAGCTCTTGCCAGTACACTTGTTTTTTTACCAGAAACTCCGTGTCTACCAATAGCTTTCAAATCACCTTCGTTGGTCATGATGTCCGCAACGAGCATAACATGTCGTATATCAACTTCCAAACCCTGTTCATCCAATGTATTCTTGGCTTCGTGGATCACTGAATTCCTTGCAGCTTCGATACCCAATACGTTGTAAATCTCGAATGGGCTATTGGTTCTTGTCTTTTTGATATCGACTCCATCCATCTTTAAGACTTCCTCGAGATTAGAACCTTCGGTGTATATGACGAATTCGCCTCCATCTCTGCGGATCACACCTCTTTCAATACCTTTTACTCCTTTGATCTTCATATCTTTGGCATTTTCCACGGCCTCGTGAAGTAGGCTGAATTTACCTTCTTCGACTGTTATGTTAATTTCATCGCCCGAAACTGTAACATCTCCTTCGATACCTCTTGACTTGCTCAATTTTTCGACTACCTCATCCAATTCTATATTCTTCTCTTTCAGACTATTCATGTCAGGTTTTATCACTATATTCGTCTCTGCCATGTCGATCTCGACATCAGCTACATCCTTCAATCTAGTTATCTCTAGCTGAGACGCGATCCTTTTAGCTTCATCTCTATCATCTTTAAGTTCTTCTTCAAGATGCACTTCCATGGAAGGTGTGCTCGGTACCTTTCGTGCGTCGACTATCTCGATCATCCTGGGAAGCCCTTGAGTCACGCCTATCTCTGCAACACCTGCATGGTGGAATGTTCTCATGGTCATCTGTGTGCCCGGCTCTCCTATGGATTGAGCGCCTACAATACCTACCGATTCTTTTGGATCAACTCTCCTGTTATGATATCTATCATTTATCATCTCTAGTATATCCTCATAATCTTCTTCAGGGATATCATGTTTGTTCATACCCTCTGCAGTCTTTATGATGATCGACCTTGGAAGTTCGTAACCTTCAGAATCCGCTAATTCTTTTATTTCTTTCGCGGTACCTTCCAACTCTTCGAATTTATCCGGTATGAAATCAGCCGGTTTTTTGATCTCTTCTTCCTCTTCAGTCTTCTCTTTTTGTTTCTTCTTTTTCTTTTTACTCTCCTCACTCATGAGTTCTTTCACTTCTTCCGCCTTGTCCTCTTCTAGAACCTCTTCTAATTCTTCCTTAGATGCTGATTTCACATCGTTGAGTTTAAAATCTTCATCAGCTAGCTTTTTCGCGGTTTCCTCATCAATGCCTCTTCGGATCAAGGCGTTTATAGTGTCTTTCTTCGCCATCAATCATCCCTCCTCGTCTTGAAATCACGGATAACGTCGTCGATATCTATGGCGTCGCCTCTCTTGCTCTTCATCGGATCTACGCCGTCTTCTCCATATTTGAATTGGACTACAGTATCTGCTGAATTTCTGACAGTCCCGTCATTTTCGACCATCAGATCTTCGAGTGCGTTTATCAAACGTCTCTGCATGTATCCGGACCTGCTCGTACGGACCGCGGTATCTACCAGACCTTCTCTACCACCCATGCTGTGGAAGAAGTACTCGACAGGATTTAGGCCTTCTTTATAAGACGACTTGACAAAACCTTTCGACTCAGCACCCAGCTCACCTCTCTTGAAATGTGAGAGGGTCCTTTCCTCGAAACCTCTACTGGGTCTCTCTCCTCTGATCGCCTGCTGTCCCAGAGCTCCTGCCATCTGGGTCAAGTTGAGCATACTAGCTCGTGCACCTGTTCGGGCCATCACAACAGCATTGTTCCCTAAACCGAGATGTTTGCTAGCTATCTGTCCCGCATTATCTCTAGCCTTTCCAAGTTCTTTCATTATCTTCAATTCGAGCGTCTCTTCGAGACCTCTACCGGGGAGTTCTTCTAAATTCCCCTCTCTGTATGCATCTATCAGTTCTCTCACCTTATCCTCGGCTTTATCGAGTAAAGAGTTTATCTGCCTTTTTGCTTCTTCTGGGATCTCTTCATCATCTATACTCGTGGTGAAACCTCTAAGGGTGATCACTCCCAGCGCTATAGTGGTTATCTGATCGATGAATTTTCTTGCTATGTTCGTACCGTAATCCCTAGCCAGCTTATCGACTATCTCGCCGGCGAAAGCGCTCACTGCATTTTCGTCAATAGTTCCATGGACGAGTTCCCCGTCTCTGATCTTCACATAAGCGTCTAGATCGCATTCTTCTTCATCACAGGTGTCACATTTCTCACAGATAGAAGCTTGGAACTCTATATTAAAGTCTTCAGGTAAGAAATGGCTGAAGATGTCTTTACCTTTCCAGACCTTCTCTCCATCTTCTTCTATCGGCTCTGGGAAACTTTCGGTCTTCAGATTAGAGAATATACTGACGATGTCTTCTCTGGTGAAAGAAGGATTATCATGTGTAAGGAAGAACAGACCGCTGATGTGATCCTGTATCGCTCCTATGATAGGACCACCGAATCTCGGTGAAAGTATGTGCTCCTGTACCTTCATAAGTACCTTTGCCTCAGCTCTAGCTTCTTCACTCTGGAGAACGTGTAGATTCATCTCGTCGCCGTCAAAATCAGCATTGTAAGGAGGACATACAGCAAGATTCAACCTGAATGTTTTTCCAGGAACGACTTTTACCTCATGTGCCATCATAGACATACGGTGGAGTGAAGGTTGTCTATTGAAAAGCACTATATCTCCGTCTTTTAGCTCCCGCTCTACAGTAAAGCCGGGCTCCACTTTCTCTGCCACGGTCTCGGAATTCTTCTCAGTGACTTTTATCCTTCTACCGTCTGGTCTTATCATGTAGTTCGCTCCAGCGACGTAATTTCCATCTTCTGTAGGTGAAGGTCCTCTTGATACAATCTCTCTGGCATATTCTAGGTTCATAGGGGTGACCTTCAACGGTACTGTGAGTTCCCGGGCAGCTTTTTCAGGAACTCCTACTTCATTTATCGAAAGCCACGGGTCAGGCGATATGACGCTACGAGCGGAGAAGTTGACCCTTTTTCCGCTCAAGTTTTGCCTAAACCGTCCTTCTTTCCCTTTCAGTCTCTGGATCAGAGTCTTTAGAGTTCTTCCACTCCTATGACGGGCTGGAGGTATACCTGAAGTTTGATTATCAAAGTAAGTTGTAACGTGATACTGCAATAAGTCCCATAAATCCTCGACGATGAGCTGTGGAGAACCTACATCTCTATTCTCTCTTAACCTTTGGTTGATCCTCAATATGTCTACCAGTTTGTGAGTTAGATCGTCTTCTGATCTATCACCGGATTCTAAAGTGATAGAGGGTCTAACTGTAACTGGTGGGACGAGAAGTACCTTCAATACCATATATTCTGGTCGCGTTACCTCTGGATTTATACCTAGCGGCCATAAGTCGTCGTCAGGGATCCTTTCCAATCTGGCTCTTACTTCTTTAGCTGTTAACTTAGTATTCTCTTCCCGGAACGTGGTCGGCTTATCCAATTTTATCTTCCGCTTTTCTGTTTTGCAGTGAGGACAGACATTTTTCTTCCTAGCCTCTTTGGAAACGTCTTTTGCTAAAGAGCGGATATCTAATTGGTCCGCTCCCATATTTTCCATCTCTTCCATCCGCTCTATATACTGAGTAACTTCCTTCTCAGGTAGAAGGATTCTCCCACACTCGCTGCACGTCGATCTAAGCAGCTTTTTGATCTCTTTGACATAACCTATGTGGATCACAGGCATAGCTAATTCTATATGACCAAAATGGCCGGAACATTCGTCAACTCTTCCCCCGCAAGTCTTACATCGTAAACCGGGTTCTATCACTCCGAGATTAGGATCCATCAGTCCCATCTCTATGGGAAACCCGTCGTCGTCATAGGTATCCGGTGTGATTATCTTAGTCGCGGAAAGGTCCCTCTTTTCCTTGGGAGACATGTAAGCGAATTGTATACTGCTTATCCTTTTTGAGATTCCTCTATTTTGTGTCATCTTTGATCCTCCACATTTAAACGCATGGTAACTCCAAGTGATCTTAACTCATCCATCAAAAGCTTAAAAGCAAAACTGGTCTGGATCTGATGTATATCTGACTTTTCTCCACAGACTGGACATCTCAACTCTCCATTGCTGTCAAGGATAGCTATATGACCACAATCTGGATTTCCGCAGATATATTCAGTTGTACCGTCTGACTGATCGAGCAATCTATCCTTTATTACCATCGCAGTTCCGTGACCTATCAAACAGTTTCTTTCCATCTCACCGAATCTTAAGCCACCTTTACGCGAACGCCCTTCAGTGGGTTGTCTAGTCAATATCTGGACCGGTCCTCTAGATCTGCTGTGGAGCTTGTTAGAGACCATGTGATGTAATTTTTGGTAATAGATAACTCCCATGTATATCTCCGCTTCGAGCTTTTCACCACTCTTACCATCGTATAATATCTCCGTGCCGTTAGATTTGAAACCTGCTTCCCTTAAGGCTTCTTTTAATGCCTCTTCACTTTCACCGCTGAAGGGTGTACTATCTATGAATCTACCTTCTAACGAACCAACTTTACCTCCCATCATCTCTAACATATGAGCTACAGTCATCCTCGAAGGCATAGCATGTGGATTCACTATAAGGTCAGGTACCACGCCCTCTTCTGTAAACGGCAGATCTTCAGGTTCTACCAACTTACCAATGACTCCCTTTTGACCGTGTCTAGATGTGAACTTGTCTCCTAGTTCAGGTATCCTCTGATCTCTTATCTTAGTCTTTACCACTCTGCTTCCGTCTTCAGATTCTGTGAGCATGACGGAATCTATCCAACCTTTCTCTCTTGGTCTCACTATCTCGGAAGTTTCCCTTCGTTTCTGAGGCGCCATCAGATCGGTGTCTTCTTCCAGGAATCTAGGTGGTGAGGTTTTCCCGACGATGACTTCACCTCCATCCACATTCGCCTCGGGGCTTATCAAACCGTCTTTATCCAATTTGCTGTACTGCTGGTCACTTCGTGCCCCTCTAACGTCAGGATCAGGGATCTCAAATTCATCTTCCTGTCCGCCAGG
>SL_8KL_010_SEDDRAFT_10001611_pt1 | contig 19501 bp, 20 predicted proteins | sample SodLakKL_010_SED_4_FD_11160 | JGI IMG/M metagenome (IMG submission 11160)
AGAGCTGCCGATGCTCCGAGAGGTTCAGGACGACGGCTTGGCCGTCGACGCGGAAGCCGACGTATTCAACCGGATTTCGGCGGCACTGAGCGGGCGATGCTGCTGGAACTGCGTCCGAACTGCTCACAGGTATCTTCCCATTCATTTCTTGCTCGCGGGAGGCTCGATGCCCCCCCGCACCCCTCTCGGGGGTTTAACAAACAGAACGAGCTGCGTTCGGCAACGTATTTGACAGTCCCACTGCACTATCGGAATATATCGGGATGGCAGTACTGGACGACCTCTCGGGGTTCGAGTTCGAGGACGTGATCGAGGATGTGTTCCGAAATCTCGGCTACGAAAACGTCCGGCAGGCCGAGAAAACGGCCGACGAGGGGCGGGACGTGATGATGGAAGAGGTTATCGATGGCACCCGTCGTGGGATCGTCGTCGAGTGCAAACACACCAGTACCGTCGGCCGTCCGGTCGTCCAGAAACTCCACTCGGCGATCGCGACGTTCGACTTCGACGGCCCAAAACGCGGGATGGTCGTCACGACGGGCCGGTTTACGAACCCTGCACAGGAGTACGCCCAGCGCCTCCAAGAGAACGACGATCCACATCCGATCGAGTTGATCGACGGCGAGGACCTCCGAGAGATTGCTGACGAGATCGGCCTCGATCTCTACAACGGTCGCATCGAAATCCTCTGTGACGAGACGTTGCGACCGTACGATGCGGCGGCTGACGTGGATGCACCCATTCGGGAGGCGTTTCGGGATATCGAGAACATCGCGGCCGCGGACGTGCCGACACCGTACTCGCGGGTGCGGTTCCGCCCGGTCGTGGCAGTCACTGCCGACACGAATGCCGTCTTCGAGACATCAGTGGGCGTCATCCACCGGATCAACGATCGGACGCGATTCGTGGTCCACGCCGAGCGTGGGCATCCCCAGATCGCTGACGAGACCGTCGCGACACTTGTTACTGAGAATCTCCACGCGACGGTCGACCTCGACGCCGAAGGGTTCGCACAGTCATTCGATGACGTCGAGGAGCGCCGTTTCGGTCAGACTCAGACGGAGTACAAGGAGTGGGCCGTCGAGCGCCTCCGGAACCATCACACGACGACGGTGACCTACACGGGCGATAACAACGTCACGTACAACAAGACCTGCGAGCCGAACCGCTCGGATATCTCCGTCCAGTCGATCGAGCCCGTGTACCTTCCCGAGGTTCGGCAGACGACCGAGTTGGGGGAGTATTCGTATCCGTACGAATACTACGCGGCTGGCCCCTCCCGGGTGACACCCGAGGACGGCATCCATCGGTGCGTCCACTGTGACACGAGTGGCGTCGATGAGACGTACACCTACTGTCCGAACTGCGGGGCCATCGCCTGCACCAGCCACATCAAAACGGAGCGGCTGGAAGGCGAGCCGGTCTGTACGGGGTGTGCGGTGACGGAACGGTTCGCGCTGAAGACGAAGTACTTCTACGACGAGGAGAATCTCGAAGCGTTCCGCGAGGAGTACGCCGCGATGCCGCTTCACGAGAAGGCGATGGAGAACAAGTGGCTGGCCGGGGGAAGCGTTGTCGCGACGCTGCTGGTCGTCGTCGGACTACTCGCCGCCGTTGGTGCGATGTAGTATTGTTTTGATTATTTGAATAAAAACCACTATCGATTTCGTGGTCTGGTTCTAAACGGCCATATGGAATACGAAGTTGGGAGTGACGAATCGGTGAGTACAGCTGTTGTCCGTGCCGTAAGTGCTGTCGATGGACGGAAACCCAGTTCGCTTCCACCGCTAACGCGTGTTCTCGATCCGGACGCGCTTGATGCACTCTTTGACTCACACGCTAACGGTGAACCGCGAGCTGGTGGCCGACTCTCGTTCATATATAGCCGCTGCCGTATCACCCTCGACAACGGCGAGTTTCTCACCATTCAGCCCCTCAAAAACCACCCACGGGCTACCAGCGATCGAGAGTCCAGCTGTATTGACCGGCGATGAAGTGGACTACTGCTGTGGTTCGTTACGTGTAACTACTATTGAGGGTCACGAGCGGGAATCAGTCCTTGGGCCATGAGCCGCCGGGCGATCACGACGAGGCCATTACCGAACCCCTCCCCGAAGATAGCTTGCTCTTCCTTCGTGTCGGGCATGATTGAACTCACTAAGATCGTTGAGCGGTCGATCAAGAGGAGTCGCCCGATTGCCGTGTCATCTTCTTCCGTGTATTCGCCGTGTAACCATTCCAGTCCGGAGACGAACGTTGTTGCGTCCGGCACAGCCGCTTGCACTTGGTCTTGGAGTGGTTCGGTCAATGTTCCAATAATCAAATCGATTCCGTCATCGACTTCGTTGAGGGTCTCGACGAGATCCTCAGTCAAGAGTGATTCGTCGCCGATCACGAGTACGATTTCGTTTGTGGCTTTCTCGATGAGCTGATCCGTCCTGTTTTCGATAGCGTCCTGTCCGGCCATCGCCCAAATCTGCTGGACGGGGGATTCATCACCCTCGTCGACGACGTCGACTGTATCGAGGGCGTCGTGCAGCCGTTCGACGCGCTCCTCGTACTGATCGCGGAGCGTTTCGGTCGCCTCCTCGAGTGGGACCGCGCGAAATTGCTGTGGGCTCGAATGTTGGATTTCAACTAGCCCTTGGGCCTCAAGGACTCGGATCGCATCGTATACCCGCGTCCGAGGGACCTCAGTGAGTTCACTCAGTTTCTTTGCAGTCCCCGTATTGAGACGTGATAATCCAACGAAGCATCTGGCCTCGTATTCTTTCAAGCCGAGTTGCTGGAGTACCTCGATCGCTTCTTCCACGTTTTCTGGTGTATCCATGTGTCCCAACCTCCCGGGGACTCCCGGGACTTTCCTGCAGATTGCCTCCCGGGACGGATAGGTATTGTCACTCCCGATATGACGGGGAGTATCGACCCGAACAGTAATCTTTGGGCTCAGCTACGTAACCTGCAATTGAGTGGTGACTGGCAAATCTATTTGTAATTCTTTGAGTGACTACAAGATTGTAAGCTCTTTACGGTACTCTAACCCGGCGGAATAGCGAGTTAAGAAAATAACTCGTTTAATCACAAAAGAGATAATGGGATGGGGCACATTCACACTTGCACGCAGGCCAGTTCTGTGTCCCAACCACCGTACTGCTGCGTGCAAGCCCGGCCGCGCCCTCGCGGAGTGGCTGGGCTCATACTTCCGGAAGTCAGCCAGACCGATGAACGATGATCCAACTGAAGACCCTCAGTCCGCCGCCATCGAGCAGCTCGAACGATTCGGGTTGAGTGCGTACGGTGCGCGGACGTTCGTGGCACTTGCGAGTCTGGGGACGGGGACGGCCAGGGACGTGAGTCAGGTGTCAGAGGTGCCACGTACTCGGGTCTATGATGCGATCGACGAACTACACGAACGGGGCCTCGTCGACGTTCAGCAATCGTCGCCCAAGCAGTTCTGGGCGATCTCGGCCGAAACCGCGAGCCGATCGTTCGAACACGAACTCCAGCACCGCACGGAGGTCCTGCGGACGGCGCTGAGTGAACTCGAACCCGTCGAACGACGAGCCGAACAACGAGGCGTCTGGACGGTCGATGGCCAGTCAGCAGTCACCGAGCGAGTCAGGGAGTTCTTCGCGAGCGCAGAGGAAGAAATCGTCTACATGACTGTCGAGGACCTCCTCACCGACGACCTGATCGATGAGTTGAGTAAGGCCGCAGAGCGCGGTGTCTCCATCAAGCTTGGCGGCGTTTCAGCAGATGTTCAAGAGCGTATCCAGGACGACATCCCCGGTGCGACGATGTTCGAATCGCTATGGGTCTGGTCGGATACGTCGGCAGGACGACTCATGATGATTGACGGACGAAAAACGCTCGTGAGTGCACTCGTCAACGGCACAGACGCATCTCCATCTGACCCACGATCGGAAACCGCCATCTGGGGCGAGGGTGACACGAATAGTCTCGTTGTCGTGCTGAAGGCGATTTTCACATGGCGACTAGACTCAGAGAACCCGTACTAATGGAAAACCAACGAATACTCACCGAATGAAATGTTCACATGAATCACGTGTCCTCTCAGACCGAACCATCTGTTGGTGGTATCAAATATGACTAAGTCGAATCCATCTCCTGATACAGATAATACGATTCAGACCGAATTTGACTGGGACTCAGTAGCACCAAGTACTGCCGTTATCGAGACGGTATCCATCGCATCGAACATGGATCCGTCTACAATCGAGCCCCTGTACGGATCCGTCGACCCGGACGCCTTAGACACACTCATTCGATCAAATGGGACACGCTCTGCTGATAACGCCACCACCGTCTCATTCACGTTCGTAGAGTATGAGGTGAGAGTTCGGAGTAACGGCACTGTCGCCGTTCGCCCTATCGAAAAAGATGGGTGATACTGCGTCGTCGGTGCAGGGACTAGATGAATCACCGTCTCAGCCGATACTCAACGGCCGACTGACAGGGTACGCTGGAGAATTATGAATCAGGAGATGTCTGGACCACTTCCGTGGGAAGGGCATCTAATACGGTCTCGATCTGTTCGTCGGACTGGTATCGAACGATATTGCTTTCTTGATCGTACTGGATGATCCCGTGCTCGTCTAACTTGGGCAAATGATTGTGGATCAGCTGGATCGAGAGTTGATCTCGGTCAGTACGCTCTTCGGTCATAGGAGCCGATCCACCGTCGTGTAGCTGCTCAACGAGATCCTCTACTGTTGCCTTTCCAGTGGTCTCGTCTCGTAATTGGTGAATGATTCTTCGGCGCTGTCTATCCGAGATGAGCTCAAGATATGTATCGAGATGAGTGGCACCCATAATACCATATAATACTGGGCTGGCCTCATGAAGCGGTGACATTATCACACTCACCGTATTTTTAATTAACCGAGTAACATAGCTACGATTCTAGCGCTACGCTCTTCTATACCGTCTCTGCTAGCAGATCCTTACGGGCGTTCTCCAGCGGGCCGTGGAACTGCCAGCTAGCCCGCTCGAAGGCCTCGTCGGTCGGCCCATCCCACCGGGGGAACGCGGAGTGACCGCTCACTTTGACTGTCCACTCGGTCGGCTCGTCGAACGGGTTCTCCGTCGGGAGTTCCACGACGTAGAGGTATTCCTCGTCGCCGTGGATGCCATCGGCCGGATTCTCGACGCCGTGGCCCAGCAGGAACAGCGGCTGGTCGAGATGCTCCATATTGGACGGCTCGAGGAGATCCGCTGGCTGAGCCGCGTCGATCGTTCGCTCTGGGTCGCCATCCAGATAGAGGTCGACCGTCGAGAGCTTATCGAGGAACACGAAGGTCGCCGCCGTGTAGCCCGGTCCGCGCTCGGCACGGGTCGCATCGAGCAGCTCTTTCAGCTGTGTGAGATCTCGGAGGACGCTTGCTGGATACCCATCTGAATGCCGGTACACCTGTGCGACGCGGACGTCATCAGTTGGGTCGCCGTCCTGGTCGACTCGTTGAACGAATCGGAGTTGACTCCGTGTCGACATCGATACTCTCCGGCGCGTGTGCGCCGGCGCCCCTCGCCGGCGCAAAAACAACTTCTTCCGTTCACTCAGACGGTGGAAGTGGTTGAATCGGGAGCTGTTCGAGTTGTCTGTGACAGCCCGCACAGACCGTCAGTAAATTCTGCTGTACGTCGGCGTCTTCGAGTTCTTGACCGGACGCTTCGGCGAACTCTGACCGCGGGATTCGATGATGGACGTGGAGATCCATTCCGTGTTCGTCCTGATGCCGTTCGCGAGCCATCCCACACCAAACGCACTGTTCGTCGTCCCGGCGGATGATTTCTTCGCGCTTGATGTGCCAATTCTCGCCGAACCGTTGCGTGGGACGGAGGGTCTTTCGCAGGAGGTACTCCTCCAGTACTTGTTGATCAGTCGCTCGGAGTGCCGCTTCCCACGATGAGAAGATTCGCAGGATTGGAACAGGCGAACAGGATCCATGTTTCCGAACGTCTGTTGTCGTTGGTGGACGCCCCAACCGCTTGTAGAGGGTCCGTAGCTCCTTACAGGCCTCCTCCTCGGTGAAGGGATCCGGTTGGTTTAGGGAGGCTCCAACCGATTGAAGCGCAGCATTCCACGACCCAAACCTCCGCCTGTAGGGTTCGGGGCTGTATTCCCCATACCCGATCATATCCCGCTTGCGAGGGGTTCGATCCAGCTCATCCATGAGCCGTTTGAGTTCCGTCTGAAGCTCAGTTCGAGACAGCGCATCCGGCTGGTTTGAGTCATATCCCGCGGCTTCCAGCGCATCGTTCCAGCTACCGAACTCCGATAGGTACACCCAGCTACTGAACGTCCCTTCTTCATCCATTTCAGCAGCGGTCGGCGACGAACCAAGTCGGCTCCCGAGACGCCGTAACTCGGATAGGAGATCGTGACGGTCCAGTTTCCACTGTATTGTAGGCTGATGATCCGCTTTCCGTAAAGCTTCGTTCCAGCTGCCGAATCGATTCTGATACGTCGTTACGCTGTACTTCCCCTGCTGCTCCATATCCCGCTGGCGCGGTGTCCTATCCAGATTTTCGGCTAGTCGATTAAGTTCCTCCAGTAGCTCTCGGTCTTCAATATTCGCTGTGCTACTGTGCTCCGGTTCCAGCCCTGCTTCCTCTACAGCGTTGTTCCAGCTCTCGAACCGGTCTTGATACGTCGTCCGCGAGTAGGAGCTCAATTCGTCTATTTCACGGAGTGAGGGCGGCCGACCGAGTTGATCCGCTATGGATTGTAGTTCCTTAATGAGTTTCTCAGCAGGAATACGATTCGGACTCATGTTCTCACCGGTGGCTTCGCCAATCGCGGACGGATTTACCCATCTTGGTATATGAAATTCAGCACCCAAACTGGATCGCCGGTACCTCTCACCGGCGCAGAAACAACATCACGAGTTGGCGATACTCGAACTTCGCTACGCCAGGTGCGACACCTCTGATGGTTCTTCGACGTCGTCAAACTCACCGCGCTCGACAGGCTCCCAATCCTCTCCTGGCTCTGGACTCCACCAGTCGACCTCGTAGGCGCCCGGTGCGCCGAGGATCTTCACCCTTGCCGACCCATCAGGCAGGTCGCGACGCAGTTTGTCGTCGACGTGGAGGTTCCAGGTCGTGGTAGAATCGAAGCAGGCGAGCACGGCCTCCTCGTAGCCGCGCGTCTCTCGGGAATCCTGGAGTTCGACTTGGGTGTTGCAGTTCTTGCAGAACACCCCCTCGAAGGGGATGTGAGTGAAGACCTCCTGCCCGCAGACGGGACACCAGAGGAACTCGAACAGTGCCTCACTGTGTCGGTCAAGTACTTCGAGACTCATTGGTTGACTCACCCGGTCGTCCCGGGCCACCACCTCGTGCCCGGCCGAAAAACAGCGCCCACCGCTCACTCACTCACCGTTCGGGGCCGTAGACGATGCGTGAGGGGGCTTCGTATCCACAGTCGGGGCAGTCGTACCACCGCTGGACTTTCGCCCCGTCTGCTGCCTTCTCGCCGACGCGAACGTCGCTGTTCGGACACTCGGGACAACTCAGTTCGGGCGCTGGCCGTTTCCGGAGCTTGTCACGGAACGCTTTCGCGTCCTTCGTCTCATACCCCCGCGACCACACTGGGTAGCCGTCGACGAGGATTACGCCACGCCACTTGTAGCGGTACGAATCCGGTGCTCGGTGTAAGACCGCCCGATCGCCGGTCTCGGTGTTCCGATACGCGAGTGTCGGCGAGCGGCTCTCACGCTTCCAATTTGTGATCCGGGACATCTGTTAGAAGTGGACGTCGGCGAGCACGATCCAGAGCTCCTCGCTCTCCTCTAGCACTCGATCCAGCTGCTCACGGTGACGGATCCCGTTCGCATATTCGTTGTACAGGAAGATCGTTGGCCCGTCGTAGGCGCCGACCTGGTGGAACGCGTGCCGAGCGAGATCTTCGTCGTGCATGATCTCCTCGTCGGAGAGTTCCTCGATTGCCTCCTTCACCCGATCGAGATTCCGCTCGAACTCCTCCTTCGTCGCCTCCCAGCCACGCTCGAGGAGATCCTGGCCGTCATCGGAGTCGACAGGAGCCGCCGTCGGGAGCTCACCCCATCGCGCCTTCCCCGCAACGGACGTGTCCTCATCATCAAAACAGACGTAGTAGTCGAAGACGGCGCCGGTGTGTGGGTCCGCGCCGACCAGGCGGTCGAACACCACCTTTCCGGTGGCCAGCGCGTCGTCGTGCGTCGATGCCTCTACCAGTGCGTGTATCACCATATGCATCTCGAACACCTCGAAACGCCGACGCACCGGGTGTCGTTTCTCGATCCTGCTGCGCCGGCACCCATCGCCGGCGCTCGAAAAACGCTCCTCGTGACGGCGGATTCTCAGGGTTCGTCCGCTCGTTCGACGGTGATGGTCAGGTCGCCCGACGCGTAATCTGCCTCGAAGTCGACCGCGAACGCGTCCGCCTCGTAGGCGGCGTGGTACGCACGGTGCCGTTCGAGCGAGCCAGTCGCCTTGAAGTGGAAGAACGCGGCCGCCGTGTAGGGCTTGCTCTGTGTTTCGACCTGCGACTCGACGGATGCGGGGAGCGCGATTTGGGGCGTCTCCGTGTCGATACTCGCAGCGAACTCCTTCGCTTCCTCGACGGTTGCTTGCGAATGTGCCGGTGTCTCGCCGGTGAGCACGTTCACCGGGGTTTCCGTCTCTTCGGTGAATAGGACGTCTTCGAAGGTGTGTGTTCCGAGGATCGCCTCGGGACCCCACTCGCAGTCATGGAATGGGTCGTCGTCAGAGGTCATTGAATCACGAGCCTACAGCGGGGCTCACCCATTCTGGCCCCCAAAAAACAGCAGCTGCCACGAAGCAGATCGAAGTAGCCCTATTGAAATCCTCTGCCGATGGTAGGTTTCAGCAGCCGTGCTGAATAGAGGGCGCGAATGTAGCACGAGATTACTAGAGATTCAGCTAAGCTCGAATCACTCGATACAGACGACTCATAGAGCAGATTCAATTCAAATATTACTGATCCTTGAGGGTCAGTCTGCTGAATTCAGTCAATAGATGCCTTCCGAGCCAAACATCTGTGGAGACCCAAGCCAAATACTCAAGAAACGATGTTCTATTCCTCTTCTAGCAGTCTTTGCAGGCGGTCTCGTAGTGCATCCCGAACCGTTCTCGGCGATTGATCTGCGTCCCTAGCGATCAGAACTGTCTCATCCGACTGCTCAACGATCGCCTGTGGAATCGATCCATACAATGCCCGTGCTGCGAAGTTCTGACCGGTCGCACCCACACTAACCGTATCGTATTCATGTACTGTCTCCAAAAGTGATTCACGGACTGCATCGCTCACAACGACCCGTGACTCGTATTTCGATGCGTCAAGTCCAGCAGCTGTTGCAACTGATGTAATTGCGTCTTCACCGACAGCCGTCGGGCTTGGTGTCTCATCATCCGTTTCCTCGCTCTCAGCTCCTTCTTCCTCGGCTGGCGGCTGGACATTCAACAACGTTAACGAAGCATCCGCGAATGTCCGCGTCAGTTCGCCTGCTCGACGGACGGCGCTTGGCGCGTTCGGCCCCCGGCCCGCCAAAGCAACGATCCGTCCCGGCGCTCGGCTCGGATTCGTTACAAGCGTCACCTCACATGTTGCGCGCTCAATCACGGGATCGAGTGTACTCCCGAAGATCGCGTCACGCCGTCGCCGTTGGCCACTCCACCCCATCAAGACGTGATCCGCCTCTTCTTCCTCAACCACGGATAGGAGCGCCCGGCCAGCGTTCCGCCCAACCATTGCCCGCGTTCGAAGTGGGATGTCTAACGTCTCCGCCGTCCCGCGAGCACTATCAAGCAATTCCTGTTGTCGCTCGACGCGCTCCTCTTCGAGTTCGATTTGCTCGGGGGACATCTGTGGTGGAACCTCGATCACGTTGACAGCAACGAGTTCGGCTTTACCTTCATGCCCGTAGGCACTGGCTGCTGCATATCCCATCAGTGCTTGCTCCGTGGCAGGGTTCGCAATCGGGACAACCACTCGGTAAACATCGTCCTCGGGCGTCTCCGGCTCGCTTGGGGCGACCGCTTCACCGACGAGGGCCGTCGAAATCGCTTTCTCTCGGGAGTAGTACGCCCACCAGCCGATAGAGAGCAGGATGATTCCAAGGCCGATTGCCTGAACGACCGACAGAAGCGTGACGCCGCTCACTTCGATGAGTGAAGTGTCCCCCATCTGGACGAGGACAGCGACACAGCCAAGGAATCCTACGATCGGAATCGCGGGATACCCCCACGACGGAATCCGGAAGTCCGGCTCGTAGTCTTCAGGCTCGGCCCGACGGAGTACGATCACTGCAATATGAACCAACGCATACGTCACGAGGAACATAAACGCCGCCACGTCGGCAAGCGTAGCGATCGGAAGCGGACTGGCGATGAGCAATAGGATGACACCGCCGGTTGCGAGGATTGCGCGGTACGGCGTTCGATACTTACCATGGATCTGATTGAGCCACTCGGCGAGGATCTTGTCCCGCCCCATTGCGAAGTTGACGCGTGCCGCCGAGAGGATCGATGCGTTTGCTGATGAAATCGTAGCGAGAACTGCACCGATGATCATGACTACCCCGCCGATAACCGAAAACTGAACAGTGAAGCCAGCGACCGTGACTGCCCCTAGTGCTCCGGCGGTTGCCCGAGCAACGTCTGCGACAGGGACATCAGACGTAGCAAGTTCGGGCACCGGAAGGACGCCCGTACTGACGAGCATCACGAGGACGTACAGAAGCGTCGGTGTGACGACCGCCGCCACCATCGCCAACGGAAGATTTCGTCCGGGATTTTTGATCTCCTCCGCGCTGGTTGCGATCACTTCGAACCCGATGAACGTCACGAACACTGTCCCCGCAGTTACACCCACGGCTGCCCAGCCTTGGCCTGCAGTAAACGGTTGCAGTAGCCCGGTATCGATCTGGGGCAAGCCGATGAGGATGAATACGAGGATCAAGCCGACGAGCGCAATGACGATGTAGTTCTGGAACGATCCGGTTTCTTTGACCCCGCGGTAGTTGAGCAGAGTGAGCAACGCCGCCATCACCACTGCAGCAACCACCACTCCGATCGCAGTCGAGGGTTGATCGAGCAGATACTGGCCGAACCCGAGCATGTAGAACGCGGTTGCGAACATCAGCCCGGCCCACATCCCCCAGCCCACTATCGTACCAAAAAAGCTCCCGAGAGCGTGGTTGATGTAATAATAACTGCCACCGGCTCGCGGCATTCCCGTCGCCAACTCCGACAACGAGAGTGCCGCGAGCAGGGCAACGATACCGCCGATCGTGAACGAGACCATACTCGCCGGGCCCGCAGCCTCGGCAACGATACCGGGGAGCACGAATATCCCCGCACCGATCATCGTCCCCAACCCGAGCGTGTAGGCTTCGAGGAAGCCGAGGTCACGTGCAAGTTCTTGTTCGCTCATGTGTTGATAGCAGGGCTATGAGTTGGATCGGTTCTCCAGACATCGTTCAATAGAGAAAATATTACTGAAGACGTAATTAGGTACATGTAGCTCCTTCTCATCAACATGGATATTAAATTATCGGTCCGACTCCAGAGACGCGTATAAAACCCACTACATCAATCAGGTGGTGAAGCGCCGGGTTTTTCCACAGGCAATAATAAGACCTTATATTTTTGATTAAGCAAAATCAGCGGGCTTATATCGCTTCACAAGAAGAATTTGGTGACGATGAGTACGATAGCACCGAAACGAGATGCGGACGCTCACGAGATCTGCCCGACATCCGCGGAGATGGAGGGTCGCCTGTGACCGATACGTTACTGCGCCGGGTGATCGTACCGGTTGCGAACGAAGCGGATACGATAGCCACGTGTGAGGAGTTACGTCCGCATCTCGACCACTCGGTGGAGTTGGTGAACCTGCTCTACGTGATCGAGCAGACAGAAGGGTACATGGACCCGACATCGCCGGATCAGCTGAGGGAGGAGGCGCGCAGCTGGTTCAGGATGGCAGAATCGATGCTGGATGTCGGACCCGCGTTTGAGACGGAACTGCGCGCCGGTACGAGTATCGTCGCCGAAATCGTCGCCAGCGCAACCGACCACGATGCCACCGCGATCGTCTTCAGGCCCCAACAGTCCTCGGGGCTGCTGTCCCAACTGTTCACGCGGGATCTGAAAGACCGGCTACTTACAGAGAGTCCGTGTCCGGTGATTGCACTCCCGGATACTAGCGGAGATGAACCAACAGAGGTGTCAAGCTAATGTATCTGATTATCGTTGGAGCTGGAAAGATCGGATCGAATCTCATCGACATGGCGACTGGGGAAGGAAACGATGTCGTCGTTATCGAACAAGACGAGGAGGTCGCAAACGAGATCTCCGGTACGTACGACTGTCTCGTGCTCAACGCCGACGCGACCGAGGGGGATATCCTCGAAGATGCCGGTATCGATCGTGCGGATGCGGTGATCAGTACGACGAACATCGATGCGGTGAACACGATGGTAATGTTGCTCGCCCGCGAGTATGACGTCCCGTCACTCGTTAGCGTGGTTCATGATCCGACTCACATTCCGATCTTCGAGAAGATCGGCGTCAACATCGTCGAGAACCCACAGCAACTAATTGCGGATTATCTGTACCACTCTGTTCGGTACCCCGGTATTGAGGACTTCATGACGCTCAGCGAGGAGTCGGAGTTCATCGAAATCAAGCCGATGGACGGCGCTCCGATCACCGAACAGCCTCTCTCAGAGGTCGCATCAGCAGGAGTCCTCCCTGAAGATGCGCTTGTAGCTGCGATCAAGCGCGACGAGGAGGTGTTGACCCCGGGCGGTGACACCGTTATCGCTCCGGGTGATCTCGTGACAGTGCTCGTGAACGAAGCATCCGCAGATACCGTTCTCTCGGCGTTCGGGCACGACTCGAACAACAGCTAGCCTCCGAGTATCATGAGTACACTCCCAACTGTTGGACGCGACGTGGGGCGGATACTGCAGGTTGTCTCGCTCATGCTCGTCGTCTCCATCGTCGTTGCTGGCCTCAACGGTGAGTTCTACGCGATTCCTGCGTTTGCCGTCTCGGCAGTGGTTATGGCGGGCATCGGGACGGGCTTGGCACGCTGGTTCAGCGACGCTCCATCACCCGGAAAAGTCGAAGCGATGATCACGGCCGCGAGCGCGTGGGGCGTGCTTGCCTTCCTTGGGTCGCTCCCGTTCCTCCTCATCGCGTGGACGATACATCTCGATCCGTATCCTGCGTGGGCAAATACGCCCGCGATACTTGATGACACGACGGCAGTGTTCCGTCACCCAACCAATGGAATCTTCGAGTCGATCAGTGGCTTCACTTCGACGGGGCTGACGATGGCCGTCGTTGAGGACGAACTCCCCCGGTCGCTGCACTGGTGGCGGTCCTTTACCGAATGGATCGGCGGTGTCGGTGTCATCGTGTTGACCGTCGCCATTCTCGCCCGCCCGGGCAGTGGATCGTTGACGCTGTTCGAGTCAGAAGCGCGCGAAAAGAAGAGCAAGGTCCTGCCGAGTGTCGTCTCCACAGTGACGGAGATCTGGAAGATCTACCTCGGACTGACGGTCGCATCGCTGCTTCTGCTCCTTTCGGCCGGCCCGGTCTGGGCGGCCGTGACTGGACAGGCGTCGTTCACCGCTGAACTCCTCGCCGTCTTGGGTGACGGCGATCCCGAGGTCGGGATGCCGCTTTGGCCAGCGATCAACCACGCGATGACTGGAATTGCGACTGGCGGGTTCTCGGTTCATGCTGCCTCAATCGGCGAATACGGCGCGATTATCCAGTACGCGGTCGTCCCGATCATGGTTGCAGGGAGTATCGCATTCCCGATTCATTACTTGATACTGAAAGGCGAGATTGAGAACTTCTACAAGGACCTCCAGACCCGATGGGTGTTCATCTGGTTCACCCTCGGGTCGCTCGCGTTGACTGCGGTTCTCCTCATCGGTGGCGACGCGTCGGGACAGTTCACTACCACTGAAGAGTACTTCAGGGCGGGGCTGTTCCAGTTCGTTTCAGCCACCTCGAACACCGGGTTTGGGACCGCCGCGATCGGTGGCGGAACTGAGCGAGCCATGTCCGCCGGGGCGACGTTTTTGATCTGTCTGGGGATGCTCACAGGTGCCGCAGCCGGATCGACTGTCGGTGGGCTCAAGTTGATCCGTGTTGCGACGTTATTGAAAGGGACTGTTTGGCAGATCCGTGGCGTCTTCGCTCCTGACAGCGCGATTCGCCAACTCACACTGGGGGATCGAACGCTCGACGAACAGCAGGCCGAACGAGAGTACACCGAAGCAACGGTCGTGTTCGTGCTCTGGATCGTCTTCCTCATCGTCGGTGTTACAGTCCTGTTGTGGGCGCTATCGCCGGAGCATCCCGTCGAGTACGTCATTTTCGACGTGATGAGCGCGCAGAGCAACGTCGGTCTCGATGCCGGCATCACCGGGCCGGATATGCCGGACGTGACGAAATGGATGTTGATCTTCAACATGTGGATCGGCCGCTTGGAGATCATCCCGGTTGCGGTCCTGATCGGAGCCGTCCTCAAGCGGTTCGACATGTACACGTAATCAAACAGGAGATACAATGACCGACACAGAACCGACCCCACCAAGCGTACTTCCGTCAGAAGCGGTCGAAGCAGTTAGACAGCTCGATGAATCCGAACTGCGGGCGGTGATCGATTTCGCACAGCAACGACACGAGGCTGTTCAGTCGGATATAACCGACAAGATTCGGGCCCGTCCCGAGGAAGAAATCGTTCGGATGGAACGAAAAGACGGATACACGGCCGTCGTCAAACGGCAACCGTGCGGGAGGAACTGTAGCAATTTCCCCCACGGGCCATTCATATACCACGTGTGGGAAGATCGAGGCGTAGGTGAGAAACCGGATCTTCGGTGGCGGTACCTAGGCACCGTACATCAGGAGTGAGTTACCGGATTATGAGCGACTCTGAATCAACGAACGATGCGACCGACACCGAATCGAAGTACGAGCGACTGCTCGGGCTCGTCGAATCGACCGAGTCGCTGTTGATCGTCTGTCACAACAATCCTGACCCCGACACGATCGGAAGCGCGGTCGGTATCGAACACATCTCGGAGTTCGCTGCGGTGCCCCGGACCGAGATTACGTACGGCGGGCAGATCTCCCACCAGCAGAACCGCGCTATGATAAACACGCTCGATATCGAACTCACACCCTTCGAGGACATCTCACTCGACGCGTTTGAGCGGATCGCGTTCGTCGATCACAGCGTCCCGGGGCGGAACAATCCGGTCCCGTCGGATACGCCCCCGGATATCGTTCTCGACCACCACTCCGGAGACGAACCTGCTGCAGAGTTCGTCGACCATCGTCCGGACGTCGGTGCGACTGCGACGCTCGTAACGGAGTACATCAGGGAGTTGCCGACCGAACTGACCGACCGGCTTGCGACAATCTTGCTGTTTGCTATCCACCGGGAGACACTCGGGTTCAGCCGGGGAACTACACCCGCGGAACACGCGATGGCGGCGTACCTTCACCCGCCGGCGGACCACGGGACCATCCAGACGCTGGTCGGGTCAGTTTTCACACCTGAAACGCTCAGCGGAATCGGCAACGCGATCACCAACCGGGAGGTCCGTGGGTCCTGTCTCGTTTCGACCGTCGGGCGAACGACCGAACGGGACATACTACCCCAAGCGGCAGACTACATGATGAAACTGGCGGGGGTCAGCACGACGGTGGTGTTCGGAATCATTGAGGACACCATCCATATCAGTGCCCGCACGGAGAACAGCCAGTTGGACATCGGCGCGCTGATGAGCGACGCGTTCGACGAGATCGGCAGCGCCGGCGGCCACGACAACATGGCGGGTGCACAGATTCCGTTGGGACTGTTCGGCAATAGTGACTCAGACAGCGACGCGATCAAAGAAATCACCGATGAAGTGGTTCGAACGCGCGTCTTCGAAGTACTTGACGAGTGGACGCACGAGTGAGTACACACTAATTCAGGAAGGGGAGCAATTTAACGATGGCACTGCGTAGAACTACAGAGGAGCAAGCACATGACCACGGAGACAAACGACGGAATCCGGCTGGACAAAATCGACCAGCAGACCATTTATTGGTTGATGGCCGACGCACGCGGCGTTTCTGCCCCCGAAATAGCGGACGGTCTGAACGTTTCGGCGGGAACGATCCGGAACCGTATCAACCAACTTGAGGAGAACGGGGTCATTCGTGGATACTCGGCGGATATCGATTTCGAACGTGCTGGCGGTCGGTTGACAAACCTCTATGTTTGTACGGTTCCGGTCGCTGACCGAGAACCGCTCGCACACGAAATTCGATCGATTCCCGGGGTGATCAACGTCCGGGAGTTGATGAGTGGGAAACGGAATCTACACGTCAAGGCGATCGGCGAGAATGTCGAGTCATTACAACGGATCGCACGTGCGCTTTCAGAACTGGGGATCGATATCGAAGAGGAACACCTCATCCGAAACGAAACCGATTTGCCGTATATGCCGTTCGGCCCCGACAGCGAGCAACAGACGCCCGAACCGACCGATTTCATCAGTCTTGCTGGAAACGCGAACGTCATAGAGGTCACCGTCTCGGAAGACGCACCCGTCTCCGGAACGTCGATCCAACAGGCGGTTTCCGATGGAAAACTCAAAGAGGAATTGCTCATTATCTCAATCGAGCGTGACGATCAAATTCTCACGCCACGCGGGAAGACGGTATTACATCCTGACGATATCGTGACGCTGCTCTCACGAGGGGTCGATACTGACGACGCCCTTAGTGCGTTTAAAAAGCAGTCAGAAGAAGCCAGACCCAGTTCCTGAGTGGATAGTTCGTTCTATTTTACGTGGAATAAATATCGTTGATATGATGAATATAGCCTTTACATGTAGCACATCGTTTGTGGCAGCAACTGTTTGGAAGAATCAGCCGCTCATAAATACACAGCCCAAGTCTCATGTATGATTTTGCAACCCGTAGATACGGGTGGAAAACTTACCGGGATCGATAGTATCACTCAACGTATTCTTCGAACCGTTTTATAGCGTCATCAGTTCCGGCGACGATGAGCACGTCATCCCGTTCGAACGTGAATTCGGCGTCGAAATCCGTCCGAAGTTCGCCATCCCGCTCGATAGCAACGACCGTACAGCCGGTTTCGTGCCGAATATCTGCCTCTATGAGGCTCTGTCTCTCAAGTGTAGGCGCTTTGGTCCGGACAAAATCGAACTCGTCAGTCGGGGTGAGGATTTCTGTATCGCCGACGAGCGTCGAGGCGAGTTCCTCACCGACGATGTCCGGTAAGGATAACACGTAATCGACACCGGCGTTGTACAGCTTCCAGACGTTCCCCGGATCGTTTGCTCGCGCAATGATCTCGACATCGGGCTGGAGATGCTTCACCAGTAGTGCCGCGTAGATGGCTGCAGTGTCGTCATTTACCGCCAGTACCAGTGATCGGGTATTGTCGATCGCTGCCCGGTCGAGTGTCTCCGGTTCTGTAATGTCGCCGACCACATCGATTGAATCGCCCGACTTGGCGTCAACGACTGTCACCTCAACATCGTCTCCGGTGAGTCGTCTGGCAGTCGCACCTCCCACGTCGCCGTACCCACAGACGATGACTCGTGAAGGATGGCCGATGTGTGACGGGAGTTTGCGGAGATCCGATTCTTCCAGCCGGCCTCGTTCGTCAGTAACGAGGAGGATACTGTTTTTTTGGATCGTCGTCTCTGGTGCTGGTGAAATGAGAAACCGAGGGCCGAACCAGCCACCGATCACGGTGACATCGCCGCCAAGTACGTCGATTTCTTCGATCGTTTGCCCGACGAAACTGCTGTTTTCCTCGACGAGGTACTCGTTGAGTTCGAACTCCGCGTCAATACCGACAGCTTCCTGGAATCGCTCGGAGACGGTCTTTATCGATCGTTGAGCGAAGCTTTCGCCGAGACTCTCTTTCGAGACGACGACATCGTCTGCACCGGCATACTCATGATGTGGGACAGCTTCGCGGGTCTGGACGACACTGACGATCTGCATTGAGGGGTTGACCCGTTTCGCAGAAAGGATAACCGTTGGATTAATTTCGTCGTTGAGATCCGCAACGAGTGCTCGAGCGTGTTCGGCGTTGGCGTTTTCGAGTGTCTCGACTTGTTCGGCGTCTCCCTGAATCGCGGGGATGTCTGCTGCGATTAGTCGCTCGGTCATATCGGAGTCAGACTCGACAAACAAATACGGAATGCCGGCTTCTTCGAGTTCATCGGTCAGAATGTCGTCGGCAGCAGAATAGCCACAGATGATGACGTGGTCTCGAAGATCGCTCGTGGTCGGCGGTGTTCCATCGAGCGCATTGCGCAACAGCGGGACGCCGAAGAGGGGGATGGCAAGAAAGACCAACAGAACGCCGGTGAGATTCATCATCAACACCATGAACGCGAGTTCGGTGTGTTCTCGCCAAAGGCCGGTATCTCCGCCGAACCCAGCGGTGGTGAGGGCTTCGACGACAACCTGAAGCGTTTTGATCGGTGAGCGGTCTTCAACACCGCCGATGGTGACGACCGCCCAGTGATAGACGACAGTATAAACGATGACGATGCCGATGATTGCAGTGAAACCCAAGACGAGCCGCCGTCGCAAATCGGTTGCCTGTCGACGATCGTCGGAGAGATCCGCCATTAGTGTGGCTCTGGCTGGGCGAACAATTAGTTCTGGCTGTTCGAAACGATTCGTGGGCTATAGGTAGTGTGCCCGTTGTATCGTGCACGCTGCATGGACGATTGTCACTATCTGTCAGATAGACCAACAGACAATATGAAGCTCTCACTAACCGGGTGATTCACCGCGGAGCAACTGAACCAAACGAACCCGCTGTGCTACATACACTCTCTGTATCTCGCACGTCGATTCTGTCACTTCTTGAGGAGTTCAGCAGAGCTATCGAACTAGGAGTGGTTGAGGCTCGCCTTCTCGAAGGGTGATTCCCCGGTCGGAATGAGCAGGTCCTGTCGGTCTCCGACTCGCTCGGCCAGCTTCCGTTTCAGGTACCGCCTCGCCGTCGACGGCGTGAAGACGCCCTTGTCGATCATGTCGCCGATGACGTTTTTGAGGGCCGCGAACTGTCCCTGCAGGTGCCCGTCACCGACCGGCTCGCCGTCGTACCAGCGCACCGTCGCGAGCGCGCCGTTCCCGACCGTCGCTCCCTGTTCGACTGTCTCCGAATCGTACTGCAGGCCGAACCACAGCGTCCGGTAGGCGGTCACCTCGAACGTCGGCGACACCACGAAGAACGCCTCGTGGTGGAGGTAGTCGAGATGGTCAGCGACGATCTCGTCGAGGGTGAGCCCGGTGGCGCGGGGCTTCGGCTCGACGACCGTCGACGGTCGGTCCTCGCCGGCGAGGTAGCCGTCGACGGCATCTGCCTCGAGGCCATCGGCCAGTTCCGCCAGCAGCT
>SL_8KL_010_SEDDRAFT_10001613_pt1 | contig 19461 bp, 18 predicted proteins | sample SodLakKL_010_SED_4_FD_11160 | JGI IMG/M metagenome (IMG submission 11160)
AATTGCTTGATTTCCTTGCCAAAAGAAAAAACTCCTCGTTTCCGGAAAGAAAACCAATAGCTTCAACATCCGGAAAGAAAGACTTTCCGGATGGAAACTAGTTATCTGAAAATTTAAGGTATGGAGTGTGGTTATGTTTTCTTCGCGAAATCTGAATGGTTTCTCCTTTTTGGGTTTTGTTGTTGTTCTGGCCCTGATAGCTTTTTTGCTTATGATAGCAATCCCCCAGTACCTGGAATATCGGGAAAGAGATATGGAAAACTCAGGGCCGGGGGAAACTCCTGTTAACATTGTACAGGTCTGGGGCCACTATCACGACGGTTGACATGTTCATGGTCTGAACCAGCAGACTTTTTTACCCTGTCAGTCTTGCTTCCTGCATGCGTCTCAACTGAGTTTCCTCAGCCGTGCTTTCCCGCCATGTTTTATAGCGTGGTCAGCATGGTCGGCGTGGTTCTGCCTGTTCTCTGTCAACATCAATGAAAACTTTTGTTCCGGTGAGTTGTATGATGCATCTGCAAAAAGTCCTTTTTGCATTCACAGGAGTCAGGAGACAGGTGACAGGAATCAGTAAAAACAAAGAGTTATGGAATTGGTTTGTTCCTGAATTCTTCATTTCCTGACTTTTTGCAGGTGCATCTTGTATATGGTCTTTATAAAGAATTTGACCGGTTTTTTCTTTTGAATTAAGCGGGGCTGATTGTGAAGATTCTGTATATTTTACTGGCCCTGGCAGCCGGTATCATGATGCCGGTGCAGGCCGGCATCAACGCCTTGCTGGGAGCCCAGATCAAAAGCCCCATCATGGCCGCTGCAGTGTCCTTTACAGTGGGTACTGCATTCCTGATTCTGCTGTGCATCATGCTTCGTATACCCGTGCCGGCTGTATCGGTCTGGGGCAAACTCCCCCTCTGGATGTGGACCGGAGGTCTGCTGGGGGCTTTTTTTGTGACCACGACCATTATTCTGGCCCCCAAGCTGGGGGCTGTCACTCTTCTGGCTTCTCTTATCACGGCCCAGATGACCGCTTCTATTATTCTGGACCATTACGGTCTTATCGGCTATCCTGTACAGCCGGTAAACATGGGGCGTATTCTCGGGGTCATATTCCTGATCCTGGGTGTCGTCCTTGTGCAGCGTTACTGATACAAATTCCTGATATATGGAGGTGTAAATGAGCTTGGAACAACAGGTCAAAGATGTTTCCCGTAAGGCCCGGGACGCCGGCAGGCTTATGGCCAGGGCTGATTCGGAAAAGAAAAACAGGGCACTGGAAATACTGGCGGACTTGCTGGAACAGGAAAAGGAAAAAATTCTGGAGGCCAATGCCAAAGACGTTCAGGAGGCGGAAAGAAGGGGCCTGGACAAGGCCAGGGTGGAAAGGCTGAAGCTGGACTATGGTGCTGTGAAATCCATGGCCGGGGCATGCAGGGAAGTAGCTGCCATGCATGATCCGGTTGGGGAGATCGAGTCCATGCACAAAAGACCCAGTGGTATCACTGTGGGCAGAATGCGCATTCCCCTGGGCGTGGTGGCCATCATTTATGAATCCAGGCCCAATGTCACCATTGACGCGGCTATTCTGTGCCTCAAGGCGGGCAATGCCGTAATTTTAAGGGGCGGATCCGAGGCGGCCAATTCCAATGAAACTCTGGCGGGCATTATATCCATGGCCCTGACCCAGAGCGGCCTTCCTGAAAACGGCGTCTGCGGACTGCCCTCCGCCGACCGGGAAGCGGTACGCATAATGCTCAAGCAGGACGACTGCATAGACGTGGTCATTCCCCGGGGCGGAGAGGGGCTTATCCGGGCCGTGGTCCAGGATGCAACCATGCCCGTGCTCAAGCATTACAAGGGGGTATGCCACATCTATGTTCACAGGGACGCCGACCTGGACCGGGCTGTAGATATAGTCCAGAACGCCAAGGTGCAAAGGCCCGGGGTATGCAATGCCCTGGAATGCCTGCTTGTGCACTCCGACGTTGCAGGGGATTTTCTGCCCCGCCTGAGAGACAGACTGGAAGTGGACAGGGTGGAATACAGAGCCTGCGAAAAATCCCTGCCGCTTCTTGGAGATGCTGCCGGGCCTGCCTCTCCTGAGGACTTCGGATGCGAGTTTTTGTCCCTGACCATGGCTGTGCGGGTTGTCGACAGCCAGGACCAGGCCCAGGAGCATATAGATAAATACGGCTCTGGACATTCCGAGGCCATACTGACCAGGGACTACTCCAGTTCCATGCGGTTCATGCGTGAAGTGGACGCATCCGCGGTATTTGTCAACGCCTCCACCAGGTTCAACGATGGGGGACAGTTCGGGCTGGGCGCCGAAATAGGCATATCCACCTCCAAGCTGCATGCATACGGACCCATGGGGGTGCGGGAACTGACCAGCACCAAGTTCGTGGTCCTGGGGGAGGGACAGATACGTGGGTGAGCACGGGGAAGATGGCATAGGGCATGGAGCATGGGGCACGGGGAAGATGGCATGGAGCATAGGGCATGGGGAAGATGGCATAGGGCATAGGGCATGGGGCATGGGGAAGAAGAGAGGGTGTTTAAAAGTATGGGAGTATGGGAGTTTGGGAGAGGGGAGGGAAGAGTGGGTGAAAATGCGGTGTTCGGGTGTGGCAATCCGGGCGTGCGGGAGTATGTAACCCCGGGATCTTGAGATGGAAATCCTCGCATGAATCAGGACCAGGAATATATAGAGCACAAGGTGCAAGAACTTCGCCGGGAAATCAACCTGCATAATTATTATTATTATGTCCTGGACGATCCGGTGATAAGCGACGCTGAATATGACCGGATGCTGGCTGAGCTCAAGGACCTGGAAGAAAAGCATCCCCGGCTGAAGCATCCCGGTTCGCCCACCATGAAAGTCGGTGCCCCGCCGGCAGGGCAGTTCGAGCACAGGGAGCACTCCCTGCCAATGTACAGCCTGGATAACAGTTTCTCCCTGGCCGAGGTGCGGGAGTTTGTACAAAGAATCAAGAAGCAGATCCCGGACTCGGACCCGCATTTCTGGGCTGAACCCAAGCTGGACGGCCTTGCGGTGGAGATAATTTATGAAAACGGGCTGTATGTTGCCGCCAGCACCAGGGGGGACGGTTACGTCGGAGAGGATGTCACGGATAATATAAGGACCATCAGGAATCTTCCTCTGTCTCTGTTCGAGGTCGACTACATGCCTGAATACCTGGAGGTGCGCGGCGAAGTGGTGATCCCCAGGCAGGAGTTCGCCCGCCTTAATGAGGACAAGACCCGGAAAAAGGAAAAGGTCTTTGCCAACCCCAGAAACGCAGCCGCCGGTTCTGTGCGCCAACTGGACTCCAGGATTACAGCCTCCAGGCCTCTTTATTTTTTTTCCTACGGCACAGGTATAAGCAGGTTCAAATCCGGTGCCGGCTGGCAGAGCCAGGAGGAGATAGCCCGGGGACTCAATGCACTGGGCCTGCCTACTGTTCCCGGAGGGCGGATCTGCAGGGATCCAGCGGAAGTGGAAGAATGCTACAGGGAACAGCTGGACCGGCGCGAACAAAGCGACTTTGAAATAGACGGCCTGGTGATCAAGGTCAACGACATAGGCCTGCAGCAAAGACTCGGCTTTACCGCCAGGGCTCCCAGGTGGGCCATGGCCGTCAAGTTCCCGGCTCTTCAGGGCAGGACCCTGCTCAAGGATATCCAGGTGCAGGTGGGGCGGACCGGGGCGCTGACCCCGGTGGCCATACTGGAACCCCTCAACCTGGGCGGGGTTGTGGTTTCCAGGGCCAGCCTGCATAATGAAAACGAGATACGCTCCAAGGACCTGAAGATCGGGGACCTGGTCCTTGTTCAGCGGGCCGGCGACGTTATCCCGGAAGTGGTACGCCCGGAGACCCGGGAAAGAGACGGCACTCAGAAAGACTTTATTTTTCCGGAAAAGTGTCCGGCGTGCCGGAGCCCGGTTGCACGCATCGATGACGAAGCCGCCATTCGCTGCCTGAACATGTCCTGCCCGGCCAGGCTGGAGCAGCAGCTTATATATTTCGCGGGCAAACAGGGGCTGGATATTGAGGGTCTGGGCAGGCAATGGATAAAAGTCCTGGTGAAAATGGGGCTGTTATACAGTCCGGCGGATATCTTCCGTCTAACCCTTGATGATCTTCTGCCTCTGGATGGAATGGGCAGGAAGCTGGCGCAAAATATTCTGGATTCCATAAAGCAGGCCGCTCAAAAAGCTACTTTGCCCCGGCTGATAGCAGCTCTGGGCATCAGGCATGTGGGGGTGGAAACTGCCAAGAGGCTGGCTGAAAATTACAAGGACCTGGATGAGCTGGCCGCTGCTGACGAGAACAGCCTGCAGTTGATTGAAGATATCGGCCCGGAGGTGGCTTCATCCATTGCCGGCTTTTTCGCTAATCCTCAAAATAGAAAGCTTCTGGAAGAGTTTAAGGAAATCGGCCTTTGGCCTTCGCATACACCCGGTGCCGGAGAGGATCTTCCCCTTAAAGGGAAAAAACTGGTTTTCACCGGCGCCATGCAGGATCTTTCCAGGGACAGGGCCAGAGAATTGGTGGAGAAGCTGGGAGGAAAGGTGTCCGGTTCTGTTTCCGGAAATACAGACATGGTGGTTGTGGGGCAGAACCCCGGCTCAAAGCTGACCAAGGCCCGCGAGCTGGGCCTGGAGATCCTGAGTGAACAGGAGTTCCTGTCCCGAATCGATAACTGGTCCCCCGGTGCCTGATCCCAGCTTATGCGCCCTTGAATATTCTTTGAGGGTTCAAGAAGAACTTTAAGTTTTGCAGATGTTCATTGCACTGTGCGCCAGCTTTTTCCCTGGCAAAAATATTATCATGCTGAGCAGTCAATTGTTTTGAATTAAGAAAAGATACGCTATACTGGACAGGATCAAATCAATATATTTCAAGGAGGCATTATGCAGACACAGGTAATCGTCATGGGAGCCAAAGGCCGCATGGGCAGCACCATTTCCAGGCTGGCCATGGAGGATTCCCAGCTTGACCTGGTGGGAGTGGTTGAAAGGGAGGGCAACCTGGACGGCCTGGAATATTTTTCATGCAGGGTGGACAGCGATCTTTCCAGGATACTGGATTCTTTTCCGGATGCTGTGGTGGTTGACTTTACAGTTCCCGAGGCAAGCATGGAAACCGTGGAGAAGTGCTCCAGCGCTGGTGCCTCGGCTGTAATCGGTACCACGGGATTTACTTCTGAGCAGTCAAAAAAGCTTGAAAATCTGGCCGAATCCACCAGGCTTTTCTGGGCGCCGAATATGAGCGTAGGCATAAATGTCCTGATTCAGATTCTTCCGGAACTGCTCAAGAGTCTGGGTGAGAAGTACGACCTGGAAATAATGGAGATTCACCACAAGTTTAAAAAGGACGCTCCTTCAGGTACTGCGGTCAAGCTGGCCCAGATCCTGGCTGAAACCAAGGGACTGGATATGGACAGGCACGGGGTATACGCCCGTCACGGCATGATCGGTGAAAGAAAGAAAGACGAAGTGGGAGTCCAGACCCTGCGCGGCGGGGATGTGGTGGGAGAACATACTTTTTATTTTCTGGGACCCGGTGAAAGGGTGGAGGTGACACACAGGGCCCATTCCAGGGAGACTTTCGCCCAGGGTGCCCTGAGGGCTGCAAGATGGCTTGCAGAGCAAAAACCCGGGAAGCTTTATTCAATGGCGGATATCTTTGCCTGAAAATTATCCGGATAAACCCTGAAAAGATCAGAAATCAGAAGTCAGAGGTTCCCGGTTAAACCCGTCTGGGATGGAACCTGCGGTTTGTTTAATCACGCCGCAGGCATTACAGTAAGTAAAAACAAATATTTATGTTACGTGAACCACGCGAACCACGCGAACCACGCGAAGCGCGTGGCAGGACGCGTGGCAGGGCGCTTGATTGATTCCTGAATTATTCACTTCCCAACTTTTGCAGGTGCATCATGAAAGAAGGATTGATACTTTTTTTGAAGGTCATGGCTGTTCCTATAATAGCTATAACTGTAGTGCTGATTCTTATATTTACCAACTGATATTGCCATCAGCTAGAAAGCTTTTACTGCCTTTATAATATGCTGCACCGATTAGCATATTTTCTGAAAAACTTAGATGATAGCCCGTGATCTGCATAAAATGACAAACTCAGATGACAGCAATAATGATTAATTGAAATGAAATTGTAGTTATTTGTAACCTGGAATAAAATAAATAAACTCACATAAATATCCTCTAACCAAGATATGAATTAATGTACAGATCATTTTTAAAATATATTTTTGTCGTTGCTGTAATCACTGGGATTTCATTTTTATATACCCATGATTCCAGAGCCCAGACACTGGATTTCTCCAGCTTCCTGATTGATACTCAGGAAGATCATCTGGTGGCCATGTTGTCCATTGATGTTGAGGAATTTGAGAAGCTACAGCAGTCCTTGCACGAGGGCAACAAACTAAGTATGATCTGTACAGTCAATTTGCAAAGGCACAGGAATCTTTTCTGGAATAAAAATATCCGGGAAAAGACTATTGAAATCGATATGGAAAAAGATCTGTTATCAGAAGAATACATAATAAAATTTCCAGACAAAACCTTTACCCTGAAGGAACTGCAAGAGGACAGCTTTGACGAACTCTTTGAGGGTATCAGTATTAAGCTTGCACCCCTGGAAGAGCTTGTTCCGGGAAGAAAATACAGGCTTCAGATTGGAATCAAGGTTATATCCAGGGACGTACCACAATGGATAAAAGCCACTCTTTTTTTTCTGTCCTGGGATATAATACCCGAAGTACGCTATGAAATGGAGTTTTCATTTTAATTTACGCAAATTCCCTGACAGATACAGCTGCTGATCATGTGCATGAATGATGCGTCTGCAAAAAGTCTCTTTTGCAGACGCAGTTGACAGTTGACAGTTGACAGAAAAATCAAAGAGTTAGAAAAGTACGTTCAGGGACCAAAATCAACTTTTCGACTTTTTGCAGGTGCGTCCTCAATGGCTATCTGTTTTCAGATACGGCTTATTGTCCGCGTTTCGAGTTTTTGCAGTTACATCAATAAGCTGCTTTAAAAATGGGTGATGCAAAAAATTGAATACAAGGGTTGAAAGGTGAGCCAGAACACAATCAAAGTTGCAGGTCCGGATCCCAGGGAAAAACGCAGAAGGCTCAGAGAGGTTTATATTGCCCTGGCAGCAGTGGGACTAATGGGCCTTCTGACCTGGATAGAACTGCATTTTTTCGGAGTTGAATCCTACCTTTTCCTGGCCTTTTTCAATGTGAACCTTATTCTTCTGCTCCTGGTACTTTTTCTGGTTGTCCGAAATGTCTTCAAGCTGGTCATTGAGCGCAGGCGCAAGGTCCTGGGGTCCAAGCTCAGAACCCGCCTGGTGATGACCTTCATTGCCCTGTCCATTGTCCCTACTATCCTTATGTTTTTCATTGCAGTCCGCTTTGTCCACACATCGGTGGATTACTGGTTTCAGGAACAGGTCGGCCAGTCCATGCAGCAGTCCCTGGAAGTGGGCCAGGTGTTTTATGCCTCAGTCAAGCAGGGCCTGGAAGTGCGATCGGAAATCACCCTGGACCAGATTCGTTCTCAGCAGTACTTGTGGGGTGGGCCCGGCATGAGTAATTTTCTGGAGAACAAAAAGGAAATTGAACATGATCTGAGCCTCATGGGCATTGTTACCCCGTCTCTTGGCCAGCAGAACTGGTTTGCGGATGAGGAGTGGGAAACTTACTGGCCCGAAATCAGGCAGAGCGTTCCCTGGGATGAGCTGCTTGAAAACCCTGAATACTGGACAGGCATGTGGCCCAGTGAAGAATCGGGGGACCTGGTGGTGGGCATTATGCCAGTGGATCAGGCCAGGACGGGCTTTCTGGTAATGGGGCAGACCCTGGAGCCGGGCCTTTTGTCCAGGCTGGACGGTATCGTACAGGGCATTGAAGAGTACCGCAAGATGGAAACCATCAAGAACCCCATGAAGACCGCCCTGTATACCATTCTTGGAATCATCACCCTGCTTATTATTTTCGGCTCCACCTGGTTCGGATTCAAGCTTTCCAGGGAAATATCCGCTCCGGTGCAGGCCCTGGCCGAGGGCACGGAGAGGATAGCCAGAGGAGATCTGGGGGTACGTCTTCAGGATCAGGCCGATGATGAACTGGGGTTGCTGGTCCAGTCCTTCAACAAGATGGCCAGGGATCTGGAGAAAAGTCAGAACAGTCTTACCAGGGCCAACATGCGCCTGGCCAGTCAAAATCAGGAGCTGGAGTCCAGGGGCAGGTACATGCATGCTGTCCTGGATAATATTACTGCAGGGGTCATATCCATAGATCATGAAGGCAGGATAACCACGGTAAACAAGGCCGCGGAATACATTCTGGGCATAGACAGCAGAAAAGTTCTGGGCCAGTATCCTCTGGACCTGGTTGGGGGAGATTACAGCAGTCTGATTCATGAAGTTTTGAACCAGCTGCATGATCTGCCGGAATCCCAGTGGCAGAGGCAACTGGATCTGGAGGTAAAGGGACGCATTGTCAAAATACTGGTGAATGCAGTGATACTGCGGGGCGATCAGGGGGACGACTACGGTATCGTGGCCGTGTTTGAAGACATTACCGAACTGGAAAAAATGCAGCGGCTGGCAGCATGGAGAGAGGTGGCCAGGCGTATAGCCCACGAGATCAAGAACCCTCTTACTCCCATCAAACTTTCGGCTCAGAGGCTGGAAAAAAAGTTCGCTTCCATGGTAAGCGATCCATCCTTTGAGCAGAGCACACAACTCATAATCAGGCAGGTGGAAAACCTGCAGCAGATGGTCAGGGAATTTTCCACCTTCGCCAAGCTGCCTGAGGTCAGGCCCAGGCCTGACTGCCTGGACAGTCTGGCGCAGGAGGTGGTGTCCATGTTTGAACAAAGCCACAGACATATCAACTGGGAGCTGACCATTGCGCCCGATATTCCCGAATTCAGTTTTGACCGTGAAGCCATGAAAAGGGTGTTTCTGAACATTTTTCTCAATGCGGCAGAAGCAATTGATAAAAAAAGCGACGGCAGGGTTTGCGTGGATATGGACTATGATGCCCAGCTCAACAGGGTTTTCGTGCAGGTGGCGGACAACGGGCCTGGTCTGAGTTCCGAGGAGAGGGCCAGGCTTTTTGAGCCTTACTATTCCAGCAAAAAAGAAGGTACCGGTTTGGGGCTGGCCATAGCCAAATCCATAGTATCTGATCACGGTGGGTATGTCCGGGTTAAGAGCAATCAGCCCCGGGGTACTGTCTTTGTAATTGAGTTGCCGGCGCGGAATCCTGAAAACGTAAGCGTAACCTGATACAGAAGTATATCTGGAGGAGCTGGTTTTGGTCAGCGATACAGAAGAAAAAATTATGGTTCTGGAACCGGATGGGGATCGTGCCCGGGAAATCTCAGATGATCTGAATTCCTGGGGTCTGAATCCCTGTATTTATGCCAGTCACTTCCAGGCCCTGGGAAAACTGGAGGAGAACCGTTTTCCCCTGATCATTGTTTCCATGAAAGATACCGGTATCGATGGTCTTGAGTTCTGCCGCATATTGAGAAAACGTCAGCAATTCGGGGGAGTGGACTTCGCATACATCCTGCTTGTCGGTGAAAACCGGGACCGAACCAGGATTTGTGAGAGTTCTGACGGAGCGGATGACTTTATCGTCTTTCCTTTTTTAAAGTGTGAGCTCAAATGGAGGGTATTTGCCGGGCTCTTCAGATACTGGCAGCATGAAAAGATACAGTCATCCTCCGTGTATGATCCGGCAACCATGGTATTTAATGAGAAGGGTCTGAAAAAGGCATTGTACCAGGAAGTAAACCGTATTGGGCGCAGGAAAGGGTTTCTATCCGCCGCTGTTCTGGATTTCAGCTACAGGGACTGGATGGAAGTCAGTCTGGGTGCAGGACTCTGCACACGGGTAAAAGAAGAAGTATTCAAGCTTTTAAAGGAAAAACTGCGCAACCACGAGCAGCTGGTCAGAACGGATCATGACCGGATATGCATTATATCCGGGGAAAACGATTTAAACGGATTTTCCGGGCTGTTAAAGAGAGTTGCTTGGACCATCGCAAAGATGGATTTGATGGAATCCGGTATCAAGGACTTTGATCTTGGTCTTTCAGGAAGTTTTTTAAGTCTTTCTGTACAAAGTTCTTATACCGACTTCTACGCCTGCGCGGAACATGTACGCGAGTGGATTAAATCCCAGGACAGTTTTACAGGCGGTTTGACCGGATACTCAGGTACCCTGGATGAAAGCGGCATACATATAGATGGCCTACCGGCGCAAATATATTTACAATCCAAAACAGATCAGCAGTGACCTGCTCATAAGATGCATCTGAAAAAAAGTCTCTTTTGCAGACGCAGTTGACAGTTGATAGATGACAGAAAAATCAAAGAGTTAGAAAAATACGTTCTGGGACTAAAATCAACTTTTCGACTTTTTGCAGGCGCATCTTTGAAAGCTCGTCACAAAAAATCAGGCAACTTTCACCATTTTCAGACAATGCTTGCCAGAAGCACAACATTCAATTTTGCCCAGGAGATGCTATGCAGGTCAAATTTCTGGGTGCCGCCAGAGAAGTGACCGGTTCCTGCTTTGTTCTGGCTTCCGGAAACAGCAGGTTTGCCGTGGATTGCGGGATGCACCAGGGAGCACAGGAGGTGGAGCAGCGCAATCATAATATGGATATATACGATGCGCCCAGCCTGGATTTTATGTTGCTTACCCATGCGCATATAGATCACTGTGGTCTTCTGCCCGCTCTGGTCAAGGCTGGTTTCAAAGGCAGAATTTACTGTACTTTGCCTACCGTGGACCTTTTGGAGATTATGCTCAGAGACAGTGCCCATATTCAGGAAATGGAAGCAGAGTGGGCTTCTAAAAAAAAGGCCAGGCATGGCCGTTTTAACAAAGAGGTGCCTTTGTATACCGGCTTAGATGTGGACAGGACGCTTTCGCTGGTTAATGCAGTGGAATACAATGAAGAGTTTGCTCCTTGTGAAGGAGTCAGCGTTCTGTATAAGGATGCAGGGCATATCCTGGGGTCCGCCATAATTGAAATACGGGCCGGGCTGAACGATAGCGGGCAGGCCAAACTGGTCTTTTCCGGCGATCTGGGCCGCCCCAACCAGCTTCTCATGCGTGATCCCAGCCGTTCCGAGGTGGCGGACTTTTTGTTTCTGGAATCCACTTACGGCAACCGGGACCACAAGGACGAAGACCAGAGCAGGGAAGAACTGCTGCAGGCCATTGATTACAGTTATCAAAGCGGGGAAAAGGTAATCATACCCGCCTTTGCCCTGGAAAGAACACAGGAAGTCCTGTATTCGCTTTACCTGTTGCATCAGGAAGGCAGGCTCCCCAGGGACATGCCCCTGTTTCTGGACAGCCCTCTGGCCATAAGGGCTACTCAGGTCTTCAGCAAGCATTACCGCTATTTCGATGCACAGACCAGGGAGATATTTCAATCAGGAAAAGATCCCCTGAGTCTGCCTAATTTGAGGCTTGCCCAGTCTGCGCAGGATTCAATGAACATCAACAGCTATAACGGCCCGGCAATAATAATTTCCGCCAGCGGCATGGCCAACGCCGGCCGCATCAAGCATCATCTGCGGCATAATATCTGGAAAAAGGGCGCAAGCATTGTCTTTGTTGGATTTCAGGCCCAGGGAACCACCGGCCGCAAAATTGTCGACGGAGCCGAAAGCATCAGAATCCTCGGGGAGGAACTGGCGGTCAAGGCCAGGGTGTTTACAATCAATGGCTTTTCCGCTCATGCAGGGCAGAGCCAGATTTTGAAGTGGGTCTCGGGATTTTACAACCCGGAGATGAAGATTTTTCTGGTGCACGGGGAATATGAAAACCAGTCTGCTCTGGCTGAAAAAATCCGGGAACAACTGGGATATGAGGTACACATTCCCGAATACCTGGAAGAATGCTTTCTGAAACCCGACCGGGGTTATGATGCCCGCAAGCCGGCCCGTGAAAAGCAGAAAGAGGTGAACTGGGATTACGTCATAAGCGAACTGGATGAAAAAATAAACTCTCTGCGCCTGCATGAAGCCGATCTCAGTGCTATGTCCCCCGAAGATCAGCTCAAACTGCGCGATGACTTGCTTGATCTGAGTTCCGGCATATCCAGGGTGATCGCAGGGATTGACAGCCGGGACAACAGCCGCTGAAAGCCATGCGCATAATTGCTGGAACCTTCAAGGGAAGAGTCCTGAAGACCGGATCCGGTCCTGGGTACAGGCCTGCAACCGGCAAGGTCAGGGAAGCGGTTTTCTCCATGCTTCAAGGAGAAATTTCAGACTGGTCCCGGATACGGGTGCTTGATCTTTTTGCCGGCAGTGGTGCATTGGGCCTGGAAGCCCTGAGCAGGGGAGCCTGCAGGGCTGTGTTTGTGGATAATGAAGCCCTGGCCGCCGGAATTCTTCAGGAAAATCTGCAGCGGCTTGAAATTCCAATGCACCGGGCGCGAGTGATAAAGAAAGACGCAGCGTCTTTTCTGGCGCAAAAAGCAAAACAGGGCTTTGATCTGGTGTTCGTGGACCCTCCTTACGGCAGAAACCTGTTGGAGCAGGTGCTCCCCGGAATCATTGACCATGGATGGCTTGGGCCTCGGGGTATCCTGTGTGCCGAAGTTGAAGCCAGACTAGAAGTCAGCCCGGAGAGTCAGTCCGGATTGAACCTTTTAAAAGACAAACGCTACGGACAGACAAGGATATTGATGTGGCAAAAGAAAAGTTGACAGCGGTTTATCCCGGCACCTTTGATCCACTCACCAACGGTCATGTCAGCCTGGTCAAAAGAGGGCTGGACATATTCGATGAAATAGTGGTGGCAGTGGCGCTGCACTCCCCCAAGAAGCCTCTGTTTTCCCTGCAGGAGCGGGTGGACATGGTCCAGAAAGCCTTTGAGTCTTTTCCAGGGGTCATTGGAGAACCTTTTGAAGGGCTGCTCATAGATTATGTACGCAGAAAAAAAGCAAAGGCCATACTGCGGGGGATGCGTGCCGCTGCCGATTTCGAATATGAATTCCAGATGGCTCTTATGAACAGGCGTCTGGACCGCAGCATTCAGACTGTTTTTCTCATGACTGATTATAAATGGCTCTATACCAGCTCAACTCTCATCAAGGACGTGGCCAGACTGGGAGGTGACATTGCCGGCCTGGTACCCGAGAACGTGCAGCTGGAGCTTCTTAAAAAGTGCCGGAACGACACCTGAACCGTTAATATCTGCAGACTCATCAGGGAATCAATGAGCGGCAACAGTGAAAAAGAACTGCCTGAAATCATCTGTATTCTGGGTCCTACGGGAAGCGGTAAAAACAGACTGGCCCTGGAGCTTTCCGCCTTTTTTCCTGTACAGATAATAAACTTTGATTCCAGGCAGGTTTATCAAGGGGTTCCCATAATTACGGCTCAACCTGGTAAACATGAGCTCCAGGTCTGTCCGCATCACCTCTACGGTTTTCTGGCACCCGACGAAAGCATCAGCGCGGGCCGTTTTGTAGAAATGGCCAGGGACTGTATTGCAGGGGTATCCGGAGAATCCGGCATTCCCGTCCTGGTGGGGGGGACCGGGATGTACCTCAAATCCCTGGTACAGGGACTTGCGCGCATACCTCCCGTGGGGAAGGATGTGCGAAGGGGTTTACAGGTGCGCTGCATGGAGGAGGGTCCGGAAGCCCTGCATCGTGAGCTCCGCAGGATCGACCCGGAGTATGCCGCCAGGATCAGTTCCAGGGACAGACAAAGAATCACCAGGGCCCTTGAAGTTTACCAGTCTACTGGATTCAAGCTTACCACCTGGCACAGAAATCAGCCCAGGGGACCTTTTTACCGGGTGTTGAAACTGGGAGTTCTGGCAGAGTGGGAACAGCTGGTACATGGTTTGCATAAAAGAATACAGTGTATGCTTAAGGCGGGAGCTGTTGAAGAGGTGCAGGCCCTGTGCAGGGTTTACGGTTTCAACCCGAACCTGCCGGCCCTTACAGGAATCGGGTGCAGGGAGGTGATGGACTTTCTGGCGGGTGATACTGATATGCAGACATGTGTGCAAAGATGGTTCAAAAATACCAGAGACTACGCCAAAAGGCAGATGACCTGGTTCAAGAAGGAACCAGATGTGCACTGGGTGGAAGCAGGGGGTTTTTTTGAGGCTAAGGACATGGTTGAAAATTTCTTTGATAGAAGCTGAACAGCTGGCAGCTTACAGATACCGGTGTTGATAATTTACGCCTGTAGTATTAGGTGTTATAAATGGAGCATGCTGAATATGAAATATCTGCTGGCAATACTCACGCTGCTCGGTCTGGTTGCCGTTGCCTGGGCCGGAGCAAAAGAGCCCGGTGAAAAAAATGATTATGTGCGCCATATTGGTACAGGAAGCATGAACTGGACTGAAGGCCGGGTCTATTCTGCAGGTTCTTCCCGGATGCAGGCAATGGAAGACAGGACAAAAGCAGCCCGGATGGCCGAGAGAGATGCTCTGCTTAAGTCCAGGGAAAAGCTCCTGGAAAATCTGCGGCAGATCTGTGTGGACTCTTCCACCACTATTGAGGATCTGTCCCGGCAAAACCCTGAAATATCCAGGCAGCTGCAGACCCTGGTGCATCATTCCCAGGTCTGGGATACTGTATATTACCATCATCCCAGGGATGAGGTGGAAGTACATGTTTTTCTGGATCTTATGGACCGGGATGTGCAGCGGATGCTGCCGGAAAGGGTTTTCGCAAGTCCGGAGTGGAGAAAAAGCGGGCGCGTGATTGCGGAGCTGAGGGCATATTGCCCAGTGTATGTGGATGCCACCGGCCTGGAGGCCGGGCCTGCCCTGATTCCGGCATTGCTGGACCGCGACGGAAATATATTGTACAGAGCATCTGTTCTGGGGGAGGAAGCCGGGGCAGACAGAGGATATGTAAGATACATGCACGTGGACAATGACCGTGATCCGGCCGGGTTGCATGAGTCCGGCCCGGACAGCTTCAGAATAAAACCGGAAGGAACATACGGAAGGCATGACAGTGATTTCGTTATCTCCTGGAAGGACAGCCTGGAATTTCAGGAAATAATAGCCGTTATGCCTGAAGAATGCCCAGTAGTAATTATTATGGGAGACTAAAAAGATTTGATGATTTTTAGAGCAGCAGTTTTTCTTCTTGCGTGTTTGCTCTGGGGAGTATCTCCGGCCCTGTCCTGGCAGCAGGTGCAGGTGGATGTTGATCTGGATGAGGACAAAAGTATTCAGGAAGTTCAGCAACAGGGTTTGAGAGCGGGTTTCAGTCTGGCTGTAATTCAGGAATCCCAGCGCATGGTCCCTGGAGAACTGTCTGAGGAAAGAAAAAAAATACTCGGTGAGCACCTGGAGTGGAAGATCAACGATCTTGTTCTGGGTTACAGGATTTTTTCCAGAGAAAAGGTTGAAGATCGCCTGCAAATGGGTCTTGAGGTAAATATCGACACCGGGGCTTTAAGAAGTATCCTGCAGAGAACCGGAGTGTATTACACCAGTGCAGCTCCCTGGAAGTATGATTTGAGCACCCGGGGGTCCAGCCCCGGAGATTTTGGCATGCTGCAGCGTCTACAGACGATAACCGGGGTGGAAGTGGATGCTGATGCGCCCACTTCGGTTTCTCTTACCCGCCTGCAGGACGGAAGCTGGAGCGGCACCATCGAATACAAGGATATCTCGCATGAAGTTTCCGGAGGAGATCTTAACAGGGTATGGTTTGATCTGTGGGCGTTCTTTTTTACACGCCCGGAAGTCTTGTCCCAAATGACGGTGGATTTTATTCTTAAAACCACCGGATGGGCCACCACCGATGCCATCATGCATTTTGACGAGATTTTGCTTTCCTGGGACCAGAAAGTGGAAAAAGGCATTATTCTATATATCCATACCGATGTCCCATCCTTCAGGGCCGGATGGAGTCTCACCACTCTGAATCCGGATCTGCTGCAGCAACGTCTGGAAGAGTATTTGCCTTCCAGAGGGATATACTACACAATAGATGAAACCACCCGACAAGATTAGGTGCAGTTTGCAGGAGCATAAAGCGGTTATCGGTTACAATTCTTCCTGGACGGTCCCCAACGCCCTGACCCTGGCAAGATTCGGGATGGTGCCCGTATTTCTGGGCGCCTTTATCCACGAAGCTTTTCTTCTGGCCCTGACTGTATTCATCCTGGCCGGGATAACAGACGCACTGGACGGCTACCTGGCGCGCACCATGAAGCAGCGCTCAAGGCTGGGGGCTGTCCTTGACCCTTTGGCGGACAAACTGCTGGTACTGACTGCGTTTCTGTGTCTGGGCCTTTCAGGGTGGATTCCCTGGTGGCTGGTAAGCGTGGTTGTCATTCGGGAGGTTTTGATTGTATGCGGGTTTGCATTTCTGCATCTGATGAGAATGGATGTCCGGGGAAGAGTTACTGCTACCGTGGACAGCAAGCTGAATACTCTGGTTCAGATCCTGCTTGTACTTGCAGTTCTGTCCTCCATGGTGTTTGATGCGGCTGTTTTTGATCCTCTTTCGGATATACTGATTTATGCGGTGGGCGGTTTGACCCTGATTTCAGGCCTGCATTACCTGTTTATCGGGCTGGGCCTGATATTTTTTTTCAAGAATGAAAAAAAGTAGAACAAGCGACCGGCTCAAGAAAGACGCAGACCTTCCAGGGCAGTGTTAACGGGTTTGTTCCAGGGAGCCCATAAATGATTATACTTTTATTCTTTTTTCTGTTCTTCTTCTTTTTCTTCACTTTCTTTATTCTTGTCTTTCTCCTTGTCTTTCTCCCCGGAAGGGGTGACATCTATCTCTTCAGGCTCGGTGGTGGCTTTCTTGAAGTTTTTAATGGCCTTACCCATCCCGGCGCCTATTTCCGGCAGCTTGTTGGCTCCGAATATAACCAGGACAATGACCAGGATGATTATCATTTCTGTCATACCGATTCCAAACATATACTTTTCCTCCCAGTTTTTGACTTGCCCAAGATCTATACACCTCCGCTACAGGACGGTCAAGGCGCAACTGCTTCTTCCCGGCAAAAGATTTTGTGAAGCTCCCAGACAGCATGTATATGTATCAGGATTAAGTCGACGGGGCTGTAAATCATGGTTGAAGTTTTCATCAGGTGCAGATAGAAAAATCTGTTTCAGGGAAATTGCAACCGCTTTAATCAGACGGGCTGCAAAGATACTCAAAGACAGAGTCCGCCCTCTAAACTTTTTTAGAACAGGAGCATGAGCATGGAAAGAGTGCTTGTACTGGGTTATGGATACCCGGCGTACAAGGCGGCTCAGTTGATCAAGGAACTGAAGCCGGAAGTGGATTTGTTGTGGATAACCGAGTACAGCGAGGACAAGTATCCCCTGGAAATGGTGGAATTGCTGCTGGGTCTGGGAGACAGTCCTGCCCGCTGGTCCAGGATCAGGGCCAAGGTCAAGACCGGCTTTGAAAAAAATACGCGTATGCCTGTAATATCTCCTGTGAAGGTCAAGAAGATCCGGTTTGATTTGAAGGCCCGGGAAGTGTCTTTTCTGTCCAGTACAGGCAATATGAATTATTTTTTTGATCAGGCCTTTGTTTTCCCGGAACCTGCTTTTGCCTCCCCCACGTTTGCACCCCCGGACGGCCTTTTGTGGCCTCAGAGCTCCTGCGTGGAGCACCTGGTGAACAACTGGAGCAACCTGGAGACCGTTAAAGTTGTTGGAAACGATATGACCGCAGTCCAGGCCCTGGCTTGCGGGGAAAAAAGCTTTGAATGGATCAGGTCCAGGGACTGTTTTTCCCGTCAGGTGCAGTTTTTTGTGGATGAATATCTGAAGTCCAGGGGCGGCAGCATTTCCATAAGTCCTGAGCTGGATAAGAAATTCCCTGAAACACATGATGAAGAATCCCGGGAAGCTGTGGTTTACTGCTCCAGGCCTGTGCTTGACCTGGAGAGGCTGGAAACAATGGGCGTTGATTCCCCTGTGGAGTACCTGAAAGATTCAGGTGTGTATATTCAGGACAATATCTGCATTACAGCCCCTTATGCCGCCCGGGACTACGCGCAGCACCCTCCTTCACTGGAACACAGCCTGCAAACAGCCTTGTTTGCAGTGAGCAGTCTTCTGGGATCAGACAGTCCCCGGCCTCCGCAAAGCAATTCTCGAACCTGGAACCTGGCTGGACTACATGCGGGAAGCGCCGGTTTTAGCGCACAACAGGCCCTTGAAAGAGGGTTTAACCCGGAATGGGCCATAGTCAGCGATCCTGATTCTCCCCTGGAAGAGACGAAACATGCCCTGCATCTTATCGTGGACAAGGATTCCCGCCGGATCCTGGGCGCGGAGTGTGCTGGAAGACAGGCTGACGCCTGGGTGGACATGGCCGGTCACCTGGTCCTGGAAAATGCTGTGCTTGAAGACCTGTTGAACCAGGAAATGGTTTCCTCCGGGTTCGGCCTGCATCCCTTGAAAAAATGCGCCCGCATTCTGGAAAACAAGCTTGGTTCCAGCATCCTGGGTATAAATCCCACTGAGCTTGAAGAGTCTTATAACCAGGGGGCTGAGTTTTTTCTGCTGGATGTGCGCAGTCCTGAAGAGTACCAGCGCATCAGGATCTCCGGTGCTGAGAACATCCCGCTGCCGGAGCTTAAAAAAAAGGCAGGACAGATACCCAGGTTTGTTCCCCTGGTTCTTTATTCCAGATGCTCCGGCAGGGCTTACCAGGGTGCAAGACAATTGCAGTCCATGGGTGCCAAGCAGTTATACGTCCTGGATGGCGGGATGGAACTCTGGCCCCTGACAAGTCAGACCGAGCAGGAAGCCGAAGCCGGACCGATAACCGTGCCGTCCGGATGCAGCATTTCCTGCTGCTGAAGACAGGGCTGAATTATTGAATGGGCAAAGTTACGAATCTTCCAGGGCGAAACTGTGTCCACTACAGTTTCGCCCGCTGCACATACGAGGAATATCTAAATCCAGGATATCAGTCTTCATGGCAATGCAGGGTCCTGGCTTTTCTGGAAAAGGATTACGATGGCCTCATCAGCCAGGCTGATGTATTTGACCTGAGCCTTGATCAGGTGGAACGGATCTGGGAAAAAAGATTCGCGAAAATCGGGTCCTGGGCTGATTTATGCGGATCCTATCTGCCGGCCGGTGCAGATGATGATCGTTGCGCCTGCCTGTTCGGTAACGCCTGCGTCCTTCTGATGCCGGAATGTACCGGGATTTGCAGGCTGTTCAAGCCACGCATGCAAAAAGATATTGAGAGTTGAGAAGCTTTTGCCTATAACTAGTTTCCATCCGGAAAGTCTTTCTTTCCGGATGCTGAAGCTATTGGTTTTCTTTCCGGAAACGAGGAGTTTTTTCTTTTGGCAAGGAAATCAAGCAATTATGAGGAGGCGTATCTTAATACGGTGACGAATAATT
>SL_8KL_010_SEDDRAFT_10001614_pt1 | contig 19447 bp, 14 predicted proteins | sample SodLakKL_010_SED_4_FD_11160 | JGI IMG/M metagenome (IMG submission 11160)
AGAACGGGAGGCCAGCAGGGGAATTACCGTCATAGCTACCAGGAGGGAAGCCAGAATAGCACAGGCTACGGTAAGGGCAAATTCCCAGAAAAGCTGTCCCGCCAATCCGGTCAGGAAAACAACCGGGAAAAACACGCTGATCGTGGTCAGGGTAGATGCAGTAATCGCTCCTGAAACTTCCCGTGCCCCTTCAATGGCCGCCTGTTCCGGGTTTTCACCAAGCTGGTAGCGACGGTAAATGTTTTCGCTGACCACGATGGAGTTATCTACCAGCATCCCGGCAGCCAGAGCCAGACCACCCAGGGTCATCAGGTTGATCGTAAAATCGGCAAAATAAAGCAGGGTGAAAGTAGCAATGATTGCTGCAGGGATACTAATGGCAATAAACATGGTGGTCCGCCAGTTCTTGAGAAATATGATCAGCACCAGGATTGCCAGAATTGCGCCGCCCCCTAAAGATTGGGCCAGATCGGCCAGGGCGCGCTCAATTTCTTCAGCCTGGTCCATGGTAATATTAAATTCAACCTGAGAAAAATTGCCGGTGCTTTCCTCTGTAAGTTCGTCCAGCGACACCCGGAGATCGCGGGCCACCTGCACCGTGTTGGCATCCCCTTCCTTTTGAAGGATCATGCCAATGCTGGGCTGCCTGTTATAGCGGGTTATCGTATTCGGGCTATGGGTATCCTGCTCAATCTCAGCAAGCTCCCCTAAAGATACCGGGTTTACCGGGAAATCACCATCTGAGTCAAACCCGCCCATATTTGTTCCGCCGGAAGCCATCGATCCCTGGATAGTCGCTGCAGCGAGGTTGGTCAATCCTTCTTCAAGCAGTCTGGATGTATCATCGATGCCGCGGTCGATATCACTTCTGACGTTGGCAAGCCACCGGTCATAGTCGGGCACCTGCAAGGCCGGTTCCCGGCGCAATTCTTCCCAGTTCTCATGGAAGGAAACCAGCACATACCGCTGGTTAGCTTCGGTAATCAAAGTAGATTGTTCCGCCAAAGAGGCAATTTCATTTTCTGCCAGACCGGAACGTGAAATAGCTCCCGGGTCAAGCGGGATAACCGCCCGGTTACCATCCCAGGTGCCATAATCTACCAGCCAAATGTCTTCCAGCCGCACCGGGTCTTCACCGGTCAAAAATCCGGAGCCGCCGGTTTCATTTATCGCTAACCGGCCAAGTGAATCAAGAGACATAACCATCCGGTTATCTGCTGCAGAGTAACTGATCCTGGGATTGGCCGTAAACAGGCGCAACCGGTCCTCTACATCCGCTCCCTGTTCCGCGGCCCATTGTTCATTAAGCGGAATATACAGTTCACTGCCGGAGATGCCTCCCCGGTCGAAATCGAAAAAGTCATCCCAGTAAATTTTCCGCATAGGCACATCGCCTGTACTCCCGCCACCGACAGGGTTTGCCTGCCCGCTGGCCAACACCTGGTTTAAATCTATCTCGATATCAACTTCTTCGCCGATCATTTTTTCCAGTTCTTCTTCATCAACCTGAAAACCGACCACCAGGTCGGACAGCATCTCGCTTTCTGCATAGCGGCCCAGGAACCTGATCCTTACCTGTTGTTCTTCAAGATCGATTATCCCGGCCGGCAGATCGACCAGGCTGGCCCGGAGGACATTCGAAATCTGGTCAAAGGTTACGCCATATTCATCCATTCGGTCGGGAGAAGTGCGCACAAAAACATCCTGCCTGGCTCCACCCTGGACCTGCACACTGGCCACGCCGGGTATCGTTTCAAGCCTGGGAGTTGCGCTATCTTCCAGCCATTCAGTCAAAGCAACCCGGTCTTCGCCGCCGCTTGCCGCTACCATCATAATCGGCATCAGGGTAGGATCAAATTCAAGAAGCATAGGCTGCTGGACATCGTCGGGCAGTTCGGTAATTTCAAGCCGGGTGCTAACATCATCGCGCACGTCTTTGACATCCATCCCCCAGTCAAACTGGAGGATCACCAGCGACAAACTTTCCTGCGAAACCGATGAAATACCGGTAATCCCGCTAATGGCCGCGACCTCATCCTCAATCCTTTTGGTTACCAGCTCTAAGGTTTCCTGGGGAGAACTGCCCGGGAAAGGGGTAACTATTGCCAGAACCGGAGGCTGAATATCCGGCAAAAGATCCAGGGGACTCTGGTAAAGACTGACTGCTCCGATAAGCAGAATCAACAATAATATGGTGGCCGTAGCTACCGGCCTTTTAACTGCCATGCGTGACAGTCCCATGCAGGAAAACCTCCAATTAAAATCATTTGGAACAAACCGGCCGACCGGTCGGTCGGTAACAATCGTTATTATAACACATTCCGATTATTACCGGAATAGCTCAATCAAAGTTCCATTATTCAAATTAATTTTGCTTAAAGCGAGGAAGCGTGCCGGCAAATCAGTTCCCAGGCCTCCCTAACATGCCGCTCTGTGGTAGTTCTCTGCCCGATAGCCATGCGAATGACATAGCTGCCTTTAAGCGAGGTGTGCGTAAGAAATACCTTCCCAGATTGGTTCACTTTCTCGAGCAACACAGCATTCAAGCGGTTAAGTTCTTCTTCGGAAGCCCCTTCTTTTTTAAACCGGAAACAAACCAGGCTGAAATTGACCGGGGCGAGCAGTTCAAAACGGCCGTCTTCCTCAACCCACTTTTTAAACAGCCCGGCCAGGCGGATATGTTCCCTGATCATATCCTGCAGGCCTTTAACTCCGTAAGAGCGAATGACGAACCAGAGCTTGAGAGCCCTGAAGCGGCGACCGAGCTGAATGCCCCAATCGCGGTAATTTTTAACTTGCGCGTCATAACCGGTCTTCAAATATTCAGGATGAATTTCAAAGGTGCGGATTAACGATGCTTCATCTTTGACATAGTAAGCTGAACAGTCGAAATTGGTCAGCATCCACTTGTGAGGATTAAACACAAAGGAATCAAAAGATTCCGCTCCTTCAAGAAGGAATTTTTGCTTCTCGGGCAACAAAGCCGCAGTACCCCCGTAGGCGGCATCAACATGGAAAAAGACATCATAATGGCTGCAGATTTCGCCAATTTCCTTGACCGGATCTACCGCGCCAGAGGAGGTAGTGCCGAGAGTGGCCACTACACAGGCGGGCTCAAAACCATGCTTTAGATCTTCATCCAAGGCACGTTCCAGTTCGGCAGGAATAAGGGCATAGTTCTCATCTGTAGGGATACGGCGCAGGTTTTCGATGCCGTAACCGGCAATTTTTACAGCCTTGTCAATGCTCGAGTGTGCTTCCTCCGAGGCATAAACCCGCAAAGGCCGCTTTAATCCTTCCATATTTGCCATAAACCCAGTTGCTCTCTCCCGGGCGGTAAGCAAAGAACAAAGGGTTGCGGTAGATGCAGTATCCTGGATTACCCCGCTCATGTGACCGGGCAGGCCAATAATATCTCCCAACCAGCGCATCACTACTTCTTCCAGCTCCGCTGCCGCAGGCGAAGTTTGCCAGATCATGCCCTGCACTCCCAGTCCGGCGGTGAGCAGCTCGGCCAATACAGAAGCCGGGCTGTTATTTGCCGGAAAATAAGCAAACCAGCCCGGATGCTGCCAGTGGGTAATGCCAGGCATAATCACTTCTCTGAAATCGTTAAATATTTGATCCATTGCCTCACCTGAATCTGGCGGCGCAGCAGAAAGGCTATCTTTGATCTCCCCCGGCTCAACTTTCGCCTTAACCGGGTAGTCTTCCACATTCTCGAAGTAATCAGCCACCCAGTCAATAAATTCATGTCCGTGCCGGCGGAATGTTTCTTTGTCCATTTTAAATGCCTCCTTATAACAGCCGTTTTTAATTACCCTCAAGGTTACTGCTTGACTGTGCTACATTTTGGGACTAATGCAGGCTCCCCGCGGGCAATAACGAAGACTTAAACTGCAGGCTTTCGTTTTGGTTGCCCTTTAGCATTTAGCATCCATGGTTCAGTCCCCGGTAGGCCTGCCTCCTTAGAAGCCTGCGGGAACAGATTGAGCGTGCATAAGTGCAGCAAAAGCTAAAGGGAAGCCAATGGAACCGTATCTTTTTCATTCTAAACAGATTAGTTACACCTTTGCCCCGGCGACCATTGTAACCTCTTTACCAGCAATATCCTCTGTATAAAGGAAGCACTACCCCCGTCCCCGCGCTTCTTTCACCAGCATAACCAGGTGGTAAAGTGCTGCTCCCAGGTAAGCAAAACCGGCAGGGTAAAGCATGTACAGGGAGATATTGCCCTTAAGGAACAGCTCACCGATTATAAAAATAGCTATTGTCGCCTGGGCCAGTTGGATGCGGCGCGGATTCAGCGGTTGTTCGCTTTTATCACCCGGCACTGTCACTTTTCCGGTTCTAATAGCAAGAAATAAGGTAGCCCCGATCAGAAGAAGGGTAATAATTCCTGTATAAATGGTAAAGCCAATCATATAAGGGTACTGTTCATAAAGGGAGGCATAGGTAACAAAAAACAAGACCAGGGCAACCGGGGCAAAATATAACTGTCTCCGGTTAGCAGGTTCAACAAAAGAATCAATGATAAATACAATAACCAGGAAAGGAAGGCCTGTAACCACTCCGCTGGTAAATAAGATTACCCCGAAGACAAGCAGAACTGAAGAATCAAATAGCGTCAGTTTTAAACCGGTAGTTCCACTTATGGTTCTGGCCACCAGTAAAATGAAAAACAGGACAACCAGGGCCGGAAAGCCGTAAAATAAAGCAGCAACCAGGGTAAAGGGCAAGCCTACAAAGGCGGACCAGTCATTGGGGGGATCTATTTCGCGGGTGATTGACCAGGTTAAAAATACAGAGACTGCCGTACCGGCAGCAAAAAAAAGCGAATCTAAAAAAGGTTGGCCGATTATAAGCCAGACGGCCAACACCGCTGCCAGGACTACTGCCGTTATAACGGCAATCAGGCGGTTAGTCATATAATCTATATCCAGGGGTCTTCCCAGGGCGGTAACACGTCCGATTTTCAAATTATCCCTCCCTGGTGCGGGCTACAGAATAAGCAGCCAGGGCAATCGAGGCAATTTTACCCATTGGTGGTTCATTTCGGGAAGTCAAAATTGCCGGGCGACTGGCTCCTAAAACCAGGCCGGCCATGCGACTGTTCGCAAAGTAAATCATCGATTTGCCCAGGATATTACCGGCCTCTATATTGGGTACCATCAGCAAGTCGGCTTTACCGGCTACAGGGCTGTCGATCCCTTTATGCATGGCTGCTTCAAAGCTGACAGCAATGTCCAACGGGGTGGGCCCGTCAACAATTGCCCCGGGAAACTCTTCTTCGGCCATATCTCTTAAAACCTGGGCATCAACTGTTGAGGGCATCTTGGGATCTACTTTTTCATTGGCAGAAAGGATGGCCACCCTGGGTTGATCCATGCCAATAGCCCGGAAAAAATCGATTGAATTCTGCAAGATCGCTTTTTTCTGTTCAAGATCAGGGCTAACGTTCAAACCTCCGTCAGTCATGTAGATTAGACGGTAATACCCGGGGACTTCGTAAATGGCCAGGTGACTCAAGATACCTTCTCGCCGCATCCCACCTTCCGGTTTGAGGACAGCCCGCAGGAAATCGGAGCTATTAACCATGCCCTTCATTAAAATATCGGCGCGTCCGGAAGCCACTTCCTGCACCGCCCGGTCGGTAGCTTCAAGCGGGTCGGGGACATCGATTATTTCAATACCCTGCAAATTAAGGCTCACCTTCATTGCCAGGCGCCAGATCTGCTCCTCGTGTCCAATCAATACAAAGTCGACGAGTCCTTCCTTACGGGTGTCTCTGACCGCCTCCAGGACCGTTTCTTCGGCCGCCGAAGCAACGCAGAGGCGGCAGGGAGGCAGTTCTTTAACCGCCGCAATTACATGGTAAAAATTTTCAAAAGCCACAGTTTTCCCTTCCTTTCCAGAAGATAAGTAACCGTCAACCAACGGCAAACCCTCAAGCCCGGGAAAAGTCACCTTAATTTTATCACTTAATTATCCTGCTGATAAGAGAGAGCTTCTTCTTGCCCGTTTAAAACACGCAGGGCTCCGGCGGCAAGCGCCTCCAATTCTTCCTCACCGGCAAAAACCTCCACCGGGGCGATAAAGGAAACCTTGTGTTTAATCATTTCCACAAACTCTTCGGCATGGGCCATCCCCCCGGTAATCAAAATACGGTCGACTTCCCCGTTCAAGACTGCAGCCATAGCCCCGATTTCCTTGGCTACCTGGTAGGCCATGGCTTCCGCCGTTTCCCGGGCTTTTTCATCGCCGCACCCGGCAGCTTCCTGAACAGAAACAAAATCCTTAGTCCCCAGGTAGGAATAAAGCCCACCTTTTGAGGTTAACAGGCGAACCACTTCGTCACGGTTGTAACGACCACTGTAGCAAAGTCCGACCAGGCCAAGGGCAGGGAGGGTCCCGCAGCGTTCCAGGGAAAAGGGTCCTTCTTCGTTGGCATTGTTAACATCAATCATCCGGCCACGATAGTGAGCGGAAACAGAGGTGCCGCTTCCCAGGTGAACTATCACAAAATTGAGCTCTTTATAACTTTTCCCCATCCCGGAAGAAGCCCGGTGGGCCACTGCTTTCATGTTTAGAGCATGGGACATGCTCCTGCGGGGCACTCCCGCCAGACCGGAGTAACGCGCCAGCGGCGCAAATTCATCCACGGTAACCGGGTCGACGGTATAAACGGGAATCCCTTTTTCCCGGGCCAGGGGCAGGGCAATGATCGTCCCCAGGTTGGAAGCATGCCACCCGTACTTCGCCTCAATAAGGTCTTCATATACAGCATCATCAACCAGGTACGTCCCGGAGGGAAGCGGCCGAAGCAGGCCGCCACGAACAACTATCGCCGAGACCTTGTCAAGCTCCCGCCCTTTATCCTTTAGGCATTCAAGCAAGGCCCGGCGGCGAAAGCGGGCCTGTTCTTCCCGGTCCAATTCAGCTGCAGTTTCTTCCACCGAATGACGCAAGGTCTCCTTGAACAAGCAGCTATCATCTTCGAACCATCCGATCTTGGTTGAAGTCGCACCGGGATTGATCACTAAAATCTGAAACATATTATTCACCCCGTTTTATGATCTGCTGTAAACTATTTTACCCCCCACAACAGTCATATCAGCCTTAAGGGCTTTAATTTTGCCCGGATCCACCTTGGTGATATCTTCAGAAAGCACTACCAGGTCGGCCAACTTACCGGGGGTGATACTGCCCTTGATTTCCTCTTCGAAACTACTGTAGGCAGAGCCGGTAGTATAGAGGGAGAGAGCCTCGTCCAGGGTTAAACATTGTTCGGGAATCCAACCGCCGGGAGGGTTGCCTGACTTGTCCTGCCTGGTTACCGCTGCGTGGATTCCTTCCAGCGGGAAATAATTTTCCACGGGACAGTCCGATCCGCCGGCCGTTTTAATCCCCCGGTCAATAAAATCTTTAAAACGGTAAGCCCAACCGGCAAATTTTGCGTCAAAATGTTGCTCAATCAGCATATAGTCTGAAGTAGCAAAAGCAGGTTGTACATCGGCAATGACAGCTTGCTCTACGAAGCGATCAATCTGTTCCGGTCGGACCAGGGAAGCATGAATTACCCGGTAGCGGGCATCCGAACGGGGATATAAAGCTGCAGCTTTTTTGTAAGCATCGAGGACCATCTCCACCGCCGCATCACCGATGGCGTGGGCTGCCACCTGCATCCTGTGCTTTGCAGCCAGGTTGACCAGTTTTTCTAATTTTTCACTTGTCAGCACCGCCACTCCCCTATTTTCCGGCATATCACTGTAAGGTTCTGAGAGCAGGGCGGTGCGTGCGCCAAGAGAACCGTCGGTCAAAAGTTTAAGCGGTCCGATTTTGAAGTAAACGCCACCCTGGCCGGTTCGGTAACCGCAATCCAAAAACCACTTGAGTTCTTCTTCCGTAGGCAGCAAGCACTGCAGGTTAACCCGGAGTGGCAATTTACCTTCAGTTTCAAGTTCCCGGTAAGCTTTGCATAAAACCGGGAAGAGATCACTGCCCAGGTGGGCTAAGTCGTCGGTCTGCACGGAAGTAAGACCCGCTGCTAAAAAATCTTCGACTGCGCCGGCAATTATTTTTTTCAAAGCATCTTCATCTAAGGAGGGCTGCATACCGTTAACCAGTTGCATGGCGTTCTCTTCTAACACCCCGGTCGGCACACCCTTATCATCAACTGCCACTTTGCCACCGGAAAGGACGGGAGCCTCCCGGTCAATCCCCGCTTTCTGCAAAGCCATTGAATTTGCAGACAATATGTGACAGCAGGTGCGCGTAATCGCGATACAGTGTTCGGTTGAAGCCCGGTCCAGGTCTTCTCTGCAAGGCATCCTTTCTTCCCGGAACTGACCCTGGTCCCAGCCCCAACCATAAACCCATTCCCCCTTTGCGACCCCTCGTTCATCGATAAAGGCCCTGATAGTGGAGACCACCTCATCAAGGCTGGCACATTGGCGCAGGTCAACTTTTGCCCTGGTCAGAGCATGTCCGATCAGGTGCATATGGCTATCGTTAAACCCGGGCAAAAGAGAGCGCCCCTTTAAATCAACCACCTCACTGCTGTTCTCTTTAAGAGAAAGAATTTCTTCATTGCTGCCGACCGTAAAAATCTTATCATTTTTAACTGCCGCAGCCTGGGCTAAAGTCTGCTTATTATCACCAGTCCAAACATGACCATTGTAAAAAATCAAATCCATCCGTTTAGCTCCTCCTTATAGCTGTCAACCCGGTTTTATTTGTCAACCCGGCTTCATTTTTCGTATCGCTTGAAAAGACTTGCGCCGCAGATTCCTTTTACAGCTCGAAAAGCTCGCTGTGAATCATCGCCGGTGGGACCTGGAGTTGTTTTAGCTCCTCCATGGTAGCCCGGGTCATCGCCGGCGGTCCGCAGATGTAAAACTCTTTATCTTCAACGGTTTCCAGGTAGTTTAAAAGCATCGGTGCCTTGATGTGTCCTTTTTCACCCTGCCAGTCGGGTTGGTCCGACATTACCAGGACCGCCCGAAAGCAGGGCAGTTCTTCCTGCATTTTCTCCAGTTCCTCTTTAAAGCAAAGGTTCCGTTCACTGCGATTGGCCCAAAAGAGGGTCACTTTTAAATCGGGGTTTTCGTCATAAATGTAGCGGAGCATGCTCATAAAGGGAGTAATCCCAATACCCCCGGCGATAAAAACCGGTTCCCCGAAACCGTAATTTAAAAAACTGAAAACCCCGTAAGGGGCATCGATAAAGGCTTTATCCCCAACCTTTGTTTCCTTGATCGAGGCGGTAAAGTCGCCGAGTTTCTTTGGAGTAATCGACAGGTGTTCCGCCGTAGGAGAAGCAGAGATTGTAAAGGGGTGCGCAGAAGATAAATGCCCGTCACGCAAAAGCTGGACAAACATAAACTGTCCCGGCCGGAAATCAATTGGGCGTCCCCGGAAAAAGAGGCTCCAGATATCTTCCGCTTCCTGCCTGACTTCCATTACCTCGTAGGGTTTACGCCTGACAACAGCAATACGAACCAGCCTGTAAATAACCACCCCGGCAAATAAAAGTGCTAACACCTGCAGGAGGTAAAAAAGCAGGCGATCCTGTTCAACATGGTAAAGGGCGTGAATCAAAGCCGGCGGGAAAAGCAGGTAGTTAGCCAGGTGAACGTTCCGCCAGGTTTCATAATTTAAACCGAGGCGCTTGTACATAGAAGCGAGGGATGCCGTCACCATGAAGCCGATCAGGGCAATGATTCCGGCAAAGATAAAAATATCCGGGAACAATTCCCCGAATTGGGTCAGGCGGTAATAGGCAATAAGTAACACATGCAGGAGCAAAAAAGCAAGGCCGATTCTGCCAAAAATACGGTGCCAGCGAAATAGCCGGTCGAGTCCGATACCGCTTTCAATTATCTTGACCCGGGAAACAAGGACAAACTGCATAAACACAAACAGCAGGCCAAGCGGACCAAAAAGCAGGCTAAAATGACGGATGTATTCCGGGCCGTAAGGGATAAAATCGGTAGCCGCAAGCCAGGAGATAATCACTAACATCATTAAGACCGCTGCAGTTAATTGCACAAGCCTTAGTTTCATCGGCTTACCACCTCTTTCTATAAATATTCCCCGCTAAATGGTAAAATTCCTTTTGCTTACCTTATAAAAACTTGTTTGCTTAACTGTGCTGCATTTTGGACTGGTGCCGACTGAACAGAAACAACTGAAAAATATTTAATACTACTATGTTAAGTAGAAAAAACCCTTCAACCTGTTTAGTTTTCCTCTAATTTTACACCGGTAATCAGAAATAGTTAGCATATTTGAGGATCAAAGCGATCCGGACAGTATAATTAATAACCGTTTAGTTCCCCGGTATTGCTTAAAACGGTCAAATACCTTAAAATTGTAAACAAAGTGTAAACTATTTGCAAATAAATTGTAAACATCAGGTGAAATCGATGAGACTTTTTCTCGTAAATACAACAAAGTGGCTGGTCAAAAACCGAAAAGTACTGCTTTTTAAAGCAGTTTTGCTATTGGCCTGGATGATACTGGTTCTATACCCCAACCCGGGAAACCTGGTGGCAAGTATCTACAGGCTTAAAAATCCACCGGTAATGCCCATGCAGGTTAGTGAGATTGCCCGGGAACTTGAAGGAAGTTCGCCGGCAGAAATCGAGCAATACGTCTATTACCGCATCCCCTACAGCTATGACTGGGAAGTTTACAATATGCCCTGGTATTTCCCCACCCTGGAGGAAGCCTTGCTCAGAGGTTCCGGCGACTGCAAAGCCCGCTTTTTGCTTTTTGCCTCCCTGCTTGAAAACAAGGATATCCCCTACCAAAAAAGCATGTCGTTAACCCATATCTGGGTAAACTATGAAGGCAAACCGGAAACCGGGGCGGAGAATATGGACGAGTCAGTCCTGGTAGTCGACGATTCTGGTAATGTGAGACTAAGCGTGCCCCGTCCCGACCTGGAAAGGGCTTTCCAAAGCTTTCAAAACGGTTTCTGGGAAGTAATGCCTATGGATAAGAAAATCTTGTTGTTTAGCGGTTTTCCGATTATCTTCGGCATGCCCACTCTTGCCTGCAAAATTTTCTTGAACAAACCACTGCTTTCACCACTGGCTCATCCCGAACGAATAAAAGCGCAATAGAAAACAATACATAGCTGAAGCAGGTTTGCTACTGCTTCAGCTCTAGAGCCTTGCTATATTTTATAGCTGGAGAAATCGCTCTAAAGCGGTCACAATAGTTGAAGAAACAATGGTTTGCCGCTCAAGTGTCAATCATTCCCCGCAAGGAACCAGCATTAGATCAAAAACACAGCAAAACAGATAAGCAGATGCTATGCATCAAGTGGTTACCTGGGTAAAGCCCGTGAAACATGGCTTTAGTTTATTTGAGTGTTTCAAAGGTTGATCTAATCAAATAAACTTTTAACCCATTTCATTGCCGATAGGCTCAGCTTGCTTGATCGACAGGGAAATACGGCCGCGATCTTTATCGATTGAAAGAATCTTGACCGGGACCATCTCCTCAATCTGCAGGATCTCCAGGGGGTGCTTGACGTAGCGATCCGCTATTTCAGAGATATGGACCAGCCCGTCCTGGTGAACCCCGATATCAACAAAAGCACCGAAATCAACGATGTTGCGGACGATACCCTTTAAAGTCATGCCCGGCTCAAGGTCATCCAGCTCGGTCACTGATTTTAAAAATACCGGCCTGGGCAAGTCTTCCCGGGGATCCCGCCCGGGCTTGCGGAACTCCTGCAAAATATCCTTTACCGTGGGCACGCCTGCCTCAAGACGCCCGGCCAGATTTGCCACATCTTCATGATTAAGTTCCGCTATTTCATCGGGCCGGCCAAGCTGCTGAGGGCTGATCGTTAACTCTTCCATAATCCTGCCGGCCAGTTCGTAAGATTCGGGGTGAACGGCGCTTCTTTCGAGGTAATTGTTGCTGTCCGGCAGACGCAGGAAACCGGCGCACTGCTTAAACACTTTTGGTCCCAGGCCGGCAACTTCTAACAGTTGCCCCCGGCTGCTGTAAGCGCCGACTTCATTGCGGTAATCCACTATTTTTACGGCAACACTACCATTAATCCCCGCCACATATGACAAAAGAGCCGCTGAAGCGCTGTTTAAATCAACGCCCACGCTGTTAACACAGGCTTCCACTGTCCCCGACAGGGCGCTATCAAGTTCTTTTGCCGGCATGTCATGCTGGTATTGTCCTACCCCGATAGCTTTTGGTTCAATTTTGACCAGTTCAGCCAGGGGATCCTGCAGGCGGCGGGCGATAGATACTGCACTGCGTTCGGCTACATCAAGGCCGGGAAACTCTTTTTTCGCCTCCGGCGATGCAGAATAAACGCTGGCTCCGGCTTCATTGACGATAGTATACTCTATTTTGAGATCGTGTTCTTTGATCAAATCGGCAATAAAGGCTTCGCTTTCCCGGGAAGCCGTACCGTTACCGATAGCAATGCAGTCAAGCCCGTACTTGTGCAATAGTTGCAGCACCCTTTCTGCGGAACCCTTAGTATCACTGCGTGGTTTGGTGGGGAATACAGCGGCCGTCTCCAAGAGTTCACCGGTTTCTGACACGCAGGCCAGTTTACACCCGGTACGGTATCCCGGGTCCCACCCAAGGACGCGGCGGTGCCGTACGGGTGGAACAAGCAGTCTTTTCTTTAAGTTTTCCTTGAATACCACGAGAGCGCCTTCTACTGCCTGATCAAGCAGGGTCTGCCAGATTTCTCTTTCCAGGGAATGATGAATCAGGCGCCGGAAACCGTCCGCGGCAGCTTCCTTGATCAATTCGCTACAATCCTGGTTTTGTGCCGGATCGATATATTTTTCGGCAATTACCGCGAGGGCCTTTTCTTCGGGCACAGCAATTTTCAAATCAAGCACTTTTTCTTTGACGCCGCGGTTCATAGCCAGAACACGGTGTGGTTTTATTTTTTTCAGCGGTTCGCTGTAACCTTCGTAATCATCGTAAGTACTTACCTCGGCACCTTTCTTTTTACTAATCTCCACCATACCAAGCTGCCTGTAAAGCTGCCGCAAGCTTTTCCGCACAGAAGCATCATCTGAAGCGATTTCTGCAATAATGTCGGAAGCACCTTTAAGAACTTCTTCGGGACCGGGGAGATCTTTTTCCTGGTCAATATATTTATCAGCTTCCTCCCGGGGGATTACCTGGCCTTCCAGCACAGCCTGGGCCAGGGGCTCAAGCCCCTTATCCCGGGCTACAGAAGCCCTGGTCTTTTTCTTGGGCCTGTAGGGACGATAGAGATCGTCGAGTTCTGTAACCGTGGCCGCTTTTTCCAATTCTTTTTGCAATTCCTCTGTAAGCTTGCCCTGATCATCAATCAAACGGATTACTTCAGAGCGCCTTTCTTCGAGATTGCGGTACTGGCTTAATTTTTCCTGCAGCCGGCGCACTTCTTCGTCGGTTAATCCGCCGGTCATTTCCTTACGGTATCGGGCAATAAATGGCACTGTGTTGCCTTCATCAAGGAGGGTAGCTGTTTGGACCACCCTGTCCTTTGAAATATTCATTTCACTGCTTAATCTTTTGTAAATCTGTTCCTGCATACTATGATTAACTCCTTTTGACATGATCAATGCCTACCGGCCCTTGGGTTTTTCCAGGGGAATTCCTTCTTTACAAAGGGGACATTCACCCGGGTCATAAGATCCAATTTCCATGGTAAAAACCGAGCTGGTGGGCATCCCAAAATCAACTTTCCCGGAAGAACGATCAAAGATAACAGACACCCCGGCAGGCTCGGCGTCTAATGAGCGCAGCAATTGAATAACTTTTTGCACCGAACCACCGGTGGAAACTGCATCTTCAACAACCAGTATTCTTTCCCCGCGGTCGACTTTAAACCCGCGCCGCAACACCATAAAATCCCCTTCCGGTTCGGCATATATCGCCCTTGCCCCAAGCTGGCGGGCTATCTCATAGGATAGGATTACCCCGCCCATGGCCGGGCCGATCACCGTTTTTATGTCCTGTTCCCGGAAAGGAGCGGCCATTTTGCTTCCCAGGGTTTCAACGTACTCCGGATACTGTAACAACTGGGAACATTGCAAGAAGCGGTTGGAATGCTTGCCGGAGGTGAGCAGGAAATGGCCGTCTAGAACCACTCCCGTTTCTTTAAGTACTTTTTCCGGATCGTCCAGCCAACTGTAACCAGAACTATTTTCCATGTAATCATCCATTAGATTATTCCGCCCCCATTTCCCTAATGATCTTTTTTGCCGCGACAAAAGGTTCCGCCGCCCCGGTAACCGGGCGGCCGGCAACCAGGTAATCGCCGCCTGCACGAATTACCTCTTTTGGTGCAGCTACCCTGGACTGGTCATTATGTTCCACACCGGTAGGCCTGACCCCGGGAGTAACAGTTAACAGTTTCCCGGAAAACTTTTGCTTAACAGAGATTACTTCCAGTGGTGAGCATACCACCCCGTCCAAATTGCATTCTTTAGCCAGGGTGGCAAGCTTGATCACCTGTTCCTGCACTCCCAGCGAACAACCGGTTTCAGCCAGGGCCTTCTCATCCATACTGGTCAGCACGGTCACGGCAAATAAAAGCGGCCTTTTACCTCCCGTTTCTGCAAGAGCATCCCGGGCCGCTTCAAGCATGGCTTTGCCCCCCGAAGCATGAACATTGACCATCCATACCCCCATAGCGGAGGCCCGTTTTACCGCCCGGTTAACCGTGTTGGGAATATCATGAAACTTTAAATCTAAAAAGATGCGGTGGCTTGAAGCCAACTCTTCCACCAGAGCCGGTCCTCCGGCCATGTACAGCTCCAACCCTATTTTAAAGCCAACCCCAAGAGGCGCCAGTTCGGCCGCTAAATTTTTAGCTTTTAAAGGATCTGAATAATCAAGGGCTATCAGTAAACGCTCAGCCGGCAGGCCCGGCTCGGAACCTTTCGCCTGTGCAGGCGGTTCGTTCTCTGCCCGGTGATAAACCTCATCCTGGGTGAACTGCCGCCACCGGCCTTGCCTGGTTTCATCCATCTCTGCTTTCCCCTTTCTCCTCCCGGGCAACTCCCTCTAGATCTGTAATTCCGGCCCGGCCTTTATTGTGCAGGTAGCAGGACAAACCCTCATTAATTTTTGCCGGCAGCCCGGGGTCATAAAAAAGCCCGGTGCCCAGGGCAACCGCCCTGGCCCCGGCCATAATAAACTGAAGGGCATCATCGGTAGAACTGATCCCGCCCATACCAATAACGGGAACGTTAACAATTCCTGCTACCTGCCAGACCATTTTCAAAGCCACCGGCATGACTGCAGGCCCTGAAAGGCCGCCGAAAACATTACCGAGCAGGGGTTTTTGCCGTTCAGTATCGATAAGCATGCCGGAAATAGTATTAATCAGGGAAATAACATCCGCCCCGGCCGTTTCTGCTGCCCGGGCCACTTCAGTTATATCGGTAACATTAGGCGAAAGTTTGACCAGGAGGGGTTTTGTAGTAATTCGGCGCACCTTTTCTACAACCCTTGCAGTCTCTTGCGGGTCGGTGCCGAAAGCAATTCCGCCGGCTTTGACATTCGGGCAGGAGATGTTAAGTTCAAGCCCGGCAACATCCTCTAAACCTTCCAGGCAAGAGGCTATAGCAGCATATTCATCTGCGCTGCAGCCGACGACGTTGACGATAATTTTTGTCCCGCAATCGCGCAGGGCGGGTAAATCCTCATTCACAAACTTTTCCACACCCGGGTTCTGCAATCCGACAGAGTTTAACAGCCCGGAAGGAGTTTCCGCCAGGCGCGGCGGGGGATTACCGGTCCACGGTTCAAGAGAAATCCCCTTGACAATCAGTGCGCCAAGAGAACTAAAATCAACAATTTCCCGGTATTCGTGGCCGTAACCGGCGGGCCCTGAGGCTAAAAGGACCGGGTTTTTCAATTCGATGCCGCCAAGATTTACCTCGAGGGACGGCTTAAAACCATTTGTATCGCCGGATTTTACGCCGGTCTTCCCTAAAAGTTTACCGCTAGCTTTATAATCCCTCTTTTCGAAACTGCCTTTCTCAAAGTACTGTTCCGGAGATTGTCCCTTGTTTTTTCCGCTGTCATCCTTTTTCACCTTAGCACAACCTCCTCCACCGGGAATACCGGGCCGTCTTTACAAACTCGCTTGTAGCCGTTTTTAGTAGCTGTTACACATCCAACACAAGCCCCGATACCGCAAGCCATGCGTTCTTCCACAGAAACCCACCCGGGCAGGTTGTGTCTGCTGCATAGATCCTGCACCGCAGAGAGCATCCCGGAAGGGCCGCAGGCAAATATCACTGCTTGATCCTTAATCACACCCGCAAGCAAATCCACTGCGGTTCCCTTTTCTCCCCTGCTACCGTCTTCAGTCACTTCCAGGACGTTAAGTCCGGGCAGGTCGAGGTCACCTGAGGGGCAGGTTAACAGGGTAGCGGTGGGGGCTCCGTAAATCAGCGTCCGCGGCATTTCGGTTGAAGCGGCCAAAAAAGCCAGCGGGGCTATGCCCATACCGCCCGCAACCAGCATAGCTCCGGACGGCAGGGAGGGAAAGCCATTCCCGAGAGGGCCGAGTAATTGCCAGGCCTCCCCTTCTTCTGCCCCGGCAAGCAATGTGGTTCCCGGCCCCTTCACTTCAAAGAGTAAAACCAGCTCTCCCCGGCTACGGTCAGCGTGAAATACGCTAAATGGACGTGGCAGCATGGGCCCACTTCCTGAGGGCATAAAGACCTGGACGAACTGCCCGGGCAATGCCTTTTGAGCTATCTCCGGGGCCTTTAGAGCCAGGCGGCAATAACCGGGAGCCACTATCCACCGGCTGATTACCCGCCCCTTTTCCAATATCCGGTTAAACCCGGCAGGATTATTCAGCCAAAACACCTTCCTTCATCGTTATCCTACCATCAACAATGGTATAAAGGGGGGCTCCGGTTAACCGGCGCCCGGCAAATGGCGTGTTACGCGATTTAGACTGCCAGCTCTCCGGCTCAACAATAAAACTACGGGCGGGATCCATAATCGTTATATCCGCCGGGCTGCCTTCCTGCAGGGTTCCCCCCGCTATTTTCAGGATGCGAGCCGGCGCCGCGGTTAACTTCTCAATCAGGACAGGGAGTGTAAATTCTTTAACCCGTTCCGCATTAACCTCATCAAGCATCAAGGGCAGGGTTGTTTCAAGCCCGGCAATACCGAAGGGGGCAAAGTCATATTCCATATCCTTATCATCGGTATGGTGAGGGGCGTGGTCGGATGCAATCACATCAATAGTCCCATCGAGCAGGCCTTCCCAGAGGGCCTGCCGGTCACGCTCCGCCCGAAGAGGCGGATTGACCTTGCTGTTGGTGCTGTAACCCGAATTTTTTACCAGCCGATCGGTCAGCAGCAGGTGATGGGGGGTCACTTCAGCGGTCACATTTAAACCTTCCGCCCTGGCTTCTCGTAAAAGTTCTACTGATCCGGCCGTAGAAACATGAGCTATATGAAGGCTGCCCCCGGTAATCCTCAAGATCATCAAATCCCGGGCTAACATCGCTTCCTCGGCCGCAGAAGGCATCCCCCGCAAACCGAGCACAGATGATACCGAGCCCTCGTGCATCATTCCTTTGGCTGAGAGAGTGGGATCTTCCTCATGGGCAATAACGAGAGCATCAAAACCTGCGGCATACTGCAGAGCATTGCGCATCATCATTCCATTAACAACCGGTTCGCCGTCATCGGAAAAAGCTACCGCCCCGGCATGTTTCATCCGCCCCAGTTCAGCCAACTCTTTTCCTTGTTGCCCCCTGGTTAAAGCACCAATCGGATAAACCCGGGCAGGAGCTTTTACCGCCTTGTCGTAAGCATAGCGGACCATGGAAGGATCATCTGTAACCGGGTCGGTGTTGGGCATGGCCGCTACCGCGGTAAACCCACCGGCGGCGGCAGCCCGGGTACCGGAAGTAATATCTTCCTTGTATTCCTGCCCCGGATCGCGCAGGTGAACATGCATATCAATCAGGCCAGGGGTTACCACCAATCCTTCAGCATCAATCACTTCAGCGCCGGAAGGTGGCTTTAAGTCTTTTTTCATCTTGATGACAGAGCCATTTTCAATCAAAATATCGGTAGTTTGGTCATAATCGCGGGAAGGATCGATAACCCTTCCTCCTTTTATGAACAGTGGTTTCATTATTCTTTTGTCCCTCCCAGTAAAAGGTAGAGAAGAGCCATCCGCACAGCAACCCCCGCTGCAACCTGGTCCATGATCACCGAACGGGGGCCATCGGCAAGGTCCGAACTTAGTTCAACGCCCCGGTTAATCGGGCCGGGGTGCATGATTAAAAGGTCTTCCCTGGTATGTTCAAGTCTCTTGGAGTTTAAACCGTAAGTTTCGGCGTATTCACGCATGCTGGGGAAAAAGCCGCTTTCCTGGCGTTCCTGCTGCAACCTGAGCGCCATCACCACATCTGCATCGGCAACAGCTTCTTCAATACTTGTAAAATGTTTAACCCCGAATACATCCAAATCAGGTGGCATCATGGTGGGCGGACCGGCCACTACCACCTCAGCGCCCATTTTTTGGAGACCCCAGAGGTTGGAACGGGCTACCCTGCTGTGGCGGATATCGCCGACAATAACTACTTTCAGTTCTTCGAGCCTGCCCTTATGCTCCCAGATAGTAAACATATCGAGCAACCCCTGGGTGGGATGCTCGTGCATGCCATCTCCGGCATTAATGACCGAGGCTTCCACATTGCGGGCCAGGTAATGGGATGAACCCGAAACCGGGTGACGCATAATCACGCATTCCACGCCCATTACTTCCACGTTACGCACGGTATCTTTTAAGGTTTCACCCTTGACCAGGCTCGAGGACGTCCCGGCTACACTTACAGCATCAGAGCTCATGTATTTTTGAGCCAGTTCGAAACTGGCCTTGGTCCTGGTGCTGGGCTCGTAAAAAAGGTTTAATACCGAACGCCCCCGCAGGGCAGGCACTTTTTTTATCTTTCGCTGCATAATCTCCCGCATAGAACGGGCTGTTTCTAAAATCAGGTTTATTTCTTCAGCGGACATCTCCTCAAGGCCCAGGATGTCCTTACGCCTTAAAGTCTGCACCGATCAAAATACCTCCTAACAAAAATATTTTATAAACCCTAAGCATAAATTATTCCTCAGACCTTTCCAGGATATCCACCCGGTCTGCATCATCAATTTCTTTAACTCTTACCTCGACCAGCTCACTCCGGGATGAAGGTACATTTTTTCCGACATAATCAGCCCTGATCGGAAGCTCACGGTGTCCCCGGTCAACTAAGACAGCAAGCTGAATACTGGCCGGTCGGCCAAAATCAACCATCGCATCCATAGCGGCACGGACCGTGCGCCCGGTAAAAAGCACATCATCAACTAAAACTACATGTTTTTCGGTTAAATCAAAGGGAACATCGGTGGTGTGAACTTCAGGTTG
>SL_8KL_010_SEDDRAFT_10001615_pt1 | contig 19444 bp, 14 predicted proteins | sample SodLakKL_010_SED_4_FD_11160 | JGI IMG/M metagenome (IMG submission 11160)
TCCGAAATCAAAAAAATTGGTGATGCTCATCTAACTATGGCACGAACCAGGCCTAAATTAATCGGAGGCCCAAGAGCCCATTATCCAGATTAAAGCAATTCCGGTTTAATGCATTTCTGGTTGTTTTTTCTCAGTTCTTCTCAGGTTTCTCAAACCCACCAAAACTATGAAAACTTTCAAACCTTTCAAAGCTTTTAAAGCTTCAAATGTACTCAAAGCTCTCAATGTACTCTAAGCTCCCAATTTACTCAAAGCTCTCAATGTACTCAAAGCTCTCAATTTACTCAAAGCTCTCAATGTACTCAAAGCTCTCAAAATTTGCCTGGCTCTTAGATCTATTAGAACTTTCAGATTCCTCAGATCCCTTAGTCTTTCAAATATATCAGCTCTATCAGGTTTTACAAATGGGAAAAGTTTCAAAAACTATGGATTGAAAATTAAAGACAGTAGAAATATTATAAAAGAAATATAAACAGAAAAATATAAACAGAAATATAAAAAGTAAAACAAAAAAATGAAAGAAATGAATTAAAGAAACAAAGAAAAAAATAAATACAGAAGAAAAAAGCAACAGAAATGAAGCAAAAGGTTTAAAACAAAAGAAATAAAAGAGACAGCGGCAGATTGCTTTAACAGCATCGGCCGCTGTCTGTTTGTTTACCTGTCATTCTTCTTTTATATCGTTTTACAGGTATTGATTTTCCAGGATTGTTTTTGCCAGCACTGTTTTCCCGGCAGCTGCGAATCCCAGCATCTTATTTGCCAGTTATAGTTAGTTTTTTACCGGTCTTGCTTCTGCTGTTTCATTTTTGCCGGAACCCTTTTTGCCGGGAGCCTTTTTACCGGTGCCGTTCTTGCAGGTTATTTAACATTAAAATTAGTTTTTCCTGCAATAGAGTGAGTTTTTACTGGTTTAATTTTTCCTGGTACCGTTTTTTAAGTTTCATGTTTTGCCGGTCTACCGGTAAATTTATTCTCTTTAAAATTATTCTATTATGCTGATTCTCTCTTCAGCCAGTTCTTCGCCAAATTCTCCTATCTCTTCAACATAGTCCAGCAGAATTTCCAGTTCGGTGCGGTCGGTGGTATAGGAATCAATTACATCGACACCTTCACTGTAGAACTGATAGACATAGCTGTTAAAGCCAACAGTGTATTCTGCCTGGGGATCAACAGGCTCACCATCTTTAAAGAGGCTGGTTTCAACAACATCACCATCCTCCATGACAACTTCATAGGTTAAGCCGGAAACCTGAGTTGCTGGTCCACCAAACCACTCATTCTGATTGTGGAACATCTTTTCCAGGTTTTCACCGGTAACGGTGGCAACAGTCACATTGTTATCATAGGCAAAGCTGCCGTAGAGAGCAAATTCCAGAGCTTCCTGATAGACCGGTCCGGAATCGAGATCTACTCCGGAATTTAACTGATCGGTAGGATAGGTGCCAAAATCTATGTCAAGGACATGTCTGACAGCATCAGCTTTCAGGTTGCCGGCCGAAACCGATCCTCTATCCATGCCTTCTGTGGAGAGTCCAACTTCGGTGCGGCCGATTTCAGTGCCCTCACCGCCGGGTACTGAAGTAGTAGAGATCCGGTCCTCCTCATTGTACTGAGCCAGTTCTTCTGCAGAGATTCTTTCAATAAAGTCAATAATGGTGTCATTGTGACGGCGATAGGTGTTATGACCTTCATCCCGTGCAGTATATTCATAGGTGTCAGCAACATAACTGCTCAATACCATTTGATAAACCTTATCCTCATCCAGCGGAGTGCCGTCAGGATAATAAAGTTCGATACTATCAACCAGGCCAATTTCATTTACCGCTACCTCATAATGCAGGCCTCCCACATAGAGATCAACAGTGCTGCGTCTTTCGTAGGAAAATTGCAGCAGAGAACGGATATCATCAGCATTCATCTCATAAATTACCAGCTCATTACCAAAGGGCTCCAGCTCAAATACTGAGCCGACTGTAATTTCCGGATCCAGTTCGCTAACCCTGATTCCACCGGCATTCTGTGCGGCAAAATCTGCATCCAGCTCGGTTAAAGCGGCATCGGTCATCAGGCTGCCCAGGGCCATATCTCCGGAAATACCCTCATCCAGCTGAGCCAGTTCCCGGGAGAAAATTTCATCGACCTGATCTTCATAATAATCTATCTCTGCGGTAACGTCGGGATCAGCTTCGTCAATATCATCAATGGAAATCAGTTCTCCTCTGCGAGAAAGAACCTGACCGTCGGAACCGAGTTCAACCACTATTTTTCCAAGATAATTGGTATCGGCGCCAGCCTGGGCGACCAGCACATCGTTAACCAGGGGAGGATTCTCCACCACAGAATGGGAATGACCGCCAATAATGAGATCAAGCGAACCCATCGCTTCAGCCAGATCCTGATCCCAACTGTGACCCAGATGGGTCAGTCCGACAAAAATGCTGGCTTCGTCTCTGAGAAACTCATACTCCAGAGCGGTATCCACCGGAGCAAAAAACTCTATCCCATCAAGATTCCCGGGATGGGTGGAGGGAATACCGGCTTCGGTTATCTGAACCAGGCCCAGAAAGGCTACCGGAAAACCTTTATTTGTTTCCAGAATGGTATAGGGTTCGGGCTGCTCCAGATAGGGTGCCTCTTCTGCGTCAAAATTTGCCAGAATCATAGGAAACTCAGCCTGTTCAATTCTGTCCTGAAGAATATCCTGGCCGTAATCAAATTCGTGATTGCCAATTACCAGGGCATCATAACCAGCCAGGTTCATCAGCCCAATAATCGGCTTGCCTCTGAGGTTCTCATCATCAATTACATATTCATCAACCACCGGGTTGCCGCTGAAGACATCTCCCCCGCTGACCAGAAATACAGTATCATATTCCTCCTCGACCTGCTGGCGGTACCAGGCAATCCTGTCAAAGTTTTCAATTACCCCGTGTTCATCATTGGTGTGGAGAAAAACTACCTCTTCCTCAACTTCAGCAGCCCCAAGCCCGACAGAAGTAATAAGTAAAGCAGCAATCAGAAAAAGCCCGGCAAGTTTAATTTTTCGGTTTAACAATTTCTCATCCCCCTTATAAAATTTTGCTGGTTATTTTAGTTTTTTTGATATATTGGCAGTAAAAGTTACTCAGGTTAAGTTAGTTATTATATGCCATAACATACTCTTAATAAATCATAAAACCATGCAATGAAATTTTCAATGAAATTTTTTCAAATTTAATCTGCCTCCTCAATCCAAAAAGCAGATTCTGACCGCAGACTACCCTGCAATAACTGTTGATTGCCATACTGATCTATAACTACTTTTTTCCCGCTGACCACCTCCCTGTAAACTTTTTTGGAGTAACGCCGCAGGGCATTTTCCAGTTTAGCGCCCTGAAAAACTTCAATTTCAGTATCATTTATATAAACTTTCATCGGCTTCCTCCCTGATTAATTATATATCAGTTTCTGTCTCTCTACAGTTTCTTTCATATTCTTTCATAAATTTTCTGACATAAATCTTCTGACATTACCACTAGGTAGTGAGAAAATCAGCTAATGGTTACCGGCAGTTTAGTTTTTAAGTAATATTTAAGTAATATTTTATATTTTTAACTGATCTCACCTTTATATCTGGTTTAACCCGATTTCACCTTTTTCGACTGATTTCACCTTTTCACCTAATGATAACTGAAATAACACAATGTCGGATCAAATTTTAATGCTAAAGCTGAGAAATAAAATGAAATCCACTTTTAGTTCAGGCAATTATTGCTGCTTTTTACAGCTTTTTCAGCATTTGTGCTGCAGCAAATTATTCCGCATATAAACAATTCAAGATTGATGCTCTTTTCCCTGCTGAAATCTGCTGTCAATTTTTTGCTGAACCAATAATATTCAGGAAGCCCGTGCAATAAACCCTGCAAAAAATATCCAGAAAAAACCGAGAAGATTAGTTAACAATTATCAGCTTTTATGATATTATAAATTATGGCAATATCCAGGAAATAGAGTTAAAAGAATACAAAAATAACCGGGAGGTATTTTAAATGAAAATGATGTACGGCATGCTGATGGCGTTAACTCCAGCAGCTTTATATGCAGTTTATGCCTATCGCCTGCAGGCTTTATTACTTATTATAACCGGTGTTGCTTCTGCAGTTGCAGCTGAAGCTATCTATCAGAAGATTACCGGTCAAAAAATTACTGTTAAAGATGGCAGTGCTGCTGTTACCGGTCTGCTGCTATCCCTGGCTGTTTCAATTTCCACTCCTCTCTATGCCCTGGGACTATCAGCAGCCTTTGGCATAATTGTCGGCAAGCAGCTTTTTGGCGGTTTTGGCAAAAACCTTTTCAATCCCGCTATCTTTGGCAGGCTTTTCTATCTCTTTATCTTTCCAGATTCGATTCTCCCCTGGCGCAGTCCCGTTGATATGGCAACCGCTGCTACCCCTCTGGAAATTTTACGGGAAACAGGGGAAACAACTCCGGTGCTGGATCTCTTCCTGGGAAGAATTCCTGGAACAATCGGGGAAATATCAGCCCTGCTTTTGCTTCTGGGGGCCGCCTATCTGATTTATAAGAAGTATGCCCGCTGGAGAATTCCTGCCAGCATCCTGGCCACAGTGCTGGTACTTTCGCTGATCTCCGGTCAGAACCCCTTATTTCATTTCTTTGCCGGCAGCCTGATTCTGGGAGCTTTCTTTATGGCAACCGATCCGATGACCTCACCCAGATATCCCCGGGGACAGATTATCTTTGGAGTCGGTATCGGCCTCATTATCATGGCCATGCGCTGGTGGGGCTGGCAGACTCCGGGAGTTTATGAATTTACTGAAGGAACCACCTTCGCCATTATTGCAATGAATCTAACCGTACCCAAATTAAACACTATGTTCAAGCCAAGCCGCAATTAAAAAAAAATCCCCTGAGAGCAGCAGATTATTTCATCTGTTTGCTTTAAGGGGATTAACTCTTAAAATCAAATCAACAAAAAATCAAATCAATAAAAAATGGGGTGGATGAAGGGTTTCGAACCCTCGGCCTCAGGATCCACAATCCTGCGCTCTAACCAACTGAGCTACATCCACCACATAAAACATCTTGCAGGAAATTCTCGAGTTTCACAGCTGCAAGCTATTTTCTTGATATATTTCATTTTTTTTGTTTCTTTGCGTATTTGATTATAACCTGCAAAGCTTTATTTGTCAAGTGTTAGCAGCAAATTTTTCTTCTGAATATCTGTGGTATTCTGTAACAGAATAAAGATATATTTCCACGCAGTTTATTCTTATATATTCTCCAGCTCAAGCTTTGATTTTAATTACTTAACCTTATATATCAAATAGTTAATCTTGCATATCCAATAGCCTAAATTTCGCTTGAATATATTTCCATTAGTTTTAAATTGTGTTAACAGCTAGTTTTAAATTATATTTACAGCAGTCTACCTATCAATCTCCAGCCGATAAATTCTATCATCTCCCGGCAGAGGGCTGCCCCGTCCATCACGATTACTGGTCAGCAAATAGAGGTTACCATCGGGGCCTACATTTACATCCCGCAGCCGACCATATCTCCCTGTGCGACCATCCCGGGCAAACCAGCGCTCGATCTCAGCCGCCTGATACCGGTTCTCCTCCTCACCAGTAAAGGGAATTCTCAGCAGAGCTCTGCTTCTCAGAGTAGCGACATAAAGCACATCATCGAAAAAGGCTGCTCCGGAAGGCGGAACTGAAGTCTCAGGCCACATTATCAGAGGATCATGATACTCGCCATCACCAAAATATCCTATTCGCTCCGGCCAGCCATAATTCCCTCCAGGCTCAATAAATTTGATCATATCCTTGGCCTGAAGACCATTTTCACCTGAAGGCCCATGATCACTTATAAATAAATCTCCTGCCGAGTTCCAGGCCAGACCCTGAGGATTGCGGTGTCCTGAGCTGTAAACCGGGGAATCCGGGAAGGGATTATCTTCCGGCAGAGAGCCATCAGGATTAATCCGCAAAATTTTTCCAGCCAGATTATCAGGATCCTGAGCCAGATCTGGCTGACCTGCATCTCCTGTGGTAATATAAAGTCTGTCATCGGGACCAAAGCTGATCCGACCGCCGTTGTGGATCCGGGCTGCCGGGATGTTATCAAGAATAACCTCTTCACTGTCAGCATAACTACCCCGATCGGTCAAACGGGAGACCCGGTTATAGTAATTGCCATCCTCATGCTGATAGGTATACATTGTATAGATATAGGGCTCTTCCGGAAATTCAGGATGATGAGCCAGGCCCATGAGACCGCCCTCGCCAATATGAGCCACATCCAGTTCGGCATAGTTTGCCTCAGCCAGACTGCCATTTTCAATCAGCCTGATCCGGCCCGGCCGTTCAGTAACTAAGGCTCTCTCACTCTCAGGAAGAAAAATCAGCTGCCAGGGAATCTCCAGCTCCTCCACCCAGCTATCAACCTCGACTCCCTCAGGTTCGTAGATAAAAACATCATCCACCTCCTGAGGTGCTTCCCCCACTTCAATTGCCTGCCCCTGACCGGCAAAACTGAAAATCAGAGTAAATATCAAGAGCAGAAGGACACTGTGCCTGAAATAAAAACTCTTGCTTTTGCTCAATTTCATCAAAGCTAACCCCCTTACAAATTCAGGATTTTTAAAAATATTCAGGAAAACATTGCTATATCCTAGCTTCCTTTTTGATTATAACACAATGTTCAAATGTTGAATGTATAACATCATACAATGCTGTAGATGTTAAACTAAAATGACCAGTTTATTTCCAACAGTTTTGACCACTTCTTTTTCATTTTATAAAATTACAGAAATTAAAGCTATTAGAAAAATTTAACCCTGATCTAACTATACCTGATCTATTTATATTTTAAATAACCTCAAAATAGCCTCAAAATTTCGAGAATTACATCTAAGTTTCAGCGAGAAATTGATACAGTAAGAAATTGATCTTCAGCTTCCGAGAAAATTCTCTCTTAAATACTTTAAAACAAAGGTTTCCCGTTCTATCCAGCGGGGAAGCCTGGCATAATCTGCCATTAAAAGCCGGGAATTTTCTGCAAAGGCTCTATTAATATCGACCCAGACTGGTCGGTAGCCCAGCTCCTGCTCGTAATCATCTAAATCTTGCCGGGAAAAATCCGAAGCAGTTTCACATAAATCACAGCAATAATACCAGGAAGTCATCTGAAAAACATCATAATCTTCTTCAATGGCCTCACTATATTCAACCACAGTGCCGAGAGCTGAGATTATCCGGTTTAGCAGAACTCCGCATTCCTCTCTAACCTCCCGGGCAAGGGCATCTTCTCTCGTTTCCCCGGGCTCCTTTCCTCCCCCAGGAAACTTATAATCACCATTTACAGTGGATTTGATCATAAGAATCTTATCCTCAGCAGGAATAACAGCTCTAACTGCTTCTCTGGTAATAAATTTTCCCTCATCTGGGATTTCCTCAATATGGTGGATCTCATGTAATGCCTGCATATTCTGACCTCATTTCAGCTTGATTTTAAACCTTTTTTACACTGATATTTAATGGGACATAAATGGGACACGAAACAAAAAAAAGCCCCCATCCCGGGGAAGGAAGGAGGCCCGACATCATTGATATTGTGGTAAGGTAAGATGGTGCGCCCGGCAGGATTCGAACCTGCGGCCTACGGATTAGAAGTCCGTTGCTCTATCCGGACTGAGCTACAGGCGCGCTTAACTCCTTTAACACACAAATTATAATACAACATCCCCCGGCAAATGTCAAGGTAAAGGCGGAAGAATCTTAGCTCTAAATTTCTCTGATATAATCAATGATTTCATCGTAATTCTCAACAACCTCTGCCACCTAATCTGGCTCAGCCACCAGGCTGCGGGCCTGCTCTTTATTAGCAAGGGAAACGGTATCTTCCAGTTCGAATAAAACAGCATCAGCCCTGAGGTCTTCGGCCTTGCCCGGGATTTTTTTCGAGTCTCCAGGCATAAATAACAGTTAACGCAGCAGCATGATAACTCCTCCCCCTGATAAATCTAAAGAATTATCCAGTATAAGAAATATCAGCACAAAACTATTCAGTCTGATGATAAATTTCCTTTAGTCTGCTCTTCATCTTCTCCAGAGCCCGGGCCCTGTGGCTGACAGCATTTTTCTCCTCCAGGCTCAGTTCTGCCAGGCTTTTTCCCCTTTCGGGAAGATAAAAGACCGGATCGTAACCAAAACCCCGCTCACCGCGAAACTCAGTAAGTATTCTGCCCTCCAGCCTGCCCTCCACAGTTACCTCCAGATTTCGCTCCGGATCAACCAGAGCAGCTACAGTACAAAAAGCTGCCTGTCTTCTTTCAGCGGGGATATCCTTCATCAGCTCTAACAGGTGGCGGTTATTATCCTGATAACTGGCATCAGGACCGGCAAAACGAGCTGAATAAACACCTGGCCTGCCGTTTAGGGCCTCCACCGCCAATCCGGTATCATCTGCCAGAGTTAAGAGACCTGTCTTTTCCGCTCCTGCCCGGGCTTTAAGCAGAGCATTTTCTTCCAGAGTACTGCCGGTTTCAGCAACAGCAAAATCCAGCTTGAGCTCCTCAGGAGAGAGTATTTCAAACTTTAAATCCCGGTACTTTTCCTTAATTTCGGCAACCTTATCCTGATTTCCGGTGGCTATCAGCAGTTTTTTCATCTACTCTTCATCCTCTATCTCCAGAACTGATTTCTGGAAGCTGATTATTTCCTTGATGCCGATCTCGGCCAGATCAAGCAGCCGGTTGAAGTCCTCCCGGCTGTAGGGCTCTTTTTCAGCAGTTCCCTGAACTTCAATAATTCTGCCGGACTCAGTCATGACAACATTGAGATCAACCTGGGCCTGATGGTCCTGCTTATAACAGAGATCCAGATAATACTCATTCTCAACAATTCCGGCGCTGACGGCAGCCATAAATTCCTGCAGAGGGGAACGAGAGACCATTTTTTCTGCCAGCATATATTGAACTGCATCATAAAGCGCTACATAGGCGCCGGTGATGGAAGCAGTTCTGGTTCCCCCATCAGCCTGGATTACATCACAATCGATCCAGATAGTTCTTTCTCCTATCAGGTTCAAATCCAGCACAGCCCGGAGAGAGCGACCAATTAGACGCTGGATTTCCCGGGTACGGCCGCTGATTTTGCCCCGGGCAGCAGCTCTGATATTTCTCTCCTGGGTGGCCCGGGGAAGCATGGAATATTCAGCAGTCAACCAGCCCTGATTTTCNCCCCGCAAAAAGTAGGGCACCCCATCTTCCACCGAAGCGGTACAGATAATTTTTGTATCTCCTGCGGAGATTAAAACCGAACCTTCAGCATATTTGGTATAGTTTCTGGTGATCTCAATCGGTCTTAACTGTTCCCGGGCTTTTTCCCGTATCTCCTTTTCATTCTCTGACACCTGCATCACCTTCTGTATAATTTATTTTACCCCTGGTTCCTTTTTACCCCTGGTTTCTGTCACAAAAATGGGTTGACTTCATTTTCCGGAATTCTGCAATTTGCCAGCTTTTTTATTTCCATTATTTTCTCTCTTTCTCCCGGGGAATCTTTCTGAGATATTTTTCCATTATTTGTAGGGCTGTATCTGCTTCAACTTCAGCCAGCAGTCCAGCTGCTGCCAGCAGGTAATCATCATCCAGGTAAAAATCGGGATTTTTAGGAGTTAATTTTTCCTCCTCCAGCTGATTTTCCTGAAGTACGCCGGCTAAAACCAGCTCTGGATTTTCATTATGAACAATAATGCCCCCCGTACCAATAACATTTTTTATTTCTGTTAAATCCTTGCCCTCCTGAATGAAACTGGCTCCCTGAGGGGTATAGATGGTTCTAAGAGAGCCGGCATGGCGGGAAGCTGCCAGCCTGACAGCTTCTCTGCCCAGCATATTTTCCAGCTCCACCTCCCTCTGATTAACAGGCAGATATTCTGACTGCTGACAGATTTTAGCAACATAGCTTTCCAGATTCTCCAGCTCAAGTTCTTCATTATAAAGGCGCAAATAAAGTTCCTGCCAGCGGCGAGGTTTAACGAGCTGAAATAAAGCAGCGGCACAATAGCGCATGCCCAGGTCACCCTCTACTGTCCGTTTTAAAAAGGGTTCCTCCAGCCCCCGCTGACTGACTCCCGAACGCGCAGGCGTTCCAGCAGCCGCACTGTGGATATCGGTGGTGGCGCCACCAATATCAACTACCATCAGCTCACCCCATCCCTCTGTTTTTTTGCTCCCCCGGGCTAAAATATCTGCTGCACTAAGAACAGCAGCAGGTGTAGGCATAACTATATCATCAATCAACTCTCTGACTCGATCCAGACCCCGGGCTTTTACAATTCTTTCCAGGAAAATTTTTCGGATCAGCTCCCTGGCCGGTTCGATATTTAATTTCTCCAGCTCCGGCATGACATTTTCCGTAAGATAAAATTCCTTCTTTCCTTTATCCAGGAGATCCGCCACCCGATCGGCGGCAGATCTGTTGCCGGCTACTAAAATGGGCTCTTCAAGGCGGGAATCGGCGAGCAACCTGGCATTGTGAAGGATTATTTCCTGATTGCCGCCATCGGTGCCTCCTGCCAGCAGAATAATGTCAGCCGCCAGCTCTTCCAGTTCGGTTATATCCCCTCCGGTTAGCTCATAACTGTAGGTTTTAACCACCCGGCTGCCGGCACCCAGAGCAGCTCTCCGGGCTGCTTCAGCTGTTAAACCAGGCACCAGACCGATGGCTGCAATTCTCAACCCTCCTGCGGCGCTGCTGCAGGCCAGCCGATAATCTGACTGCTGCCAGCCAGGGATCCTATCCAGAGCCTGCTTCAGCCCGATATTAATATCTTCTTTAACGGTGGTGCAGGCCTGAGATCTGGCCAAAAGCTCTGCTTCTTCCAGATCAAAGGAGGCCACTTTGGTATAGGTGCTGCCAATATCAATTAAGAGAGCAGATAGCATTTTTGTTCTCCCGCTCTTCTTTTAGATCCTGCCACAAATCAGCGATGGCTTCCTGAGGTCTGGTCCCAGGAGGACAGGCCCGATCATAGCCCATATTGAGGAGGAGTCCCCTGACTCCCTCCCAGGAGCGCTTGCCAATAACCAGATTGCCGCCTACATAGAGAATAATATCTGAAATGCCGGCCTCAACACATTTATCCCCTAGACTCCGACAGTCTATCTCACCATGACCGTAGAGAGAAGAAACCCAGATGGCATCAGCCCCTGTTTCTACTTCCATGGATTCACTGTTCTGAGTCACTGCTATCACCTCTGAATTAGTTGTTTAAATGAAGGTCTCAGTAACCAAGTTAAGGAGTGCACAATAAAAGACCGGAGCAAAAGGGCTCCGGTTTTATTGAAAGATTATTTGCTTGTTAAATTTAAGTGACATCTTATCCAGCCTCTTTCCTTGTCCTGACGGGGAAATTGACTGCTGTTATCCAGTCCAGATATATCAATCATCCTGCTGCTCCTCATTTTCTTTCTCTACAATATCATAATTGAAAGTATAATTCAACGTTAAATCCAGATGTCCGGCTAAAGTTTCTATTTCTTCACCCTCTATTAAAATATAAACCTCCTGGATCCCCGACAGAGCAGTCATGGTATTGGCTATGGAATAAACTGTCATCCGCTCTCCTGCACTTCCACCGGGGTGCTGGTCCCGGAGTGCCTGGTTAAAATCCAGGTAGGCAGTTTCGTTTTCCCGAATAATCTCGCGAATTTCTGTTCCTTCCGGTAGGGTTGCCACCAGATCCTCCTCCTCAGGGCCGGCAATCAACTCCTGGAGAACTTCATAATAGAAGTCCTCTCCCGGAACAGTTCTCACTTCCGGTCTTAAATACATAGCATCAGGGGTGGCAAAATAAAGTTCTACCTCCTGCTCACCTGTAGGAACCGGCGGGACAGGATCCGGCCTTAAAACCAGAAATATCATCAGCAGAGCCAGAAGAGCTATCAAGAGAGCCCCCACCCAGGTTAACTCTTTCTTTCCCAGCATTTTAATCCTCTCCCTCCAGGATGCTATCCCTGTATTTCTGTATGCCCTCAGCTATTGATTCCGCTGCTTTTTCTCTGAAACTTGAGCTGCGCAGCAACCTCTCTTCTTCGAGATTAGAGAGGAAACCAATTTCCAGCAGAACGGCAGGCATTTCAGTCTCCCGGATTACGGTAAACCTATCGGTTTTAACCCCCCGGTCAGTCAGCTCCAGTTTATTAACCATACTGTTCTGCATGGTCCTGGCCAGATAATAACTGTCGGATTCCCGGCCTCGACCATAATAGGTTTCCAGGCCTCCTACGGCCGGACGGGCGGCAGCATTGGAGTGAACGCTGACAAAGATCTCAGCTCCTGCTCGATTGGCTATTTCAGCCCTCTCAGAGAGAGAAACAAAGCTGTCATCACTGCGGGTCATTATCACATCGAAGCCGCTTTCCTGCAGCAGAGCAGCAGCCCTGTGGGAAATATCCAGAGCAACCTCGGCTTCAGTTAAACCATTGGGCCCCACTGCTCCCGGGTCAAAACCTCCATGGCCGGGATCAAGTACCACGATATCTTCAAATTCCTGGATTTCCCGGGTTGCCAGATTAATCAAAATCTCACTGGAAGGCTCATCGGTGAGAACCTGATGGCTGTGGTAGTCATTGAGTTCAAAGACAATCCGGAATTTTCTCTCTCCTCCAGTGGTAATAATGCCTGCTCTGATTTCTTCGATAATACCCGTCGGCTCGGGCAGTTCAAAGTCATCCAGACCATTCTCCAGATCCATGCCGCTGATATCAACAGCAATCCTGTGGGGATGAGAAAATCTCCGCACCTCATATTCTGCATCTCCGGAAAGCTGGATTCTCAGACCGAGCATCTGATCCTGCTGACTTACAGCGATATCCCGGATTCGATTCTCCAGCTGAACAGTATGGAGAAAACTGCCGTCTTCTCTTTCTTCTGACTGCCAGTTATAGCCCGAGCTTTCCTGCAGCTCCGCCACCAGCCTGACAGTCTGGCTGTCAAAGCGGGAGGTTCTTATTTCTTTAATCCTGTCATCATCAATTTCCAGGCTGGAAGCCATATCATTATCCCGGCTGGTATTGAGCATGTTGATCACCAGTCTTGGTGGATCTCCCAGAGTAAATAATTCTGGAGTTATATCGGTGCTGGTGACAAAGGAGATTTCCCCGGGCTTATAATCCAGATCCCTGACAATATTTTCCTCCGAAAAACCAGCTTATTAGGCTCGACATCCTCGGCAATACCTAAATAGCTGTCCTCCTTAAGCTCCAGAACAACCCGTAAAACCACCGGATCATCTTTAAACTGGCTCAGGCGAACATCTTTTACATAGTCATTATCCTCCAGTTCCAGATCTACTTCACTCAGCATTAAATCGGGGATATCTATCACCATTCTCCGGGGATTATCAAACAAAAATATCTCCGGTCTTTCCATTTCAGCATTGGCTTCTATTTCCAGAAAATCATCGCTATCCCAGCTGATATTAACCAGCATAGGCAGAAAATTAATCACCAGATTGCCGGCCCGCTCTTCAATTCCACCATCCCGGCGGTAGGGGATGGGATTCTGGCTGGAAATAATAAACCTGAGGCGAGCCTCATTTGCACTTTCCCGCACTCTTAGGGTAAAGTTGCGGTCAGAAATATTATCAATGAAATCATCGGACAGGGTTGCTTTGTCGACCTCTACTTCAATTGTATTAGGATCATCGGTGGGATTAAGCCGGTAGGGGGTAATATCATCCATATCAAGAACCAGCTGCTGTTCTTCAGCACTCCAGTAAGCTTCATGAATCCTGGTTTCCGGCTGAAATATGTAATATTCCCCCTCTTCTTCATCGGTCAGATAACCAAAACCCCTGACCACCTCTTCTAAGGGAACATAACCGGTTTCATCAATCAGCTGCGCCGGAACCTGGGAAGATTCTGTTCTGCTATTGACCTGATAATAGCTGCTGCCGATCATCAACCGCAGAGTATCATCCGAGTTTTCCAGGGTGATTGTTTCCAGAGCTTCCTGCCAATCCAGTTCCAGATCCAGGAGATCGGCCAGGCCCCGGGCCTGGACTATGATATTGCCCTCATCCTCCTGGGGAGAAAGTTTTTCCGTTACATCTTCTCCGTGATAGAAAATAGTTATTTCTTCAGCTTGAAGAGCCGGGCCTGTCAGAAACATAAGCAGAAAAATAAGCAGGAAGAAAAAAAGACCCGGCAGAATTATGTATCCCTTTTTACTGACTGGCATGGCAGAAACCCCCTTTCCAGCAGAATCCCGAAAAGCTCAGCAGATTCCAGAATAAATATACAGCAGTTTCGGAGATAAGACAGCTTTAGATTATAAAATTTAGTCCCGATTATGGGATAGTTGATTATAGGATTGATTTATATTAGTAAGATTAGTTTGATTGCAGGATAGATTCAAATTATAAGATAGGTTCAGTTTAAGAGAAGAGCAGGTTCAGCAAAAACAGGCTCAGAATAAAATAATTCAGGATAAAATAAGTAACAATATTGGTTATTAAGTATAATTCAAGATAAAAAGAATATTTCCTGCTATAACTCTTGAAAATTCATAGATTTTAAGCTGTTTTTTGCATTTTTAATTAAATTTGCCGGTTAAAGCCAGCAAATCGGCCAAAATTAAGAGCCCTCTGCCAGAAGCAGAGGGCTGATATTTATATCTTTTAATTGGGATTTAAGCTTGTTTTTATGATACAGCCAGCCCTATAAAAAATAACCTAAAGGCCTCCTAAAGGCCTAATTAAATTTAGCTTAAATTAAACTAAGTTTAATTTAATTCAGTTCAGAAAAAATAAATTACAAATATCTCCTGACATTTATCCAGCCCGGTTATTCCTGAAACCTGAGGTTGAATTCTTCCGCCCTTTCATTGTACTCCTCGGCAAATTGATTAAAACTGCTGATTTCCTGCCTGACATCCAGAACCTCCCAGGCTTTGAGGGCGGCAAAGATCAGATAATAGGGCAGAGCCGCCTCGGTGCTGTCACGGGTTAAAGCCATACCCAGGGCAGCAACCTCCCCTGCCAGAAATAATGTGCCCTTGGGCCACCAGCTGCCAGCATAGGCATGTCCCAGGGAGGGTATGGCCAGACTGCGGAGGGTGGCTTCAGAGCTGGATTTTTTATCCAGCAGATCAATTCTCCTCTCGGCAGGCTCCAGATACTGCAGTTCCCAGTAAGCATCGGTGCCGAAAAGATCGCTGTTCTCAGCCAGATAATCCACAACCTTCTTGCCCCCGGTATCTGCTGCCTGCACTTCAGCTCCAGCCTCCAGCAGGGTAAAAATTACCGCTTCGCTGCTGGTATTAGCCGCTGCCAGCATCAAAGGGGTCAGATTGCGGTAGGTGTTCTCAGGATTCACCTCTGCTCCGGCATTAATCAGGATCTGCATGATTTCACTGCTGTCAGTGTTTTCAGCCGCCAGCAGCAGAGGGGTATATCTGTTTTTATTTAAAAGATTGGGATCAGCCCCGCCCCTCAGCAGCAGATTTATCAATCGACTGTCAGGTCGGGCTGGCTTAAGAGCCAGGTGGAGCGGAGTATTATTATCCTGATCGCCCTGATTAACCTCAACACCTAATTCTATCAGTTTCTCGACAATACCGGCTGATCTCCTGCTGGTAATCGCCAGATGGAGGGCATTTTTTCCAGCCCTATCAGCTGCATTGAGATCAGCCCCCTGAGCGGCCAGATACTCCAGTACAGCAGGATTGTTATTGCTGGAAGCGGCATGAAGAAAAGCTGTCCGCCGCTGATTATCAACTGCCTCCAGCTCAGCTTCTGCTTTCAGGAGTTTGGCCAGAATTCCCGCAGTTCGGTTGCTGGCAGCAGCTGACATCAGCGGTGTTATACCTTCTTTATCTCTGGTGTTAACTCTGGCACGCTGCTCCAGCAGATAACCCACCACCCTCTCCTGGCCTCCAGCAGCAGCCAGATGCAGGGGAGTTCTATCCTGATTATTCATGGCATTGACTGCAGCTCCAGCTCGAACCACAGATCTAATCTGATCAAGCTCTGCTTCTTTCTCTACCAGAAGATGGAGAATGGTCCTTCCCTGATTATCGCGCTGATCGACCCGGGCGCCATTTCTTAAAAGAATATCAAACTTCTCCCGGGAACTGCTCTCCAGAGCAGCCATCAGCGGTGTGGTTCCATCACTGGTAACGATATTAACAGCAGCTCCCTTGGTCACCAGATTTCTTAAGACTCCGGGATTGGTATTATACCTGGCTGCCAGGTAAAGGGCTGTCTGCCCCTTGTTGTCTCTGGCTTCCAGGGCTGCCCCGTAATCCAGCAGCAGGGTTATCACATAGGGTTCCCGGTTGCTGGCCGCTGCCAGCATCAAAGGTGTCTCTCCTCGCTCGGTTCGCTTGTTGACATCGGCACCCTCCTCCAGTGCATCTCTAATCTCTTCCACGCTTCCAGTTCTCACCAGCTGAAAAAAATCAGAGGCCTGAAGGGTTCCGACCTGGATAGAAAAAACCAGCAGAAAAATAATTGATAATAGCATTAGGTTTTTGAGCTTCATTAAACTTCCTCCCCGCTCTCCTTAAGAAATTCCTGCAGGAGTTATTTGCCTTAAATATTTTTTATGCAATTTTAATTGTACACCATTAATTATACACCATTAATTCGATTTCTACAATCTATAAAAAATTCTATATAAAGTTGTAAAAGGAGAAAATTACAGGGAAAAGAGAGCAAAAAATTAAAAAAATGCAGGAGCTGAGGTTTTTTCTGGGAAGATAATATATTAGGAAGTTAACATTAAGAAGCTATCTCAGATAAGCTATCTCAGATAATAATCCTGGATAAGCAGGAAACCCGGAAGAGGAGGTTTTCCTGGAGTGATAAAACTGCAGCAAAGCCATCCCTATCGCAAACCCAGAATTAGATACAGAGGGAAAAGGCCCCTGATTTTGGTCAGCAGATGCCTTAATTTCCAAAACTGCCGCTACGATGGCAGCCTTATTGACTCTCCACCGGCAGAGATATTAAAAAAATGGCTGGCTTATAGAACTCTATGTCCGGAAAGTGATATCGGACTTCCCTCTCCCCGTCCTCAGCTTAAGTTGGTTAAAACTTTCCGGCAGGGCTGGCAGATCCGTCAGCCTGACGGGTATAATTTATATCGCAGGCTGCGGAAAAAAGCCCGGGAATATCTGCGGGAATATAACTCAATCCAGGGGCTTATTCTCAAAGAGAAATCGCCCAGCTGCGGAATTTCCGGCTGTAAATTTTATTATCCCGGGAAAGGCAGCCCGGCAGGTCGAACAGCCGGAGTGCTGCCCCGCGAGGCTGATAAACTGCTGCCTCAGGCCACCTTAATAAGTGCTGAGGAACTCAACAATCCGGAAAAACTTTATTATTTTCTGGTCAGGATCTATACCCGGCAGCGCTGGAATAAGCTGAAAAATGATTTTTCGCCGGCTGTCCTTCAGGAATTTCAGGCCCGGCACAAGCTCTTATTTCTGGGCTTTAACCGCGAACTGGTTGACGAGATGGGCCGAATTATCGCCGCCCAGAAAAGATATAATCAAAGTCAGCTGATTGCCAGTTATGAAGGGCTGCTGGATAATTTGCTGCAGCAGCAGCTAACCAGAGGCCGCTGGATAAATGTTCTGCTCCATGGTTTTGGTCATCTTTCAGATTATCTGGATTATGGTGAGAAAGAAGAATTTCAGCGACTGATAGATGCTTTTCAGGAAGGTCAGACCGGTTATCTGCAGCTCCACAGCTGGCTGGAATCTCAATCCCGGAAAAAAGATGTCAGCTATCTTATAAATCAGAAATTTCTGGCTCCCTATCCTTTAGAGATCAATCAGGATCTGGCGGCTATCACTCTGCTTCCTGACCCTTTTTAGAAGCTTCAGTTTTAGAAAATTATGGAGGTCTTTCTCCTGGAAAGCAATAACATTTCAGTATTTAAACATCTCAGGAATTAAACATTCCGGGAATTAAATATTTCGAGAATAAAACATTCGAGAATAAAAAAGCCCGGCCTCTTAAAGGCCGGGCATTCTTACTATTCCCTTATTAAAACCTGTTCATCAAGCTAATCATCAGGCTTTAGTTGATGTTTTACCTGTTCTAAATCAATTATCAAGTCCATTGAAATTTCATTTAAAGGTAGAACTTTTAAAGGTCGAACTTTTAAGGGTTTAACTTTTTAAGGTCTAACTTTTGAAGGTTGAACTTATATCCCCTTGCCGGTTAAATTTTAACCAGCAATAGTTTGATAGAGACCGACGATCATAATTACTGCAATCGCTATCGGCACAATTATTTTGATCATAAAGCCGTACCAGTCACCAACATTGATCGCACCTTCGACTCTGTTGGCCTCATCCTGCAGTTTGCGGGCCTGCCAGACATAGCCGGCAAAAACAGCAGTTAAGAGACCACCCAGCGGGAGGAAGATGCTGTTGGCAAACCAGTCATAGGTGTCCAGCACATCCATGCCTAGAAACTCAAAGCCATCCCAGGTGCTGTATCCCAGAACCGGCGGGATACCAACTAAAAATATTATGGCGCCCAGAATAATGGCAGCCTTCTTTCTGGCCCAACCGTGCTCATCAACTATCCAGGCAACCACAACCTCCAGCAGAGAAATAGCTGAGGTCAGGGCTGCAATGGAGAGCAGCACGAAAAACAGGAAACCAAATAATGAGCCTAAAGGCATTTCAGCAAAAACAGCCGGCAGAGTGATAAAGGTCAGGCCCGGGCCAGCATCAGGTGAAAGCCCCAGAGCAAAAACTGCCGGGAAAATAGCAAATCCTGCCAGAATTGCAATGCCGGTATCCAGGCCGACAACCCAGGCAGCATTATCTCCAATGGTGTCCTGATCTGATAAATAGCTGCCATATGTAATTATGGCACCCATACCAAGACTGAGGGTGAAGAATGCCTGAGCAATAGCGTCATTGAAGGTTGTCGCCGTCACCGCTCCGAAGTCCGGACGGAGATAGAAGGATAGTCCTTCCCCAGCACCCTCCAGAGTCAGAGCGCGGACAATTAGAATAAGGAGAAGCACAAAAAGAATCGGCATTAGAGTTTTTACAGCTCTTTGAATACCCTTTACTACCCCAGAAGCAATAATGGCGATCGTCATTAACATAAAGACAGCATGCCAGAAAATTGGAACTCCCACCCCGGTAATATGGCCGACAAATTCATCGGCAAAATCCATATCAGGGGTAAAACCAGAGATAGCCCTGAAAATATAGGCAAGCGACCAGCCGGCAACTACAGAATAGTAACTTAAGATTACGAAACCGGTAAAGACGCCCAGGGCTCCAACAAGCCACCAGGGAGTGTTCGGAGCAAGAGCTTTAAAGGCACCAACGGGATTGCGCTGCGTTTTCCGGCCCAGAGTCATTTCCGTAATCATGACAGGGTAGCCAATAAAAATAATTGC
>SL_8KL_010_SEDDRAFT_10001616_pt1 | contig 19438 bp, 19 predicted proteins | sample SodLakKL_010_SED_4_FD_11160 | JGI IMG/M metagenome (IMG submission 11160)
GGCTCGGCGGGGCGGAGGCGATCGGCCCGATGCTCGTCGGCATGGACAAGCCGGTTCACGTGCTCCAGCGCGGCGATGAGGTGAAAGACATCGTCAACCTGGCCGGCGTGGCGGTCGTCGACGCTCAAGAGGAGTAGACCGTCGGACCCGGCGACACCCCGAGACGGTAAGTCGTCGGACCCGGCGACACCCGAAACGGATCGTCGGACTCGGCGACGATCACGGATGGGAGTTCATTCCTGTGTGTAATCAAACAGTATTTGAACCTGCGTGGTTGCGGTCAGTTTCTCCGGAGACTATTTATGTAACCCTTTCCACAAAGCACGTATGCCAAGCGATACCGAAGAACGGATCAGCAGACGAAACTACCTCCAATTCGCCGGCGCGGCCGCCGCGGTTGGGCTTGCGGGCTGTGCAGGCGACGACGTCGATGACCTCGAAAACGGCGACGACGACGGGGATGATGTCGATGACGAAGAAAGTCATATCCACATCACGCAGACACAGAATCCGAACACGCTCGACCCACACGACCACCGGGAGACGACGACGGACAACGTCATTCTGCAGGCCTACGAGTTCCACTTCACCCGCGACCTCGACGGGAACCTCGCCGAGGGGTTGGTGACCGACTGGGAGATCGTCGACGACGACCGATATCAGCTCGAGATCCGCGAGGGCGTGAGCTTCCACAACGGCGACGAGATGGTCCCGGAGGACTCCGCGTTCAGCATCAACCGGGTCGTCGATCCGGACGTCGGCAACCTGGAGAGCCCACAGCGCGACCAGCTCGCGGGCGTCGAGTCGGCGGAGGTCACCGATGATGGTCACGTGCTCGTCCACACCGACGGGCCGAACCCGATGACGTTCACCAACCTCGGGTCGTACTGTCCGGTCGTCCAGGAGGACTGGATCATGAGCCACGAGCCCGAAGAGGTCGCGGAGGACATGAACGGGACGGGACCCTACCAGCTCGAGGAGTTCGTCGACGGCGAACACACGGACTTCGTCGCGTTCCCCGACTACTGGCAAGGTGCAGCGGAGATCGACACCCTCCGTATCGACGCCTCCACGGAGTCGAGCACGCGGATCAACAGCCTTCGGGCCGGCGAGATAGACGTGGCGACCGCGGTGCCGCCGAGCGACGCCGGCGCGATCGAGGCCGACGACGACACGTACATTCAGGACGCCCCCAGCACCCGGATCCTGATGCTCCCGATGCGCTACGACGTGGAGCCGTTCACGAGCCAGGAGTTCAGACAGGCAATGAACTACGCGATCGACTTCGATTCGATCATCGAGAACGTCCTCTCCGGGTTCGGCGATGCGACCGCCCAGCCGACGCTTGAGGGCTACTTCGGGCACAACCCCGATCTCGACCCGTATCCGTACGACCCGGAACGTGCCGAGGAGCTCGTCGAGGAGAGCGGCTTCGCCGGCGCGGAGATCGAACTCGTCGTCCCGGCCGGCCGCTACCTCCAGAGCGACGAGATCGCTCAGGCCTGCGTCGGTTACATCGACGACCTGGACAACGTCAGCTGTGAGATCGATCTCACCGACTTCGGCGAGCTGGCCGGCGTCCTGCTCGATGGCGACATCGAGTCCACGCCGCCGTTTTTCCTCATCGGCTGGGGGAACACCACGTTCGACGCGGAGAACAACCTGCTTCCGTGGCTCACCGAGGGTACCTCACAGTACACCTTCGTCGACGAGGAGCTTGAGGACCTCATCCTCTCCGCGAACTCCGAGGTGGACCCGGACGAGCGCGAACAGCTCCTGATGGAGGCCGGTGCGCGTGCACACGACCTCGCGGTCTTCGTCTTCCTCAACCGTGAATATCTGATCTACGGGCTAAACGAGCGCGTCGAGTGGGAGGCGACGCCCGACGAGTACACGCGTGCCTACGAGATGTCGCTTCGATAGGCCCGAGGAAGGCCACACGTAGCCACGTCTCACCCGACGCCGTCGCGGATACACGAACGGCGGCGTATCGGGTCCAGTACCGTCCGTTCAACCGATCCGACGCCGTTCCGCATACGACGCTAGTAAATGTCAACATATCAGTTCCTTATCCGTCGCGGTCTGCAGGGCCTTCTCGTCATCTGGGGGGTCATCACGGTGGTGTTTCTCCTTCGATTCATGACACCGGGCAGTCCAGTCGACTTCGTCGCACCGCTCGATGCGAGCCCGGAGCTCCGGGCACAGATCGCCCGTAACCTCGGACTCGATCAACCGATCTACGTCCAATACGCCCAGTATCTTGGGGGACTCCTGCAGGGCGATATGGGCTATTCATACATCAGGGGACGGCCCGCAAGCGGGATCATCCTCCTGCGGCTGCCGGCGACNATCGANNTGGCGCTCGCGGCGACCGTCGTCGCGATCATCTGTTCGATCCCGCTGGGCGTGCTCAGCGCGACTCGCCGGCACGAGCCGGCCGATTACGCCGCGACGGGCTTCTCGCTCGTCGGGATCAGCACGCCGAACTTCTGGCTCGGGATCATGTTGATCCTGCTCGTCTCCGTCGGGCTCGGCATACTGCCGACCAGTAGACGACCGATCGGGCTCGTCCCGGCGATGGAGATGTTGATCTTCCAGTTCGAGACGGTCGGGATACGCACGTGGATCAGACATATGATCCTGCCGGCGGTCACGCTGGGGACGTATTTCACCGCGATGATCGTCCGGCTCACCCGCAGCGGGATGCTCGACCAGCTCGGCCAGCCGTACGTGAAGGCCGCCCGCGCGAAGGGGCTCCCCGAGACGCTCGTCACCTACAAACACGCGCTGCGGAACACGATGATCCCCATCATCACCGTCCTCGGGCTGCAGTTGGGGACGCTCATCGGCGGCGCGGTCATTACGGAGTTCGTCTTCAACTGGCCGGGGCTCGGGACGCTCATCATCGACGCGATCAACGTCCGTGACTGGCCGATCATCCAGGGGGCGCTCATCGTGATCGGGGTCGGGTTCGTCGTGATCAACATCGTGGTCGACGCGCTGTATGCGCGGCTCAACCCACGGGTGAGTTACGAATGAGCTTCCTCTCTGAACGCGTCCGGCGGAGCCTCAAACGGGAGTTCTCCCGGAGCCTCATGGCGAAGATCGGGCTCGTGTTGGTGGTGTTGATGGTGACGATGGCGCTTTTTGCCCCGTTCATCGCGCCACACAACCCGACACAACAGGGCCTTGAGGAGTCGAACCTGCCGCCGGTCGGCGTCACCCAGACCTCCGATGAGATCCGGTTCGTCGACGGCGAGCGACAGACCGTCGAGACGGTGAAGACCGGAACCATGGATCACCCGATGGGAACCGATTCGTTGGGCCGTGACCTGTTCTCCCGGGTGCTCTTCGGGGCGAGAACCTCGCTGATGGTCGGGCTCTTCGGCACGCTCTTTGCGGTCGGAACGGGGGTGAGCGTCGGGCTCGTCGCCGGCTACTACGGCGGCCGCGTCGATGACGGACTGATGCGGTTTGCGGACATCATGTTGGCGTTCCCCGCGTTGGTGCTTGCCATCGCGTTGGTCGGGTTATTGGGGCCGTTAACGATGCGGATACCGGACCCGTTCGTCGCGCTCGGGCTCGTGGAGGGGATGCCCGAGTTCTTCGTCTTCCCCGTCACCTTGACCATCGTCGTCGGGGTGGTAAACTGGGTGTGGTTCGCCCGCATCGCGCGGGGCGAGGCGCTCTCGATACGCCAACAGGAGTACGTGAAGGCGGCGCGTAGCCTCGGCGCGAGCGACCGGCGTATCCTCAGACAGCACGTGCTCCCGAACAGCCTCACGCCCATAATCGTCCTCGCGACGATCCAAGTGGCGGCGATCATCCTGCTTGAGAGTTCGCTGTCGTTCCTCGGGTTCTCCGGGACGACGCTCTCGTGGGGCTTCGATATCGCGCAGGGGCGTGATTATCTCGGCACCTCGTGGTGGATCTCGAGCATCCCCGGACTCGCTATCGTCCTTGCCGTCGTCGGGATCAACCTGCTCGGCGACTGGCTCCGGGACGCGCTCGATCCGGGTATCGAGGGCGAACACGGGGGTGGAATGTAATGAGCGAGGAACCGATCCTCAAAGTGGAGGGGCTGGAGACCCGGTTCTTCACCGAGGAGGGGCAGGTCAACGCCGTGGAGGGCGTCGACCTCGAGATCGCCGACGGCGAGGTGTTCGGCGTGGTCGGCGAGTCGGGCTCCGGAAAGAGCGTCACCGCGCTCTCGCTTCTGGGGATGGTCGAATCGCCCGGGCGGGTGACTGCCGGATCGATCTGGTACCGAAACCCCGACCTCGCCACGGCGATGGCGACGGACCATCCGGAGGCGGTCGACGGCGACTACGTCGACCTCAAGGGGCTTCCCGACCGGGTCCGACGGACCCTGCGTGGGACCCACTTCAGCATGGTGTTTCAGGACCCGATGAGCAGCTTCAATCCGAGCCTGACGGTCGGCGAGCAGATCGCGGAGGCGGTCGAGGCGCAGCGTCGTGCCCGAGCGAACCCACGGTCCGTCGCGTCGAGAACACAGGGGTATGGCCTCGGGAAGTACCTCATGAGCTTCGTCTCCTCCTCGCGGAAGTACGTCACCGAGGAGAGCCGCGAGCGGGCGGTCGAACTGCTCGACATGGTCGGGATCCCCGACCCGGTGCTCCGGGCGGAAGAGCACCCCCACGAGTACTCCGGTGGGATGCTTCAGCGGGCGATGGTCGCACAGGCGCTGGCGGGTGAGCCGGACGTGTTGATCGCCGACGAGCCGACGACGGCGCTCGACGTGACCATCCAAGCACAGGTGCTCGATCTCCTCTCGGAGATCCAGGAGGACACGGGGATGACGATCCTCCTCATCACCCATAACCTCGGCGTCGTCGCACGGATGTGCGATCGCGTGGGGGTCATGTACGCCGGTGAGATCGTCGAGCGAGGAACCCTCTCGGACGTCTTCGATTCGCCGGTACATCCCTACACGCAGGGCTTACTCGGCAGCATCCCCGAGATCGAGGGGGCAAGCGGCCGGCTCCAGCCGATCGCCGGCAACGTGCCGAGCCTACTGGATCACGAGATGCCAGACCGGTGTTACTTCGCGGAGCGGTGTCCCAAGGCGATGGAGGCCTGTCTGCGGAAGCCGGCGGAGTTCGACGTACCGGAGCAACCCGGCCACTCCGCGACGTGTTATCTCGCGACGGAGCCGTTCGACGAGGCGACGGCGCTGCCGGCGGACTACTTCGATGACGCCGGAGCGGCGACCGAGGCAGCGGGAACGCCGGAAGATGGATCCCTCACCGCGAGCGATGGAGGTGAAGTGAATGACTGACCGAATGGAAGCAGACACGGGCAACGAGAAGACGGAACGGGCAGGGACCGATACAGGAATGACGGAGGAGCCGCTGGTCAGGGTCCGCGGACTGGAGAAGTACTTTTTCGAGAATGATACGCTCGTCGACCGATTCCTCGGCGACGGGCGGACGGCGGTGAAGGCGGTCGACGGGATCGAGTTCGACATCCACCGTGGGGAAACGCTCGGGCTCGTCGGCGAGTCGGGCTGTGGAAAGTCGACGACGGGCGAGACGATGCTCCGATTACAGGAGCCGACGGGCGGGAGCGTCGAGTTCGAGGGACGAAACATCTACGAGCTTGAAGGCGATGACCTGCTCGCGTTCCGCCGTGAGGCACAGGTGGTCTTTCAGGACCCCTTCTCCAGTCTCGATCCGCGAATGACCATCGGCGAGGTGATCATCCAACCGCTGGAGATCCATGGGATCGGGACGAAAGCCGAGCGCGTCGAGCGCGCCCAGGAGCTCTTAGAGCGGGTCGGGCTCTCCGCTGACCAACTCGACCGATATCCCCACGAGTTCTCCGGCGGGCAGCGACAGCGGATCGGGATCGCCCGGGCGTTGGCGCTGGAGCCGGAGTTCATCGTGCTGGATGAGCCCACGAGCGCGCTCGACGTGAGCGTGCAGGCGCAGGTGTTGAACCTGCTTGAGGACCTCCAGGACGAGTTCGACCTAACGTACCTCCTCATCAGCCACGACCTCTCGGTCATCAACCACGTCTGTGACCGGGTCGCGGTGATGTATCTCGGCGAGCTCGTCGAGGTCGGGCCGGCCAAACGGCTGTTCGCCGACCCACAACACCCCTACACGCGGGCGTTGCTGGCGAGCGTCCCGCGGGCGACGACCGACGAGGCGGATCGCGAGCGGGAGACGATCTCCGGCGACGTGCCCTCGCCTCGAAACCCTCCCTCCGGCTGTTCGTTCCGTACCCGGTGTCCGGTGGTGATCCGGCCGCCGACGCTCGACATCTCGCGGGAGGCCTATCGCGAGGTCGTTCGATACCGAACGCTGCTCGCGAACGGACGGCTCGACCCGGAGAGCCGCTGGGAACAGCTCGATGACCCCGACCGATCGGACGTGCACCTGTTCACCGATTCGATGCGTGAGGAGCTCTTCACCGTCGAGTTCGACGGACGGAATCGGGTGGTCTTAGAGGAGTCCTTCGAGGCGCTCGCCGACGGCGACGTGGAGACCGCAGAGCGGATCCTGACGGAGCGGTTCGCCTCCGTGTGTGAGGCGGTGAATCCTGAGCTTATCGACGGCGAACACGCGTCCGCCTGCTTGCGGGAGGAGCAACCGTCGGGGATCCAGGAGGCCGCGGAGGAGTGGACCCGCGAGCGTGAACGCGGCGGCGGCGGCGGAAGCGGTGGAGACGCCGCCCGTGTGGAGACAGACGGAAGTGGGACAGAATAAAACGGCCGGTCGGCTCAGGCGTCCGACTCGTCGAAGACGTCCTTGATCAGTTTCGCCTGTGCGGTCCGGAGCCGTTGGGAGAGCGCGGACTTGCTGATGTCGAGCTCCTCTGCGAGGTCGCCGAGTTCGACCTGCTTGTCGTCATCGAAATAGCCCCGCACAACGGCGAGTTCGAGCCCCTGTCGCTGTTTTGGGGTGAGCGAGGAAAGATCGAAGGTGACCTGTTCGGTCGCGCCCGGCCCCTCGACGACGGCGAGGCGGACGAGCCGAACGTGACCGATCATGGCGCTCAGGTCTTCGATCAGCTTCCGGATGACGTTTCGATCGTCGACGTAGGTCGTCACGAGCATGGTCCCCTCCTCAACGCGCTGAATGTGTGGCACACAGCCGTACTGCTGAAAGGCATAACAGAGGCAATCATCGCCGACCTGGCCGGTCGCTCGAAGCATCCCTTCCTCGCCCGCCGGCTTGAGATCGACGTTACACTTCTCGCCGACCGCGTTGACGTTCACCGCTTCGACGCTGTCGGCTTCCGAAACGATGGGACAGTCCCAGTCCTTCCCGGGTTCGATGTCCAGATCGACCCGAAGGAGCCTGGTGTCGTCCGCGGCGGTCCCAGTCATGACGGAACCTTTCGCGGTGACCCCTAAAGGCGTTGCCCCCGATCATCGACCGAGCGGGACGACTCACCGGTCGATCAAGCGGCGGAACTCGAGGCGAGGTTCGCCCAAACGGACCCTCACCTCGCCTCGGCGATCCGCTGTGCGATACGATCTCGGTCGCGTCTGAGCCGGTCCACGAGCTCGGTTATCGACGCGAGGACCGGATAGTTCGTGCCCGATAGCGGACCGTAGAGGTATCGATAAAACGTTGGGTTCGTCCCCTCGTTCGTGCCGAAGTCGACGGTCATTGGCGGGTCGCGAAGCGACCCTTGGCGGCATTTCGCGAGGTCATCGCACTCGGCTTCCAGCCCCTCCAACCGGTCGTAGACGTCGATCAAGGCGTCCGTTCGTCCCCATTTGGGAACCCCATCGAGGTGTTCGTGCAGCCGCGATCGGGCTCGGTCGATCTCCAACAGTCGGACCTCGGCGTCCGACAGCTCGTCGAGTTCGACCGAAATGGCATCCGCGAGTTCGGCCCGCGACGCGGCCGCGTGTCGACTGCGCGTGACGAGTGCCGACTGTAACGCCGGCGAGAGCGTTCGCTCATCCGAGAGGGTCTGGACCGTATCGGCCCCGAGCTCGGCGGCGAGGCTCTCGGCGGCGCTTTCATCGTACTCCTCCCGGTAGTGGGGCAGCGCCATCACGGTGTGGGCGTAGGAGCCGAGCACCTCGTCGAGATGGCCACCCTTCGGGCCGGCAAAGCCGGCACCGGGTTGGACCCCGACGACCGGGCCGTCGAGCGCCACCGCCGCGCCCGCGGAGACGGGCTCGAACGAGGCGACCCGCTCGGCGAATTCCTCGAACGCGTCACGCTCGGCGTCGACACGCTGCCGCTCCTCCCGACAACACGCAGCCGCGTCCTCGAGATACGCGAAGGCGACGAACGCGACAAGCCCAGCGACGGCGACGAGCCCGACGAACGCGGGATCGGTCACGATGCCCGACAGCTCACAGGAGCGGGCCGTACACTCCTCGGCGACCGGGGCCTCCCTCGGGACCCGAAAAGTCGCGTCCGCACCGGGCTGNATACTCATGGCACTTAATTACATAACCCAACAGCATAACTATTGTGGCGGTCGTTCACACACGGCCGGTGAACTCACGGCCGGTGAACTCACGCCCAGCGAACTCACGCCCAGCGAACTCACGCCCGGTGAACTCACGCCCAGCGAACTCACGCCCAGCGAACTCACGCCCAGCGAACTCACGCCCGGTGAACTCACGCCCGGTCGCGACGCGGCCCTTCCGGGAGGCCCAGGATCGTTTCGGTGATGACCTCGGCGCCGATCCGAAGGCTCCGTTCGTCGACGTCGAACGTGGGGGTGTGGTGTGCGCCAGGGTGGTCGGTTCCAACGATGAGATACGTTGCTAACCCGCCGGCCTCTTGGACCCGTTGCATGAGGAACGTGGCGTCCTCGCTCGCGCCGAAGTCGGCGGTCGGACGGATCGAATCGACGCCCTCGACGTCCGCGGCGACCGCGGCGACGTGATCGATGAGCGTAGGGGAGCTGTCGACGCGGGGCGACTCGCTGACGACCTCGAAGGAGAGGTCACATCCGTGTGTGTGTGCCGCCCCCTCGAAGACGCGCCGGAGACGGCCCTTCATATACTCCATAAGCTCCGTGGTCTCCCCCCGAGCTTCCGCTTCGACGCGTGCGTGGTCCGCGATGACGTTGCTCGCCGAGCCCGCCTCGCAGTAGCCGAGGTTGACGCGGGTCATCCCGTCGCCGTGGCGGGCGATCCCATAGGCGTTGGAGATGGCGCTACCAAGCGCCTGCATGGCGTTTTCACCCGCTTGAGGTGCCTTCCCCGCGTGTGCGGAGGTCCCCTCGAAGGCGGCATCGATGTGACACATGGCGAGCGGCCGCTCGATCCCGGCGACGACCCGACCCGTCGGGTGATCGAGCCCCACGTGTGCGGCGATGAGATGGTCGATCCCCTCGATGAACCGGCTCCCTGCCATCGGGTAGCCGCCGCCGCCGATCTCCTCGGCCGGCTGGAAAAATACCGTCAGCCGCCCCGAGAAGTCGCTCGCTCGTACCCGTTCGAGGGCAGCGAGCCCCCACGTCATGTGAACGTCGTGGCCACACGCGTGCATCGTCCCGTCGATCTCGGAGCGGAAGCCCTCGTCGGCCGGCCGGTGTGTCGCCGCGTCGGATTCCTGGATAAACAGCCCGTCGATATCGACCCGGAGCCCGATGGAGGGGCCCTCCCCACGGTCGAGGACGGCCACACAGCCCGTGGCTCCCCCAGCGGTCAGGTCGAGCACCCGCTCGTCCACCCCGCGTTCGCGAGCGCGCTCGACCCACGGCTCGTAGGCGTCGTCGTCGAGGACGGCCATCCGATCGCTGGGGTCGTACGCCTCCCGGCCGATCGCCAGCTCGTCGACGCCGATCCGTTCGATTTCCTCGACGAGCCGGTGGGTCGTGTAGAACTCCCGCCAGCCGGGCTCGGGGTGCCGGTGGAATCCACGACGCAGCTCGACGAGTCGGTTCGAACCGGTTTCGGTCATGTCCGTGCATGACATACCCACGGGCTTAAACGTACACGATCATCGTGTATGTGGAGTACGAAAAAGGGTAAGTGATCGACCGACGAAGGGCCGACATCGCCCCATCGGGGCGGGACCCCTCAGCATGACCGAGCACGAACTCGCGGACACCGAGCGCACAGCAGCCGATCACCCCGACGTCGTCGTCCTTCGGGAGGGGACCGAAGGGCTCTCGATGGCCGCGTATGCCGAGACGCTTCGCGAACGCCTACCGGAACACCGGGTCGCGCTCGCGCGGACCCCACGGGAGGAACGGACGCTCGTGCCCCAAGCCCGCGTCGTTACCGGGATCACCGTCGAGGAGGATCTGATCGCTGAGGCGGACCGGTTGGAACTGTTCGCCTGTACCTTCGCCGGCACCGATCACGTCCCCGTCGACCGGCTCGTCGACCACGGGGTCACCGTCACGAACGCGGGGGGGATCCACGCGCCGGGGATCGCCGAGCAGACGATCGCCAACATGCTCGTCTTCGCCCGGCGGCTTCACGAGGGTTGGCGGCGCAAGTCGAACGCCGAGTGGCGGCACTTCCAGTCGTTCGAGTTCACCGACAGCACCGTCACCGTGATCGGCCTCGGCTCCATCGGCCAGGAGATCGTCACGCGGCTGGAGGGGTTCGATGTCGACACCATCGGGGTTCGGTACACGCCCTCGAAGGGCGGCCCGACCGACGAGGTGATCGGCTTCGAGACGGACGCGATCCACGACGCGCTCGCTCGAAGCGACTACGTCGCCATCGCCTGCCCGCTGAACGACCTCACCCGTGGGCTCATCGGCGAGGCCGAGCTGGCGACGCTCCCCCCACACGCGGTCGTCGTCAACGCCGCTCGCGGCGGAATCGTCGACACCGACGCGCTCGTCTCCGCGTTGCGTTCGAGCGGGCTGCGCGGTGCTGCCCTCGACGTGACAGATCCCGAGCCGTTGCCCGCCGACCACCCCCTGTGGGATCTGGAGAACTGCCTTATCACCCCACATACGGGCGGGCACACCCCGAAACATTGGGACCGACTCGCCGATATCGTCGCCGACAACATCGCCGCCTTGGAGGCCGAGGACGAACTCACGAACGTCGTGGCCGCCCCCGAGTGAACGCCCGCCTAACGGATCCGCTCTAATCCGATACGGAGACGAACAGGCCGGTTAATTGTAGCCGCGCCAGCGCCGCCCGCACCCCTTGCATTTAAAAAACCGCGTCGGCGGCTCGTCGGCAGAGGCGGTCTGTTTGATCGTATACCACGCCTCCTCATGGCCACACCGGTCACAGTGAACGTCGGTCGCGGTGGGTTTGCCCTCGAAGCTGGCGCCCTCTTCGGTCTCTATCACCTCGGCGTCCGTCTGTTCCTCGGTCGACTCGAAACGTGCCGCCAACTCCGCGTCACGATCCGCGCTCGCACCGCACTCCTCGTTTCGACAGACCATGACCTCGTCCCGTGAAACCATCATCGTGCCGCACTCCTCACAGAATTGCATACGTGACGGTTGTCGACGATCGGTTATATGTCGAGGGGTGTCGGGTCGGTCGATGGCTTCCGTACCCCACCGACCGGGTCAGACGTTCCGGTCGAACCGCGGTCCTTCCTCCCCGATCATCGGACAGTTCCGCACCCGAAACTCGCTCCCCTCAAGCACTTCGAGGATCTCGCCCTCCTCGTGGGTACAGGTCGTGTGTGGCGGTTCGGAGAGATGTGGACAACGCTGACAGTAGATCCGTTTATTAACGATCTGGTCGACGCCGTCGGTGACCGCCCCCGGTCCCACGCCGTCGTACTCGTCGTCCGCATCGAGCGCCTCCCACACCGAGTCGTCGCCGAGGTCGTCGACCTCCATCCGCTCGAACGGGTCCTCGTGATCGAAGGTCCCCGCATCCGAGAGCGCCGCGAACGGGTCGTCCTCGGCGGCCTCGCCCGAACCGACCGGCCCGGCGACCGTGTGCGCCCCCCCATTCTCCCCGTCGCTCTCGCTCTCCCCGTCGCCCTCGCTCTCCCCGTCGCCCTCGCTCTCCCCGTCGCCCTCGTTCTCCCCGTCGTCCTCGTCGGGTTCCGCCAGGGCCGCAAACGGGTCCTCCTCGTCGGCATCCCGAACGTCGTCGTTGAGCGCCTCGAACGGGTCCTCCGGCCGGCGATCGTCGCTCATCGTTCCGTCCCCCAAGGGTCACTCATCGGTTCCCACCCCGTCCCGGATGTGGACCGTCGGTCGGGACGCTTCCGGTCGCATCGGTCCCGGATCCCGCCGATCGCTCGGACTCGGGCGGGGCGGTCGGGTCGGTCGGTGCCGCCACGTCACCCTCCAACGCCGGGGGGTCGCCGACGGCCAGCCGCGCGGTGCCGAAGAAGCCGGACTTCGGCGTCAGATCGCTGAACTCGCGATCGCAATGTGGACACCGCGGCTTCGAGAGCAGCGCAAGGTGTACCGTTCCCTCACAGCCTTCACAGGCCGCCTTTCGGATACCGTGGGTGTTCGCGGTCGCGGTCAAGCGGGCGAGCAGCTCGGCGTCCGCGGTTCGACGCTCGACGACACGAAGCCGCCGCTGGACGCCGACCACCGCGTTCGCGAGCCGGGAGAGCTTCTCCGAGACGTCGTCGTTCACGTCGGAATCCGCCTCGGAATCCGCAACGGTCGACTCCATCGAACTGACTCGGTCGGCGAGCTCAGCCACCGACTCACGGAGCTCCGTCACGTCCGTATCGGGCTCGGAAGCCGCCCCCGAAGAATCCGACCCGTCGGACCCCGAAGGAGCCGCCCCATCCGACGCCTCGACCGCGTCCGTAAGCGAGTCGACCGTCGTTTGAAGCTCCGCAAGCGTCGTGGCGAGTTCCGGATGGTCGTGATCCTCTGGGGCCTTTGTTTCCGCCTCGCGGTAGATCCGCACCAGGCGGGTCCGCAGGTCGCCGATCTTCTCCTCGGTATCCGTCCGGAACGTCGAGACCTCTCCGGAGAGGCCCTCGAAGTCATCGGAGAGGCGTTCGACCCGCCCGGAGAGCGTCTCGACCGACTCGCGTAACTCGGCGACATCCTCGCGAAGGCCGCCGAGGTCTTTGGAATCGCCGTCCCCATTGTCCGCCCCTGAGCTATCGGGGTCCTCCGTCAAGGATTCGAGCGCGGCCAGCCGGTCCTCCATCTCGGCGATGTCGTCCATCGAGGGGACGTCGATCCCCTCGGACTCGGCGACGGCGACGAGCGCACGCACGAGCGCTTCCTTTCGCTCGATGCCTTCCGCCGCCGCCATGTCGGCGAGCGCCTCCTCGACCGCGTCGGTGTCGCTCATCGCGGCTCATCCTCCATTCTTCCTCCCGTTCGTTCGGCTCGCTTAAGTATCCTCCCGCGCAGTTCTCTCGAACGATAGCGCCACGGCCAACCGTCCGACAGCCGCACCGGCTGTGCCGCTCCCCCGTGCTCACGCAAGCGGGCCACCGATCGACCGGCGCACTCGATCATCGGATCTTCCTGACGTCGCTGATGTCGAAGCCCCCGTCGTGGATCTCCGTCTCGAAGCGCACGATGTTCTCCTCTTCGATGCGCGCTAACACGCCACGGAACTCCCTGACGACCATCGTGCGTGCCCGCTGTGAGCCGCCGCTTTCCCAGGTGAACCGGAGGGTGCCGCTCGCGGCGTCCATCAGGGTGCCGAACTCCTGCTCGGTCAGGGCATCCTCGTTGACCAAGACGAGGATCAGTCCCCCCCAGTGATACGCCGCCTTCTTCAGCCCGCGCATGACCATCGTGATGTCGCTCCAGGCCAGTTCGTCGGAGACCGACGAGACCAGGTCGGTCACCGAATCGATGCAGATGAGGCTCTCGGTCGCATGTGCCGTGAGGTACTCCCCGAGCGCGGTGAGCACGTCGTCGGGGCGGTCCCGCTGCCCGAGTTCGGTGAGCGAGGTCGTCTGTTCCTCATACCATTCACGGGGAAGGGGACTGAATTGGAAGAACTCCGGGGAGAGGTCCCGGAAGGTGATCCCCTCTGCGGCGCTCTCGACGATCTCCTCGGCCATCGTATACCGCATCTCCCGGACGATGTCGCCCGGGTCGGCCGTAAAAGAGAGGTAATGGACTTCCGAGGGAACCTGTGCGGCCGGATCGACATCCCCGTAATAGAGGTCGAACAGCTCCGCATCGGTGTGTGCCAACGCGTTCATCGCCGCGCTGGTATAAAGGAATTCGCGGGCACCCGCGCCGGACTCGCCGGCGAGAAGCACGACGTTTCCCGGCGGCGAACCGCCACCGAGGATCGAATCCAACCGCGCGATCCCGAACGGGACACTCGACATGTTCCATACCCCGCGGGCTCACCGCTTAGTGTTGTTGCTCGGTACGAATCGCACCGCGGTTCGCCCCCCGGACGACCGTCACCTCGCCGTCGACACCCGCCGCCGCCAGCGACCGCCGGCCCGCCTCGCGGGCGGTTTCGACGTGCTCGACGGTCGTGACCCCGTAGACCGTCGGCCCCCACGAAGACTGTCCAGCGCCGAAGACCGCCGGTGACGACTCCAAGGCGGCCACGATGTCCCCGACGGGGGGCCGGTAGACGCCGCCCTGTTCGTCCGCGTACCACGCCCCGTTAAGCCGGCCGACCTCGGCGACGGCGGCACCGAATGGCTCGGCACGTCCCTCGGCGATCGCGGGCAACACCCGACGGGTGACGATCCCCGCGATCCGGTCGGCGAGCGCCGGGCTGGCCCGCTCGACGGCATGGCGCATGGCCGCGTCCTCGACGGTCCCGTTCCGTCCGGGCTCCGCTGCGGGCTGAACGAGGAGAAACCGCCAGTCGTCGGGGACCGGATGGCGTGCCGCGACCGCGGGGACCGTCCAGTCGCCGTCCGCCGGTCGCTCGGTGGTGAATCGTGTCGTCGGATGGCCGCCGTCCAGGATGAACCCGCCGCGCTCGAAGGCGGCGACGCCGATCCCCGATCGACCGCCTCGGCCGAGCGTCGGGGCCCGCATTCGGACCTGCGGCTCCATACCGTGTGCACGTGCGATGGCGGCGAGCGTCGTCAGCGCGACCTGCGTCCCACTTCCGAGGCCGGTATGCCGTGGGAGCACGGATTCGACCGTGAGCGCCGCCCCCTCGACGTCGAGCAGCGACGTGGCCCGCTCGGCGTACCGCCTCACGTCCGCGGCGAGCGCGTCCGTCGATCCGCTGGGCCGTGCATCGGCCACACCCTCGGCCAACTCGACGCGTATCCCTCGCGACGGGGCCGCCTCGACGGACACCCGCGGCTCAGCCAGCGAGACACCCAACGCGCCGTAGAGCCGCTCGTGTGAGAGGCTGAGGTTGCAGAACCCGAAGTGGAGCCGAGCGCCGGCGCTGACACGAACCATCGATTGGATGCCCTACGTGTGCGACGTGTAAAACCGACGTGTCGGTGGCCGGGCTTGCCGGGTCGGAACGGACGGAGCGGAATCGGCCGTCGGGGCGGTGTGGAACGCGCGGAACGGAACCCTTACCGCCCGTCTCGCCACAGTCGGGGTATGCGCGACCATTTCGAGATCCGGGATCACGACGCCGCCGGCCGCATCGGACGGCTCCAGGTCCCACGGGCGGGCGTGACGGTGGAGACGCCGGCGTTGTTGCCGGTCGTCAACCCCAACGTCGTCACCATCGAGCCCGCGCGGCTCCGCGAGGAGTTCGGCGTCGAGATGCTCATCACGAACTCCTACATCATCAACCAGACCGACCGGATCCGTGATCGGGTACTGGAGGCGGGCCTGCACGACTTCCTCGGCTTCGACGGGGCGATCATGACCGACTCCGGGTCCTTCCAGCTCGCCGAGTACGGCGACATCGACGTCACCACGGCGGAGATCATCGACTTTCAGCGACGGATCGGCAGCGACATCGCCACGCCCGTGGACGTGCCCACGCCGCCGGACGTATCCCGCGAGCGTGCCGAACGGGAGTTGGCGGTCACCCGGGAGGCGCTCGCGGACGCCGAACGGGCCGACACCGGCGAGATGCTAATTAACGCGCCGGTGCAGGGGTCGACATATCCGGACCTCCGCGAGGCAGCCGGCCGACACGCCGCCGGGACCGCCCTCGACGTCTTTCCAGTCGGGGCCATGGTTCCCCTGTTAAACGGCTATCGCTACGCGGACGTGATCGAGGCCGTGATGGCCGCGAAACGCGGGCTCGACCCGGACTGCCCAGTCCACCTCTTCGGGGCCGGTCATCCGATGATGCTCGCGCTCGCGGTCGCGGCGGGCTGTGACCTCTTCGACTCAGCCGCATACGCGCTCATGGCCCGTGACGGCCGGTATCTCACGGTCGCGGGGACCGAGCATCTGGCGGAGATGGACTACTTCCCCTGCTCGTGTCCGATCTGTCTCGAACACAGCCCGGAGGAGGTTCGTGCCGAAGAGGACCGCGAGACGGAGCGGCTCCTCGCCGAGCACAACCTCCACGTCACCGTCGCCGAGATCCGTCGGATCAAGGCGGCGATCCGCGACGGTACCCTCCTCGACTTGGTTGATCGCCGCGCCCGTGGTCATCCCGCGATGCTCGATGGCTATCGAACCTTACTCGATCACGCCGACCAGCTCGAGGCGAGCGACCCGGTCTCGAAGGACGCCTTCTTTTATACCTCACACGAGTCCGCTCGCCGCCCCGAGGTACTACGCCATCACGAGCGGCTCGCCCGCCTGAGCGTCCCCGACCGGCTTCTGCTCACGGAGTCGAAGCCGCCTTCGGCCCATGAGTACGACGAGGTGTGGCGGTTACAACCCCCGTTCGGGCCGTTTCCGCGGGCGCTTTCGGAAACCTATCCGCTCACGGCGGAGGTGCCGGAACGAACCGATGGGGCCGCACAGGAGGCCGCCGCCGAGGGCGTTCGCCGGCTTCTCGACGCACACCCTCACGTCGAGGTGACCGTCGGCCACGACGGCTGGGATCGGTCGGCGCTCGCGCGGTTGCCCGAGGAGGTCGTCGTCGAAAACCTGCAGGAGTTGGGGAGGTAGCCCTACGGGTGAACGTCTAACTCGTCACGAAGGTCGCCCATCGTGACCTCGCGTTCGGCGTGGGCGTTGTGTTGGTGGATCGATTCGTCGTTCGACTGTTTCATGCGGATCACGGCGTTGTCCGGGAGGTGATCGAACTCCTCGACGGTCCCCTCCGCGAGCGCCCGCACACAATCTTCGACGAACTTCGCGTCCGCGTGCGCCTCGTAGGTCATATGGTCCTCGTCGGGCCGTTTCGCCATGTTATAAATGCGCGCGCTCATCGAGTCGCGGGCGATGTCGATCACGTCGCCGAGGTCCACGTCAGGGTGGCCGTCGGTCGTGATTGTGAGGGTCGCGTGTCCGCGCTGGGAGTGACCCGGCTGCGGGACGGCGTCGAGGAACGCTTCGGTCGTCTCCTCGTCGACGCCGAGGTCGTGCAGTTTGTCCCGGGCACGTGACTCGCTCATCCCCTGCGAGCAGGGACAGACGGTCATGCCCGTGACCTCCGCGCCGATCTCCTCGCGTGTCCCTTCGTCCGTGGCCGTCGCGCTGGCGATGATCGTCGCGGTGCTCTGGGTTTCGAGCCCCGAGGCGGGCGTGCGCTCCCGGGTGACGAGGTCGGCGGTCATCGAAACCTTCGCCGTGGTCGTGTAGTCGTGTTTCGCGAGCAGCCGCTCGGCGGCGTCCCCGCAGACGTCCTCGACGCGGTAGGCCTCCTCGCGAGTGATGTCCTCCAAGATCTCATCGACCGTCGCGAGGTTGCGCGACATGTCGATCCCCTTGCGGCCGCCCGGCAGGTCGACGAACACCTCGAACTCGGCCATCAAAACGATCGGGCGTTTGTCCGCACGGGCCAACTTCACGAGCTTCTCCACGCCGGTCACGCCGACTTGGGAGAGCCCGACGGCGACGTCGGGGGCCGTCGCCTGAACGTCCGGCAGCTGATGACTCATCAACTGTTCAAAGGGAAGCGCGTGATTAGGGCTTTCGATAGGGGTGATAGCGTGTGAGGCTCACTCCGAGCGGTCCCGGTCCTCTTTGAGCCGCTCGACCTCCGCCGCGATGGAGAGCGCTTCGAGCTCGGCAAGCGATCCGGAGCGTCCCGGTCGACCAGACGCGTCGGAGCCACCGTGGTCGGAAACGTTGGCCCGTCCGTCGGTCCCCTCGGAATCCGTGTCTCCGTCGGTGCGTTCAGCCTCGCCCCTCCGCTCGCCGGAAGGCTCCGCATCCGCCGCCGGGGCCGAACCGGCCCGCGTCGGCGACGATCCGGAGCCGTCGGATCTCGCCTCGTTAGCCGAGTCCGGGTCGTCATTCGTCGCCGTCGTCGAATCCGAGAGGCGTGCATCGATCCGGCGAAACACCGCATACGTGACCGCCCCGGACCCAACGGCGACGGCCGCGTACGCGGTCAACAGCGCCTCGGCTCCGAAGCGCGTCTCCAACACCGGCCCGCCGAGCCACGCGAAAACACAGACGGCGACGAGGAAGCTGCCGGCGAGAGGAAGCAGTCGGTCCATGGTCCCCGTTCGCACGCGAGGGGGATAGCCGCTTTGCCGACACCGTTCGCCATTGTCCCGCCTTGGGGCGCGACCGGAGCGAAATCGGAGCGAAAGCGGAGCGGACAGCCAGTTCTGATGGTACGAGCGAGCCGGACGATGTGGACGATGAAGGCGGCGCGGACGGTGTGACACCCGTATGCGCCCCCGAACCCGTAACGCACCATTTATCAATGCGGCAGCGGAAATGGGGCACACGAATATGCCGAGCTCAAATGGCCCCCAGAAAGCGACTCGCGATAAACTGTCAAACAAGCCCCGAAACCGCGGCACGTCCCCGCCACAGCGAGCGATCCAGGAGTTCGACGAGGGAACCCAAGTGCACCTCAAGATCGACCCGAGCGTCCAGGAAGGTCGCTTCCACCCCCGCTTTGACGGCCGGACGGGGACGGTCGTCGGTAAGCAGGGCGCGGCGTTCAAAGTCGAGATCACGGACGGCGGGAAGGTCAAGACCTTGATCGTCCGCGCTGCCCACATGCGCGCCCAGGCGAACTGATGACGATATTTAAAGAGAAGATCGACGAGGAGTACGTCACCACCGCGGAGGCGAAGGAGATCCTCGTCGAGATCGAAGCCGAGCGCGCCGCCGACGAGGAGCGTGATCTGCGATACGAGTTGGCCCGTGCCATCGAGCACGTCAACCGCTTCTCGCATCTCGACGCCGAGGAGTCCCGCGAACTGGTCGAGGAACTCGCCGAACTCGAGCGGATCGACGTCCCGACGGCGGTCAAGATCGCCGACCTCCTGCCGGCGGACCGAACGGAACTCCGGTCCGTCTTCGCACAGGAGCGCTACTCGCTGGACGGCGACGAACTCGACGCCGTCCTCGACGTCGTCGCGAAGTACTCCTGAGGGGCCATCTATCGGTTCGGTTCGTCGCCACCCGGCGAGCGGATCGCGTGGAGCAAACGCCTCACGCGTGGGAATTTTTTAAGTTCGTGCGTACGTAATATACGGCCATGAGCGACCCCGAGACGGAGACGGACGCGGACGCTGCGGGCGCGGAC
>SL_8KL_010_SEDDRAFT_10001617_pt1 | contig 19434 bp, 16 predicted proteins | sample SodLakKL_010_SED_4_FD_11160 | JGI IMG/M metagenome (IMG submission 11160)
ATGTCGAAAGGAAGTAAAGAAATTATAACGGATGACGAAGCAGGTACTAGCCGGAGAAGTCTATTGAAAGCCATTGCCGTCGGAGGTGTCGCAGCAGCAGTTGGAGTCTATGCTGGTTATAGCCTGGCTCCAGAGCCAGAGGAACCAACGCCACCGGACAACGATAATGATAACGATGTAGATGATCCAGACCCAATCGATCCCCTCGATGAATATCCAGACGGTCCACTTGCTGGCCACATGCTTTATTTTGATTACCAAAGGTGCACCGGGTGCTACATATGTGTAGAAGCCTGTGCAGAAAAATTCATGGAAGAATTTGCTCCTGAAGATTACGAGGATGGCTACTTCAACCCAGCCTATTCAAGGATGGAAGTTACCAGAGGCGTCTTCGTAGATGCCCCCAACACATGCAGGTACTGTAAATTGGAACCATGGGCAGAAGGTACCGATGAAAAGCCCTGCGAAGCCGTATGTCCCTACGATGCGATCGTGCAGGTTCCCGAAGGTGAAGGAGAAGAGGGACTCTACGGAATGGGCTACTACAGAGTCGATCGAGATGCATGCATAGGATTCGAAGACTGTGGAGCGATCTGCCTGGAGATATGTGAAGAGCAGTTCGGTAGCGGTATAACGTTCGATCCAGATGGGATAGCCCAGATGTGTACCAGATGCGGTGGAATGCCCGAATGTGTAACCGCATGTCCCGAGACAAGGACAGGAAGAGACCCAACAGCAAGAGCTGGAGGAGGTCCCGCGATAGAATTTACACCTGTCCAAACAAGAGAAAGGTTTTACGCTTACACACCTGACGAGATTCACCAGATGCTACACACAAAACTTTACAGTGTAGAATTTGCAGACTTCTTAAATGTAGAGGAGGATTGGTTTTAATGACATTACCTAATGGAGTATGGGGAAAGATAGCTAGAGTCGATGTTAGTGATGAAACAACCGAAGTTATAGAGCCCGATGAAGAAGTATACCAGAAGTTCTACGGGGGAGAATCCCTTGGGATGTACTTCCTGTTTGAAGAAGGAATCGTAGACCCAGATATAGAACCCTTCGATCCGGAGAACATGGTCCAAGTAATGCTCGGACCCACTAACGGACTGGCTGCAGCAGGTAGAAGCTGTACCGTTACCAAGTCGCCCTACAACTTTGCGGCAGTCTCGCGGGGAGGCGGACAGACCCCAAGAGAGCTCAAATGGGCCGGATGGGACGGTGTCCAGGTAGTAGGACAGGCAGATGACCCCGTTTACATCTCGATAGTAAACGATGAAGTAGAGGTAAGGGATGCAAGCGATATTGCCGGCAAGAACAGCAGGGCAAAGGAGATGTGGTTCAAGCGGAACGTCTTTGGACCGCACGAAAAGAAAGATGACAAGACGCTCGGCGAAGCCCACATGACCGACGAGTGGGCTGATTTGAGACCTCTTGATGACGACTTCACCCTCGGAGAAAAGAGGAACGCAAAGGCCTGGTCTATCGGAGTAGGTGGAGAAAACCAGGTTTGGTACGCCGCCTTAGGCTGCGACGGAAACAGCTGGCACGGAAGGCACGGAGAAGGAGCAGTACTCGGATCCAAGAACGTCATGGGGATAGCCGTCAGAGGAACAAAAGGAGTCAAGTACCACGACAAGCAGGCATTCCTACAGTGGACCAGAGAGAGCCAGGAAGCACAGAGAGCATCCACTGGATGGAGGTTCTACGGAACTACGAACAGTGCAGGTAACGCTCTAGATGTTGGATGCTGGCCGATGAGGAACTGGCAGTGGGTCTACCTCAACGATCCCGATGCAGTAAGACCCCTGGACGGAATGTACCTCACGAAGGCAACCTCTGTCAAAGGGAAAGCATGTTCCGGATGTGCACAGCAGTGTTACTACACTTCTAGGCAGCAGAGCGATAAATACACGGAATCTCCGGGAGAAATAGACGATTACACCCTAGATGGGGCAATAGGTATAATGCCTTGCTGGGAGATGCAGGGATGTTCCGGTGGTGTCCACGGATACTTCTTCCCACAAGGACCTAAGGATGCAGATTACTTTGAGGGCTTAGATCCAAGCGATACGTATCCAGGAAATAGGAAGGACATGCTCGAGGCTGCAATGAAGATGCAGTACACCGACGAGCTGGAAAACAAGTACGGCTTAGACACCATAGAAGGCGGAAACAACATAGCACTCGTACAGGAACTATGGAACAAAGATCTTATAACTACAGAAGATCTAGATGGAATCGAACCCTACTGGGGAGACGTAGATGCAGTTCAGCAGCTACTTGAAAAGATTGCCCATAAAGATGGCGAACTAGGAGAGGCACTCGCAAAAGGTACATGGGAAACTGCAAAGTACTTTGCAAGGAAAAAGGGAGAACTAGGAGAAGACCAAGATCCGCAGTTCGATGCAGAGGAGATATGGCCGGAAGAGCCGCATGTGCCATCTGACGATGAGATAATGTACTATGCAATGGCCTGTAAGAGGTACGGAATGCCCGCACACGGAGTTAGGTCAGAGAGATGCAGGAACGCACTTGCTTACTTGGTTCAGTACAGACCCCACGTACACACCGGTGGAAACGACAGTATAGGAGCCAACCACTACATAAGCTTTGTAGGAAGCGCAGTCTTCTGTCTGTTCTCTCCGGGTCCCGACGCAGAGCTAATAAATGCTGCTACCGGATGGGGACACGATGATGAAGACACGATGTTAGTAGGAGAAAGAGCCTGGAACCTTGGAAGGCTGTTCAACATACATACACAAGAAATAGAGAATCCAAGGGAAGAGTGGGATGCTGCACACATGATGCCACAGAGATGGTTCGATGAACCCCTTACTACAGGACCACCAGAAGTGCACGGTAAAACTGCACACAGAGGAAATCAACAGGTTACGGAAGAAGGAAGCTATGAGAACCTCTGGGCAGACCTAGAGGACTACTGGGACGACAGAGGATGGACCACAGACAAAGGTATTCCAACGGCAGCAAAGCTCGAAGAACTTGATATAGACGACCTAACAGAAGATATCGCGGCACAGTACAGGTAAGATAGCATAGCATAGTATAACATAACGTAGCATAGCATAGCATAGTATAATAGCACATACTATACTGTACCGTATAGCTATCAAAAAATCCAAACAAGGTGTTGAGTTACCCGTCTTGGTAACAAAAAGCACCTAATAAATCTTTTTTTATTTTTTTAACCTTTGTTGTAGCTGCTAACATATTAGTGGTCTGAAATGATAGAGAAGGGAGATGGACAACTCCTTGTTATCTCCTCAATTTAACTGGTGTATGTCCTTGTTATTAGTTACAACAAAGGAATTTTTTATTTAATACTTTATTTTTATTAAATATGTGATGGTCTGAATAAAATAAGAAGATATAACTCCTTCCTAGCATTATGATAGCGACTATCGTGGTCACCATTTTTTACTATTGTCAAAAATCTATGTTAGATTAAATTTTTAACTTTTATAGAAATAAAAAGTAACAACTTAAAAATAAAAATCTTGTCTATGAAATAAATACCTACTTAATTTTTTACATTTTCTTACAATCATCTAAAAATTAAGTTCAGATCTTTAAAAGCAGATATTTAATGTAAAATAAAAAAAACAAAAGAAATAACAATTCCAAAAAAACCTTCAAATTGGAAAATCGATAATTTTAGATAAAAGGTGAGATAAACTAAATAATGGTGAAAATAAATGGGAGAAAAGAAAATTGGGGAGGTTACACACTTTTATACGGATATAAGCGTTGGGATTATTTCACTCTCGGGCCAGCTTGAATTAGGCAATTTAGTAAAATTTAAAGGATCAACCACTGATTTTGAGCAGACTGTGGATTCGATTCAAATTGAACACGAAGATGTCGAAAGGGCCGGTGCGGGTGATGAGGTAGGAGTTAAAGTAGATAACAAAGTTAGAGAGAGTGACGAAGTCTACCTAATTGAATAAAATTTAAAAATGTTTCATTTATCTTACTCTACCTAATTATTTTTATTTATTGTTATCTCGTTATTCCCTGAACTTAAAAGAACATTTCAGTAATAAAAAGACTAAAACTAAATTTTGTATATATTACTAATTGCTTAAATTCATATTTCTTAGCTAGAGTCATTAACTATATTTTTAAGTTTTTCTGTTATGTTTTGTTACTATATATGTTATATAAGGGAAAACTTTATTATTATATAAAGTATTATTGTTACTTAGAGTAACATGAAAAGTAACCTGGACTTCAAAATTCTTGGAAATGAAAATAGACGTAAAATATTAAAAATACTTTCAAAAAAACCAAGATATGTTACAGAACTATCAAATATCTTGGATATAAGCAGGAAAGCGGTAATTGATCATTTAGCCATATTAGAAGATAGTGGATTAATTGAGAATTTTTCAGGAATAAATAGACGGAAATATTATAAAATATCTAAAAGTGTTACTTTCGAGTATGCATTATTTCCCAATACAACATTCACGAGAATTGAATGTAATGAAGTAAGTTCGATTGGAGATTTAGAAGAAATTGAAGAAAAATTTAAAAGAGCTAAGATATTACGTGAAAAGATATCGGATAACGCAGACCTCTCCAAAATGCTTTCAAATTTGCGAGAGATTGAAGAATTTTATAATGAGGTACAAAAACTAGAGAAATATCTTTTACTCCTTATTGATAAAACTATTGAGGATTGTCAAGAAGGGGTCATTAAGGAATTAGATAAAGAAGGGGAAAGGGAAATGCTAATAGAAATAATTAGAAATGGGCAGATAAGCCCAGAAAAGTTATCAAAAAAGTTAGATATTGATTTAAATGAAGTTTATGAACTTTTTAATAATTTAAGATGTAGAGATTTGATTTAATTAATTAAACGAACTAAAAATAGTTAAAAATTAAATACAAGGTGTATAAAATGACTGAAAAGATAAAACTTAGGGTTGCAGAAGCAAAACACAGAGATGCTGGGAGAGGTATAGCTAGAATTAGCTCCAGTATAATGCAAAGGCTTAATTTAACGAGCGGTGATATTGTATCTATAAAAGGTGATTCGATTGCTACTGCAGTTGTGTGGCCCGGGTATCCAGATGATTCAGACAGCATTATACGGATAGATGGGAATATTAGAAATAACGCAAATACAAGTATAGGTGAGACAGTATCTGTAGGTAAGATCGAGGCCGAAAAAGCGAAGAAAGTAGTGCTAGCTCCTACTGAAAGTATGAGAGTTAAAGTTTCTTCTGGTGGAATTAGAAAAATTTTGGAAGGGAGACCAATATCTAAAGGTCAAAAGATTCGGATAGAATTTTTCGGTAGGCCTATTCATTATCAAATAACATCTACTACTCCAACTGGAACCGTTATACCAGATAGTAATACAAAAATAGAGATAAAGGATAAGCCCGCTGAGGAAGTTGAAGGCGATGTCCCTCAAGTAACTTATGAAGATATAGGTGGACTCGAAGAAGAACTAAAGAAAGTAAGAGAGATGATTGAGCTTCCAATGAAAAAGCCGGAACTCTTCCAGAGGTTAGGTATAGAACCTCCAAAAGGAGTATTACTTCATGGTCCACCTGGAACTGGTAAAACTTTAATAGCTAAAGCCGTTGCTAATGAAAGTGATGCACACTTTATCTCAATTGGCGGTCCAGAGATTATGAGTAAATATTATGGTGAGAGTGAAAAAAAGCTACGAGAAATGTTCGAAGAGGCTAAAGAAAATTCCCCCTCAATAGTGTTTATAGATGAACTGGATTCAATAGCCCCAAAGAGAGAAGAAGTTAGTGGAGAAGTCGAAAGAAGGGTTGTAGCACAATTGTTATCTATTATGGATGGTTTAGAAGCACGTGGAGAAGTTGTAGTTATAGCAACAACAAATCAAATAAATCTAGTTGATCCAGCACTAAGAAGACCAGGAAGGTTTGATAGAGAGATTGAGATCGGAGTCCCGGATAAAGAAGGTCGCAGAGAAATATTAGAAGTTCATACTAGAGGTATGCCTTTATCCGATGATGTTGATTTAGATAATTTTTCAGAAAGAACTCATGGTTTTGTCGGGGCTGATGTAGAGTCTTTAACAAAAGAGTCGGCGATGAATTCCCTAAGAAAAATACTTCCTGAAATAGACATTGAAGCAGATGAGATTCCTTCTGAAATTATTGAAAACCTGGAAGTAACTAAGGATGATTTCGAAGAGGCCCTAAAAGGTATAGAGCCTTCAGCGATGAGGGAAGTTTTCATTGAAGTTCCTGAAGTAAAATGGAAGGATATTGGTGGTTTAAAAGAAGCTAAGCAAGAGTTGAAAGAGGCGGTAGAATGGCCTCTCAACTATCCTGAAGCATTTGAGAAAGTGGCAACAAGTCCACCAAAGGGTATACTGCTTTATGGTCCACCTGGAACAGGTAAGACCTTGATGGCTAAAGCCGTTGCAAACGAATCTGAAGCTAACTTTATATCAGTTAAAGGTCCAGAGTTACTTAGCAAGTGGGTTGGCGAATCAGAGAAAGCTATAAGAGAAACATTTAGAAAAGCAAAACAATCATCTCCAACTGTAGTCTTTTTCGATGAGATAGATTCACTTGTGCCAAGAAGAGGGAGAAGTAGCGGGGATTCCCAAGTCACAGAAAGAGTGATAAGTCAAATGCTAACTGAGCTTGATGGTATGGAAGAAAGAGGTAAAGTCATCGTTATCGCAGCTACAAATCGTCCAGACCTCATAGATCCAGCCCTTTTACGACAGGGGAGACTTGAAAGGCATATCGAAGTGCTAACTCCTGATGAAGAAGCAAGAAAAGCTATATTCAAAATCCATACTCGTGGAAAACCATTAGCAGAGGATGTCAATATTGATGAGCTTGCAAAAGAAACGGAAGGATATGTAGGTTCAGATATTAAAGGGATATGTGGAGAAGCATCAATGATGGCACTCAGAGAGAAAATAACCGAAGGCGATAAAAAAGATGAAGTAATGAAGAATATAGAAGACATAGAGATTTCAAAAGACCACTTTAAAAAAGCTATGAAAAAAACTAGGTCGGCAAGAGAGCGTGGCGAAATTAAAAACTATGAAGAAATACTTACGGATTTTGAATCTAAAGAAAGCAAAGATAAAATAGAGGAGCCAAGCATAGCGTGAATTAACTTATAACATACGTTTGTACTAATCAAACAAATCTCTCCTATTTTTTATTTATAATATTAGCTTTAATATTATTTACTATTTTTTATAGTTGATCAAATTATTAATCTACTTTAATACTAGTATATTATCTAGTATGTTTTTGGGATTTTTAAATAAAAAATGAAAATTTAATATCAAAAGAACTGAATTCAAAATAAGGAGGTTTTAAAGTTGGTTAGGGATTTAATAAAGTTGATAAACCAAAAAATTGCAGGTATAGCGGGTATCTTTTTTATTCCTGTGGCTTTTGCATTTATTTCTACATCCTTTCTAATCCATCGTTCTTGGTTTGATATCACTGAAAATGCCTTCAGCGAACTAGGTGCAATTGGAACTCAATATAATTATGTCTTCAACATAGGACTTATATTGACAGGGGTTTTAGGTATAATATTTTCAATAGGCTTGTGTAGATTTACAGAGGATAGTAAAGTATTGAAAATAGGGATAAACTCTTTTGGATTAAGTATGTTCCTACTCGTATTGTTAGGCATTTTTCCCCTCGGTATGCCACTACATTTTGAAATAGCTGCTGCGATGTTTATATTTTCATTTGTAGGGATAATCTTTACGAGTGTGGGTTTGTCATTAAAAAAAGAATCTCAAAATAAGAAATATGGATTAGGGACTTTAATAACTATCATATCTGTAGTAATTTTAATTGTGATTCTAGAGGTTATACCAATAAATTTAAGTCCTGGAATATTTTCAGCTTTTGGCGGAATTGTAATTGCTGAGTTTATATTATCTCATGGAATTAGGATGATTAGAGTACAAGGATATTAAAGGGAAAAAATATAAAAAAATGAGTAAACCGTCAGTTATATCATACATTTTTTATTGTTTTTCTTTTAAATCATATATTAAGGTGGATGGTTATGAAAGATTTGTCAGGTTTATCAGGTAAAACATTTAAGCTTGAAAAACTTGTTGAATATCAGGAAAATTCGATTGTAAGTAAAAATTTATTTGATAGAAAAAACTCAAATTTGACTCTTTTCGCAATCGACAAAGGGCAAACCATAAGTGAACATACTACTCCATTCAAAGCTTTTGTTATTGTGCTGGATGGCAAAGCTAAAATAAAAATAGGTGATAAGGAATTAATATTAGGGGAGAAAGAGTCGACGGTGATGCCCCCAAATGTACCTCATGCATTAGAAGGAATTAAGAGTTTTAAAATGCTTTTAATAATGGTAAATTGACTTCGAAACATAGCTATCGGGATAAAATTTTGAATTTATAAATAATGAAGGTTAGTAAAATACATAAAGAACGTAAAATGAGGTAATCATTCTAATTGAGAATCAGTCTTTTGATATAATTTGTATTTCTAATGATGTCATCCCGATACTATATTAAATAAGTCAAAGATATTTAATAAGATATATGGAGCTGATCTATATTGATAGAACTAGAAAGACAGTATTTTGTTTTGGACACAACTACTTTAACTGATTCAGAGACTCGAAAGAAAGAGGGATACGAGTCGATATGTGAAGGAATAGATTCAATTCTTGAACTTATATCAAAGGCCAGACTTAAGCTTAATATAAGTTGTTATGTTCCTTATCCTACTGTGTATAATGAAATTAATGATTTTATAAATAGATACGACTGTGGTGATGAAATAAAAGCTAAAGCTGATACATGGTTAGTTAAAAAAACTCCTAACAGATACGAAGTAGAAGTTCCAGCAGGAATTTTTTATGAATACGTCGATTATATGCGAGACCGGATAAATAAAGGAATGAAAGTTGCAGAAGACGCTATATGGGAGGCTGCAATATCTTGTTTGCATATTTCTGCTGAAGATAAAACTAAAGAAGAAATAGAGATGGAAGTAAAGAGAAAGGAAATAGGACAGACGATAAGTGATTTTAGAGATAAATACAGAAATGCTCTTAGGTATGGTATATTAGACAGTGCTCCAGATATAGATGTCCTTCTTTTAGCAAAAGAATTAGATGCAGCAGTTGTTGGTGCAGACGATGGAATAGAGAAATGGGCTGAAAGGCTCGGTTTAAGATTTGTAAGAGCAAGTTCATTTCCACAAATGATTAAAGAATACTTAAGGAAGAAAAAAATGATTGATGAAGGAGAGAGATAAATTGATACAAAAGCCAAAAGGGACAAGAGATTTCTCACCTGAAGAAATGGAAATCAGGAGATTGGTTGAAGAGAAGGTCCGTAAAATATGTAAAAAATCGGGATTCAGAGAGGTAAAAACACCTACCTTTGAATATACTGACCTCTTCGAACTCAAATCTGGAGAAGAAATTATTGAAGATATCTATGATTTTGAAGATAAATCAGGCCGTAATATTGCTTTGAGGCCAGAGATAACTGCCCCTGTCATGAGGTTCTATTCAGAAAGTTTGAGAGCTAGACCTAAACCCCTAAAATTATACTATATAGGAAACTGCTTTAGATACGAACAACCTCAAAAGGGTCGTTATAGGGAGTTTTGGCAATTTGGTACCGAAATCATTGGCGGAAACATTAAAAAATGTAATGCTGAATCAATTCACTTAGCTTGTAGCATTCTTGACGAATTTGATCTCGATTTTTCTATTGAGATAGGGCACCTTGGAATTCTAAGAGGGGTACTTGAAAATGGAAGCTTAACTTTAAAAGAGCAAAATAAAGTTATGTCATTAATTGATAAAGGTGAAGAAAAAAAACTTTTTGATTTAATCGAAAAGGCCGGAGCAAGTGATGAAATCATAAGTGCTGTTGACAGTCTTATAAATATGGATAAAAATAAATCAAAATCTGAAATACTAGACTGTACACATAACATAGTAAAAGAGTTTGATATAGCTAAGAAAAACTTTGAAGAATTTGTAAAAGTTTTGGAAATATTTGATGGATATAAAAAAGATTTTGATTACATTATTAATTTTGGAATTTCGAGAGGATTAGATTATTATATTGGTACAGTGTTTGAAATATTTGTTTCAGAACTCGGAGCGCAAAACCAAATCTGTGGTGGGGGATCCTATAAAATACCTCCTTTAATGGATAAAGAATCTACTGGATTCGCATTTGGATTTGATCGGTTAGTTGAAGCTCTATCTGAGCAAAAATCTTTGCCAAAAATAAGTCCAAATCCCTTTATAATGATTTCTCCAGTTTCAGAAGAATTTAGAAAAGAGGCATTAAATTTGACCTTGCAGATTAGAAGATTTTTACCTGCTGATATTGATATGACAGATAGGGGTATTGGGGACCAGCTTTCATATGCAAACTCACTAGATATACCATATGTTGGTATCATAGGAGAAAAAGAAGTTGAAGAAAAAACTATAAGTTTAAAAAATATGGTAACGGGAGAGCAAAGTAAAATTGAATTCAAAGAAATTATAGAATTCTTAAAATCCAAATATAAATCAGAGTGTGGTGAAGACGATATAGGATATTAGGACTAATATCAAAGAGTGCTTTATTCCAGATACTATTTCACCTTCCCCCATCTTTCCGGCAACTAATCCTGCAAAAAATCCTTTTATTATTGATACATGAAAAAACAATCGGCTGTATACCTCTGATTCAAAGTCTTCAGGAATCATCCCGATGCCCCCTCCTCCGCCACCTCCAGCAACATCTTCCATAATCGGTATAAATGAATTATGTAGAACGAGAACAACTCCTAGGAACACAAAAAATGCGACATATATTATAACAATGTAGGTTGCCATCTCTCCCTGCCTTTTAGATTCGAGTGCTTTTACTTCTTTTGCATCTTTTGATGCAGCTTCTAAAGTTTCACTAACACTACCCCCTGCCTTCTTAGCTTCTTGAATTAGTGATACTGACCTTTTTATTAACGGTGTGTTTAATCTTTCAGAAAACCTTTTGAGAGATTCACTAAATGATATCCCCCAAGATATTTGATTACTCATTTTTTTAACTTCAGGAGTCAATGCACCATAGGATCCTTTTGCTGCTGTTTGCACTGCCCGTGTTAGAGTCATGCCTGATTTATTTGATTCTGCTATATCTCTCAGGAAATCAGGAAATTCTGCCTCCATTTTCTTTATTTTCCTTTTTTTGAAATATGAAAGGAGGCCTGGAGGCATTAATATTATTATAAATGTAAATATCAGTATATCATCTAAGTACCAAAAATCAACATTTAAAACTAACGCATATGCCATTATAGTAAAAAATATTAGTCCAATTGGTAGTGTAAATACAATTGAATGGAGAGGGCTTCTTTTTATTTCTGATATTGGTGATTTTAATAATGGATGCGTCTCCTTTTTCTTTTTATATTTCTTGAATTTTTCTTTTACATCCTTTTGTACTTTTAAATCTTTTTCACGATTTTTAGAATCTTTTTTCGCCTCTTTCAGTATTTACACCTCAGGGGTGATTGTGTCAATTAATATCAAGAATAGGATAGTACCTACTGGTATTATCACATAGACAACTAAATAAAGTAACAAAATATCGATTCCACCCATCATTGCCATAACAACAATCATAACAATCATAAAAAGAGGACCAGCTACGAAAGCTGTAACATATGTTTCGCCTACCAGACTAAGAGTTTCTAAGAATTCCTCCTGACTCTGCCTATTTTCAGTCATATATTGTTCTGCTCTATTCTTGAAATAGACTTCAAGATTTCCTCCTGAAGTGATTGTTGTAATAGCTCCTTGTATAAATTCTTGGAATTTTTTGGAAGGGGTAGTTCTTGAAACCCTTCGCATCGATGTTATTATATCTTTTCCAAATAATTCAGTATCTCTTACGATTTCTTTAGCTTCTCTACTAACTTCACCATATGTTTCTGATGCAGCTAGCATTCTAAAAATATCTACTGGAGGGACACCTGCTCCCGCCATAGCAGAGATATAATTTATAGCATAAGGCAAAGATGCGTTTATTTTTCTACTTCTTCCGCTCGCTTTAATGGAGGGGTATATATTAAAAAGTTTGAATGTAACAAACGCAATTAAGATAGGTCCAATAAATACAATTAATGTCAAAAATACTGTACTTATATGCTTGGTTAGACTACCAAATGTGTAATACTCAAAATTTGTAATTATATCAATTAATGTTGGTATCCCTTCATTAATTATAGAAGGAAAACTAAATACACCAGAAATCCAAAGAATAAATACTGTAGTGAAAAATATTAGGACCCACAATATCACTGATATGAACATAGCAAAAGATAACCAAACTTCTAAAGGTGTGTCGATCCTAGCTTTTTGTAGTTTAGATTTTAGATTCAGATATTTTTTAATCTTTTTTTCGTTTTCGAAGTACGATCCAAATAATTTGTAAGATATACTTTTAAGATTTTTGATCACTGTAAAGTTCCTCTTCTATAAATTTCATAGTTTTTTCTGGCTCTTTATAATATCCAACAACAATTTTAGCTACATCTTCATAATGTCTAATGTCCTTTATCCTCATCCACTCTACTATTTTTTGTCTTTTCTCAAACTCTTCTTTTATTTCTTTTTCATCCATACCTTGCTCTTCCATAATTTCCTCGAAGATATGAGATGTTCCAGAATATTTAAATTCATCTTTTTCGGGAATCCATTTGAAAACATTATTGGTTATTAATTCGTTGGTATGGGGATCGACCCCAACTATCTCTATAACCTCTTTACATCTTCTTACCCTTCCCTCATTAGTTCTTGTTTGTATTTGTATTGTAAAGATATCCAAAGCTTCAAGCATTGATCTAGGAATATTTATTGGTGGATTTTCCAATCTATGAACGGCAGATTCAATTGAGTCAGCGTGCATAGTCGAAAATGTTGTATGTCCTGTTGCCATTGCTTGAAAAAGTACGTAAGCCTCATTTCCTCTAACTTCCCCAACTATAATATATTCAGGTCTTTGCCTAAGTGCAGACTTTAAAAGATCATACATTTCGATACTAGTTTCTTCAGCTCCACCATAAGATTCTCTCGTAACTCCTGGTATCCAATTTGGTTGGGGTAGGTTTAACTCCCTGGTATCTTCTATCGTAGTTATTTTCATTTCCGGTGGTATAAATAAGGAAATAGCATTCAGAGAGGTGGTCTTTCCACTTGCTGTACCTCCTCCAAATATAGCACTTTTACCATTTTCTACTGCCATCCATAGATATGCAACCATAGCAGTAGAAAAAGTATTAAAATCAACGAGATCTGGTGGCGTAAAGGGATTTTCCTTATACTTTCGAATTGTGAATGTGCTCCCTCTAGTTGTAACTTCTTTACCTAATGAGATTTGTATTCTAGAGCCATCGGGTAGTGTTCCATCAAGTAATGGTTCTGCAATAGATATATGTCGACCAGTTTTCTGGGCAAGTTTTATTACGAATGAATCCAACTCGCTCTCTTTTTCAAAATAAATGTTAGATTCCGCAGATTCATATTTTTGGTGATAAATATATACAGGAATGGATGGACCATCGCAAGATATGTCCTCTATATATGGGTCTCTCATTAATGGATCTATTCTACCATAACCATGGAAGTCTCTGGTTATGTAATAATTTATTTTTGCCCTTTGTTTTGGATTGAGTCTAATACCAAAATCCTCTCTTATCTTCGCTGCCTCTTTTTTGAGATATTTTTTAGGGTTTGACTCCATTTCGTTAAGATTTATATCAAGAAATTCGATAAGTTTCTCTTTTATTTCGTTAAGGATTTTTTCTTCAAATTCAGAAAGCTTAGGTTCCATAACTTCATAAATATCTGAATGATTTTCTGTATCATACAAAATTCTTACGCATGCATATGGTTTATTTATCCAGTATGTCTCAACAATCTCTTGATTAGAATTAGTTTCAGATTCTGTATTGATTAGAGGACCATGTCTATCTTCAGAATACTCTTCATATTCTTTTTTGCCAAAAAATTGTCTTATTTTCTTAGAGACTTTTTTGAATGGATTAAAAGTCTTTAAATTACTCAGTACATTTTTCTTATATGCTTTCTTTATTTTTTTGAGATTTGTAGTTTTTTCATTGTTTTTATCGGATTTAGCATCTTCAGACTTTTCAAATTCTTCTTTAACCTTTAGATCCCTTATATTTAAATCAGATTCTTTAATTTTATTTATATATTTACCAAATTCATTATTTCCATCAAATATTACTAATTCATTTTTACTGAAGGATTTACATCTATTATAGAGATGTGGCTTCAAATCCTTTAGATTTTTAAGCCTTTTGCTACATAGTGGGCATTCTAAAAATTGATTTGTGGAGTTTTTTTTCTCAGACATTTTACTTCCTATATTTTTTGACTAGAATCTTCTTTATTTATGTCTTCTGGCTTTCCTCTAATACCTCTTTATATAAAGGAGATTTAGTTTTTTAGAGGTTTTATTAATAGATTTTTTGTATTCTAATTTTCCTTATAAATTTTAATAACTTTTTAAGCTTTTTATTCAACTTTTTGAACTCATAGGAATCTTATTTGTTAATTAATATTATTTAATAGTTTGATTCGGAACCTATTCTCAGATCCTACATTTCTAACGTTTAGACTTCCATGAAAAAGATCGTCATCATTAGATAACAAAACTTCATAATCTCCAGGAAAAAGCTCTACATAGGCTATGCCAGATTCATTTGTTTTAGAAATATTTTCGAACGATTCAGAATCCTGTATACTAATATTCATTCCATCTATTGGTTCTCCATCAAAATTTATTATTTGAATCTTAGTTTTTACTGGTTTTGGGTTCAATTCTATTTCAGAAATTAAGATATCTTTATTAATATCGAGATTTATGTCTTTTTCTTCAAATCCTTTTTTAGAGACCACAACCCTGTAGTTTCCGTAAGGTAATACCTCTTCAACCACTCCTTTATCTGATGTTTTTTTGTTCTTAATTATACTTTTATCTTCTAGGATTTTTACATTGGCATTTTTAATTTTTTCCCCACTGTATCCTACATCTATTCGAATCTTACCAAAATCCATTTTTCTTTTCCTTTTAATATTTATATGTTTTTTTATTTTATACTTCTTCTATCAAATTAAAAAATTTATTAATTCGTGATATCTACAATTTTTCACCCGCATCTAAACCTATTAATAGGACATACAATAGGCCAAACCCATTATTCTCTTTCACCTATAATATAAGTTTAATCTTTTCTAGATACATATTTAATTCTTAATAAAAAAATCTTAAAAATTTTCAAGAAATGATTTTTTTTAATTTCCTGTCTCTATTACATTTTTAATGTAATAATGTCATTAAAACCAAAAAATATACTGAAAAGATATTTTTATAGTTAAATTAAATATCATCTTGACCCATCAATAAACACGAAGGCAAGTCTCAAATCTGATTAAAATTTAAAGAAAAAAGTTTCTGGTATATTTATGCTTGAAGATAAAGCTCAGATAAGTATTGATTTTTTAGCAGCTGTTTCAATATTTATGATAACTATTGGATTTGTAATTTATTCTTTTCCAGTTTTTGGATTTGTACATGATGAATACTCTGAAAGTAATAATATCGATTACATTTCGTATCGAATTTCTGAATCCATAATAAAAGATTCAGGATTCCTTAGTGAAAATGACACTTCCTGGGAGAGTGAATGGAGTAACAATAAATCGAAAATATCAAACATAGGTTTTGCTAAACAAGAAGGTCACAAACCCCCTCCTGATTTTGATATCAGTGATCCACCCATCCCAAATGTTCTATCTTTTTATAAAGTTGATGGTAAGTATAACGACACGCATAGCACCCAAGGACTGATGGAGAGACACGGAGAGGAAGTTAACTGGTGGGATTTTGGCCATAAAAAAGATAGTGGACAGGAATACGAAGAAGCATATTCGAGAAGCAAGGAGATTTTTAATATACCAGAAAAGTTTGAATTTTATATGCAGCTTAGACCTATTAATGATGATGAGTTCGACCCTACTGATGCAGATGAATCATCTATAAAAAACGTCCCCCAAGAAGGTGATACCTCTAAAATTGAAAGAATCGTTTTGATGAAGTATTATGATTCTGAAACTATGAGGTGGCATTATGTTTCAAATAATGAAGACGATGGGGCAACCAAATATTCTTTTACTTTGTGGGTATGGAAATGATTATCCAAGATGAAAAAGGAGGGATTATTACACTAGAGGCTCTTGTGGCATCTATTATATTAATCACTGTAGTAATTTTTGCCCTCCATATGGTTCCAAACCCTGGAGTTGAAGAAAAATATTCTGATACTCAATTAGAAATTTATGGAAGAGATATTTTGCGGACATCTTTTAGTCAAACAATAGAAGAAGATGAGATTAAATTCTCATTGTACAGGGAGTATAGAGACGATAAGTGGGGCTACGATGAAAATATAAGTGATGATTCAGAGATTATAGACTACGATGGTAAATCTTGGACAAAATCCAATCTTTTGATTGATAGTAATAATGAGAGCCTTGAAGTAAGTTTTGTAATTTATGATAAGGAAGAAAATGATTATTTTTACCCTGAAAACGGAGTGAATGCTTTAATTTACCCTGAACCAGGGGATAGTAAAGTAATTCAATCTGAAGATAACAATCTTATTTTTGATCCTCCTGAAGAATATGATAAAGAATATTATTCAGCTATGGTATGGTTTGAAGGAGATCAGAATGGTATTTCAAATCCAATTATTGTATATATTGATAGAGAACCTGAAGATCACGACGAAATAGTGGAGATAAATGGTGAAATATCTGAAGGTGAAATTAACCTTCAAGAACAGATAGCTCATGTGAATTATGGAGAATCGATTATAGTTGAAGTTAGTGAGGATGCAGGTGGTGGACAATTACATTTGGTTGGAGCAGATGATACAAATATAACAACCAAAGATGAAGACAAGTATGAAAAAGGTGTTGAAATAGAAGTTTTGGAAGAGGACGACAGATATGAAATAACATTTGATTCACCTGCAGGTGGAGGATATTCTGTCCATTGGGGTCCTGGGCAATCACATCAGTGGTCTGATCCTGTTTATATAAATGTAGAAACCCCGATAAGATATTGGGAAACTTATAATTATCTGGATGTCCTCTTAGAAGGAAGAATGGAAAAGGATTATTTTGACACATTAATTACTGATACAATTCCTCCGAATTTAAATTATAACCTTTATGTGTATGATACTGATGGAGAGATATTAGAAGGGGTGGATGGAGAGGAAATTAAAATAGAAAATGACCCCTATCCCTCTGATGCTGTTGAGGTAAAAAAACTTGGAATTGTAGAATATGAAGGAGAGATTAGGTTATATGAAGCAAGAATAGTTTTGTGGTATAAATGATAAAAGAGGAAAACGAGTCTAAAACAGAAAAAAATACAAATAAAAATATGAATAGTGATGGCGAAATGATAGTAGCTACAGCTTTTATTATCTCTATAATGATTCTTGCTGTTGTAGGTGTATTATATACTAACGCTATTACAGATGGTGGATTTTATTCTATTCCATCACCGAGAGAGGACTCGTGGAATTATCAAGACGTAAAAGAAGTTTATGGAGAAATATTAAGAGTTGTTGCTAACGAAAAGGGAGCAGCAAATACCTTAGAATCAGATATGCTTCAAGAATTGGAAAATAAATTGATTTCTCAAGTTAATAGAAGAGGATACTCCTTACAATTCAATGAAAAGGAGTTTATCTCATCAGAAGACGTTATTAGAGTTAAAATAATAATGTCAGATGGAGATTTTGTATATCAAGAGACGATTAAATATGAGGTTTAAAGCTTTTATATATGATGAAGAAGGAACTTCTGAAGTTATTGGATATCTGTTAGTATTTATGATTATAACTGCATCTATAGGGATTATTATGGTGTTCGGTATTCCTACCATTGATACTGCAAGAGAGAGCTTAACTTTCCAAAAGGCAGAAAACAATTTCGAGAATATTCATACAAATATTCAAGATTTATCTAGAGGATCGACTACTGGGTCAGGAATATCTGAAGAAATATTGATAGGCAGTGGTGAGGGAATGGTTAGGGTCCTCCCCACTAGTGGTGAGATTACCATAAGGAAAAATAATTCGAATGGAGATTTAGATAAAGTTTATAATGGCTCTGTTGGTAATATAAACTATCAAATTGGTAATCAAGTTATAGGTATCGAGAATGGAGGATTTTTTTCTAAGAATATTGATTCTGACCTTTCCTATATATCATCAAATCCAAGGTTTACAATATTTTATGAAAACGAATCGGACTTATTTATAAACCTCCACATTATAAATTTAAAAGGAGATGAACAAGGATTTGATGGGGAAAGAGAATTGACATTCCATAATGAAGGTTTTACCATAATAACTGAGAGTGAGGGAGTTGCTAACTGTAAAGAAATATCCATAGAGATAGAAAGTGATTTTGCTTATGCATGGGCAGGTTTTTTTGAAAGAGAATTAAATGAATCGGACATTAACCACCTAAATTTAGATGAAAATAAGGAAGAAGTTACGATTAATATAGTAAATTCAGGAGATAATGTCGAAGATATAAAATTGAATATATATGAAACTAAAATTTATGTAGATTAGAATCTTTATAGGCCTCTAATATCTTAACAATTGGATAAGGCTTCTCATTTTAAAGAAGATACATTTAACAACTAAGTAGTTTCAATGCAGCTTTTAAGTAATGGAAACACGGTAAGCGTGAGGTAAAGCTTCTTCCGAGTTCAAGTTAGGTGAGAAGGCGTTAGAACTCCAAGGATTGAACCTTCGTGAACTATGGACAGGTATATGAGGGGTTCAAACTCCATAGTGATGACATCAGCACGGCAAGTTGGCGAGCAAGGAAGAACCTTAAAAATACCTGCAAAAATTCGATGCTCCTCCAAGTCCCTTCTACAGTAGCACCCCAACCTTCGATTAGGAAGGTGAAAATTGTGGAAGCCTATTACTATAGGGGAAAACTGTCATTTAATACACAAGTGATAATAAAACAAAAATAGATCAACAATTTGAATTGTTTTGTTGCCTTGAGAGTTACAAGTATTGAGCTCCTCGCTTAAAGTCAGAGGTATGCGGGCTTAACTTGTATTCTAAATATTGATGAATAATACTTGTACTAACTAAAAAGATTAAAATCAAAGGACTACTTTTTAATATTTTTCATATTTTCTTAATTTTACAGATTTGGCTAAAATTCATCTAAACTTGATTACAAACATATCATGGATTAATATAGCTATTATACCGATAACAGCACATACCAATGCAAGGTCCAACC
>SL_8KL_010_SEDDRAFT_10001620_pt1 | contig 19415 bp, 22 predicted proteins | sample SodLakKL_010_SED_4_FD_11160 | JGI IMG/M metagenome (IMG submission 11160)
AGCTATTACCGGGTAAGACTTGAAGAAAACGACACCTACCTGCTTCATAAAGACGCAGTCCGCGAACTGGAAGACAAAGATCTCCTGGACCCGGTATTGTCCGGTATCGAAATAACAGAAACCGACGAAAAAGTAAGCCTTTGCTTCAACGCGGACGAGCGGTTTCCTTTCCTCGTTGACAGCGGAATGGATCAGCTGGAGATCAAAATGTACGGGATAGGCAGGGTTGAAGATCTGGCAATGCCGGAAAAGCCTGATTCGGTGCAGGAGTTAACCCTCGAGCCCATGGCAGGGGAACCCAATGCCCTGGTATTAACAATAAAGCTTGATCAAGGCTTTACCGGTTTTACCCCCTCGTGGGAAGAGACCGCCCTGGTTTTTGAGCTCGACAAACCGCCCCGGGTAGATAAAGAAAATCCATTGCAAGGAAAAACCATAGTAATTGATCCCGGGCACGGAGGCGAAGATCCGGGCGCACCCGGGCCGGGTGATCTTTATGAAAAAGATGTTGTTCTTAACATGAGCCTTTATCTAGAAGAGTTCCTTCTGGACGAAGGTGCGGATGTGATCATGTCCCGAACTGAAGATGTAGATGTAGATCTTTACGATCGCCCCAAAGCAGAATTTATAGATGAAACTGACTTTTTCATTAGTGTTCACGCCAACGCCCACGGCCACGGCGCGGATGCAGTAAATACCCACGGAATAATGACCCTTTACAACTATGACCACAACGAAAAATTGGCCCATATCATGCTTGACACAGTAACAGAAGAAATGGACCTGCCGGCTTTGTATACCTGGAGAAGGAATATTGCGGTAACCAGATACACTCAGTTCCCCTGCGTTTTAGTCGAAGCAGGCTACATGATGCATCCTGTAGATAACTGGCACATCCTGCATCCCCGGGGCCAGGAAGAATTTGCCCGGGCCATGATGGAAGGGATTGAAGCATACTTCCTGGAATTTGCAGACTAGGCTACAAAGAAGGCTTCCTGCTTTCTATTCCTATAACTTATGCCCTGGCAGACAATGCAAGAGCCTTTTCTACCGCTTCCCTGGCTGAACCGGCGGGGATAAGTTCGCTCTTTAAACAATGGGGTGGCTGCAGCACCCAGCTGTTTAAACCAATTGTAGGTTTACCCATTTTTAAGGCAAGGGCAATTTCTGATAAGGTCCCGTATTCACCGCCAATGGCAATGACTGCATCTGCTGTTCTGGTTATGATCGCATTACGCGCTTCTCCCAGGCCGGTTGCTATCGCAAAAGTGAGATGGCGATTGCCTTCACTTGTCCTTCCGCCGGGTAGCACTCCTAATGCTGTGCCGCCAGCCGAACGAGCTCCCTCAGCAGCAGCTTCCATTACACCCGAACCTCCACCACACACCAGCACAGATTCATTTCGGGCAATTTCACTTCCCACTTCAAAGGCTGTCTTTTTTTCTTCTTCGCTGCAGCTTGAACCACCTATAACGGCAATGTATCGCATCCAGATCACCCCGCTAAAATGTTTTTGATATGCTTAATATCTTTCACCAGGCCGGAGCTCTTCTCGATCATAACGGCAACTAGGTCTATACGGGAAGATATCTCACGGTGATAATTTGATTGGATATATTGTAGTGCCAGGCGGTGCAGCTTTCTTGCTTTTTCCTGGTTAATAGATTCTTCCGGTCGGCCGAAATTTAGTCCCGTCTTAGCACGCACTTCAATTATGACAACCATGTTTTCATCCCTGGCAATTATGTCAATCTCACCCAGCCTGCAGCGATAGTTGGTTTCAATAATACTGTAGCCCTGTTTTTCCAAATAATCCCGCGCTGCCTGTTCTCCCATTTGCCCTACCTTTTGACGCATCAAGGTCATCTTAAATCTCCCGTAGATAAATAAACTTGTTTAGCTTCATACTAAAAACATCCAAATGATTGGTGAGCAAGGTTTTGATAAGTTGACGAAAAACATTCTGCATACTAATCAACTAGCCTAAATGATCGGCGATGCTCGGGACAGGGGCCAAACTGCTGAAGCGCCTGACGATGCTCTTCAGTCCCATATCCCTTGTTTTGATTAAAGCCATACTGCGAATATTTTGCATGTAAATCATCCATAATTCTATCCCTGGCTACTTTGGCCAGAACAGAAGCAGCGGCAATAGACATAGAAAGAGCATCTCCGCCTTTTATTGCCTTCTGCCTGAAGGGGCACCCTTTAATTGCAAAACCATCGACCAGTACATAGTCCGGCTCAATGGATAGCTTTACCAGGGCCCTGTTCATAGCAATTAATGAAGCTGCATGAATGTTATGTTGATCAATTTCTGCACGTGAAGCGCTGGCAATAGCGTAAGAACGAGCGCTGATGACAATCTGATCAAATAATCTTTCGCGAGAAGCTTTAGCAAGCTTTTTCGAATCATTTAAGCCGGAAAAAATGCAATTACCCGGGTCGAGTATTACTGCAGCAGCTACAACCGGTCCTGCCAGCGGCCCCCGGCCGGCTTCGTCAGTGCCGGCAACAACCATAAAACCTTTTTCCATTAAGTAATTCTCTTCATTCAGCATTTTCTGCAGGCGATCTATTTCTGCTGCAGTCCTCTGCTTTCTCCGTTGATAAGACTGCAGCAGGTTTAAAACTCCCTGCCTTTTATCAGCCAGCAGCAGCTCTTCATCACGGGGGCTCAGTTCTTCCTGCTCTGACAGGTATGCTTTAATTTCAGCGACAGTTAACTTATCAAATGACACAGCAATTTCTCCTAATAATGAACATAACGATCACTCTTCTTGTTGAACATTGAATGTTTCCGTTGGTTCCTCAAGAGTCAGGCGACCGAGAGAACCAGCCTGGAAATCTCTTAGCACTAAGGCGCTTGCCCTTTCCAGGTCAACCTGGCCGGCAGTTTGCAGGCAGCCATGAGCTGCGCCGATCTGCTCCAGCATTGCTTCAGAATTGCTGGTGCCGAGCTGGCCATAACGTTTGGATAACAGATCTTCTTTTCCTTTTTCCTTGTATATATCCAGCAACCATAGGGCAATACCCTGCTGATCAAGACGGCTGGGCGGCATAGCGCCAACAGCGGCAAGTGGCCAGGTCGACGATTCAGTAATTTTCGGCCAGAGAATACCGGGAGTATCCAACAGTTCCAGCCCGGGGGTTATTTTTATCCACTGCCTGCCCCTGGTAACACCAGGCTGATTGCCGGTCCTTGTAACAGCTTTATGGACAAAGTGGTTAATCAGGGTTGACTTGCCTACATTAGGTATGCCCACAAACATCATCCGCAGGGGACGCTTGATCCTGCCGGGCCGCAGGTTTTCTTCTTCGGTTTTTATAAACTGGAGAAAATTCTTTAAATATTTTTTGTTATGAACACTAAAAGACATGGCTTGTTGATCCATGTCTTTAAAGTAAGCTAACCATTTTTCTGTTATTCCATCTTCTGCCCGATCTGCTTTGTGTAAGAGCACAAGGTGTTTTTTGCCCTGAAGCAATTTCCTGAGGGCCGGATTGCGACTGCTAACCGGTATACGAGCATCCAGCAGTTCAACGGCCAGATCGACTATCTTAATGTCCTGGCGAAGGGTATTTAATGCTTTGGCCATTGAACCCGGGTACCACTGGCCTTTGTTAGTCAAGGTTAATCCCCCTTTGAAGAAATTAAACGTGCTTCCCAGGGTGGCCAAAATATGAAAAAGGCACGTCCCTTAAGATCTTCACGGGAAACAAAACCGACCCGGGGGTCCCTGCTGTCCATACTGTTTTGCCTGTAATCACCCATTACAAAGTAATAACCTTCAGGCACTTCAACAGGGCCATAATCATATAAATCCATATCGGTCAGCAGGTAAGGCTCATCAAGCAACTGTCCATTTACATATACACGACCGCTGGCAATTTCAATTTTATCTCCTTCAATGCCAATAACGCGCTTAATAAAGTCACGCCCCGGCTCAAATTCAAAGACAACAATATCACCATAACCTGGCTCATCAAAGTGATATACAACTTTGTTGACCATCAGCCGTTCAGTTTCATGCAGGGTAGGATACATAGATCTGCCCTCAACCACAAATACTTCGAACAAAAACAACCTGATCAAGAGGGCTAATACTATCGCTATAAGTATAGATCTAGTCCAATCCCAGATCTCTCCCCATCTGCTCAACTATATCAACTCCGTTTTTTAGCGACGTTCCCTGATCCTGGCAGCCTTACCGGTCCGCTTACGCAGGTAGTAAAGCTTAGCACGCCTGACCCGCCCTTTTTTAACGACTTCGATTTTACTTACTGACGGTGAATGGACAGGAAAAACTCTTTCTACGCCAATACCAAAGGTGACCCTGCGCACGGTAAAAGTTTCTCTTGCTCCACTGCCCTGGCGCCTGATAACCACGCCTTCAAAAGCCTGGGTTCTTTCCCGACCGCCTTCGACAACCTTAACATGCACTTTTACCCTGTCGCCAGGAGTAAATTGCGGTAAATCTTCTTTGAGGTTTTGTTTTTCAACCTCTTTGATTAAATCCATCTTATATGAAGCCTCCTTCAATCAGTAAATCTTAATTATTTGATTTTTTCATATTTTCCAGGCATTCCATATCTTCGGTGCTCAGCTCAGCCTTATCCAGCAAATCAGGCCTTCTCTCGTAAGTTCGCTTTAAAGATTGCTGTCTGCGCCATTTTTCGATTTCTCCATGGTTGCCTGATAGCAAAACATCGGGCACTTTCATATCACGGTACTCAGGTGGCCGGGTATAGTGTGGGTGTTCAAGCAGCGGTTCGCTGAACGATTCATTAGCTGCAGCTTCTTCGGAAATAAAACCCGGCAGTAATCGCACCACCGCATCGACCACAACTGCCGCAGCAATTTCCCCACCTGTTAAAACATAGTCACCTATAGAGAGCTCTAAATCAACTATACTGCTGCGAACTCTTTCATCTACTCCTTCGTATCTGCCGCAAATCATGATTAAATGGCTTTCTCCGGATAACTGCCTGGCCATCTGTTGGTTAAATTTTTGTCCCTGGGGAGTTAACAGGATTACCCTGGTTCTGTCCGCCATGGATTTAGTCTTAAGATCTTCAACTGCTTCGAAAAGCGGTTCCGGTTTTAAAATCATGCCGCATCCGCCCCCATAGGGTGTGTCATCTACCTGGCGGTGACGATCATGAGTATATTGACGTAAATCAACCAGGGTTATTTCCACCAGGTTCCTGTCAATTGCTCTTTTTATCATACTTTCTTTAAAAGGCCCTTCCAGTATACCAGGAAATATTGTAACCAGGTCTATCTTCATAAATCTTTACTCCCCTACAGTTCCAGCAAGCCTTCCGGCAAGTTTACATGTAATTCTCCGGCTTCCAGGTTAATTTCATCAATGAAACTTTTTACCAGCGGAACCAGGTGTGATTTTTTTTCAGTTCCTGCAGTTTCTATAACCAGGAGATCATGTCCGCCGGTTGTAATTAAGTCTGTAACCTGCCCGAGTAAGACATTTCCCGATTCATATACTTTTAGCCCTACCAGTTGATCATGATAAAAGCTGTCTTCGGGTAGAGGAAGCCTTTCCTCCTTGGGAATTACCAGCAAGCTATCCTTAATGCTTTCAGCATCATCCCTGCTTTTCACTTCTCTGAATTTAACCAGCCAGAACCTGCCATAAAGCGCAGCATTCTCTACTTGATAAGTAAACCTGTCAGAGCCCCTAAGCAGCTCAACCTGATCTAGCAGTTCAACCCTATCAGGGTAATCGCTGTAAGGATAAACTTTAACCATGCCGGCTACACCGTGGGGCGATATAACTTTGCCAATAAGGGCATCCTTTTTCTCATTGAACAATTTCAACGACAACCCGCTTATTCTCTTTAATCGCGGCGGCATTAATAACCGTTCTAACCGCCTTGGCAATACGTCCCTGTTTTCCAATAACTTTTCCCATATCTTCAGGAGCAACACGCAGTTCTAGAACAATCAACCTTTCATTTTCTACCTGCTTTATTTCTACCTGATCGGGATCATCAACCAGTGCTTTGGCAATATGCTCCAAAAGCTCCTTCATCAGTATAAACCTCCCTCCAGCACTACTTGCTCAAACCGGCTCTTTCAAAAAGGGCCTTAACTGTATCAGAGGGCCTGGCTCCTTTGGACAGCCACTGCTGTACTTTTTCCTCGTCTACTTGAAAAGTAGTCGGCTTGGTGGTCGGGTTGTAATAACCGATTTCTTCGATAAAACGTCCGTCGCGTGGATACCGGGAATCGGCCACCACAATACGGAAAAATGGTTTCTTTTTTGCTCCCATTCTTTTTAGCCTGATTCTTACTGCCAATTTATTCACCTCCGTTATCTGGTATCTCTATAAAATATCAGCTAAAATATAAGCCGTTATTTTAAAAGGGGAATCCTTTGCCGCCTTTTTTAAGTTTTTTCAGACCGCCTTTTTTGTCCATTGTCCCCATTTTTTTAATCATTTTTTGCATTTGACTAAACTGGTTTAATAAGCGGTTGACATCCTGCACCTGTGTTCCGCTGCCCATGGCAATACGTTTCCTGCGGCTGCTGTTAATAATTGCCGGGTCCTGCTTTTCCTTAGCTGTCATCGAGCTTATGATTGCTTCAACCCGCCTGAAATTGTCTTCATTTAGGGACATCTGTCTTACTTCCTTGGGCAGGTTAGCTCCTCCGGGCAGCATATTCATTATATCTTCGAGTGATCCCATACTGCGCAGTTGGCTCATCTGCTCCTTAAAATCATCCAGGGTAAACTGCTGCCGGCGCAGTTTCTGCTCCATTTCCTTCGCTTTTTCCTGATCTACCGAAGCCTCCGCTTTTTCAATCAGCGAGAGCACATCGCCCATGCCGAGAATTCTTGAAGCCATTCTGTCCGGATGGAAAGGCTCCAGGGCCTCGACTTTTTCTCCCACACCGACAAATTTTATGGGACATCCCGTAACGGCATTTACAGACAAGGCGGCTCCGCCCCGGGTATCTCCATCCAGTTTTGTTAATATAACTCCAGTCAGTCCGACTGATTCATTAAATGAAGCAGCAGCATTAACTGCATCCTGCCCGGTCATTGCGTCTACAACCAGGAGTACCTCATGAGGATTTACGGCTTCTTTGATTGCCGCAACTTCAGTCATCATCTCCTGATCGATATGAAGCCTGCCGGCAGTATCAAAAATAACTGTGTCATGACTATCCTTTTCTGCCAGCTTTAAACCCTCTTTACAGATATCAACAGGGTCTGATTCTTCATTGCTATAAACTTTTTCTCCAACCGATTCACTAAAAACCTGAAGCTGCTTAACAGCACCAGGCCGGTAAATGTCAGCGGCGACAAGAAGAGGGTTTTTTCCTGAACGACGCAGGTAAGAGGCAAGCTTAACAACAGTTGTTGTCTTTCCTGAACCCTGCAGACCAACGATCATGATCGCTGTCGGTCCTTTTTCTGCAGTAATCAGATCACTTTGTTTTTCACCCATCAGCCTTGTCATTTCTTCGTTTACAATCTTAACGACCTGCTGACCTGGTGTCAGGCTGTTCATAACTTCCTGTCCGACTGCTCTTTCTCTGAGTGAAACTATAAAATCTTTTACAACTTTAAAATTAACATCAGCTTCCAGCAGGGCCAGCTTTATCTGGCGCATTGCAGTATCAACATCTTTTTCGTTGAGTTTACCTTTGCCACGCAGCTGTTTTAATGTGTTCTGCAGTTTATCGGCAAGGTTAGAAAACATATTCAGACAACTCCAATTTCCATCTTTTTAAAAAGTTAATACTTATCGTCTATATGACAAAACAGGTGCGGCACCAGTTGTCACTGCTCAATAGTTGAGCGCAGTCTTGCAATAATACTCTTTAACTCTCCAATTTCCTTTTCAGCCAGTTGATCTTTGTCAAGCATAGCTTCAGCATCACCAATTAGCTGCTGCTGAACCTGAAAGAGCCGATAAAGTCCCAATTTATCCTCCAGGTTTTCCAGTGATGCAGTTGCCCGGCTGATCAAGTCATGGACAGCCTGCCGGCTTATATTGTATTCATCAGCAATTTCACCAAGAGAATAATCATTACTGTAGTAAAGTTTTAATATATCCTGCTGCCTGCTGGTTAACAGCGTGGAATAGATATCGTAAAGCACACTTATCTTTATCCGCAGATCGAGCATTGTATCCCCCTGTAAAGCCTTTTACCTTTACAGACGGAGTATAACAAAAAACTACTGTGCTGGCAACCATTACTTTGGAATTATTTTATGATTCCAGGAGGGCGCGGGCAAACTGCGCAGGTTCAAAAGGAGCAAGATCTTCAATCTTTTCACCCAAGCCAACATAACGAACGGGAATACCAAGGGAATCCTGGATGCTGACTACAATCCCCCCGCGGGCAGTACCATCTAATTTTGTAAGGATTAAACCGCTAAGAGAAAGTGACTGATTAAAGCTTTTAGCCTGGGCAACAGCATTTTGTCCGGTAGTTGCATCTAAAACAAGAAGAACTTGATGCGGCGCACCTTCCTGGCAGCGCCCGATAACCCTGTTAATTTTGTTCAACTCTTCCATCAGGTTAAATTTATTATGCAACCTGCCGGCTGTATCACCAATAACCAGATCGATGTTCCTGGCACGGGCCGAATTCATCGCGTCAAAAAATAAGGCTGAAGGGTCTGATCCAGCCTGCTGCTTGATCAGTTCTACCCCGGCTCTTTCTGCCCAAATTTCAAGCTGCTCAATGGCCGCAGCCCGAAAAGTATCCCCTGCAACCAGGAGCACAGATTTACCTTCCTGCTTGTACAGATTTGCAAGTTTAGCCGCAGAAGTTGTTTTGCCGGAACCATTTACCCCAACCAGCAGAATAACATGAGGCTCACCTTTAATCTGGATATCATCTTCTGATGGAAACATTATTGCAGTCAGCTTCTCAATAAGCAGTTCTTTTACCTCTGCTCTATCTTTTAACTTTGAATCCTTTACTTCATCTCTCAGCTCTTCAACCAGCCTCACGGTAGTTTCTACACCGACATCACCGCTGACAAGAATTTCTTCCAGTTCCTCATAAAATTCTTCGTTAATCTCCCCGCTGCTGAAAAGACTGCCCAGACGATCTATAAAACCGCTTTTATTGCCGGAAAGGCTGTTTCTAAACTTATTTAAAAAACTCATTTACATTAACTCCCTTTGCTGGAGATAAGATTATCCTCTATTTTCAATGACATCAGGCGGGAAACACCCGGTTCCGGCATGGTAACACCATATAACACCTCGGCCTCTTCCATCGTTCTTTTCCGGTGCGTTATCATGATAAACTGAGCCTGCTGAACTGAACGCTTTAGAAATCTGGTAAACCTTGACAGGTTAGCATCATCCAAGGTAGATTCCACTTCATCAAGCAGATAAAAAGGAGCCGGCTTGAAGCGCAGTATTGCAAATACAAGGGCAATAGCGGTTAAAACTTTTTCGCCTGCTGACAAAAGTGTAATGTTCTGCAGTTTTTTTCCCGGGGGCTGCGCTACTATTTCTATACCAGATTCCAGAACGTTATCAGGATCAGTTAGCCTTAGAGCAACTTTACCACCTTCGAAAAGTTCTTCGAATGTTTTTTTCACATTCTCACTGATCTGTTTAAAAGCAATATCAAAATAATACTCCATGCGCTGATCAATTTCTGCCAGGACCTTCTGCAGGGATGCTTCGCCTTTTTGGAGATCGTCTCTTTGATCCTTTAGAAAATTAATTCTTTCTTCCAGTCTGGCCAATTCGTCTATCGCACCAATATTAACTTCACCAAATTCTTCCATATCTTCTTTAAGGTTGTCAATTAACCTTCTGCTCTCTTCGGGGTCATACCCCTCTTCAAGATTAACCAGTTCCAAACTCTTAAATTGCTCTTTGAAGCGCATTTCCTGGTAACTAATCTCTGTTTCCAGCCTGGTTTGCTCAACCGAAAGCTGGCGTTCTCTTTTTTCCTGGCGAGACAACTGACTCTGCCTGCGTTTACCTTGTTCTTCCAATTCGATCAGGTCAGCTTCAACCTGGTTAACCTTCTTATTCTTTTCTTCGACCTCAGCAATCAGATCTGCCTTTTCTTTAGTCAGATTGTCAATTTCTTGTTTTATCAACGCCTGTTTACTTTGATTTTCTTCCAATTCCCTTGCGTGTTTTTCGTATTCACTGTTTTTCTCCTCTATTTCTGCAGCAGGACTTTTTAAATTCTTTTCAATTTCTTCGATCCTCGCAGCTATAGCATCATGCTGTTCAGTGTAAGATGTGATTTTTACCATTAGCCCGGTTATTTCCTGTTCCATGAAGTTCTTCTGTTCAATAAATTCCCTGTACTCTTCTTTTACTCCTGATAACTCTTTATCCAGGGTTTCTATAGACTGGCTGTATTCATTAATATCGGACTTAAGCGAAACCAACCGCTCTTCTATTTCCTGTTCTTCGTTATCAAGTTCCTGAAGATTGTTTTTAAGTGACTGATATTTATCCTGCAGGTTTTCCTGCTCATTCTTAACCTGATCGTGCTGTTTCTGCAGCTCATAAAGCTGCTTTTCATAATCTATTTTAACTTTATCAGTTTTATCGACAGCGTTTTCTACAGTCTTTAAGTTTGCTTTCTCCCGATTAACATCGCTTTCAGTTTTACTAACCTCATTCAAAAGCTGCTTTTTCTGCTTTTCTAGTTCCTCAATCTCTTTTCGCCTGCCGAGAGGCATCCCGGCATTACGTTTAGGCAGACTGCCTCCCCTCATAATACCCCCGGGGTTAATCATTTCGCCCTCCAGGGTAACGACTCTGCAGCTGTACTTAATATGGTGGGCAGCGACAGAAGCAGATTGCAGGTCTTTACAGACAAGGACTGAAGAAAGCAGGTAATCAATTGCTTTACGATAGGACTGTTCAGCGTCTACGAGCTCCGAAGCCTTGCCAAAGACCCCGTCAAGCTCGCGCCATCCATCAAAACGTTCCAATGGATCAGCTGCCGGCTTCAGAATATCAAGTGGTAAAAAAGTAGCCCAACCTTTATTGTTTTCTTTGAGATAACTAATTGCATTTTGTACGGATTTTTCAGACTCAGCGACCAGGTATTGTAGTGAGCTGCCCAGGGCCGATTCGACAGCCTGGACGTAGCGGTTATCAATCGATATCAAATCTGCAACGGGCCCTATTACACCGGATAACTTATTACGGGCCTGCATTACTTCTTTAACACCACGGTAGTAGCCTGAAAGGGCATTATCCTGCTCTTTCAATAAATTTAGCCGGCTGTTAATATCATGGAGACTTTCTTTCTGCTTCTGCTCAAAAGTTAAAGCCTCTTCCAGTTTGTTTCTGGCCTGCTTTAAGTTTCCAATTTCTTTCTCTGCATTTGTTAAGGCGGAAGCATGTTTATTTTGCAGATCCTGCAGGTCATTATTAAGGTGAGTAGCTTTGTCTTTTATAGCTGCTATCTTCTCCTGAAGCACTTCCTGGTCAGTTATTAGTGATTGTTTCTGACTTTTAAGCCGTTCCTGACGCTTTTGAAGCTCTTCCATTGTAGAAGCAGCCGCTTCTTTGCGAGCGCCCTTTTTATATATTTCTTCCTGTTTTTTCTCAACTTCCTCTGCCAGAGCAGTCGATTTATGCTCTGCCAGCTTTTGCTTTTGATTATCAAGCTCTTCGTTTAACTCTACCAGTTCTTTATTTTTAACCTGTAAATCGTTTTCTGCTCGCTTTTTCTGCTGCTCATATTCTTCCATTAAAACTTCCAGGTGCCGGACACGCTCTCTGTTTTGTTCAAGCTGCTCACGATAGCGATTTTCTCTTTCATGTAAGATTTTGCTTTCGTTATCTTTTTGTTCTAAGTTACGAGATACTTCGCTTAATTTCTGTTCTAACCCTTTCCTGTGTCTTTGCAGATCTTGAAGCCGGTTTTTCAAGTCCTGGATCTCTTTTTCATGCTGTCCGCCCTGGGCAGCAGATTTAAGAAGGGCATCATTTAAATTTTGCAGCTGTTTGTTTACCTTTTCCAATTGTTGCTGCGATTGCTGCAGCTGATGAGAAAGGAGTCTTTTTTCCTGTTCATTGACTCTTTCGTGAAGGGCCTTGTAACGCCTGGTTACTTCAGCCTGAGCCTGCAAAGGTTCAACCTGGGTTTCCAACTCATAGATTAAATCTTGAACACGTACGAGATTATCCCTGGTTTCATCCAAACGACGCCGGGCTTCTTTTTTTCGGATTTTATATTTTAATATGCCAGCCGCCTCTTCAAAAATTTCGCGCCTCTCTTCGGGACGGCTGTTTATAATTTCATCCACACGACCCTGTCCGATTACCGAATAAATATCTTTACCCAAACCGGTATCAATAAACATTTCAGTTATATCTTTTAACCTGCAGGGAGATTTATTGATATAATATTCACTGTCACCACTGCGAAATAATCGCCTGGTAATTGTTACCTCATCATATTCCATGTTCAGGAAACTCGAAGCGTTACCAAAAGTAAGTGAAACCTCGGCAAAATTTAGAGGCTTGCGGACATCACTACCGGAAAAGATAATCTCTTCCATTTTTGTTCCACGCAGTGACTTAACACTTTGCTCTCCCAGAGCCCAGCGGACAGCATCAACAAGGTTGCTTTTCCCGCAACCATTCGGCCCTATAACGGCTGTAATGCCCGAGCTAAGACTTAGCTCAGACTTTTCTGCGAAAGACTTAAAGCCAAACAAATCCATTTGTTTTAAATACACTTAAAAACTCCTAAAAATAATTTATTAATACCTGATATAAGCCAATATAATTCCAGTGGGTTTTCGTTATTCTCTCAAAATTTTCTAAGGTGTAAGTTTACTCCAGGCCGCCTTGGCGGCTGCCTGCTCCGCTTCCTTCTTGCTGCGGCCCCAACCACTGCCAACTGGTTCTGAAATTAATACTACCTCTGCTAAGAATTCTTTGTTATGATCCGGACCACTTTCATCAATAATTCTATAAGCAGGGGTGACGGAAAAACGTGCCTGAGAAAACTCCTGCAGTAAAGTTTTATAGTCGCGGCGTAAAACCCCTTCCTGCAGTTCCTGCAAAATGGGTTCAAATAATCTTAAAACATAGCTCCTGCAATTTTCCAGGCCCCGATCCAGGTAAAGTGCACCAATTAAGGCTTCAACAGAATCACCCAGCAGAGATGGCCGGGTATTGCCTCCACCCATCACTTCGCCTTTACCTAACCGAAGATACTGGCCAAGGTTAAATTCAAATGCCAGGCGCGCTAATGATGCTTCGCAAACCAGGTCTGCGCGGAGTTTTGTTAGCTTTCCCTCAGACAGGTGCGGATAAGTTTCATACAAGTAATCACTGATAATCAGCTCTAAAACTGCATCACCCAAAAATTCAAGCCTTTCATTATGGCTTTTCCGATGACCTTTTTCATGGGCATAAGAACTGTGAGTTAACGCCTGCTCATAAAGTTTGAAATTGTTAATTTCCCAACCTAAAGCAGATAAGAAGTTTTTTATTCGATCAGCCCAGTCCATAAATATTCTCCATTTACTATTTAAAGCAGATATCTTTTAATGGCCAGGGTAGCATTCGTCCCACCAAATCCGAATGAATTTGATATTGCTATGTTAACAGAACCTTCCCTGGCCTCATTGGGAACATAGTCAAGATCACATTCCGGATCAGGGTATTCATAATTGATTGTGGGATGAATGAGCTGGTTTTCCATGATCAAGAGAGTGGCAACAAGCTCAATGGCTCCGGCTGCACCGAGTAAATGCCCGGTCATTGATTTGGTTGAACTGACTGCCAGCTTGTAAGCATGATCACCGAAGACTTTTTTTATAGCCATGGTCTCAATTTTATCATTAAATTCAGTGGAAGTTCCGTGCGCATTAATATAGTCTACTTCGTCGGGGCTGATGCCTGCGCTTTTAAGAGCTCTTTTCATACACAGGCAAGCTCCCTGTCCTTCGGGATCGGGAGCGGTCATGTGATATGCATCACCGGACATGCCATACCCTATAACTTCCCCATAGATAGTTGCTCCCCGGGCCAGGGCATGGTCCAGGGTTTCCATAATCACAACACCTGCACCTTCTCCCATGACAAAACCATCGCGCTTCAGGTCAAAAGGACGTGAGGCTTTCCCGGGTTCTTCATTGTTGATAGAAAGAGCGCGAGCAGAGGAAAAACCGGAAAAAGCAAGATGGCTGATAGCAGCTTCAGCTCCTCCAGCCAGCATTACTTCGGCATCACCACGTTTAATGATATGCCAGGCATCGCCTACAGCATGGGTTGATGATGCGCAGGCAGTTACTACAGTGGTATTTGGTCCCCTGATACCAAGAAGCATGGATATATATCCGGATGCCATATTGGCAATCAGTGCCGGCACCAAAAAAGGGCTGACCCGACGCGGTCCTTTCTCGGCTAATACCTTCAGCTGTTCCTCAATGGTCTGGATTCCACCGATACCAGAGCCAACCATAACTCCAACTTCGTTTTTATCCAGATCGATTTTATCTAAACCTGAATCAGACCAGGCTTTCAAGGCTGCCGCAACACCAAGCTGGGTAAAGCGATCTACACGCTTTGCTTCTTTCTTTTCCATATAGATGGAAGGATCAAAGTCCTTGATTTCTCCCGCAATGCGGCAGGGATACTGACTTACATCAAAGCTTTCCACAGCTGAAATGCCGCTTTTGCCATTTATAATATTATTCCAAAATGTAGATTTATCAGAACCTACAGGTGATTCCAGCCCGATTCCTGTAATGACTACTCTGTGCACATTTTCACCTCTAAGGAAAAACTATACTTTCGACTCAATAAATTTAACCACATCACCAACTGTATTAATATTTTCTATTTCCTGGTCAGATATTTCCAGGTCAAACTCTTCTTCCAGGGCCATAACCAGTTCTACAATATCAAGTGAATCTGCATCAATATCTTCGAAAGTGGTTTCCATTGTAAGCTTGTCGACAGCAACTTCAAGCTGATCGGCAATAATGTCTTTTACTTTATTCTCAGTACTCACCGACTCACCTCCTCTCTCCATTTTTAAAGACTAACACAAATGTGACGGGATGTCACAACTTTTATTTCACATCGCTAAGCTGCCATCAACAGAAATTACCTGACCAGTTACATAATCAGCAGATGAAGCAAGGAACAATATTACTTCAGCAACATCTTCGGGCTTGCCCAGCCGGCCCAGGGCAATACGCGACAAGACCTGCTCTTTCATTTCTTCTGATAGAATTTCGGTCATCTCGGTTTCAATAAATCCGGGAGCAACAGCATTTACAGTAATATTCCTGGATCCCAATTCCTTGGCCAGGGTTCGGGTAAAAGCAATAACTCCGCCTTTTGCTGCTGCATAATTAGCCTGCCCACTGTTGCCGTGAATTCCTGCTACCGAAGCTATGTTAATAATTCTGCCCCCGCTTTTTTGCTTCAGCATAGGCTTCATGGCAACCCGGCAGCAGTTGTAAACACCGTTTAGGTTAGTATCGATGACAGACTGCCATTCTTCAGGCTTCATCCTTACCAGCAGGTTATCACGGGTAATGCCGGCATTATTTACAAGTATATCAATTCTCTTAAAATGGTCAACAGTTGCCTTTATTAAAGCTTCGCACTGATTCTGATCGGCCACGTTGGCCTGATATATCATTGCTGACCCACCGGTTTCTTTTATTTCATTTTCAACTTCTTCAGCAGCAGCCTGGTTGCTGCTGTAATTAATAACTACTGAAGCTCCTGCCCGGGCCAGGTAAAGGGCCGTTACCCGACCGATACCTCTTGATGCTCCGGTCACTATTGCACTTTTACCTGTTAAATCCATGGAAACCACCCTTCTACTATACTTAAAACATTAATTCAATATTTGATCGACATCTCCTATATTTTCTACCGCGTGAGTTTTATATTCCGGGGCAATTCTTTTCATCAACCTGCTTAAAGAATTGCCGGGTCCGAGACCAACGAAAGTATCAACTCCCAACTCAATCAAAGTGCGAATTGACTGCTCCCATAAAATAGGGTTACTGACCTGGTTTACAAGGTTATTTTTAATGCGGACGGGTTCAGACTCTACCCGGGCAGATATGTTGAATACAACTGGCACTAAAGGCTTATTAAACTTTATTTGCTCCAATTGATCAGACAGCCTTGCTTCTACAGGTTCGAGCAAAGCACAGTGAAACGGCGCACTTACTTTTAGTTCTGTAACCTTTTTAGCTCCTGCTTGACTGGCTAATTTTGCAGCAAATTGCACCGCCTTCTTATTACCGGATATAACAACCTGACCCGGGCAATTGTAGTTGGCCGGGGATACCAGTCCTTCAGATGAAGCCTCCCTGCATATTTCTTCAACTTTTTCATGATCTAAGCCCATTATTGCTGTCATCAAGCCTTCACCGGCGGACACTGCTTCCTGCATGAAAATGCCCCTTTTTTGGACAAGGGGCAAAGCATCCTTAAAAGAGAGAGCTCCGGCCGCTACAAGGGCACTATACTCTCCAAGGCTGAGCCCGGCCATTCCTTCAGGCTTTAAAGCAAAGTGTTTTTCTAAAACCTGGTAGATTGCAACACTAACTGTTAATATTGCCGGCTGGGTATTCTCTGTCATCTGCAAGCTGCTTTCCGGACCTTCAAATATCATATCTAAAAAGTTTGAACCGAGAACAGATTCAGCTTGTTCAAAGACAGCTTTAGCTTCCGAATAATGCTGATAAAAATCGCGGCCCATTCCGACAAATTGTGCCCCCTGTCCGGGGAAAAGAAACGCAGTCTTCATGTTAATCACACCCACTAACCTTAAAAGCTATTATTAGTTAAATATATATTATAACGTTTCTATCGTTCCTGGTTTTTTATACTGAATACTTAATTTAGAGTCCCGAATCCTGCTTAATTATTACCACTTCATCAACAGCCCGCCCCAGGTTAGACCGGCGCCGAATGCCACCATGGCCACCAGGTTGTTATTTTCGAGCCGACCTGCAATCAGCTCTTCATGTATAGCTATCGGAATTGTCGCTGAAGAAGTATTACCATACCGATCGATGTTGACAGGAACTTTATCGATGGGGAGCTTCAGCCTTTTTCGAATGTGTTCAATAATTCTCAGGTTAGCCTGATGGAGGAATAGGTGATCAAGGTCACTGGCTTCATAACCATTACGCTTCAACATTAAAGTTAAATTATCTTCTACTACTTTAACGGCAAACTTAAAGATTTCATTACCATTCATTTTAATGAAATGCATTCTGTTTTCTAAAGTTTCTTTGCTGGCAGGCATAGCGCTGCCCCCGGCGGGAATCATTAAAAGCTCGGCGCCACTCCCCTCGGAATGAAGCGAAAAATCGATAATGCCTCGTTCCCCTTCCCCGGCAGTTAAAACAGCTGCTCCTGCCCCGTCACCGAAAAGAACACATGTACTGCGGTCTTCCCAGTCGGTAACTCTTGACAGGACTTCAACTCCGACAGCAAGGACATTTTTATATACTCCGGTCCTGATAAATTGATCAGCCACAGTAAGGGCGTAAACAAACCCACTGCATCCTGCGGAAAGATCAAAAGCTGCTGCTTTTTCAGCTTTTAACCTTGTCTGAAGCAGGCATGAAGTTGAGGGCGTCGGATGATCTGGCGTAACAGTTGCTACAATGATTAAATCTAGTTCAGATGGCTTTACAGCTGCCCTGTCAAGAGCTTCCCTGGCGGCAGCTTCTGATAAATCTACATTTGAAAGCCCTTTTTCAAGTTTTCTTCTTTCCCGTATTCCGGTTCTTGAAACAATCCATTCATTGCTGGTTTCTACCATTTTTTCCAGGTCATTGTTAGTAAGAACTGTGTCTGGGAGAGAAACCCCTGTTCCACTAATAATTGTATTGGCAGTTATGTTCACTGAAAGAAGTCTCCTTGATTTCTTCATTGAGGAATTCAAGCATGGTCTGCATTTGCCTTGTAACATTGTTCTTAACAAAGGGGTGAGCCTGCTTGATTAAAGCCTGTTCAATAGATTTTGCCTTTGCAGAGCCGTGACACTTTATACAAAGACCGTTTACTCCCAGGAGAGGAGCTCCGCCATAACCTGAAGCGTCAATCTGGTTACGCAGACTATTAAAAACCGGACTAAGCAATAAAGCACCAACTTTATATCTTAACTTATTAGGAATTTCCTGCCTGAAGTGACTTAAAATAGCCCTGGAAAGACCTTCTGTACTTTTTAGAAATATATTGCCAATAAATCCATCGCAGACAACAACATCAGCCGCATTAAAGAAGACTTCATTACCTTCAACATTTCCGCAAAAACCCGGCAAAAGCTGATCAAACAACTGGTAAGCTCTCCTGACCTGTGTATTACCTTTGTTGCTTTCAACACCTACATTAAACAAACCTATTCGGGGTTCACTGTAACCTAAAATTTGCTGAGCGTAAATTCGGCCCATTTGTGCGTACTGCAAGAGCTGTTCCGGACTGGCATCCATGTTTGCTCCTACATCAAGAAATAAAACAGGCTTTCCGTTAAAGCTTGGCATTGGAGTCAGAAGAGCCGGCCTGCTTATGCCGCTTAATCGCCCCAGGAATAATACTCCTGCAGCCATTAATGCTCCAGTGTTACCTGCGCTAAGAGCAGCGTCAGCTTCACCCTTGCGGACCATTTGTAAAGTTTTAACCATGGATGATCCTTTTTTACTCCGGATTGAAAGGCCCGGATCATCATCACTATTTATAACTTCATCGGCATTTACTATCTCAACACGATTGGAAGGATATTCTTTTTTGTCTAAATATTTTTTAATATCACCTTCCTGGCCAATAAGAACCAGATTCAGGTCATTAAAAAAAGTAAGCGCCGACAATGCGCCGCTAATAACCTCATCAGGTGCATGATCTCCACCCATGACATCTACTGCCACTTTTACCAAGCTGATCACTTCCTCACATAAAACCCGCAATATCCATATATACATAACACGCCCCTTATGGCTAAGCATCAGGGGCGTACTCTATATGCTCTTAGTTCACCTTTACAGCTTCCCGACCTTTATAGTGTCCGCAGTTTAAGCAAACCTTATGGCCGGGCTTAAGCTCATGACACTGTGGACAGGGAATAAGATGGGGAGCTTTTAATTTGTACTGCGATCGTCTCATATCCCTCTTTGATTTCGAAGTTTTTCTCTTGGGAACAGCCACTGTAACGCCTCCTTATTTACTAGTTATCTCTGTTTCAGTTCTTTGAGCTTTAAAAGCCTGATATCAACTGCTTCATCATCCATATTGCAACTACAGGAAGAGCTGTTCAGGTCTGTACCACAGCCGGCACAAATGCCCTTACAGTCAGCTTTGCACAAAGGACTATGTTCCTGGGCCAGTATGATTAATTGCCGGATGTATTCATCTAAGTAAAGATAGTCACCCGTAACAGTAT
>SL_8KL_010_SEDDRAFT_10001621_pt1 | contig 19414 bp, 17 predicted proteins | sample SodLakKL_010_SED_4_FD_11160 | JGI IMG/M metagenome (IMG submission 11160)
CCAGGTGGGCCATGTATCAGATGTATATCGTCGGATTCAAGTGCATTTTCAACAGCCTTTTTTTGGCTTTCGTTCAATTCTTGATTGATAAAATAAATATTTTCGACATCGTTTCTTTCCAAGTCATTTTTTGTAAGAAGTTTACTCACCGTTTTTCTCTTTTTTCCCTTTAGACCAGGAATAGAATTGACAGCATCGAACATACGTTGGTATGTTATATCGTTCACATAAAGGTCGACTCTCACTTTATCGAAAATCCAGTCTGGAGGTTTTTCCTCGAAGGCAGTCGTAAGTGAGTAACCAGTTTTCTCTATAACAGTTCCAGAAGGATTATCATCGGATAGTGGTTGACTTTTACTTACCCTGATAAGGTCTCCAACACTTATCTCAGTTTCTGGCATCCCGTCCTTTCTAACAAATTTTACTATATGTTTATTTCCTAAACCACTACCTTCATCCCTGGCTCTTGTATTCAATATAGCCCGACCTTTATTTTGCCGCTCCCGCCCACTCAAATACCGCATTTCGTTTTCGTGGAGTTCCATCTCTTCTTCTCTTTCTAACTCTACTAATCTGGTAAAATGTTCAACATACTCATCTTCGGAAAATTCGATGAATTTTACTTTTTCAATATCTCCAGTTTCAACTATTGTAATCTGTTTGTCCATTAAAATCACCAATTATTAAAATAAAAGAAAAAAGAAATTTTTACGAACTCTCAATTCTTGGTGCTAAGAGATAAATTACATTTCCATACCCATCAGCAAATTCGAAGCGCATCTTAACAGGGTAATCCGCACCTAATTCCATACTAATGGGTGTATTACTTCCTACACATTTTATCATGCTTGAGAAATAATCTAATGCGAATAAAGATCTAACCTTCTCATTAGCTTCTATTTCATCTAATTCGTCTGTTGACAACTTTAAACGTACCATATCTTCATCTTCTTCAGATATGATTTCAAAACCGTCTGGACTTGCAGTTATAGAAATATGGTCGGATATGTTTTGAGATGCTTTAATACCCTTTAAAAGATGCTTACCTTTAAGGGTCAAATTGATTGGAAGATCCAATTGTGGTACATTAGGATCAGTCATACCTGCAGTATCCAGCAATGGCATCTTTTGTGTGATATTGTCTACTTCCATAATTAGTCTATTTTCATCTTCATTATGAGTTATGGTTACAATATCTCCTGAACCTGCTAGTTTGAGGAATTGATCAATTTTTGAAAGGTTCAATCCCAATTCTGTTTCTTCAGCATCATAACTTTCGAAAGCATCCTTATTTAGGCTCAAATCGACCATGGCCACGTGCGCAGGATCAACTGCCTTCAAAGAAACACCTTCTTTATCCAAATTTAGTTTAACTTCATCTACTATCGTTCCAACTATTTCAATCAAGTCTTTCAATATCTCTGATTTGATTTCAGCGTTTAACATGGTAGTCCCCTTAGGGAAAAGAGTATTTCATCTCGGCATATAAGGATTATGGTCGTTAAATATTGTTTTTCACTATTAATTGATGAAGATCATGATATGTTTGGTAAAGGTTTATACCTAATAAAACATATTATAATACTGTTATGGACCTAGATATGGATATGGACTTAAGATGGGGTGATATTCATGCCCCTACAAAAGCCTTCTCAGAATACAATAATATCAACAAGGTAGTTCGTGATCTAAATACAGCTCCTTTAAGGCAATATCAGAGAACTAAAATTTTGAAGAGTGGTGTTTTTATAGAACGGGGTATAAGAAAAAAGTATGGGAATAATTTTAAAATCATTGAAAGGTTAAAAAGGTTTTTTAATCCATATATAGATAAAGCATTCGGGTGCATTCAACAGGATATCACACCTCCTTCAGGTGAGGTAGTAAATGACGTTACGTCATCTTACGTTTTGAATACTAATATAAAAGATTTTGATTACTACGATGATACTGTGAAAGAATATTTTGACGATGAACCGGATTCTGCCTATGCAGTGTGCTATTCATTTAAAAGGAATCCGGTTGAGGATCTGAAAACATCCTATGAGATTCTTAGCCAGAACTACATAAAAAACACGTTCAATAGTTTGTCAATAAGGGATATTGGTTCAGGTGTAACTTATCTTACGTTAACGAGCGAAGGTGAAGACAGTTCATCAAAATCTCTTGAAGAAGCTCATGAATTATCCCTTTTCTCTAGTAAAAAAATTCCATCTGATAATTTTTGGTTGGTTGGACCAGTTGCTTATAAAATCATGTTAAAAAATTTAATTTGGAACAGAGATATAAGCAAAAATGAATTATATCAAGTCCTGAAAATTATCAGGTCGTTAGATTATAAACTCGATTATTGGGATAAAAAATATTTGAAGGGGTACGATAAAGCTGAGGATGTATTAGAATATATAGGAAAATTCTGTTATGAAAATTATAGCAATCCAAATAATGTAGAATTCATGATAGATATGACCAAACTCTTCCCCGAAAAAAGTCATAAAATAGCACATGATATTTACCAAGAACTTTCGGGTAAGAACCTGGATTATTTATCCTTTGAAAAGCAGGCTGAAACAATCGTAACTCAACACGTATCATGATATTGATTATATGAGAAAGTGAAACAAGAAGTTTAATTTAACATGTATTAAATTTCCAAGAAATTTTGATTTTTAATTTATCGGATATATCTTATATATGCAAGCAGATTTTTTAAATGAATCTCATCGTTGGATCCTTCCAACATATTATAGTCTACCTCCGCCATTTTTTTCACGATCTTAGTTCGAATTTCATCATCCATAGGTATTTTAAATAATTCCTCATGTAATTTTACTAAAACTTCTCTTCCCGAAAAACCTTCTTCGATCATCAGTTCATAAAGCTTATCTCGAACTTCAAGGAAATTCTTTCTGAAAGAGTCTTTTAATAATCTTTTCACTTCTTCTGAGCCGGTAAATTTATTGTACTCAATCAGGTCTTCTTCATTGATATTTTTATTGAACACTGAAGAAAGTTGTAAAAGATTAGTGATTTCTCTTAAATTCCCTTTACCATAGTTTATTAAAAATTTAATTGCCTCATCTTCGATATATAACTCTTCATTTTTGATTATCATTTCCAGCCATTCTATAACGTTATCTTTGCTTAGCGGTCTAAAATACAGCTGGACGCATCTTGATCTTATAGGATCGATTATTTTTGAAGAATTATTACATGAAAGCACGAATCTAACATTGCTCGAATACTTCTCCATAATTCTCCTCAGTGCAGATTGAGCTTCATTTGAAAACGATTCTGCTTCATCTATAAATATGATCTTGAAATGTTTTTCTGTTAGAGAGGTAGTCATTGCAGCGTTTTTCACCTCTTCTCTTACTGCTTTGATTCCTCGCCTATGACTTGCATTCAACTCTAAGAAATTACCTTTCCAGTTTTTCCCATAAATCTCCTTTGATAAAGCTATCGTAGAACTGGTTTTACCAACCCCCGAGGGTCCTATAAGTAAAAGGTGTGGTAAACTACCCCTTTTTTTATATTTTTTTAGCTTTTCGATTACCTTGTATTGACCAACAATATCGGATAATGATTCAGGTCTATATTTTTCTGTCCAAAGTTCATGCATGTTATTACAAAAAGAGTTTGTGATTAATTATAATTTACGAAAGCTTAAACTTTTTCAATTTCATCGATGAGAATGATCGATATATCATTTACATTAGTTCTACTTTTGAATTCTATTGAATCACCTAATTCGTCGAAAAATTTCTGAGATCTGTGAGTTTTCAACAAATCATCAGCGTCAAAATTGGACCTATTTATTGAGTTTCCATCTGCAATCGCACCTGCCTTACCTCTACCATCAGTTCCATCAGTATCAACGCTGGCGATAACGATTTTCTCTCTATTTCTAATTTCTTTTGCAAAACTTAGTACGAATTCTCTATTAGGACCCCCATCAACTTCAACTCCATTTGTATAGTTCATATCCACTGTTGTTTCTCCTCCAAATATTAACGCAGCAGGAGGTTTTAATGGATTAAAGGAATCTTGCACCTCTTTTGCAATACCTGCAAACGTTTTAGCTACTTCTTTTGCTTCTCCCATATTCTGGGATGTAAGAATCATCGAATTGAAACCCATTTCTTCAGCCATTTCTTTTACACCTTTTAGGGCGGTTAGATTGTTTCCTATCAAAAAATTATCAGCATCAATCTTTTCAGAAGTATCTTCTATTTCCCCAGCTATACCTTTTTTTATGTGATCTCTTATACTTTTAGGAATTCTTTCCCAGAGTCTGTATTTTTTAAGAACGACTTTTGCATCCTCGAATGTAGTTTTATCCGTACATGTGGGCCCTGAAGCGATATCACTCAACTTATCACCAACGACATCAGATAATATAAGCGAAATAACCTTTCCATGCGGTCTGCATAATTTCGCTAATCTACCTCCCTTCACTTGGGATAGATGTTTTCTAACAGTGTTTATCTCATGGATGTTGGCACCCGATTTGATCATTAAACGATTTAGTAAATTTAATTCATCGATTTTAACACCTTTGACTGGAAAAGATAAAAGAGAAGACCCACCCCCAGATATCAGAAAAATAAATAAACAATCTTCTTTATTTTCAACTTTAGATATCATGTTTTTGGTAGCTTCAAAACTATCTTCATTTGGATAGGGATGACCCCCTTTTTTGATATCGATCAGTGGATATTGATTTTCATTTTCTTTATTATATAACTTAGTTATAATTAAACCATCATCCGGATTTACCTTTTCACAGCCGGATGCCATCGCTGGGGATGCTTTGCCGATACCTAACATTACTATCTCTTTGAATTCACTCCGATTAAAGGTTTTATCACATATCTTTATCTTGTCGCCATTGATCACAATATTTCTATTTACTAAACTTTCTGGCTCTGCTGAATCCACACCAGTTTTTATCAATTGTAGGGCATAATCTCTCATTTTTTTAATTTCCATTATTTTACACCTAATTTACGCAATTGAATAAGAGTTTCAACCATATAAATAATTACAGTAACATACAGTAACAATAAGAATAACCATTGTCAAAAATACCTTAAAACCTCCCAAAAATGTTAATATGACCTATTGGTTTTGATGAGTAAGCGAAAAAAGGTTGATACCATGGATGATGAGAATACTGTATTTATAGGAAGTAAGGAAACGATGAGTTACGTTATGGCGACGATGGAACAGTTCAATAAAGGAAGCGATGAAGTAGTAATCAAGGCTAGAGGAAGAGCTATCAGTAAAGCTGTAGATGTAGCCGAGATCACGAAAAACAGATTTTTACAGAATACTGACATCACAGATATAGTCACAGATACAGAAGAATTAGATAACAAAGAAGGATCTGGTAGTACTAACGTCTCTTCGATAGAGATCACGATGAAAAAGACAGCTTAAATAAATCGTCATAAAGTGATCTAGATAAGAAGATCATCGTGATTATCTATATAGCAAATTAACCTATACAGGTTATTTTGTAGGGTATATTAGATTACAATATATCCATAAAAAACTATTCTTCATTTTTTCATATATTATTTTGATTTAGAAGATTAGATATGTGAAATAATCAAAGGAAGGATGGGTTAAAGATATGTCTTTATTCCTCTTTTGGTTTAACAACTGCCACAGTGGCCTTAGTATGTTTAATTACTCTATCTGTAGTACTACCCAAAAATAGTGATGATATACCGGATCGACCATGAGATGAAATGTAAATTATATCATCTTCATCTGCGAGTTTAGTGATTTCTTTATATGGTCTCCCCTCGACAAGCTTTGTTTTGATTTTTATCCCTTTCTTGTCAGCTTCCTTTTTGATTCTTTTCAGAACATTTTCTCCCTGTTTTTTTAAGCCATTCCTTATGGTCTCATAGGCACTAAAATCAACATCTTCCATCTCATAGCCGATATGACTCTGAGAATAACTACTTGGTTTAATCACATATATTGCAATAACTGGTATGTCGAATATTTTAGCTACCTTTAAACCCTCTTCTACCCCAACATGAGCTACTTTTGACCCATCAGTTGGTAGGACCATTTTTCCATACATAGTATTATAATATGCACTTCAATCAATGTAAATATTTCGGTTTATATTAAATATAAAAATTGAGCTTCATATTATCCAAATGGTTTATAAATAATAATTGCATAAATCAAAAATATGGAAAAACTCAAAGGACTAGATTTAGAAGGAAAATTAGTACTAGATGCAGGGACAGGGGCAGGTAATATGACGAAATACCTGGAGAACTGGGGTGCTGATGTCGTTTCCGTAGATTTCAATTCCAAGTGGCAATTAGATTGTAAAAACTCCGTGGATAAAACTCAATTTATAACTGGAGATTTATCGGATATGAACTTTTTAAAAGACAATTGCTTTGATTATGTTGTTTGTAACTTTGTTATAAGTGCATTGTCAGAGACCAAGAATTTGCTTCTAACATCTGTTTTTCGAGAGTTTCATCGTGTTTTAAAAGATAATGGTATGTTAGTCATAATAGATTATCACCCTTTTAGACAGGATGACACACCATCCTCATTGCATGATGTTCAAACTCAATTATGGAGGATGGAAAATGCCATTTCGGAACTATTAGGTGAAGGGCATTTGGAAGAGTACCACCCAGAAGTAATATCTGAAGAATTGAAATCTTTAGGTTTCATCGAAACGGATATATCTATACTCATGGAAGATGTACCCTGGCCTTTAGATTTACTTAAAGAACATGAGAGCATGATTTTAGAGAACATCAAAAAGTTAGATGATCCTAACCTAAAAGAGGCTTTCAAGAAAAGGCTTAAAAGGATGATGGATAGAGCAAAATCGGAGGAAGTTAAATCCGGTTCAATATACGAATTAAGGGCAGTCATTTAGAATCCAAAGTTTTAAATCTTTTAACACTTATTTAGATCTGAGGGTCGGTAAGTTGAAGAATAGTATAAAGGTAAAACTAATCCTGATAGCTCTAGTCATTTCGAGTCTTTTAGTAACTTTGCTCACTTTCTGAGTTCGCCAAAGGTGGTTACTCTTTCAGCGAAGGCGTTGTGTTTATGTATTGATTCTTCGCTTTCGCTTTTTACATCCACATGGGTGAAATCTGGTAGGTGACTGTATTTTTCAAGTAGTTTAGATAATATGTCTCTCACAACGTCTTCTACGAATTTTGGATTTTCATGAGCTTTCATCACAACAGCGGCTTCATCGTCTCTTTTAAGTATTTCGTGGGTCGGTGAGGAAAGTGAATCTTCTATAATATCGATCAGATCATTCACTTCTATATATTCATCATCTGGAACTTCGATCATTACTGTGCTTTTATTTCTCTGGTTGTGGGTTATAAATGGTATCTTATCTAAAGATCCTTCAAGTTCCGGATATTTTTTACGGTAATAATTCTTGACCGTTTCCATGGCACATGGACAGGCATTTAGACCCACGACGGTAACACCGATATATCTCCTTAATTCACCACCTCTAACTGCTTCGGCCTTAGCTTTTATTTTATAATTTTCCAAGCTGGATCTGCCTTTAGGAGACTCTTTTTCAAGAAAATAATCTGCACTGATATCGACTTCAGAGTAGGTTGCATACTCGTGTCTTTCTAGTAGGATCTCGCACATCTGTGACGTTAAATTTTCCAAACCTTCGATTGGTTTTCTTACACTTTTATCTACAACTTCACCGGTGACTTCGACGTTTCGAGACATGTGGGAACCTTTTTGCTCCGAAGGCAAGTCAACAAAAACGTCTATCTCAGCATTCAAAGTGACGTCTCCCCATGGCCTGTGAACGATTATAGGTTTTTTAACTCCCGTTACCCCAACTCTAGTTATCTTGAACCGCTTTTCTGCCTTCATGTTTTGTACGTCGCCTAAAGTACTCATATTATTATCCAATTTGAAGTAGTTATTAAACACTTTTGTTCTTCTCAATTTTTTTCTTGTATTCCTTTAAAGTCAGAAGGGAATTGTCTATTTCTCCATCTTTCATATATTCAATAGATTTGATCAAGAGTTTTTTAACCTCTGAAATTCTTTCATCGGATATATCTTCTTTAAAATCAGCTTCATCTTTATCGATAGTTTCCAACTCCTCGACAAGAGGATCAAATAATTCTTTGAAGGCTTGCTCAATAAGTTCCTCAGAGGTATCTAGATCCCCAACTTCGAGTTCCTCTCTCGCCTGACTTATCATCTGGTTACAGCTTAATGTATCTATTTCAAAGTTTTCAGCCCAGAACACCATATTATATACGATGGTAAATTTCCTTCTGATCTCGTTTTCAGTTTTATCGACAATATTTTTTACGATTAACTCACTCCCACAGATTGGACATCTCCTCAGGCTTAACAATAATTCAGAATCACAATTCTTACAAACGATTTCTTGATTCTCCTTTTTTTTATTAAGATAAGATTTCATGTTTATATCTCTAGAAATTCCATTTCTTCTTTCAACCTATTTAATTGATCTTTTTTTATTGTTTTTGGATCTGCAGCTAAAAGGAATATGCCTTTTTCAATAGAATTAATATCTTGTACTTCCTGGATGGTTTTTAAAACTTCTTCGAAACTAATATACGATAGTAAAAATTCTATTCCATGAAGCATAACAATTCCATTATTTACCTTAAAGAAGGCAGATGAGATCTTTTTTGTTTGCTGGCAGAAGTTCTCTGGTTTTATAGTTTTTATTTTATCAGTCCCTTCAACCGTACTTAACCAAAATATTGGAAATTCTAATTCTGGAAACTCCTCTCTGATTTTTGATGGAAATGTTCTAGTAAAACACAATCCGGTCATCCCCTTTTTTAAAGCATCTGAAAATGTGTTAAATGTTCCGTGCCCCTCTTTTGCATCATCTTCGATAAGATAGGATCCTCCTTCTTTTAAGTTTTCAAGGCTGATTCTTCTATCGTCTTTTCTTTGTTTTCTAAAAATATCTTCTTTGACCTGCTTTTCAGATTTCTTTATTGTGAAATATCCATTTTTTATCTTAGATACATGATATTCATCCAATAGTCCAGATACGACACCTGCACAAAATCCTGCTAAAAATTGGTCGTCTTCGATGTTTGAATCGTATGGAGTGATATCGATAGAATCTTCCACTTCTACGTCGAGTTTTGTGATTCCGGAATGTATAGCTGTAAGTACTGTTTTTGTTTTCAAATTTTCAAGATCGCTTTTTTCTCCGCTCAATTCAACCGTTTCTTTACCCCACTCGAAACCAAGATGATATAAGGCAAAGTCGGCTTCTTCTTTACTTCCAATCTCCTCTATAGTCGTCCTAAGATAAGGTATTATCTTTATCGGCATAGAAACTAGGTCTGTCATTTTATATCACTCTCTTTTAGTAATTTTCCAAGAGAACGGAAGGCTTCTTCTACATTTTCTCCTGTTTTGGCACTTGTCATATAGTATTGAAAATTTATTTCTACATTTCTTTTTTTGTCCTCAGTCCATACCCAGAGGTCTTCTGGAGGAACTCTAGAAAATTTGGGTGTTTCATCATACACATCTTCATAAAAATCGATCATCTCAGCATGTTCTTTCTTCAAGTATATTTCTATATCATCGTATAGACTGCTTTCAAAACTCTCAATCAGGTCAAACTTATTACCGATCACCACGAATGGAATTTCACCGGTAACTGAAAAAACGTCAGAGATCCAGTTATCGAGGTTCAAGAATGTTTTGTATCTAGTCAGATCATATGTTATGATGACAGCATCGGCACCTGAGTAATGAGAAGAATGGAGTTCTTTGCTCATCTTTTGCCCATAAATATCCCATAAAAGCATCTTTATATCTAGATCTGGAATTACCTTTTTCTTTACATTGACACCGATGGTTTCAATATATCTATCATCGAACTTTTGTTCAACAAACCTTCTTACTAAAGATGTTTTACCAACAGCTCCGTCACCTAAAAGTAAGATTTTGTAAGATCTAAGTGCCATGGTATACCAACTTTAAAATCATATAAAAATGTATGGAGATATTTATCAATTCGATCGCTTGGCGATATTTACCAGAAATACAAGCAAAATATAATTATTCCTAAAGTAATGAATAATAGTGATGAACAAAAATGTAGTAAAAAGAAAGGTCAATCTTTTAGGACCTCAAGGTGTAGGCAAGACCTCACTTGTAATCAGGTACGTAAAGAATGTTTTTGGTGATGAATATCTGAAAACAATTGGAACCAATATCTACACAAAAGATATATCTTTTGAAGGGGGAGATATCAAACTGGTCATCCAAGATATAATGGGGGAAAGTGGTTTTAAAAAAGTTCAAGAAGGAGCCTTCAAAGGGTCTACCGGCGCAATAGCTGTAGCTGATATATCTAGGACTGAGAGTTTGAACAATTTATTAAATGAATGGATTCCGAAATATAAAGAACTATCGAGTGATGAAAATCCTATAATATTAGCCGTTAATAAATTTGATCTTGGATCTAAAAATATTACTACAGAAAAGCTGGAAGATATTTATACTGTTTTTGACCATGTTATATTTACGTCGGCAAAAACAGGTAGGAATGTAGAATATCTTTTCAGAGAACTAGCATCCAGGGTCATTTATAATATACAGTTATCTCCAAAAGATATAGAAGATATTGTTCTAACATACGAGTTGAAAACACCGAAGGAGTTATTGGATGCATTGTTGTCGATATGCTCCCACGTTGGTGATATGCCTTATGATATCCGTGAGGGTCTATTGCAGGAGAGCGGGATAAATAAATTCGATCTAGATGAAGAGATATTCTCTATCGAAGAAGAAAATGTAATAAATTTTGCAAATGTTATGATGTATTGGTATGACGAGAAAGAAGTTAAGCGAGCCCATAAACTGATACAAAAAGTTATAGATAATTATAAAAATTAGAATAAATTATTTATGCAATTGATAACGATGGCAAATTTACTTATAATTGAATTACTTATTCTTTACCGAAGATGATCCATATTAGGGGGAAATATATCGCAATCCTGACATCTGCAGTCATATTATTAGCACTTATATTTAGTCCGATATATACTTCATCAACTGTTGACGATGTTGATGAAGAAGTCAAATCTCTTTCAGATGGTCCTTGGCCCTCTTTTGGGAGAGATATGAGTAATACCCGTATCAGTCCATATGATACAGAACATGTCGACGGCACTGTAAACTGGACTTTAGATACTGAAAATGCAATAAGGTCATCCCCTGCTATAGGTTCTAATGGTGTTATGTATTTAGGTACGATAGATGGTAAATTAAACGCAATCGATGTTGAGGATGGGGAATTGAAGTGGACTTTTTGTACAGATGATGTAATCATATCTTCACCAGCAGTTTCTGAGGATGAGATCATTTACTTCGGCTCTGGTGATCACAATATTTATGCATTGAATCATGATGGATCTTTAAGATGGAAATATGAGACTGATGGCGTCGTATATTCTTCACCAACTGTAGATGAAGATGGTAATGTTTACATAGGATCATATGATGGTAATCTTTATTCTATAGATAAAGATGGAGAATTGAATTGGAAATTCAGTTCAGACTCTTGGTTATGGTCATCGCCCTCAGTATCTGGAGACGATATTGTTTATGTTGGTTCTGGCGACACTAATTTATATGCAATCGATAGGATAGAAGGAACTAAATTATGGAATTTTACAACAGGTGGTTTCATCTACTCATCACCTGCCATAACTGAAGATAATATCTATTTTGGGAGTTATGATGGAAATCTTTACTCTTTAGATAAAAATGGTGATTTAATATGGATTTATGATTGTGGTATAGAGATCCATTCATCACCAGCAGTCGGTGAAGATGGAACAATTTATATCGGTGCAAGAGATGGTAGATTATATGCAGTTAATGAGGGTATTGAAAAATGGTTTTTTGAAACTGGTAATAGAATAGATTCGTCTCCAGCTTTGAGTTCGGATGGAAATATATATGTTGGTTCTTATGACTATAATTTTTATTCTTTGGATTCAAATGGTGAGTTAGTTTGGTCTTTTGAAACAAAAGATAGTATCTATTCATCCCCTGCTATAGGTGAAAATGGTAATATATTCGCAGCCTCTCTTGATGGTTCAATTTATTCATTTACTGGATCTGAGAATCTTCCTGATTTGAATATCGATATATGGAGAGAAGTCGAGATATCCGTTAGAATATCTGGACGCATCAATAACGGTGTAAATATAGTTCTAGAAAGAAATGATGAGGAGATAATTAATGTCGAATTGGTAAGAGAGCCAGGAAAACCACAAATAGAAACAGTAACAATACCATATTATGAAGCAAATAATTATACACTTTATTTAGAGTATATAGCTGAGCACAAAGGTGCTAATCCTGTATGGATTGAATTCTCTTCGGGGAATAGGTCTGAAAAGATTTTTGAAAATTTTAACTATAATTTCGAAAGGGAACATGAAAAGTCCTATAACTTAAATGACGAGATTAGCCAAATGATCTCTAAAGTTAGAGAGATCCATTTTTCGGTTGAAGGGGAAATCGATGAATCTATGATATTATCTGCTGAATGGAACTTTGGTGACGGGAATTTAAATGAAGGGTTATATGTTGTTCATGAATATTCATCTCCGGGTAGATATGAAATTACTCTTCAACTGTATTTTGAAGATAATCGAATAATGACACTGGAGGATGTTGTGATAATTGAACCTCATCAGAACGATGGATTTAGAAATAGAAATACTTTGAGAACAACAACTTTGAGAAACTCTAGAAATAGATGTTATCAACAACTCCTTAGATAAAGTAAATGTACAAAACCATTAAGTAGAATATCCCTACAATAAAATATAGTCAACCGAAATCTAAAAGTAGGGGTTATAAAAGTGCAAAATCATCACATAATATCGGTTTGCTTGGTATGTCTGTTGCTTTTACCAACCGTAGGAGCTGTAGGTCCGTATGCGAATGAGGACATAAATAATAATTTTGATGATCAAATATTTCAGGACCCGATAATAAATTCTAACCCTGATGTTCCAAGAGATCCTATGCCTTATGATAATGAAAAGGGTTTAAATTCTACACCAAGATTATCTGTTTTAGTCACACATCCGGATGAATTATTGATGGATGTCACATTTTATGAAAATAATACAGATACACTTATCGATCATGCAGAAGGTATTACCAGCGGAGAACGAGCTGATGTNGTATGGGANGGACTAGACCCTGAAACAGAACTNAGNTGGTACGTAATAGCTGATGATGGGGAGAATGAAAGGTTNGGAGGNCCATGGAATTTCACNACAGCNGGCATCGATTATGTAGAGATTACTGACGAANCGAATGGAACCGCTTTAAGAGATCGTGACNTTCCACCAAATTTTGAACANTGGGGNTATCTATCCACNTACAACAACACATATGGTTTTTTTGATAATCCTAAAGGTGACTGGTATGCTAGTGAGGGTGCGAACCTTTTAGGTATGGAACAGTTAGAGTATAATGGTATAAATGTTGGAGAAACTGCAGGTTATGTATGGTTCAACGTCACATCAGACCGTGACGGCTATCAAGATAGTGTCAGATATAAGGTTATCACGGACGATATAGATTATATCAAGATCACCGATTCCCCGGGAGGTGAACCTCTAACCGATGAAACTGTTAATGTCGGGTATCAAATTATAGGTTACTGTTCGGTATACAATGAATCAAGTGGATATCTTTTTACCGTTGAAGGTAACTGGTATGCAGAGGGTGGAAATTCCTATTTATTAGAAGAGAGCAATAATGAATCTAATCTAATCGATGTGGGTCATGAAGGCGGACCGGTCTGGTTAAATCTCAGTTACGAAGGTTTCCATGACAGTGTAAGATTTGATGTTCTAGAACCTAAACCTGATTGGATCAACATCACTTATGAACCAAATGGTTACCTCATAGAAGGTGGCGAAGTCCCAGTCGGGTACAGAACATGGGGCAATGCATCAGGTTACAACCAAACTTCGGGATATGTTGGGACTGTTGAAGTTGAGTGGAATATACAATACGAAGACGGTATGGATCCATCTATAGGTCCTTCACCTGCAAAATCAAGTTGGCTAGATGTGGGTACTTCTCCTGGTGAGATCGAATGGAAAGCATCTTACTTTAGAGATGACTACTGGGTTAATGATACAGTACCATTTATCGTAGAACCTCCAGAAATAGATCACGTAGAGATCACGAAAGATGGTGAAGTGATAGACGGTGGCTCAGTACCTGTAAACCACACCGAAGAATTAGAATTATCCGCTTTCAACGAAACATCAGGACATTTCGAGTTAGTAAATGGACAGTGGGATGTAGAAGGAAGTGATGCTTTCTTACTCAATGGTACTTTTGGAACAGAAAATGAAATAAACGTTGGAACAATACCAGGTGATGTTATTCTTACAGCTCAGTATGAAAATTTCATAGATGAGGTTATTTTTAACGTTAGAGACCCAAAAATAGATTATATAAAAATTATAGCTGACCCGGAAGAACCAGAAGGATCTGCAATAAATGATATTATTGTTGATGCTGGAGAAGAACACGTAGGTTATTGTGCTGGATTTAATGAAACAATAGGTTTTGTAGAACTAGTGGAGGTCAACTGGTTCGTTGAAAAATACGAGGGGTCTGAAGCTCAGGTGAGTCCTAACATAGGTAATACAACTGTATTTTTTGCGGGTCCATCAGGTGGTGAAGCAGAATGGATAGCAGAATATGACGAAAACACTAACTATACGGTCTCAGTAAGCATCAATCCTCCCACCATTGACAAAATACAAATAATGGATGAGCCAGAGAATACCGGTAGTGTTTTGGAAACAATTACTTTGGGCCTCGATGAAAACATTACCTTATATGCTGCTAGTTACAACGACACTTATGGCTACCAAGGAGATATAGAGAGTGAATGGGTGTTAAGTGATGATGAAATTGGAGAATTAGATGAAGATTTAGGAAGAACATCTACATTTTACTCGCGTGAGCCTGGAATAGTGACTATAACTGCTTTATATGGTTTGATATATAATACAACAACAATCGAAATAGTAGACTATCGAACACCTGAAATAGATGGCCTTATCCCAGATATAGAACTTAAGAAAAATTTTGGAATATATGAGATAGATTTATCCGAATATGCTGATGACGAAAAAGATACACTTTCTGGNATGGAATGGTATATCACAGATCAAAAGAGCACGATAATTTCAGTGTATGGTGAAAATCAAACTGGAAACCATATTATAACTTTATTATCTCGGGAGAATGCCATCGGTTCAATGGAGGTGACTTATTGGTTGGTGAATAGTGCAGGAAATAAAGCCTTTCAGAGTGCTTGGATCAATGTCACCACTGTTTATGATTCACCTGAGATAAGACGCTGTCCCGATCTATATGTCTTATACGATGAACCTTATCAATTCGATTATTCACCTTATATCATATATGACGAAAATAGATTTGATGAATTAACCTTGGAAACAGATGATCGTGAGTATACTACTGTCAGCGATATGAGAGTAACGTACAAATACCCTAATAGTATGCTCGGGGAAGAGGTTCTTGTGACAATAACAGTTTCAGATAACACTGATTCCGTATCAACAACGATTACTGTGACTATTACATCTAATACTCCACCTATTGAGATAGAAAAATTACCTGATCTAACGATAAATCAAGGTGAGATAAAAGAGAATGTTTTCAACTTGGACGACTATTTTGCAGATCCAGACGGGGATCCTCTCTATATGAGTTACGGCTACACTTATCTTACCATCACGATCCATGATGATCATACAGTAGATATACGTGCAGATGGAAATTGGTATGGATTGGAAAGAGTGACCTTCAGAGCTAAAGACCCAGTAGGTGCTATAGTTGAACAGACTATCAATGTTACCGTTTTACCTGTGAATTACCCCCCTGAAATTAATGAATTACCTCCTTTTGTAGTACGATATGGGGAACCTTATGTTTTTGATTTAGAGTTTTATATCAACGATCCGGATAACGAAACACATGAATTGACCATAACCACAGACAGTCCAGATTTTGTTTCAGTAAGCGGTACTAAATTGATTATGAATTACCCTAGAGAAATGGATAACCTCGTGGTAAATTATACAGTTCCTCTAGAAGTCTATGTGACCGATGGCATTGATTCAGCATCTCAAGTAACGACTGTTACTGTAGGTACNTATTACCCACCCGAGTTAGTCNTACCTCTACACGATGTTGCTTTTAAAGAGAATGAGCAACTAATAAATGCTTTCAATTTAGACAATCATTTCTTAGACAGACAAAATGATACCATGTATTTTTCTTCCGGTAATGAAAATATTGAGGTGATTATACATGAAAATAATACAGTCGACTTTCATGCACCAGAAAATTGGAATGGTCAAGAATTGATTACAATCAGAGCTACAAATAGTGTTGGTGCACTTATGGAAGATTCTCTTACTGTTACTGTAATCCCGGTTAATAATCCCCCTGTGATAGATGATATACCTTTACAGGAAGGAGAAGTAGGTCAAAGTTGGATATTTGATATCGGTGATTACATATCCGATGTAGACAATGAAACACATGAATTGGAAGTAATCATTAACGAACCAAATGTAGATGTTTTTGGTCACAAACTTTTATTTGAATACGACGAACCTGGAGAATATAACGTAACAATTATTGTTAGTGATGGATTGGACACTACGACGGGTTACATTGATGTAAAAATCGAGGAACCAGTGGAAGGGGACAGATCCCTAATTAATCAAATATTACTATTAGGTTTGATACCTTTCGGACTCGTAGGCATAATACTTTACATAAAAAAAGGCGATTATACCATTGAAGATATATTTTTGATACATAATTCAGGAGTTTTAATAAAACACATAACCAGGACTTTGAAAGCAGAGAGAGATGAAGATATTTTAGCCGGTATGTTTACTGCTGTTCAGAATTTTGTCGATGACGCTTTTGCTGAGGATGACAGCGAGAGTTTGAAGAAGATGGAATATGGAGAAAAAAAAGTACTAGTACATAAGGGAGACTTCGTAATCCTAGCTGTATTCATATCTGGAGAAGAACCTAAATGGACATTAGAGGGCATGAAGAATCTAGTGTTGGACATAGAAGAAAAATACGGAGAATCTATAGAAAACTATTCCGGTGATTTAAGAGAACTAAAAGGTATTGAAGATATGCTTACAGCTCTCCATAAAGGTAGGGGTAAATACAAGCAGGGAGATTGGGAAAAGTTTGAGGAAGACTGATCTAATCCCCCATTTCCTTTATATATATCCTCTTTCTCATGTAGTTATAGTGAATAATATGCCGACAGAAGAGGAAATTATCAACAGCTTAAAAAATGTTATAGATCCGCATACAGGAACCGATGTCTATTCTATGGGATTGATTTCTGACCTTGAGGTAGAGGATAATTCTGTAAGTTTAACATTCACCCCCACTACTCCTTTTTGTCCGATGGGTATACAGTTAGCAGTGAAAATTAAAGAAAATCTTTCTTCGATGGAGGATCTTACAGAAAACGATGTTTATGTCACCATTGAGGGACATATAAACCAGGATGCGATAAATAAGAAACTAGCACCACAAGGTGAATAGATTGGAGATACATCCAGATTGTGTGCCCTGTGTTCTTAAGAGGGTTTTGTTCGAAGCACGCTTGGTTGATGAATCCAAAGAGAGGGAAGTAATCGAAAAAGTTTTAAAAATTCTTACAGAGGATTTTAAGGAAGGTGTAGTATCAGCTGAAGTTGCTACAAAGATCCATGGTAAAGTTTACGAGATATTAGAAACCGATGACCCTTATCATGAACTTAAAAAAAGAAGTAACGGGGTAGCTGAAAAATTATTACCTAAGGCGGAAAAGTTGATAGAAACAGAAGGTTTTAGAGGGGCAGTATTAGCCTCAATAGCAGGTAACGTGCTTGACTTTGGATATAGGGATGATATGAACAACCCAGAATATCTGGAAAAAGAATTCGATAATATCATCGAAGAAGGACTGGGATGGGATGATATAGATGAGATAGAAGAATTAGTGAAAGGGGGAAATGACATCATATTCTTCACAGATAACACCGGAGAAGTAGTTTTTGATACTCTATTACTAAAGAAAATTAAAGAATATGACGTTAAACTTACCGTAGTTGTAAAAGGAAAGCCAATACTTACTGATGCAACCATGGAAGATGCTATTAAATACGGTATCGATGGCATCGCAGATCAACTTAATACGACAGGAGGGTATGCAGTTGGAGTTGATTTTAAAAAATTGGATTCAGAATTGCTGAGAAAATTGGAGGATGCTGATCTTATAATCGCTAAAGGAATGGCTAATTGGGAATCATTTTCCGAAAAGGATTATAGACCGATCGCCTTTTTAACGAGAAGTAAATGTGGACCTGTTTCTAAGACCATGGGAGTACCATACAACGTTAATGTCGCTAAATTATTTCAGTGAGGAATACCGGTATCCTGATAACGTTTCAGCGACTACAGTCCACGGTTTCATCATCCTATCCGAGATTGATATGACTTCATTGGCCCATTCGTAAACTGGACTTACAAAGTCTCCTGAAGGAAATCCACCTATAATTACGATGTAATCTTTTGTTCTTGAAAAAACTTTAGAAGGATCCTTTTTTGTTCCTTTAGGAGACATGACAACTTTTTTACCTACTTCATCTTTCAAAGCTTCCATCAACGTTTGTTCTGAAAAAGAAATTCCTTTTGTTTTATGTCCCTGTATTGTCCTTATAATCATTTTTTTAAAGTCTTTCAGTCTGTCTGGTACTTTTGAGTCAGCTTCGAACCTAAAGACTTTGTTCTCCCTAGTATGAACTATCGTTCTTATTTCACGTTCCTCTGCCAATCTACAGTTTTGTGCTAGTAATAAAGAAAAATGAACCAAATCTGGACGTGAATTTTCTAATTCGATTTCCTGAGGACCTGTCTTCATCATACAATCAGCTAATACTAATGTTAACATTTTGTCACCATCTATTCTTCTCGAACTTTTCTTTTTCGATGCTCAACTCTAATTCCTTCAAAATGTGTCTTAAATTGAAAAAGTAAGCTGGCCAAGTAAACTCGCATTTGTCACGATCCCCAGACATCTTAGCGACCTGGTTCTTCCCGACCATCAAGGATAATAAAGAATAGGGGTTTTTATTTTTTTCTATCACCTCTGTTTTTCAGATGTTTGTAAATTATGTACTAGCGATGATCTGAATCCAAAATAGCCTCGATTGTTCTTACAGCATCTAAGGTTTCTGATACATCATGAACA
>SL_8KL_010_SEDDRAFT_10001623_pt1 | contig 19413 bp, 20 predicted proteins | sample SodLakKL_010_SED_4_FD_11160 | JGI IMG/M metagenome (IMG submission 11160)
AGCCGCCTCCACCCCGCCGGCCGCTCCCAGGGTATGTCCCAGGGCTCCCTTTACCGAGTAGACGGGCCGGGCGCGATCTCCAAATACTGACTTGAAAGCGGTGATCTCCATGGCATCGTTGTAAACTGTTCCCGTGCCGTGGGCATGCACGGCCCCCACATCTCCTGCTGACAGCCCTCCCCGGCTCAGTGCCTGGTTCAAGGCCGCTATCAGACCGCATCCATCCCGGGCCGGGGCTGTTATGTGCACTGCATCGCAGGCCGCGCCCCAGCCTGATATTTCAGCGATGACTGATACAGTATTTTCCCGGACTCTGTCTTCACTGACCACATGTATGGCAGCAGCCCCCTCCCCCAGGCTCAAACCGGAACGGTTGCTGTCAAAGGGGCGGCATGCTGATTTATCCAGGGCGTGAAGCGAGGAAAAACCCTGGTATACGAACTGGGAAACAACATCCGCACAAACCACCAGCACTGACTCGGCCCGGCCAAAAGCAACCTCCCTGGCTGCCCGGGCCAGGGCAATGGTGGATGAGGCGCAGGCCGCGCTGACAGCCAAGCCGGGACTGTCCAGGGACATTCGCCTGCGCACCCGGCTTAAGAGCCATTGGGGAAAGGCGGTTTGAATGTCGGCCGGAATCCCGCGCATGACCTTTTCCAGAGAGTCCACCCCTGCCTTGGTGGTGGCGGCGAAGGGCACAGTATCTCTGGACAGGCCGGGAAAATCCTGCAGCACTAGTTCCAACAGGGTATGTATGCACGATGTGTTGTCCGGCTGCTCCAACAGGGCAATGGTGGCTGCATTTCCGGAAAATCCGCGGTTGATCGGGCCTATGCCTGTACTTCCGCGCAACAGGCCGGCGAAAGTCTGCTCCAGGTTCCCCAGAGCGGTTGCAATCCGGATATCCTGCACGAACACTCTGTTCAAAGCTCGCCTCGCTTCCATCTCCTGCAGAATTCACTGTAAAAGTCCGGAAAAGTCATCAGGATGTTTCTGTCTGCGTCCAGCATCATCTGCACGGTATACCCCCTGGTGGTCACTGCTCCGGCCTTATTGCGTATGATATATTCAGTGTTTATACGAGCGGCTTCGCAATAGTGCTGAATCCCTTCCACTGTGAACTCCTCTGAAAAACCCAGAGGACCGTGGTAATCCACGTGCATCCTTTTTATGGGGACAGACACGTTATGCTCATAAAAAGTCATATAGCCGATGCCGTATTTTTCTCCCAGAGCCATGCGGGCATCCTCAAAGTAACTGGGGTAGCGGCCATGCCAGACAATACCCAGGGGATCCACTTCTTCAAATCTGACCCAGCGGGAGCATACCGCCCTGAGAGGAGGGGGATGGCCGTCAACGCTGGGAAAGTAAGGTTTATGCATCAGGCCGGTCCTTCTGCGAAAGAGAAAATTCGAGTGTGAACGAGGAAGCCGTTTCCCCGTTTACCGTAAGCTGCACGCCAAAAGACAGCAGGTCCTGGCCATCAGCTTTGCATTCCGCCATGATCATCTGCTCTGGAGTTAGTTTACGCAGAAACTTGGCCCGCTTGACCTTTTCCAGCAGCATATTGTTCTTTTGCCCGGGCGGACATAAATCCTCCGCCAGGACAACCCCCATGCAGATCTGCACCACTGCCGGCAATACCGGATCTCCGGGGAAATGTCCTGAAAACCCGACAAAATCAGCAGAAAAGCAAAAATATTGCCTGACGGTCCTGTTGTCTACAACCTCCGGGGAATGGTAACGGGCGGACAAAACCCCTTTTCTGACAGCATTCATTTTTCCTGCACCTCGTGTAATACAAGCACCAGCCGGAACCCGGCTCGTTCATCATTATAGATTATACGCCCGGGAAGAGTCATCCCGTCTATATCCTGATACTCGGTATAGTCAACTTGCCAGTTCTCCCGGGGGCAGGATACTTGCGTCAAGCGTCCATCTGCCTGTGTGCACTCCTGTAATACGGGCTCACCTTGAAAACTGCTGTGCACAAGTACGGAATGAGGACCCATGTACACCTTTGCCTCGGATGCTGGCCGGGAGTACAGAAAAATTCTCCGGACACTGCTGGCCACCAGCTGGGCCAGGGGTTCCCGCCTTTCGCCCAGGGCTGACGACAGATAATGGCTTTCAAGTTCCTGCTCCCTCACTGAAAGATCAAAAAGCTTCATCCCCATTTCCGTCAGGCCTGCAATCCTGATTTGCCCGCGATCCCGGTCCACAAGCATCAACCCCTGCAGGACCCTGTGCTCTTCCCGGATTTCCAGAAAGACCGTATGCCTGAGACCCACCGCGCCGCCGGCCCCGGACCATATATCCAGGCTGCATGAAAGTCCTGTATCAGGGGATACTGCAACGTATTCCTCTGGAGGAGAGAACTGGGAGGCGCATCCACCCAAAAAAAACAACAGCAGAACAACCTTAACCATGATGGTGCTTTTTCTCCAGAGCCGGAACCAGAATAATAGCCGCGAGCATGGCCGGACCAATCCCTGTGAGGATGGTGACCCCAATGGAATAAAGAGCCGGGTGATCAGCCAGAGTCAGTGCCCCGAATCCTGCCAGGGTGGTAAGGCCGGAAACCAGAACAGCCCGCTCGGTTACCGCATTTTCCCTGCAGGTGATGCGTAAAGTCATAAAAATACCGTAATCCACGCCCAGACCAAGAACCAGGAACATGGCCGCTATCGAAAAAAGGTTGAATTCGAGACCCAGCAGGGCAGCCCCGATGATCAGGGAGGAAAGCCCGGCCACCGCCGGCAGCAGGGCCTGGAAAACACGCCGCAGATCCCTGAACAGCAAGGCAGCCAGGGCCAGGACAAAAACGCCGGCTGCAACAAGAAAGCCGGTTATATCTTTACGCAGATCAGCGGCAATATCCTGGCTCAGAAGCTCCTGGGAAACCAGCCTGGCATCCTGAAACGGCTGTACCCCGGAGTCCACCCCGGATGCAAAGAGCGCATGCACCTCAGGATTGTCTGGAACCATGGTCACGACTCTTGATGAGTTTTCCTCCGTATACACAAGCATATCCATCGCATCTCCCAGACCCAGGACATGAAGCTCTTTTTGGGTGACCGGTTGAGGGACTGCAGCTATAAAATCAAAGAAGGGATCAAATGCCTCTGCCGAGAATCCCAGATCCCGGCTTTCCCTGTCAATTATCTCCTTGAGCTTTGTCTGGTGTTCGGACCAGAATTTTTGCCATCCCTCCATGGCCTCTTGCTGCCGGGATTCTGGGGGAAGCAAGGGAGCAAGGCTTATGATTGCCTCTCCGGGCAGCTCTGCAGAAAGGTGTCTGAACAGGTTGTCTGCATTTTTAAGGGACATGTCCAGATCATCGCCCTCAGAAAAGATCATGGCCATGCCGCGCACATCCCCCCATGATTCGGTTACGGCCTGCTCTGCCTCTGCCAGCTCTTCAGGGACCTTGTTCAGGGCCTGCAGGCGACCGTCAAAGCTTATCCCGGGCCAACAAAGCGCGGCTGACAGAACTAGCCCCAGAAAGACGGTTACAGCCGTCCATTTGCCGACATAACTCTGCCTGCGGAATGCCGCAAAAAGCTTTCTTTGCGGAACTGATCCAGAAGCGGACAAAAAAACGGGCAGGACCATCAGGGCCAAAAGCATGGCGGCGCTCAGCCCGGAAATGGTGAACAGAGCTAACTGGCGCTGTCCAGGCAGACTGGACAAAAACAGCATGCTGAAGACACCGCAAGTGGTAAGCCAGCAGAAAAGGATCGGTCTGCACACCCGGGTCAGGGCCTTGACTGCGGTGGGACCGCTTTGAACCGCATAGTAGACATGCAGGCCATAATCAACTGACAGCCCCATGAGTACAGCACCAAAGCCTATTGTGATGCCGGACACCGCTGAGCTTGTCACAGCCACGGCGGCAATACCTGCAAGCAGGGATGCAAAGGGAATGGCATAAACCATCAGCCCGCGCCACGTTCGCACAAAGCCCAGGTACAGGATCAGAATGCCCAGTGCGGAAACTGCCAGCACAACCACAAGATCCTTCTGAATGGTGTCGGCATTGGCGACAGTATATGAATGACCGCTGATGATGTGAGCACGGGCATGGTCTGGAAGCTGCTTTGATATTATCTCCTCAAGCTGCCGGAGCATCTCCCTGGAGCCCCGGGCATCAGTCATGTCCACGGGTGATTCCAGAGAAACGAGCACGCTTTTGCGGTCAGCGCTTTGATACACGCCACTGGATTCCAACACCGCGCCGGCATCATTTCCGAACATATCCAGGAAGCCCAGCTTTTCCAGGACAATCGTTCGCAATTTCAGCGGATCCATACGAATGACCTTCTTGAGTCCTATTCCCTGCAGGCCGGCAAGATCCTCCCTGGCCTGCTCCAGAGACTGGCGCACGGCATCAGGCTCGACCTTCTTCTCCATTCGATCCAGATCCTGTACGCTCACAGTTGCCGGCATCAGGTGCATCAGGTGCTGCATGGCTTCAGATGGAGCCATCTTGTCCGAGGATGAGGGCATGGGTTCAAACCAGGGAGCACCGGCCTCCGAGCGTATATTCACTCCTGCTTGCACAAGGGAGTCCGGGGCTTTACCGTCTTGATCCTCAAGGATTACAAAAATCCTGGACAGCAACTGCGCACTGCTGAGCTTACGGAAATCCTCAGCGGTACGGGAGGAATCGTCGGGGAGCATGGTGCTGATGTCTTCGGAAACGCTGAGGTTCTTCAGCGTGATAAAAGCAAAACTCAGACAAGCGGCAAGAGCCAGAAGCAACAGGAGTTTTCTATGTGCAAGAAACTCAAAGAGTCGAGAAACCAGGTTCTGGATAGACATGGATTAAAACAGCTCATGGTCAAGGTCCTGGTTCAGGCTGACCTCTTCAAAACGGATGTTCGTCCTGTCGCTGTCATGCTCCAGAATCCTTATTTTTTCTATGTGAGTAGATGTGGAGTCGAAGCTGATGAGCACTTTACTGATTATATCCCTGAGCTCCTTTGCCTCCGGCTCGAGTTCGAGGACCATGGGCTCGCTTTCAGCCAGGGTCAAGCTGAAATGATCTTCTATGGCCTGCAAGTCCATGGTGGACCAGGCAAGCATCTGGTCAACTATAACGGACAAAACCGGATCCCTGGACAGCGGGGCGGACTGGGACATGCCGGACTCTTCGCTCCAGCGCCGCACCTGCAAGCCGTCTGAAGAAAAACCGAAGACAGAGGGTTCTTCATAAGCCCAGCGGATTCTACCAGGTCGGTCTATGGCAAAGGAGCCTCTGGAAACCAGGGTTTGATCGAAAACATCCAGATGCTTCTTTTGAACAAAAGAACCGGACACGGTTTGTATGGAATCATGGATTTCATGCAGCTTTTCCAGAACATCCGCAGGAATGGACTGGTCCTTCCCCCATCCGGTGAAGGGCATCAGAATAAACACAAACAAAGCAAGTGCTGATTTGATCATGTTTCAGTCCTGGCCGCTTTCCTGAGAGGCCAGCCAGATTTTCAGCTCCCCGCTGGCCAGTAGTTTGTTCTGACAACGTACTTCACCGGTAAGCAGTACAAAGCCGGCAAAATCACCTGCAGGCCGAATGGATATGGTCAGGTAGTCCCCTGCACGGGCCTCTCCCCAGAAATGCATCTGCTTTATGCCCACCAGGTATCCTTTTACGCCCCGGCCTCCGGACTGGACTGCGGTTTTGCCGTTTATGGCGGCAAAGGCCTGAGCCATGAGTTCAGCCAGGGCTTCCCGGGCAAGAAGGCCGTTTTGGTCTACAAAAATGTTCCCGTCGTGAATCCTGGCTGCCGCCTCGCCCGAGCCGTCATCTCCTGAGCACAGCACTGTATCCACAAGCCGCATGGGGCGTTCGTGAGGCATAAGCCCTTCAGCGGATACAGGTTCTTTTGAATTCATATCTATATCCTCTCGGGGTTTTTCCAGCATAGAGGGTCAGCCGCCAGATAGTCGCCGGTATACTGGTAAGCCATGCCCCTGCAGCCATAACAGTATGGATGCAGTTCGCAATCCCGGCATGCTCCCTTGATGTTTTCCCGGATGTTGCGCAGGTCCTGGACAACCCTGCTTTGGTGCAGAATACGGGCAAGACTGTCCCGGCGGATATTACCCACCTTGATGTTAACGCCGGGGCAGGGAATTACGTCGCCATGTACTGTTACCGTGCAAGTGTAGAGATGGCGCATGCAGGTCAGGCCGGCAACCGGAGGATGGGGCTCCCATTCGAATCCAAATCTCTCTTTGTCCATAAGGGATAATCTTTGAAAAAGATCGCGGATCTCTTCTGGTTCCAGAAAAAGATCAGGGTGTTTTCTGGCCCGCCCCTGCAAAGTAATGGTTTCAAAGTAGGGAACCATGCTGTTTTCTCTGATCCAGGCCCACATCTCGGGCAGTTCGTCAAGATTATGTCTGCATATGACAGTCTGTACGCCCAAGGCAAGTCCTGAAGAAGGGTAGCCGGCCTGTTGCAGATGTTTGAATCCCTGGCTGATATCCTGGAAAGCCCCCGGTCTTCCGGCAAGCCGGTCCTGAACTTCGGGGTTCATGCTGTTCATTTTAATAACAGGACTGACCCCGAGCTCAGCGAATATTTCAGCCGTTTCAGCGGTAATGAGCGTGCCGTTGGTGAAGAGGTCTATGGCTGCCCCGCGCTTGTAAATATGCTGCAGTACAGGCAGGATCTGCGGGTGAGCCAGAGGCTCCCCACCGCCCAGAACGATTATTCTTCTGGCTCCGAGCTCCACTGCCTGGTCAACAGCAGCAGTAATCTCTTCAAAACGCAATTCATTTTCCAACGGCGCGCCGGATTCAGCATAACAATAGATGCAGCGCAGATTGCAGGCCATGGACAGTTCAAGCTCCATGGACAGTATCTGACCCGTAGTCCTTGCTTTTTCAATTTCTGGTTGGGAAAAATGGTTCCCCCAGAATTTGTTGCACTTACTCATACAGTTCTTCCCTGAGGTCAAAAAAAGTGGCTGGTTTGCGTTTACCCTGGACCATGGTCCGGGTCTGCACTGCTTCTGGATCGGTCAGAACAACCTCGGGTTTGATTCTGATTCTGGAGGCGATCCTTTCAGCAACCATGAGAGAGGTTAAGCCAGGAGACCGGGTGCCGGCTACCACCCGGACATGGTCGGACAGGGCAAACCTTCCTGTGACCTCGATATAGAAATTGACAACTTCAGGAATCTCCTGAAGCACAGAGAAAATGGCCTGAGGGTATACAGTAGTGCCCTTTATCTTCAAAAGCTGACACTTGCGTCCCAGAATAGGGCTCAGGCGGGGGGTGCTGCGGCCGCAGGAACAGGGATCCGTGTGCAGAACCGCCATATCCCCGGTCCTGAAACGCAGCAAAGGCATCCCGGCAACCTGCAGAGGGGTGGTAACCACTTCTCCCGATTCTCCCTGCTTCACCGGCTCCCCATCTTTATTCAATATCTCCACCACGATCAACTCAGGGTGAAAATGCCCTCCTTTCCCCTGTTCACATTCGCAAAAAGTCGTGGCCATCTCTGTGCTGGCATAGGTGCCAAAAATTTTTGCACCCCAGAATTCTTGCAGCCTCTTGCCCAGCGGAGACAAAGTAAAATCCTGGTTTCGGACCGGCTCCCCTATGCATACCAGACGCTGCATGCCCAGCGACCTCGGATCTTCCCCCTTTTCCGCCAGGCGCTGGGCTACTGTCAACATCAGTGTGGGCACTCCGACCATGGCCGTTGGCCTGTGGCTTTGCACCAGATCCATGAGTACCGGTATGCTGCTGGATCCAGCACGTATGATTGCGGCACCGATGCGCATCAGCCCCATGAAATAGGCCAGGCCGGCCATGAAACAGCGGTCCATGGCAGCGGCTATAAGGACTTTGTCCCTCTTGTGGATACCGGCAGCCCCAAAGGCTGTTTCTTCGTTGAAAGCGAGCCTGTCAAGATCGCCTCGGGTCTGCTTCAGAGCGGCAGGATGTCCTGTGGTTCCCGAAGTAAGACAGAGATCCGCCACTTCTTCTTCCGCCACGCAGAGGAAATCCTGCGTGTACCCCTCCAGGTCGGACTTGCTGGTTATGGGAAATTTCCGCAGATCGTCCAGCTGGGCGATGCTTTCCTGATCCAGTCCCGAGTCAGTGAATATCTTGCGGTAAAAGCGGGAATTCCGGGACAGATACTGTACATGATTCTTTAAAAGCGCAAGCTGGCGCTTGTAAATCTTTTCCGGGGCGGCAAATTCCAGTCCCGGGCTGAATGCATGCTTCCACGTCATTTGTTACTCTCCTGGCTGCACCGGCGCATATCGGCCAAAGCCTGGTCTATACGCTCCTTGACCTGCTTACGCAGAGCAACATGGTCTGATTCCCCGGAAAAACCTGATGGCTCAATGCTGCCCAGGGCCTGCATGCGCACTGTGGCCGGGGCCATGAAAAATCGCCCCGGAGGCAGGAGCTGGTCGGTTCCGCTTATGCAGACTGGCACCAGAGGCGTATCAGTCTGCACTGCCAGCTTGAAGGCCCCGGAATAAAAGCGCCCCAGCTCGCCGTCCCGGCTGCGATGCCCTTCAGGAAAGAACATCAGGGAAACACCCTGGGACAAAAGCGCACTGCAACGCCTCATAGCCCTGTCCACACCAAAAGACTCCATATCCACATAGCCTGCCAGACGCATAAACGGGGCGTACCAGAACATGCGGAAAGGCCATTTTCGTACTGTAAAAGCCCCATTACTGAAGGGCAAGGCACCCATGCAGAATATATCAAAAAAAGACAGATGGTTGACAACGATAATGCAGGGCACAGGGAAACGATCAGCACTCAAACCATCAGTTTCAAAGCGCACAAAAGGAGACATTATGACCATCCAGATCCGGCCGTAAACCCAGATGAAATAACGTACAGTCCGGCCAACATCGCGACCTGCCAGGAACTTGGCCAGCGGCAGGACCAGGGGAGCAAGAAGAATAAAAAAAAGAGTCTGGAGAATAAGCAGAGGATAGACCGTTAGGTTCATGATCAAAGCCTGTATGCTCAATCGGCTGCGGCTGCTTCGCAACACGGTCCTGGAGGGGCCGGTTCCGGAAGGCCTGACAGGGTCAGTCATTCCAGTTCCTTTTTCTTCTCTTCGATAAATGCGTATAGGTCGCCCATTGTCCGTATGTTCTGGATGGCTTTTTCATCCCTGAGTTTACAACCAAAGGCATTTTCCAGCACTATAACCATGTCTACGGCATCCAGGCTGTCCAGTCCCAGGTCGTTGTATAGATGTGCTTCCGGACTCATGTCCGCCGGTTCAAGCTCAAACTCCTCACTCAGAGCTCTGTTTACGGTTTCAATGATTTGCTGCTGCGTCATACGTATTTCCTTACAACCAGAGATGTGTTGACTCCGCCCAGGGCAAAGTTATTTTTGAGCGCCGTTTTCACGGCACATGACTCAACCGTTTGTACGTGGCGGACCATGGCACAGTCTTCACTAGGAATATACAGGTTCAGAGTCGGCAGGCAGACCTCCTCCTGCAACATATTTAGCATGCCGATCATTTCCAGGGAACCGCTGGCAGCCAGCGAATGCCCGAAGTGACCCTTGAAACTGCTTACCGGAATATCTGCTCCAAATATATGTTCTATGGCTCTGCATTCGGCCGAGTCTCCCAGTGTTGTCGCCGTGGCGTGCGCATTGACATAATCTACTTCATCAGAACCAACTCCTGCACTGGCCAGAGCCATGCGCATGCATTGCTCTATCCGGGCGGAGTCGGGAGTGGAGATATTCGAAGTATCTGTATTGGAAGCAAACCCGACAATTTCCGCCAGTATCGAAGCCCCGCGGCTCAAAGCTGAATCAAGGGATTCCAGAACGAGGATTCCACATCCCTCGGAGCATACTATTCCGTCACGTCTTTCGTCAAAGGGGCGTGGAGAACTGTCAGGGACGGTATTGAACTGTGTCGAAGCTGCATTTATAATATCAAAAATGGCCACTGTCAACGGATGCAGTTCTTCAGCCCCGCCGCAGAGCACAATATCCTGACGTCCCAGTGCAATTGCCTCAAAGGCCAGGCCGATTGCCTGCACTCCTGTGGCACAGGCTGCAGAGGGGGCCAGGATTCGGCCGGTGATGCCCAGGGACTGTGCGACATTGGCGGCACAGCTGTGGCCCATGATTTTAAAGAAAAGAGATGACTTGACCCGTTCAACAGAGAAGTCTTGTAAATAATCGGAGAAAAAATCCTGTAAAGTCTGAGGGCTGCTTACTGTTGTGCCGATAATGACTCCAGTCTGTTCCGAACGGCGCTGCTCTTCCCGGACATCTGCCATTTCCAGGGCTTCCATGGCGGCCAGAGTGGAATAAACAGACATCCTGGACATGGACCTTCTGAACTTCCGGGGAATCTGTTTTTCGTCCAGGTCCGGAACCACCCCGGCGATATGACACCGCAAACCCTTGACCGTTTCCAGGTCAGGCACCTGCCTGATGGCGCTGGCACCCTTTTTTAACGAAGAATATAAGATGTCGGCGCCCATCCCATAAGGAGAAACAGCGCCCATCCCGGTTACCACGACTCGGTTCAGCGACATTTCCGGACCTCTTGGATAAGTTTCTGTTGGCCAAGAATGACACCGCAGGTCAGAAAAGCTGAGATGGTTCCCCCCAGAATACCCGGCGCCGTCAGGGCCTGACCTGTTAAATACAGCCCTCTGATCTTGCTCAGGGGAGTGGGGTTTAATTGACCGTATTTCTGTTTGATCCCGTAGAGACATCCTGAAGGCGCATTGGCGTAATCCCTGAACGTGAGCGGAGTTGCGCAATCCAGCATGGTTAAGGAATGGATCGCAGGAACCTTGCGCAGGACATGATCATGGACTCTTTGCATCAGCGCCTGCTTCATTTCTAGATACGACTCCGGTCGATGCTCGGGCAGGCTGTCCCGCCAGGGGTACATCTCCTGCATTGACGCCGGACAAAGCATGATCATGCCCGGTCGCGACTTTTCATTCTCCAGGCCGGCAGAGGCAAAGAAAAAAGGCCTTTTTTCGATGGCACGCTCCAGGTGACAATAGGTATCCAGATCATCGTCAGGACAAAGAAAGAGATTTTTTCTGCTGAGCATCTCAGGCAGCTGCTCCAGCTCCGCAGAAAACATGAACGCCGAGGTAGTGTCCTCAAAAGCCTGAAAGCGTTGCCTGGTTGCGGGACGGAAAGCTGTCTCTTCCACCAGGGGCAATAATGCCCTGGGGTGAATGCTGGAAATGCACCCTTTTGCTTGAACAGTTTCCCCGTTTGCGAGTTCAACACCTTGAAATTCGCCTGCCCTGACCATGACCTTGGCCACATTACTCCTGCTGAAAATGTCGGCATCCAGATTCCTGAGACGCTGCAGCAGCGTCTTTGCCAGGGTGCGGCCCCCCCCTTTGATCCCGTGTACTGAACTGTACAGGGACCCCGCAACCTGGGCATGAACAGACACGGAAGACCTGCCCGGCTCTGTCCCGTACAAAAGATAATGCATGGAGAGAATGGAGCGCAGTCTGGGATTACTGATAAGGCCCTGCAAGAATGATTTGAGGCTTTGGCTGGAGTATGGATCGTACATGAATATGTTGTTCGAGGAGATGTCCAGGTTCAAATGCGGAGACCTGTTGAACTCCTCGCTGACCGTGTGCAGGTAGGAATCAATCCCCTTCTTCTCATGGGGGAAGGCGGAGCACAAACGGTCCCGGAGACGCTCGTACCCGAAGGGGAAGGAAAAACTGTAATCATCGTCTGTGAAGTAAAACGAATCGAAGCACTCACTGTCATAGGGGATTTTTTCCAGATCCTCGGCAATGTTCAAATAGCGGAAATAACTGTCAAGGGCTTCGCCATGTGCAAAGGCACCAGTATAATGAAAACCCGTATCAATATGTATCCCCCGGCGCTTAAACCCTCTCAGCAGGGGAGCAGGCTGGGCAGCCTTTTCCAGAACAGCTACACTTAGCCCCTGTTTACTCAGGATTATTCCCGAAACCAGGCCGGAAATGCCTGATCCGATTACTACATAGTCGTATTTCATGTTCCGAAACCAAGGGTAATGCAGGCATTGGTGCCCCCGAACCCGGCGGAGTTGCAGAGTACACTTCGAAGCTCGGCGTGCCTGGACTCTGTTACTATATCCAGTTTGGCCGAGGTCTCGTCCGGCTCTTCAAAGTTGATGTTCGGGGCAACAAATCCGTTCCTGGCCATCAATATGCAGTATACAACCTGGGCAGCGCCCGACATCCACAGTTCATGGCCGGTCATGGATTTCAAAGATGAAACAGCCGGGGTGTGTTCCCCGAAAATAGCTGTGATGCTCCCGGCTTCTGCCGAATCTCCAGAGGGGGTTGAGGTTGCGTGGGCACAGATATAATCGATATCCGAAGGCTTCAGCCCCCCTTGATGCAGGCCGGAACGCATGGCCCGTTCAAGACCGTCGGAACTGGGGGATGAAACATGCTGCCCGTCCGAGGAAAAACCATACCCCATGACCTCTCCCAGGATCAGGGCGCCTCGTTTACGGGCCAGGTCATAACGCTCCAGAATAATCGCAGCTGCTCCGCCGCTGGGCACAAGGCCGTCACGTCCAGCATCAAACGGTCGGCTTGCCCCCCCGGGCTCATCAGTTCTGCCGGAAAAGGCGCCGAGGCCGTCAAAGCTGCACATGGACTCCCAGTTGATTTCCTGGGCGCCTCCGCAGATCACTCTCTTCTGACGTCCCAGGGCGATCAGATCTGCTGCCTGGCCCACGGCATGGCCGCCGCTGGAGCAGGCCGAACTGATTGACCAACAAGCTCCCCGGGCACCCAGCAAAGTATTCAGGTTCATGGTGATGGTGGAGGTCATGGACCTGAAAATCAGCCCGCTACCCAGAGAACGGGTATCCCTGAGCCTGCGGAGATAGTCCACCTGCTCCACTGCTGCCTGGCAGCTGGAATCACATCCGAAAATCAGTCCGGTCTCTTCATCGCGCAGCTGCTCAGGATCGATTCCAGCCATTTCCAGGGCGTCCATGACAGCGGCATGCGCCTGGACAGCAAAATCGGGCATGGTTTTACGCTGCTTGCGGCCCAGGTATCTGGTAGGCTCAAAACCTCGAATCACTCCAGTCAATGGGCTGATAAAACCCATTTCCTGTCTTTGCGGATCAACTTCAATCCCGGACTGCCCCTTGTAAAGAGCTGTGGTTACGGAATCTATATCATTGCCCAGGCAGGAAATAATTCCCACGCCGGTTACAACGACCCTATGCATCATAAAAAACCTGTATATTTTATTATTATATAGAGAAACAGTTTTTTTCAAAAAGTAACTGTTTACCACCTGAGAGCTGGACAATCGAAACCCGCGGACGAAGATCTAGTGTCATGGGGTTAAGAAAATCAAAGTAAAATGCCTTAACGACATAGTCACACCTGAAGATTGATTAATAAATCACGCCATTAATGTGATATGCACCGAAATTGATTCAAAGCAAGTGTTAAATAGTATGAAATGTTATAAAACAGAGTAAAGGTTTTGATCTATCTGTCACTCTATGGTATAAAAGCAAATATTTAAGACCTGTTTGCCGGAAAACTGAACCATCAGAGTACATATCGATAGAATGGTAAACTATTATTATTTAATTCTAAGCTATAATATTATTTTTTATTTTGAAAAAAAGCCACTACTTATCACTCAATATTGAAGAACATTACGTATCTCTTTATCATTAATAAGAAGTTCAATTTTATCTGTGAATGCTTTAGGAATGACTTGTTTAGCATGCCCAGCAGGATTAATGAAACTTCCACCTAAATTATCTCTCCCTTTAATACTGTTACTTGCTAGTTGCATTCCTGCGCCATCCAATATCGAAACTTTCATATCATATATAAGCGCGGTATTGTTATATGTATCACTTTTCCACTCATTTATTGTCATAACTAACAATCTGTCTGATCCTTTTTCCTTTAACTTATCAATAACAGAGTCTTTATCCATGTTGGATGAAACAGATATATATTGGACCTCGAAACCTCTCTCTACAAGAGAATTCGCTAATGACTTTGACATATCATCGGCAAGGGAATTACCGCTTTCAGTCTTTACATCAAAAGGATTACCATATCCGCCTCGCTGCAGTCCAACAAAATCGGGGTCTTTATTACCAGAGACTATATATGCTCTTTGATCGTGGGCAGTTACAGCAACTGCTATAGTATTCTCAATATTAATGTTTGCAATAGCATCATGGTAACTATGTTTATTTCCAAATGCACACCCTAATAAGACTGTCGATAAAATTACAATCGATACCATACGAATTAAGGTTTTCATGACTTTTCTCCTGCAATATATTTTAAATATTAAAAATCACATATAAATGCCTCCATTGACAGCAATAACTTGCCCTGTGATATATGAAGCTTTGTCCGAACAAAGAAAGGATACTGCGCCTGCAACTTCCTCCGGCTGCCCGATCCTGTTCAGCGGCACTCGCGGCAGCATCTCTTTCCAGGGCAGATCTGTAGTCATGTCGGTTTCAATAAATCCTGGGGCTACTGCATTCACCAGGATATTTCGTTTTCCCATCTCTTGAGCTAAAGACTTTGTAGCCCCAATCAGCCCTGATTTGGCTGCTGCATAGTTAGTCTGGCCGGGCATTCCAGATTGACCTGCGGTAGAAACAATGTTGACTATGCGTCCACTGCGCTTGCGGAGCATTTTTTCCAAGGCCAGCTTTGTCACCAGGAAAAATCCGTCCAGATGGACATCCAAAACTTTTCTCCAGTCATCATGATAATCCATAGTCAGCATCAACTTGTCAGCTGCATACCCGGCGTTGTTGATCACGGCAAAAGGAGTTTCCTTTTCCAAAACAGGCTCCAGAGCTAAAAAGGCAGCTTCCGGGTCCGCCACATCAAAAGGCAGCAGCTGGCATTTTCGCCCCAGGATTTCAATCGAATCCTTGACTACAGACGCTTTTTGATGATTGCTTCTGTAGTTCAGCCATATATCGAATCCGTCCCGGGCCAGCATTATTGCTGTAGCCGCTCCTATCCCCCTGCTGCCGCCTGTAACCAGGGCAGTACGCGGTTTGTTTTGTGCATGCATGGCAATCCCTTGATGATTGGAGCAGAGCAGGCAGCAACAAATATATCTGACAAGCCTAAAAAAGCTTGCTTATTTTTGAGCTAGACTTTGTTGTTGCCTGATTTCCGCTGTTGCTTTAAACTGATATACGGTTCACAAACACAGCAGCATATACTATAACTACTGTCTTACATTCTCTACATATCCTTCAGCATTAAACTCAACTACACTTGTAACAAATCTGTTGCGCCAATAGGTCCAGCTCGAACTCTCCAGAGAAGGTGTTCTATGTTTTGCAGGGTAACCCAGTGCAGTGAGTACTCCGTCTTTGCTCATGCCTTCCAAAGCCTTGCCGGCTTCAATGCCTTTCTGATCAATCTCGGAAAAACCCTCAATAGAAACCGGCTCATCCGAGGTGATCAGTTCCACATATTGTTCTTCACTCATTTCCATGCGTCCACTGTGATATTCAAAAAACACCATCTGGCCTGTATCCATTACCTTGAAATAAAACCCGTTTCTTCTGGCGCGCCTATCAGGAAATTCTATTTCGGATCCAGCTGGAATGATGATATGCCCATCTCCCGGATCAACAAATCCGGCATAGCTGGCTTTAATATCACGCCCGCTGTCCTGGGCATGGATATTATACTTGGTATATACCTCCGGTTCATCTGCATATATTGCATGCAGGTTACTGCTTGCTCCGCGGCAGCCCAGAGCCAGGGTGGCAAGAATAAAAGGCAGACAAAGATAGAGCAACAACTTGGCCAGAGAAAAAGATTTAGAAGAAAGGATGTTCCTGGTCATAACTTTACTCCTGTTATTTAGTTTAGACAAAAAAACAGTGCTTAAAAAAACCATCCCATATTAATGACAAGGGAATTAACCCCTCGGTTATCACTGCTCAACCCTGCATTGGAAAGGTGATGTAAGCGAACGGACATCCAGGGCTGCAGGTTGTGGTCCCCGGCAAACTCAATCCCAACTCCTGCCTGAGGATTGAAATTCAATCGCGTGCCCTGCTCTTTGACCTTGTATTCTGTATAGATAAGCCCTACACCACCTTCAATATAAGGACGAACAAACCTGCTGCTCAAACCGTCAAGATAGTACAGGGCCAAAAATCCGACTGAAGCCAGAATCTCTGGAGGAGAACGCAGGGTTCCTCCCAGGCTGCCCTCCACCTTGAAACGCAGGGACTCAGGGGCTCTGTGGGGCCAGATGGCATCATAATCATAAAGAGCAAACCCGGTAACAGTGGCGAAGTCTCTGGCATCTGATGGATCATAGGCAAGTGCTACCCCAAGCCCCATTCCGTAACGTGGCTCTACAACCTCACTGCGTTCCTGTTCTTCAGCATTAGCCAGCCCGGGGGCAACAATCATGCTGAACACAGCAAAAAGACACAAAAGCGGTACATAAAGCCATGCATCACGCAATCTGTCAATCGACCAGTGTGACTGCGCCAAAATCACCCCCTTTCCCGATTTGCAAGCAGACTATCCCGGGATCCTGCTGCATACAGTTTTCTGCGATGGATGTACCTGGCTCCTCAGAGCATGGAAACAGTTGCCCCTGTTGTATTTTCAGCCCGGCAACAGCGAGGTCAAAGGCCTGGCTTGCGGGCAGTCCGCCGAAAATATGTGCATGCGCTGCTCCCTGTGAGCTTTGTCCGGGAATCAGATCGGCGTTGCTTTTGCAAGCAAGTTCTGAACCGCTGTTAAGAATCAGGGGTGCTGGTCCAGAAAATGATAAGCTGCATTCATGCCATCTGCCCTGCTGGATATCGGTGATGCAGCCATAATCATCGACTGTTTTTTCAGAAGACAAGAGAAAAAAAGCAGCACCCTCGCCCATAACACTCCCTTGATCATCCCCAGCGAGATTGCCCGAAATATCTTTGCTGCCAGGAACGCAAAGCCTCAGCCAGCTATAACCGCGCAATGCACAGTACTCATCAACTGCTCCAAAAAGAACATAATCAACCCTGTTTTCCAGCAGCCACTGCCTGGCTGTAATCAACCCCGAAGAAACAGACAGTTCAAACTGGCTGACAGTGAGACTCGGCCCGGTGATGTTCAGGAGAATCGAAATGTGTGCAGCAGCTGCATTGTGCACAGAATTGGAAAAATATGTAGGAGAGGCGCAGGCATCGCCGTCATTGATCACAGAATCCAGAAAGGAAAAAGTGGTTGCCGCGGCACCGTAGCTCGTGGCAATTACAATACCCATTCTTTCCCGGGGGTTATCCAGCATGCCTGCGTCTTCCAGGGCCAGAAACGACCCGAGCACAGCCATGCGTGAATAATGGTCAATACGACGCAACACTTTCCTGGGCAGATATCTGCCCAAAGCACCTGTATCCGCGGTCGCGACAGGCAGGTCTTTCTGTGCATTGTCCAGGTCATGGCTGGTAAAAGAAGTTTCTGCCGCCCTGTCTTCCTCCAGAGCCTTCCTCAGATCATGCACGCCTGTGCCGAAGCTGCCCAGAACTCCTATACCCCGGATATAGACAGGCAAAAATGCCGCTCCTGAAGAGCCTGCATCTGCCTGATAGGTTTGCTTTGAATAACAGGTCATTTCTTCTGCTGGATAAGTATACGTTGTGCAGGCTGCTCAGGCAAAAAATATTGTATGCCCCTGCTGCCACATGAATGTTTAGCCGGCATCTTCAGCTATTGCAATGCCGTCTGACTTTGCAAATAACCATTGATGATTATTATAAGTATAATCTGGCACAAACATAGTGAACTTGTCAATGTATTGATTATTGCGATCAGGTCAGTACTGGCCGAATATCTGGATTTCATCCGGGAAAATGCATCCCGGCTGGAAGCTTGCAGGTGCAGAATTCAGATGTGATTTTTTTGAGAACTTTGCCGCCGGATCAATGACACAGCCCCGGGTTGTTTGCTTGTCTGTCGGACTGCTTTTTCTTCACTCTGGCACAGGACCGCACTTGAATCCATGAGAGACGTCTTGTCCTGGACATTTTCTCTTGCCTGTAGGGAGCCCTGCAGCATGATTTTGAGTTGTGCCCGACAGTTTTTTACAGTATATTGTCACTGATAGCCAGCCTGTTAAGGCAACAATGAACAACATCTGCCAATGCCTTCGGGAAAACCCATGAACAGACATCAGAAGATGCGAAAATGATGGATATGCCATCTGCTGAGCCATTATGACCCTCTGGACCATTGCCTCTCTGGCCATTCTTCTAGGTATTGCACTTGCACTGCTGGGCATCAAGGTCAGGCGCTCCGCACGCATGCATGAAATGTTTTTTCCTGGACTGCAGACAGGTAAAAAAAGCTCGAAAAAAGAGCAGGAACTAGCAAAAAGACTTCTCGGCCTGGTACATGGACGCGAAGATGTGGCCCGCAGGCTTGTTGAGCTGGAGCAGTCCAGGAATCCTGAAAAATCCAGAAAATGGTGTCTGAACAAGGCTATAGAGTCCTTGAAGAGAGAACGCAGATAACAGCCGGACCCTGCAGGCTCTGCTGTATCCGGGAAAATCCCGCCTTTCACTGCCCTTCCTGCTTTTTGTCCACATAGACCCGGTAAACTTCTTCAGCCAGCAGTTCCAGGGGCTGGTCCGCAGCAAGGACAATATCCGCGCACTCCATGTAAAGTACCTGGCGTTTTTCCAGTGTAGCGCGTATCTCTTCCCTGAAATCCAGATCCGAAAGCGCCGGTCTCTGTCCCGGTTTGGGATCCTCTGCAAGTCTGGAACAGATGAGATCAGGGTCTGCCTGCAGATACACCGTCAAATGCCGAAAATCTTTAAGCAGTTCCCTGTTGGCACTTCCCAGCACCACCCCGCCGCCGGTGGCTACTACCATGGGCCCGGACCCGGCCGTGCGCTGCAGGAACTTGCTCTCCAGGTCCCTGAAATACTCCCAGCCCTGGCCCGAGACTATCTCCTGAATGCTTTGCCCCTGTTCCTCCTGCAGGGCCTTATCCGCGTCCACGGCCTTAAGTCCTGTCCTGCCGGCAATATCCTCAGCCAGTGTGGTCTTGCCGCTGGCCCTGGGTCCGATAAGATAAATATTTCCCTTTTTATTTCTGAATCCACTCATGGTATAATTCATCCTGTCTGTCCCCGGGCAGGGCCCTTTCTTCCAGGAGTCCGGCCTGGTGCCTTTGCCTGAAGGCCTCGTAAAGAATAACAGCCGCCGCCACTGATACATTCAGGCTTTGGACCATGCCCTGCATGGGGATGTATATTTCCTGGGCCACCATCTGTTCCAGGTCTTCCTGGACCCCGCTGTGCTCGTTTCCGAGTATTACAGCTGTAGGCCGGGTAAAATCCCACTCAGGCAAGGGTATGG
>SL_8KL_010_SEDDRAFT_10001624_pt1 | contig 19408 bp, 15 predicted proteins | sample SodLakKL_010_SED_4_FD_11160 | JGI IMG/M metagenome (IMG submission 11160)
TTATTGGATGATACTGGAACATACGATAGTGCTAATAGTTTATGGACAGATGTATCAGATAGTGAGATTGCAGATGCAGATTACACAGCACAAACTCTGGCAAATGTAACAGTTAGTGAATCAGAAGGGGTTATTTTGTTAGATTCTGATAATATTAATTTTGGTACTGATGTTACTATAACAGCAAGTCATGCTGTCTTTTATGCTGATGGGAACTTAATAATGCATTTAGATTTTGAGGGAGAACAATCAAGTGAAAATGGAACTTTTCAATTGGAAGTGCCAAATGGATTAATTGAATGGAGTGTGTAATATATGGGTAAAGATGTAAATTTAAAGGTAGATAAGACAAAGGTGGATTTTACTAGTTTTGTGGAGTTATTTAGGAGAAAAAATAAGGAAGATAACAAGGAAACTGACCAAAAATAAATAAGGGAATGGAAGGAGGGAGTATAGGTGGATACTTTAACAATTGATAGTGCTGGGATACAATCTTTTGAGATTGAGTTTGAGCAGGACTTTACTATTGACTATTTTTTAGAGGGGCATAATCGAGGAGATGCAATCCTAAACTTATATAACCCAGATGGGGAAGTGGTTTGGAGTGTGTCAACTAATAATAATACTTTAGATGACATATACACACAGACAAATGCAGTATCTGGAGTGTGGGAAATAGAGTTGATACTAGAAGTATCCCAAGCAGATGGAGAAGCAACTGTTACATATAATGAATCATCTGCATTACATATAAATTTATCAGTTGCACTTTCATCAATAGGTGTTAATTCAAAAGATACCTTTTCACAAACTTCATCTAATATTGTATTACCTATAAGCAAACAAATTATAAATGTTTCTACCTATACTCTTTTGGTTGATTCTAGTGTTAATATTGTTCTGACAGTAACTTCAGTTCAAAGTCAAGTAGCAACTAAAAGCACTAGTTTAATTACCACATCAAGTATAGTTCTATCTCCACAACCACCACCGATAAACACTAATACTAAAAATATAATATTAAATACATCTAAAACCATTAATTTAGATATACAAGTTTCTAATATTTCAACACAGACTAAAAATTTAAATTTATCTCAATCTAAAAATATCAATTTAAATGTAAGTAAAGTTAATATTAATGTAGATACAAAATATTTACAATTAAATAAAAATATTAATAAAGTTTTGACAATAGATACTCAAAGTATTTCAACAACACCTAGTAACTTATATAAGGTTACCAATAAAAATTCAGTACAAAGTATTGATAAATCTTATATGGGTGTAAACACACTTGATTTATTTATTTATACCAGTTCAGAAACAAGTGTTGATGTCAATCTTATTTGTAATCCTTGTTTAATAAATGTGTTGAGCAGAAATGTTTCTTCANATCAAATCTAAAAATATTAATTTAGAATTATCAAAGTCTAATATTTCAACACAAACTAAAAATTTAAATTTATCTAAATCTAAAAATATTAATTTAGAAATCAATAATAATAATATAAATGTAAAGACAAAGAAAACTACTTTAAACAGTAATAGTAATATACAGTTAAGCGTGTCAAAAACATCTATCATAACTAATAATAAATATTTTAATATTGACACAACTAAATCTAAAGTTCTATTAATAAATAAAAGTGCAATTAACACGAACTCTAAAAATACTTATGTTCAAGTAGGTAATGTAGTCAATGTTTTTCAGAATATATTTCCAGTTAGTATTCAAGTGAATACTGAAAAAGTTAATCTTGAAAATACTAAAAATATATTATTGGAAGTTAATTCAAAAAGTATTGAATCAAATACTTTAAATGTTCTGATGGGGATTGGTGGGAATGTCAATTTAAATATAACACCAAAAAATATCCTCATTAATTCAAGGGTAATTAAGAAAGCAATCAGTAAAAATATAAATTTATCTGTTAATTCTAAACTAGTATCAACAACAACTAAACAGTTAGATGTGCAAGGAATTAAAGATGTTAATTTATTAATCTCTCCTGCTAGTGTCATATATTCATCTAATATTTTAGGAATTGTGAAGGAATATGATGTTAATTTAAATATAAATTTAACTACTGTAACTTTAAATGTTAAATTACTATCTTCATTTATAGATTTCCCTAAAATAGAAGAACCACCACATAATATTTTGTCTATTAGTGAAAAAGATATAAATACTTTGTCTATTAGTGAAAAAGATATAAATACTTTGTCTATTAGTGAAAAAGATATAAATATTTTGTCTATTAGTGAAAAAGATATAAATACTTTTGAATTAGAAAATTAATTAAATGGAGGGGATAATAATGGCAGGAAGAAATCAAAATATTACTGTTGATGAAGGCACACACCATACTTTTGGGTTTGATGTATCTTCTTTAGGAGATTTGACAGAGTGTGAATTAGTTTGGAAACTAGCACACAATGTTGAATCAAATCCCATTATAGTTTTTAAGTTGAGTGAGGGTGATATTGAAATTGATGATGGAGTTGCTTTAATTCATTTAGAGCCAGAACACACTTTAGAGAAAGAATTGAAAGTTAATAACTATCATGAGTTAAAATTTATTGATTCTAATGGACAAGTGGACATAAAATCATCTGGTAGGTTATCAGTTAGACCAACATTGGCAGGAAAATAATTATAACTGTTGTATGGGGTGGGATTTCCCACTATTAATATACATAGTAACTAGTAAAAAAAGGGGGGTGTAGAACTTTGAGTACAGTAAAAACCGGAACTGTTAAATGGTTTGATACCAAAAAGGGCTTTGGTTTCATTGAACAGGATGGTGAAGGTGATGATGCATTTGTTCACTATTCTGCTATCAATGAAGATGGTTTCAAAAATCTCAAAGAGGGTCAGCAAGTAGAATTTGAGATTGAAGAGACCGAAAAAGGTCTGCAAGCTGTTAATGTCACTAAAACTGAATAAGGAGTGCTGTCAAGAAGGTAAGGAGATGAATGTCTCCTTACCTTTTTTATTTTTGTAACAGAAGGGGGATTGACTATGATAGAGGATATCATCACTTCATATGAACAGAAAATGTACTTTGATGCATTAGCAGAAGCTAAATATGAATTTTATGTTGAGTATGTAAATATAGGATATAGGCATGGATTACATACTAAATATATTTGTAATTTGTTGCAGAGTGCTATGGAAAGTGGGGAAAGGCATCAAATAATAATAACAATGCCACCACAGCACTCTAAAAGTTTTACGATTACTGAAACTTTTCCTTCATGGTATTTGGGGAAAAATCCTGATAGACAGGTTATTGTAATTGGTTACTCCACTGATTTTGCAGAGAAGTTCGGTAGAAAAAATAAAGACAAGATTGAAGAGTATGGGGCAGATATTTTTGATGTCCATTTAGGGCAGAAACAGGCTTATAAAGATTGGATTACCACTGAAGGTGGGAGAATGATTAGTTCGGGTGTTGGTGGACAGATTACAGGTGAAAGAGCAAATTTAATGATTATAGATGACCCGATTAAAAATCGTAAAGAAGCAAATAATAAGAGATACAGGGATGAAATTTGGGATGAATGGGAAAGCACTTTAAGTACAAGATTAGCTGAAGATGCTCTTGTAATACTGATAATGACCCGGTGGCATGAGGATGATTTAGCCGGGAGATTTCTAGAAAGAGAAGGGGAAGATTGGACATTGGTGGAGTTACCTGCACTGTCAGAAGGAGCAGATGTAGATTTACTAAACAGACCAGAAGGAGAACCACTTTGGGAAGAGCAGTACAGTAAGGAATATTTAGAAAAAAGAAAAGAGAAGTTGTCTAGTAAGGCATGGAACTCTCTTTACCAGTGTTCACCGAACATTGAAGAGGGCAATCAATTTAAATCCATATATTTCCGGTATTTCAGGGAAGATGATAACAGGACTGCTTTCATTCTTGAAAAACCTGAAGAAAAAGTGATATTCCTGAAAAATAAGTGTATTTGTTTCCAGACAGTTGATAGTTCTTACAAGAGTGCTATTAAGAATGATTATACAGTAGTTGCAACATGGTATTTAACTCCAGAAGGAGATTTGTTGTTGTACAGTGTTAATAGAGAAAAGCTGGAAGTTCCTGATTTGTGGGGGTTTTTAGAGAATAATATGGATAGGCACAATCCAGCTAGAGTTTTTGTTGAGGATAAAGCATCCGGAACTGGTCTTATTCAGAAGGCAAAAAGAGAGGGCAGACCAGTTTTACCAGTTAAAGCAGTTAGGGATAAGATAACTAGAAGTTTTGATATATCTAATTTTTATGAGAACCGGGCTGTTTATCATAAGGCAGGGTCAAATTGGGTTGCAGATTATGAGGATGAATTAGTCAAGTTTCCAGATGGAACACATGATGATATGGTTGATACTGCAAGTATTGCTGGTATTGCAGTTGCTAGAGGATTTGTTACAGCACAAGGTGCTGGAGAAGAGTTTGTATCTTCTACTTAAAGGGGGGAATAATATGTCACAGGAAAATAGAGAAAGTAAAGAATTAGTTGCAGTTGTTACCGAAAAAGATGGAGAACATCAAGTAGTTCCAGAATATATTTATAAGCAGTATTATGGTGATAATAATACTAACCCTACTAATCAGATTACAGATGATACTTTTAAGGAAAAATATGAGAAAACATCTATTGTAAGACCATTGGTAAATCCTAAACAGTTAGCTGGTTTACTAGAAATTAATACATATCATAATAGATGTGTTAGAACTAAAGCACAAGATATTGCTGGAAATGGTTATGAAATTCGGAAAAAACATGAAGATGCAGATGTATCAGAAAAAGAGTTTATACAAGAATTTTTTGATAACCAGTTTCCCCCAATTGAAGAAACACTTACACAGGCTGAAATAGATTATGGGGCAATTGGTTATTCCTGTTTTGAGTTAGTAAAAGCTGGTAATAGTTATGGTACAAAATATCAGTACATAAACCATATTCCTGCTCATTCGGTAAGATTAACCAGAATAAAAAATAAAAGCGATTTTCCTAAATATGTTCAGAAGAGAGCAAATAAGTTTGTTTATTTTAAGCATCCTTTGATGGAGAAGGATGTAGATAAAGATACTGGAGAAGTATATCCATTGGGAGAATTATCGGATGATAAGAGGGCAAATGACATTATATTCATGAAAAATTATACTCCTAGAAGTGATTATTATGGTCTGCCGGACATAATTACTGCATTGGGAGCAATATGGGGTAATTTAGCACAACAGAGATATAATAATGAGTTCTTTAAGAATTTTGGGATTCCACAGTATGCAGTTTATATAACTGGAGATTACAACTTGAAAAAAGATGAAGATGGTAACCCAGAGATAGTTACGAGGATTCAGGAGCATTTGTCCTCTGTAAGAAGAAATCCTCATTCTACTTTGGTCTTTGGTATCCCATCCAGCACTCCCGGCATGGGGGAAAATGTGAAAGTAGAGTTCAAGGAGTTGGCAAATAGGTCAGATGAAGCTAGTTTTAGAATGTTCAGGGAAGATAACCGGGAAGAAGTTGTTATTGCACATGGAGTTCCCGGAAATAGGATTGGTCTTGCAGATGTTGCTAGTTTAGGTGGTGACACTGCATATGAGACCAACCGGATTTATAAGGAAAGTTCTATTAATCCCCGACAAAAAGAAATAGAGGAATATATCAATAAATATATTATTCAGCATAACTTTGAAATATATGATTGGGAAGTTAAATTAAAGAATCTAGATATTGATAGCACTGAAAAGGATAAAGAAATATTAGACTTCTTGTTCACCAATGGCAGTGCCACTCCTAATGATTTAATCAGAAATCTGGGAGCAGATTATGGAATTGAACCCGGAACTGATATTGGATTAGATGAATACTTCATGAACTTTACTCCACTTGTTAATGTTATGGAAGGGGGAGACCCTGAAGAGAAAGCTGAAGTTCCAGAACAACCTGAACAACCAGAAGAAGGAATAACAGAAAAGATGAATGAATTAAGCGAACAGGATTTAGTTTCTCTATTAAGAGCATTAAAAGATAGGTTGGAAAAGGGTGATGACTAATGAAAGAGTTGGTGACATACTTTAATTTTCTCCATAAAAGCACTGTTCAACAGTTGCAGGCAGAAAGGAGATTAACAAGGAAATTAAACCAGTTATTCGGGAGTCTATTTGATAGGCTTCCGAATCACATAGAAAATTTAGGATTACAAGACCAACAGCAATTAAGGAGATTAATCAGAAATCACTTTTATAATTTACAGGATGAATATATAGAAGTGTTGAGGGATGAAGGGCAAGGTATCGCACAATTGGGAGCAAACCGGACAGTTCATCATTTACAAAGTGCCGGATTATCGGTAGGATATGATGATGTTAGTCAAAAAATTATAAATATGATGGAGCAGGCAACTTTTCAGGCAAGTAGGATTACTTTAGACCGGATGACTGGTGATGTTATGGGTACATTACAGCAGGGTATTCAGCAGGGATTCGGTGTTGAGCAGACATTGGACTTATTAAGAAATGATTTTAAGAGGATGGAAGAGTATGAGTTAAGGAGAATTGCCAGAACTGAATTAAATAATTATGCCAATAGAGCATCTTATGAAACAGAGAAAGAGTTCGGGGTTGAGTTTCACCAATGGATATCTGCAGATGATGAAAATGTTCGTGGAAATGACCCCAGTGATAAAGCTGACCACATGGAATTGCATTTACAGATAACCAGAGTTGGTCATAGATTTTCCAATGGTTTGAGATATCCCGGTGACAAAGAGGGAGCATTGGAAGAGATTATAAATTGTAGGTGTAGGGTTGTTCCCTTCCTCATGCCACCGAATCATATTGCTCCTATGGGGAAAAGATTTTTCTATGAAGATGATATTGTCAGCAGGAAATCCATAAAAGGTGGAGCAGGCTCTGGAAATTGGGGTCATGAAGGGCAGGCTGGAAGTTGGGGTGGAAGTTCTGAAACTGGTGGTACATCTGAAGAATTTTTAAATGTTCCCGGTGAAATAAGACATTCTTTTAATCCTGATACTGGAGAATTTGATGAAGAGAGACATCTGAAGCATTGTAGTGAATTAGAGGGTTTAGAGTATTCTGACTACATGACTGAACTTGAAAATTATGTTGATTCACAAGAAGATATGGGATTTGAGGATATGAGAGCAATCCCGGATGATGTGACTCAAAATGATGTAGTTAGAAATATGATAGATATAAGTGCAATAGAAAGGAATGTAGAGGAAAGAATAGAAAACCAATATGGCAGTTTAGCACATAGTACACAAGGTGCATACTTATTAGATAAATATGATTTAAGAGAAGATGAAGATGTAATGAATTTCACATTTGAATCTTATGATACTGGTGCATACTATGAGACCGAACATCAACTACATATGGCAGATTCTAATTTTGAGGATTTAGAGTTAAAGAAAGCAACCCAGAGTGATGGATGGATGGAAGTTTTAGATAAACTAGAAGAGGGGAATATAGATACAGTATCAGAAGCAAAAGAGGAAATAAAAAAATCTTTAGAAGTGGAATTTCCTAATGAAGCTGAAGTTATAGCAGACCATTATGAGCAAGTGGTGTCCCAATTAATAGAAGATAGAGTTGGAGATATGTTCACTAAATGGAAGAAAACCAGTGGAGACCATGATGAAGATGCAATTGCTGTTCAATTAGCAGTTCAGGAACATTTTGGATTACAGGATGCAAAAACAGACCATTTCAGTTCTTTGCATGTTGGGGGAGCAAAGGAAATTTTATCTAAACATGGTGATGGTATTAAGAAAATTCTTGATGCACAATATAAAGAAACACAGGAAGTATTAGCTGAAGAGGGGATAAGCAAGGTTTATGCTTATCGTGGTATGTCTTTTACTTCTGATAGGATGATAGGGGATAAAGATTTACCGGAAGATTTAAGTCATATTGATTTTACTGAAGAAACCAGAAAAGTTGATATGCCTATAGACTTTCAATCACAACCATTATCTTCTTTCTCTACTAGTGCTAGCACTGCTAGTGATTTTACAAAATTAAGAATGGGAGATTTAAATATGATTGTTGCTTCTGAAGTCCCGGCAGAGAGAGTATTCTCTATATCTAGCACTGGTTTTGGTTCTAGTGGTGAAGAAGAAGTTACTATTTTAGGGGAAAATACTAGGGGGGATGCTATTGTTAAGCAGGATAAAACAGGTATCCATAATCATCCTCATAGTTATTTATTTGATGAAGAAGGAGCAAAGAAAGATATATATGATAATCCTTTAGTTCAAGCAATAAAAGAAGTATTGTCCATAAAAGGTGGACAAGGGTCTGGAAACTGGGGACATACCGGACAAGAAGGAGAATGGGGTGGAAGTAGTGAAACTGGTGGAACTTCAGAAGCATTTCTTGAAAAAGACCCAGAAATTAGACATTCTCTTGACCCAGAGACTGGTGAATATGACCCGGATAGACATTTTAATAGAATGGAAGAACTTTCTGCAGAAGAGGAAAGAGAATATTGTGCGAAATTATATGAAGAATTATATGGTGATTATGATGGAGAAGTGTCTGAAGAATATTTAGAAGTTCCTGAAGAAGCAAGACCATCTTTTGACCCAGAAACAGGAGAATATGACCACGATAGACATGAAATATATAGAGATAGTTTAGATAGGGAAGAGTGGTCAGAATATAGTTTTGCAGTATATGATGTTTTGGAAGAAAGGGAAAAAACTAGAGAAAGGGAGCAGTGGGCTGAAGAATATAAGGAAATACCAGATGAAATAAAAGATTCTTTTGACCCGGAAACAGGAGAGTATGATTTTGACAGTCATTATCAGAAAATGAAAAGTTATTATGAGGATGCAGAGACACAAGAAGAATTTCAGGAAGCACATAGAATGGAAGAGGAATATAAGGAAAAAGTAGATAGGTATAGAGCAATCGGTGAGATTGAACCAGTGGAGTTTTCTCCTGAAGAATGTGTTACTGAAACAGGAGAAATTGATAAAGAAAAAGTAGAAAAAACTGCTTATGATTATAGAAAAGAAAGTTACAAGAAAGAATATGATTATAAGATGGAAGTATTAGATAAAGCTGTTAGTGAAAGGGACAAAATTTATCAGCAAAAATTGGATAAAGCTAGGGAAGAACTAGAACCAGTTAGACCGGGAACTGGTAGGGAACATGGTGATTTAAATGTTATTCCTCTACCAGATGGTGATGGATTTGAAGTGCAATATGATTTAGGGTATATGAAAAGTGAAGATGAAATAAAAGGTGAAGCATCTGATATGTTGAGAGAATATCTTAATAAAGAAACATATAAAGAACAGCATGAGTATTTACACAATGAAGTAATACCTAAAGCTGATGAAATGCAGAAAAGGATGGTTGAAGGTGAAATAGAATTTGATGAAGCTATGGATTATACTAATCTAAAACATGCATTAAATAATATTGAGAGGGATTATGATAGGTCAGCATCTGAAATATCTGAAGCATTAAGGGATGAATTAGTGAGACCGAAAGAAGAAGGCATAAAAATGGACTATTGGTTAGGAGAAGAAGAGCATGATTTTGGTGACCAAACCAGTTATATTCTGGATACTAATTATAGAATGAAAGAGGGGAAAAAATTTATAGAAAAGTATGCTAGTTCTGATTTAAATGAAGTTGATATGGAAGTTGTTCCTATTCCAGAAGGTGGAAGGTCAAGTTGCACAAACTATGCGACAGAAGGGTACAGTAAAATAAAATTAGCAGAGTATGCTGATTTAGAAACTGCTGTTCATGAAATAGCACATGCAATAAATCATCAAAATGAAGGAGTAGAAATGGCATCTGACCAATTGTTCTCTGAAAGAACTGAAGGTAAAGAGATATCTAAAATTTTCACTAATGCAGAAGGTAATGATGAAATGGGTTATAGGGGAGCATTTATGGAGCATTATACAGGTAAGGTGTATGAAAATAGAGAAAGACAGGGAGTTGAAGTGGTATCTATGGGTATGCAACATTTATACTCTGAACCAGTTACATTTTATGATAGAGACCCGGAGCATTTTAAGTTCATGGTCGGAGTTTTAGAAGGAGTATTTTAAAGGGGGGAGTGAAGTGAGGAAAATAACTGGTGTGATTCAAGGAGAGGAATTTGAAATAAGAGAACTTGAAAAAGATACTGATAAGCTGGAATTTATTTGTGAACATGATATTAGTAGATTAATGACAGTCACATTTCATCCTGTAGAATATAAATACCGAACAATTAGAGTAAGTGAAGGATTGCTGGAAGCATATTTAGTATTGAATGAAGAACTAAAAGAGGGAACATATCAAATAGAATTAATTGATGTTCCTACCACTATACTTCCTAATGCTCCAGAGGGCAATGTGTCCAGACATGGTACAGTTTATTAGGAATAAAATTAAAGAGACAGTGGGAATATCCCACTGTCTCAAATTGGGGGGATTTCATGAAAAGTTGGGATGAAATTAAGAACCAACCAGAAAGATTAGCTAACATGGTGAATGAGTTGGGAACAAGGGAAACAGGGAAACAATTCGGTAAAAATAAAGACACAGTTAATAATGCTCTGAAAAAATATGGGTACGAATACGATATACAGGAGCAGAAGTGGGTAAAGCAAGAGAAGATGGAGACCAATGATTTTGAGCAATTACTGAATAAAATTGCAGGAAGTTCTATAAATATAGAAATTAGAGACAATGTTTATTGCATCCAAAAAGGTTCAGAAGAAGTAATCATAGATAAACAGAAATTAAAGAGTATCTATTATGATTATTGCGAAATGAATCTTACACAGGAAGAGACTGCTATCAAGAATGACCTTATTCTGGATGATTTTAAAATTATAAAACAGGCATTTGATATAATTCATGATTCACTCCCTTTAACTAATGAAGAGATATTACATAATTCTGCTGAAGATAATATAGAAGAAATTCTTAAAAATAAGAAGAGGAAAATAAAAGAAAAGAAACCGATTGAAGAGTTGAGATATTTAAGAGGAATTGCTGAAAAGTATTATACAAAATACTTTCAGGCAGAAAGAATACTAGAGGAAGTTAATGTTGAACCTATTACATATGAAAAAAGTGAAACTTACTTGCATGTTGAGGACACTAAAGATAGAATTATGATAGTAACATTAGCTGATTTGCATTATGGGAAGCAGGTTTTAAGTAAAAAAGTTATTGGGGTAGATGAAGATTATAATGTAAAGACATTAAAGGATAGACTATCTTATTACAAAGACCAGATAGTAGATAGGATATTACTCTATAAACCGGAAAAATTATACATAGTTAATTTAGGTGATGTGACAGATGACCCATTAAGCAATACCTATCCTAATCAAATTCATCATCAAGAAGTTGTGGGAGAACAGCAGATTTTAGGATGCACAAAACTATTAAGTCAGTTCATTTTAGACTTGTATCAATACCAGAATAATATAAAGTCCATCTTTCTGCCGGGTAATCATGGTCATGATGTAGTTAATCCTGATATTCTAATTGGTGGAATTATGGAGCAATTACTGGAAAAATATGATGATATAACAGTTGACAGCATAAAGAGATATTACAAACTTGAAAAAATCTTAAATCACAACTTTATTTTCTCTCATGGCAATTTTTTAAGCAAATCTGATAATAAGAGGGAGACCGAAATTTTAAATATCATTAATTCTTTAAGATTGCAAGGGAATACTTATTTATTTACAGGACACGAACATCATGAGCATGAATCAGGAACTGGTTTTGAGCATAAAAAGTTACCATCCATTGTAGGAAGCGATTTCTACTCTGCTGAAAAATTAAATGTCAACTCCAGACCTTCACAAATGTTCTTTATTGTCGATAAAACCGGGTTATCTGGTAGATATAAAGTGTATTTCGATTAATTTGAAATAATACTTGAAATTTTATTCACAGTGCTGTATATTATATATAGAGAGGACTGTCCATATTTTTCTAAAAAGTGGATAAAAGGAGTTGATAGAAGGAGAACACAAAAGGAGTTGATAAATAATGTCCCTAAAGGATATGGGGGATGCAATTATAAATGTGTTAAAGGGTGGACAAGGTTCTGGAAACTGGGGGCATGATGGACAAGAAGGCTCATGGGGTGGAAGTTCTGAAACTGGTGGAACTTCTGAAGCATTTTTGAAGCATCCCGGTGAGCTGAGGCATTCTTTCAATCCAGATACTGGGGAATATGATGAGGAAAGACATAATGATTTTGTCAGTTCTTTAGATGAGGCACATGCTAAAGAATATGAAGAAAAAATAGAAGAATATAAGGAGGCTGGTTTACATGAGCAAGAAGGAGAAACCGGATACACAGAGCTTATTGCAGAGGGCGAGAGAGAGGTTATCGAAGAAGGGATACTCTCAAAAAGAGATAGAGAAATTAGAAGAGAATTTAGTCTAAGAATCAGTGAAAGTGCTATAGATGAACATGAGTCATTTTTTGGTGACCAGCCAGATGTCACTGAAGTTGATGACCCAGAGCTATATTATGATGCTGTATCACTGGCAAAAGAAAGAAATGAATATGGTCAATTTGTAGATGCAGGAAGTGTTGAGAGTTTAAGTGAAAAAAGAATGTTTTTGTATGCTGGAGGAGAAGCAGGATTTGCTGTTGGTGAGGATGGGAATATAACAAATGTATTTAAAAATCCAGATTTCACCAAAAGAAAAGGTACAGTATATGAAATGTTATCACAAGCAGTGGACAAAGGTGGAGATAGATTAGATAATTATGATGGGGCATTGACAACATTTTATGCTCAATCTGGATTCCAGCCAGAAGCTAGGCTGGAGTTTAATAGAGAATTTGCACCAGATGATTGGAATTATGAGAGAGATGGAGAGCCAGATATAATGTTTTCCAGACATGTAGAATCTGAACTCTCTGGAGAAGAGATGAGAGACAGGATTTTATCTGGTGTTTATGAGGAAAATATAACTACTGAGGGACTTCCATATGCAGATGATTATATGGAAGGAAAAGAGATGCAAGAAGCAGGGAATAAGATGGAAGAGATTAGAGAGAAGATAAAAGATAATTCTACTAATAAAAATAATTCAATAAATAAATTTATAGATGTCTTAAAAGGAGGACAAGGTTCTGGAAACTGGGGGCATGAGGGTCAAGAGGGAGCATGGGGTGGAAGTTCAGAAACAGGGGGAACATCCACAGCATTTTTGGAAGTATCTCCTGAAGTCAGACATTCTTTTGACCCAGATACAGGAGATTACAATGAGGAAAGACATTTACAGCACTGTAAAGATTTAGAACCTGAAGAGTATAGTGAGTACATACAACAACTTGAACAGGAAATGAAAGATAATCCTGATACTGAATTAGAAGATATGTCTCCTTTACATGATAAATACAGTGTAGAAGAACTGCAGGAAAAGACTGCAGAAATGAGGGATGTATTTTCTAAACAACATAATAAAATAGGAATAGAAAAGTCATTTAAAGCAAGACATTTAGTAGATAAATATAATTTAATGGAAAAAGATGGTTTTTGTACTTTAGTTTATGCCTATCATAAAAGTGATGTATTAAAAGATGTGCAAAGAAAGAGTGGGGTTGATGACTTTGGTGATGTTAAAAGAGAAATGAGAGAAGTTGATGATTATGTAGAAGCAAAAGAAGTTTTAAGAAGTGGATTAGAGGAAAAAGGATTATCAGCAGAAGAAATAAATGAAGCAGAGAATCTATTTGATGAACAACTAGACATGTGGTCTGAAGTGGCAGGCGAAAGAGTATTAGAACAGTGGGCTGAAACCAGTGGTGACAATCAACCTTATTCGGTTTCTACCCAGTTAGCAGTTCAAGAAGAATTTGGTTTAAAAGATGCGAAAACAGACCATTATCCAGATGGGGTTGTTGAAATTGCAGAAGATATAAATAAAATTGTTGGTGAAGGTAAAAAGCAGTTTCTCCGGTCACAATATGAGGAAACACAGGAAGTTTTAAGAGAAGCCGGATTAGATTCTATTGTTGCATATAGAGGGATGACTTTTAAAGATTCATCAAAATTACCAGATGAATTAAGTCATGTAGATTTTCCATATGAAGCAGAAAGAACTACATTAGACTTTCAGAGTCAACCATTATCCTCTTTTGCAACTGAAGTAGAAGATGCTAAAATGTTTACAACTGTTTATGATGATTATAATATGATTATAGCAAGTGAAATTCCAGCAGAGAATATCTTATCATTACATAGTCATGGATTTGGTTGTCACTATGAAAGTGAAATCACAGTTTTAGGTGATACATATAAAGGTGATGCTCTTGTTAGAAACTCCACTATGAAAGATTTATCAGAAGAAGAACTGCATAGTTTGGTAGTTCATGGAGATAAATCTGCAACTAAAGGTATTGTAAAATCTATTATAGATGTGTTAAAAGGTGGACAAGGGTCAGGTAATTGGGGACATCAAGGTGCTTCCGGCATGCATGGTGGAAGTTCTGCTGAATATGATGGATTCAGCACAACAGAAGAGTGTGAACAGTTTTTAAAAGAAAATGGTCATGCAAAAGAAGTAAATTTTGACCCAATATCTGTAGAATCTGCTAACCAGATAACAAAAGCTATTGTAGAAAATCCTCATTTAGATGAACCATTAGAGGGGGTCATACCTTATGATTCTGTTCGTGCTAGTGATGCATCTGTCGAATCAGATGGTAAAATAAGGTATAATCCACAAACTATGCATAATGCAGATGAATATGCTGAAAGGAAAATAGGTCATAATGAATCTGATAGATTTGATTACCCAGATGAAGATGACATAAGAGAATCTGAACAAAGAGTTGACCAACTTGAAAAAGATATTTATAATGATATATCAGAAGATAGATTGGATGAAGCAAAAGAAGTATTACAAGATATTGAGGAAGCTGATGGAATATTTGATGCCTTTGACCATTGCCAAAAAATGACTAGATTATTAGGTGGAAATCCAGATGAAGATGGAATTGATGAAAGAGTAGAGGATTTTATGAATGAAAATAGTAATTTAGAACAGTTAAAAGAAAAATATGAAACAGGTGGTTTTGAGAAGTATAGTGTTTATGAAACTATAGAAGAAACAATAACACATGAAATAGGACATGAATTAACACATAGACATGCAGAGGAATTATGGATGGAATTGGAAGAAGATGGAGAAGTTGTAGGAATGGAAGAAGTTACTCCAGAAAAAGCTGGAGAAACAGAAGTCGGTAGGGAATATAATATGTCTGAATGGGATAATGAAGAACATCAAGAAATAAAAAATAAGTTGGGAGAATATTCTGCTGTTGATTTACATGAATATATAGCAGAAAGTTATACTGCTGTGATGCATGATAAAGGAGAAGTCCATGAAGATGTTAGAAGATTTATTGTGGAGCAGTTTTCTGGGAAAGGGGGCAATTAATTATGGCAGTATCACAACAGTGTGCAGAATGTAAACACTACACTGGTTCTAAAACATGTCCTGCTTTTCCTACTGGAATACCTAAAAAGTTTTTTGTGGGTTATGTTAAACATGATACAATAGAGAAATACCAAATATCAGAAGTCATTTATGAATTGGACAGTGCAAAGAAAGCATTGTCTAGTAATTTTATAAATGTGATAAAAGGTGGACAAGGGTCTGGAAACTGGGGTCATGAAGGACAAGAAGGTAGTTGGGGTGGTAGTAGTGAAACAGGGGGGACTTCAGAAGAATTTCTCCAGCTTGACCCGGAAATGAGACATTCTTTTGACCCACAGACAGCAGAGTTTAGTGAATCAAGATTTTTAGAGTATTGTGATGATATGGAACAAGAAGAGTATGAAGAGTATCTTGAAAAACTTGATGAACATATAGATAAAGAGCAAAAAGACAAATTACCGGATGTTCCGAATCCAGAACCCGGTCAGTTTAAAACATCAACACAGGCAGAAAAGTGGTTAGGTGATAAATATAATATAACTGGAGATTTTACAACTCCAATTTATATGTTACATACAGATACAAAAAAGAAAATACATGAAGAAAGTGATGTAGTGAGTTGGGCTGAAATAGATGATTCTGAATTTGTAGATTTAGATATGGAAGTAGTCAATGACAGTTTGGATGAATTTGACAGATTAGCTGAAAAACATCCTTATGTAGCAGATAAGTTAGAGTATATAGGAACATATGCAGATGAAGAAAAATTTGCTGATGACTTTGAATTGGGAATGTGGAGTCCAGCAGATTATGGACATAGTTTTAAGGATGGAACAAAAATAGGATTAAATCCTGAATACTTTGGGGATAAGGAAGTTTTACATGAGCATGTAAAACATGATGTCAATAAGGGATTTCATCCAGACATAGTTGAAGATAAATATATAACCAGCGTAATGACTCATGAGTTTGGTCATCAAGTTTTTAACTCTTTAATAGAAGAAGATGGTGAATTTCATAATAAATATGGGTCTGATACTATTATCAGCACTATAGAACAGGGTATGACTGGACAAGATTTTGGTTTTACAGATGAATTACATGAGTGGCATATACCAGATATGGTAGAAGATGTTACTAAAGAGCATCATGGTGGTTATTTAAATACTTTTTTCGGACAACCAGTAGGATTCAATTCTGCTGAAACTTTATCAGAATATAGTAAGCAATCACCAGAAGAAACATTTGCTGAAAATTTTCTAGCAAGTGAGCATGGAACTGAAGAACAGAAAGACCAACCTATTGTTCGGTCTTTTGATGAAATGATGGATAGAGTTGATAATTCTTATACTGAAGATGAAGTGACTTCTTTATGGAGTAAATCGGGTGAAATACATCCAGATGACTCTGAAAAGAGAGTTGAAGAGTTTCGGGAATTAGTTAGAGACTTTGAGAAAAATGATTCTCCCTACTCTGAAATAATACATGATTATAAATTAGAGCAGGAAAGAAGGGATGCAGAGAAATCTACATTACAGGATAATTTCATAAATGTGATAAAAGGTGGACAAGGTTCAGGTAATTGGGGTCATGAAGGGCAGGCTGGAAGTTGGGGTGGAAGTTCTGAAACTGGTGGTACATCTGAAGAATTTTTAGAAATAGACCCAGAATATAGGCACTCTTTTGACCCACAGACTGGGGAATTTGATGAAGAAAGACATAATGAATATTGGGATAAATTAGCAGAGGAAGAAGGTATAGAAGTTGCAAGGGAATACGATAAAGAAATTGATGAATTATTATGGCAGGAAAAATATGGTGAAGAAAAAATAGACTTATCTCAATTTATAGATGAAGAGGGTAAAATTGATGTTGATAAGGTAAGAGAAGAAACTACTGGTATAGGTTTGTATGATGCCTATGATAGAAAATTAGAAGTCATGAAGGAAGCAGTAGAATCTAGAGAACAGATTGCAAAAGAAAAGAAATACGAAATTTTAAGTGAAGTGGATAGTGTAGAAGCACCATATGAAATGAAATCTTTATTTGATGAATACCCAATGTTGGCAGATGATGAAGATTTCGCAGATATGGATGGTAGGATGATTGAAATTGGTGATTATTCAGAGACATTAAATGATGCTAAAGAAGAAGAAATTATGAAACATTTGGAAGAATTTAATTCTAAAGAAACTTTAGGTGAGCAACAAAGGTATTTAGATGAAGAAGTAGTAGTTCCTAGCTTAAATTTTGATGACCCAGAAAATCAATTAGACTTTGAGACAAGAAATGCTAGAGAATTTCTTAAAAAATCTTTAGGTAATGAGATAGAAGAAAAAATATTTAGGCAGGATGCAATTGATGACCCACCGGGATTAGTAGATGAACTTGAGGGTATTAATCCTTATTTGGTGGAACAGGAGAATCCAGCACAACTTCCTTTAACTATTCATGATAAAACTATTAGCACTGGTTTATCATCTTATAGGTTTGATGACCCAGAAGCTGTTGCCGAAAACTTTAAAGAAAATGTAGAAAAAGGAAAAGAATTTATAGAAAAATATGCTAATGGAGATTATAATAAATTAGAAAAACCTTTGGATGTAGTGCCAGCTACAGGTAGAGGATATTATGATGAACATTTTAGAAAAATTGGTGTTAGTTTAGGTTCAGATGCAGATGGTACAACCATTCATGAATTAGGTCATGTTTTACATAAAGATTCAATGGACAAAAGATTGGCAGTTGAAGTCTTTTTTAAAGATAGAATTGAAGGAGAAGAAATGACCACAATTCATACAACTCAAGATGGACAAGTAGAAAGGGGATATAAAGATGAATTTATTTCTCATTATACAGGTAAAGTTTATCATGATGATGTAACTTATGGTACTGAAGTGTTCTCTACTGGTTTACAAGCATTATATGATGACCCGGAGAAATTCAGACAGCAAGATGAAGAACATTTTCTTTTAACTCTTTCATGTCTTGAAGGGCTGTTTTAAACTAGTTCACATCTTGAAAAAATATTTGATTTTTGTCTTTTAATGTGTTATAATTAGTTTACATGGTAAAGGGGGATAAAGTATGAAACTTACTGGAACTTATAAGGGAACTCCTTTTACAATTACAGAAGGAGCAGGGATTGAGAATGTAAAATGTGCAGACCCAGACTTTTATGAGTTAAATGCTGACATATATTATAATCCCGGAGAAGGACAGGAAACTGGATTTATGTCTGTAACAGATGGATTATTGGAAGCATATTTAGTTCTCAATCATTTAAGTAAATTCGATAATTTAGATATCGAATTAAATGAAGTTCCTAATGAACTAGTATTACCAGCACCGGAAGAAGATGAAGAAGGAAATCCTATTGTATATTAAAAGGGGGAAGTTTAAATGTTAAATATTGATGCACAATTGCATAATGCCGATTGGACAAAACAGTCATGGGATTTGCCACCTTACAAGAGTGAAGAATTTATGGAGCATTTAGAAAATACAGGAATGACATTGGAGCATTTCAGAACATTACCTGTGTATGAATTTGCTGTGGATAATGGTCTTATTGTAGATGATGAATGGGTTGGTGAAGAAGATGTATAGCAGACCAATGTGTGTGTATTGTAAGCACAAATATGAGAATGATATAAGATGTGAAGCATTTCCAGATGGTATCCCCAAAGAAATATTCTTTACATCCGAAATTGACCATAGAGAACCATATGAAGGGGATAATGGAATTCAATTTGAACCTAATGATGAAGTCACCGAATCGGATTTAGAGTATATTGAGAACCTTCATTCATAACAATTAAAAATTGATAAAATATTAAGCAGGCAGAAATGCCTGCTTTTTATTTTGTATTATGGTAACAGCAGGAGTGTACAACTTCTGCTGTTTTTATTTTTGGGAAAAAAGAAGGGGG
>SL_8KL_010_SEDDRAFT_10001625_pt1 | contig 19405 bp, 15 predicted proteins | sample SodLakKL_010_SED_4_FD_11160 | JGI IMG/M metagenome (IMG submission 11160)
ACTACATAACCAACATAGCGGAAAGAAAAAACGTGATGGATCCATACCTTGAATTTGCTCCACAAGTAGATGAAAGATACAACGATACAAGGAAAGCAAAATCAACCTGCAACGCCGACGAAGCGATAGAAATAATTGAAAAATATAACGCTGAATACGTATTACAAAGAATAAGAGAAAGAAGAATAACTCAAGATTTCCCGTACTTAGAAACTGATGAAAGATTCAAAGAAGTATTTTCAAATGAAGACTACAAAATCTATGAATTAATAGAAAATTAAAACTAAGAGGAAGAAAATGAATGAAGAAAAAAGGAATATATCAGTTGTCTCAAGTAAAATTAAACAAAACAAATACATCTTTATACTCATTTTAATTCTAATAGGGTCCATAGGAATAAGATTCCGTTATTTCTCAGCTTCAAGACCACCTGGATGGGATATATATTTCCATGGAAGGATAGCTGAAGAGATACATGAAACAAACAGAGTTCCCAGATACGATCAAATGGCATACAGGGGAAGAGAAAACACCTATCCTCCACTTTATCATATCTTTCTATCAACCGCACCTCATTTCGGAGTTTCACCTATTCTATTTGGACAGATAACAACTCCATTTATATTTTTAATTGGTTTAATTCTCTTCTATTTACTGATAAAAGAAACACACAACGATAAAATAGCTTTACTATCAACTTTTCTATTTTCATTTTCTTTCGGAGTATTAAAATTTACATCGGTTGACGCTCAACCCACGGCTATAGTAATAACTATCTTCATAGCAATTTTATACTTAATTCAAAAGAATAAAATGCTTTACACCTTACCATTAGCAGTTATGCTTCCTTTCATACATCTCTCTTCATTTTTAATAGGTGCATTCATACTTCTAAAAGCTTTCTTCTCATCTGAAAACAAAAAATGGGTCTTTCTAATTGGTTCAATTATAATAGCTTTATCCATATTTGTAGCTTATCCTCATTTCTCTCAAAATATTCCTCCAACTCTAGCCAAACACATACATGGGTTGAATTTGGGATTAATAATTAAATTAAGTCCTTTGGCCGTCTTACTAGCTATTGGAAGGTTATATGAAAAGAAATTAAATACATTTTGGGGAACCATATTCATAGTTAGTTTACTCGCAATGGCTTTTGAATTAATAGAAACTTCAAGAGGTTTAATATTCTTATCAATAGGTATAAGCGTGTTATCAGCATCCTATTTAGTTGAAAACTGGGGTTTAAAAAATATATTCAGGGAACATGAGCTTAAACTTTATTCAAAGAAGCTCAAAACAGGAGTAATGATCTCTTGGATAATATTAATACTTATGATTTCATTCCATTTGATCTATCCATTAATGGTTTCGCCTCTAGGAAGTCATTTGATATTAACGGAAGAGAAGGATGAAGCTTTACAGTGGATAAATGAAAACACATTCGAAAACTCAGTGATAATGAGCGGACCGGATCACTGGGTAACTGGAAGATCAAAAAGACCAACTTATATGGATGGTTACTTCAGAGCACAGGAAGATGCTACAAATAGATATGAAATGGTTGAAGCTGTTTACGGTTCAAACGAAGAGCTTTTCCATGAAGCTGTTTCAAATGTGGATTATGTTTTGATATTCAAGGATACTCTTTTCTTCAGGGTGGACACTTCTCTACATGAGGAGTATCTACAAAAAACATTTGAAAACCAAGAAACAGTTATATATAGAGTTCCCGAAGGAATGAAGTAATTTAATCTATTTTTAATCCAGCTTATCTTCAAATAATTCTTCAATAACAACCGTAGCGTAGCTTCCCTTTGAAAGGGAAAAAGATATTTCGTAATAGTTTTCTCCTTTGTCAAGAATCTCCAAATCGTTTAAATCAATGAATAATTTTCTTCTTTTTCCCTCTTCACTTAATTCAGGTAAACAATTTACTTTGAAGTCTTTCAATTCCAAGCCGTTCTCTTTAAGTATTTTTCTTTCATATTCGTTCTTCAGATCTGTTTCATATCCGTATACAGGGCCTTCTTCCTGTTCTATTTCTCCTTTCTCAATTCTATCTTTCACTTCATCTAAATATTGGTTGAATAAATAACTCTGGTATGCGTGTGAGAACATTATCTCTAAATTCTTGGGCAGTTTCCTCATTGAATTTATATAGTCTCTTGGATATTCAACTAAGTGGTGTAAAAGAGTTCTTTCGTATCCAAGGTACTTCGGATACTTATTTAAAGCTTCTTTGAAAACTTCTCTTCTCTCTTCATCTTTACCTCTATTTTTATCCCAATTTTTCTCCAGCCATTTCCTCGCTTTCTTTGCATCTTCACTTTCTTCTTCGAAGCTCTTTGTTAAATAAATTTTCACAGCTTCTTCAGGTTTCTCTTTTATTGCAGCTTCTCCAACTAAATGAGTTATTGGTCTTATTTTACCGAATCTTTGATGTCCGTAGTAATTAGGTATCTTCTTCTTAGGTTTTATCTCTTTATCCGTTTCTACTTTTATTGTGAATTTGTTTCCCCATAAATCTCCCAGCGTTATTCGTTCATCGGAGTACTCAATTGGTTTTACATCTATATCTTTTATCTTCAATTCCTTTACATCTTCTGGTTTACATCCGTATATAGATATTCTTTGACTTGTTAATGCTCTTTTATCTTTTGTTCCTGCATAACCTATTCTTTTTCCAGAAAAATGTAGTCTATTACTTATTTCTTTTATTGCTCTATTCTGTTCCCAATTATTTTTTACTAGGGTACATATCAATTGATTTCCTTTGCTATTTTCTTTGAATTTATACTTCTTTTCAGTTTCCATTACCTCTCCATTTGGAGTTATCTCCTCAACTTTGAAATCTTCCGGATTCTTCTTTATTTTCAACATTTTGATCTTTATTCAGAATTAGTTTTATTTATAACGTAGTATTGCTCCTATTCCTCCGAATGCCTCGTAGAACTGTTTTCCTTTATCTGTATCAGTCGATACGTATTTTACTTCTGCACCTATCTGTTCCGCTAGTTCTTCGAGTTTTTCAGCTATTTCTTCTTTTTCCGTTATTTCTCTTTCTTCTTCACAGTTTGGACATATTTTCCCTTGGGCTTCAAATTCTTTCATGTCCTTTATAATTTTTTTTTCTTTTTCTCCACATCCAGGACATTCTATTCTTGCCTTTACCCATTTCATTTCTTCTGATATCAATAGAGTTTCTACTTTTCCTCTTCTAAGTGCTTTTACAACTTGTTTTAATCCATAGGTTGCTAATTCATTCCCTGTTATTTTCTTCATGAATCTCTCTATATTTCTTCTTTCCTTTTGAACTTCCAGGTCTTTTATTAAATCCTCTGATTTCTCCATAAGTTCTCTTATTCCGGATTCGTCAGCGTATCCTGTGCTCGGTTTTCCAAGTACTTTGTTCCTTATCTTTTTGTTCAGGTATTGGTCTGAATCTATTTTGTCTTTTGCCTGTCCTGGTCCTCCTATTATCACTCCTTTTATTTTATCGTCTTGGAATTCTTTGTTTATTATTCCCGCTGCTTTTTTGTAGTGTTCGTGTTTCGCTTCATTTATGATTCTTTCAAATCTTCTTTGACTCCATCCTCCTTTTGTGTGTTTTGATGGAACGTGAGATCCAAAATTCTGTATTATCTCAAGGTGTTTTCCTTTTAATTTGGCTATTGCGGCGTTTTTACTGTCAATTACCACTAAACCATATATTTCTTTTGATTCTACTAATTTTTTCAGTTCTTCAAGTTCAAAAGTGTTGTCACAATTATATATGTTTACTTGTATGGGTTCAGGGGGCACTATTATCTCTTTTTCTATTTTTCCATCTATATGGCCTGCGAATATTGCCACTCCATTTTCAGGAACTTTTTTAACTCCTTTTAGTGACTGTAGAATTGTTTTTATTGCGGATTGAACGTGTTTTCTAGTTGATTTTGACTTGATATTTGCAGCTTCACTGTATTCCGTTTTTAGCCTTGTTACTTCTTGATTGATATTTTGATCTGGAGGTATGTATAGACTTATTAGTTCAGTTCCTTTTCCTCTCATTTTTTCAAGTTGTTTTACTTTTTCTTTGAGCTTCATTTTTTCCTTTTCATTCATTTTCATCATCTTCTTTTATTGATTTTTAACCGTGTATTGTTTTGTGTATTGCTCTAATTAATTGTTGGATTGTTTTTTAAGATGTTTAAAAGATTTTTTCAAGTTAGTTCTTTTCTACTTATATCTCTTAATCTTTTTCTATACTTCTCGCTTCCTAGACTTCCTTTCAGGTTTTCTATTAGTCTTGTACAAGAGAGATATTTTGGAACTATTACGTATAATACATCATCTATGTATTTTTTTGCTTCTTCAGGGTATTCCGTTCTAACTATTTTGTATGCTTCTGTTTTCAGTTCAATTATTTTTTCAGTTATGTTGTTCAGCGGAATTGTTGATATTATCATCTGTGCTTCTCTGTATTTTGATTCTTCCCAGGTTTCATGTATCATTAGATCTCCATATATGTAATTCATATTCTCTTCTTTCGCTTCAAGTATTCTCTCAGGATCATTATCTATGATTATTACTTTTTCTCCCTGTTCTTTTAGGAATTTTGATATTCTTGTTCCTTGTACATCGTATCCAGCTATTATGAAGTGGTTTGATATGTCTTCAGGTACTTTTGACTCTACGAATTCTGTTCCAGGTAGGTTTAATATCCATGTATTCTTTACTTTATTATATATGTCCCATACGTGATGACTAGTATATGAACTAGTTATCATGGTTACTATTGCTGCTAGAATTATCGCTTGAAACACAACTGGCTGTATCTGATTTGCTATTCGGGCATGTATTGCTAATATCAATGCAAATTCACTCATTTGATCCAAGTTCATCGCTGTCATTAATGAAGTTCCTTTACTGTAGCCTTTTATCTCCAGTATTAGCATTGTGAATAGTGGTTTTACTATGACTATTATGAATATTAGTCCCAATGAAATCAATATTGTGCTTCTTCCAGGAATAACTATTAATGCTCCCAGTGAAACGAAGAATATCGCTGAGAAGAAATCCTTCAATGACTCGAAGGTTTTGAGTATCTCTCTATCGTAAGGAGATTTAGATAGAGCTATTCCCGCTGCAAATGATCCTATAATGATGGATATTCCAAAGTGTTGGGATGTTGTTGTGAATATTAATAGGACACTAAGTCCTATTAGCATTGATGCTTCTTGTGATCTTTTAACAAATTCTAGGAGGTAAGGAGCTAAAAATCTTGCTGCAAATCCTGCTATGATTATTATTACACCTATCTGGACGTTTGAAATTATTTGTAATCTTGTTAAAGGATAAGATGCTAGTACCAAGAATATAAATATTGCTATGATGTCTTGAGTTAGGTTTATTGAATTACATAATCTTTTGTAAGCTAATTTAATCTTTTCTCCTTTTATTAACTCCATTCCAATTAAAGATGAACTCAGTGAAGCTGCCACTGAAAGGTACAATGAGTTTAAAGTTCCGAATCCTATTATATAGGAGTATAGGAATGTTAATGAACCTATTATCGTTACTTGTGCTATCGTTTCAGGTGCTGTGCTCTCGATTATCTTCTCGGTTTTTTTCAATCTGAGGCTTATTCCAAATATGAATACGAGGAAAGCTATTCCTATTTCCGCTAATGAAAGTATTCCAGCTTCTTTTACGAAGGGAGATATTATTATTCCTGCTATTAGATAGGCCGGTATTGTCGGATGGTTTAATCTGTTGAATATATATAGAAGTATCGATGCTGCTACAAATATTAATGTGAGGGATATTACTATTTCTATCATTTTCGATCACTTCCTTTTTTCCTCATGAACTTTTACTTCCCCATATTAGAGACTCAGTATCTCTATCTATCTGACTGATGAATTTTGGAAGGTTTTTCAAATAGTTTTCTAAATATCCTTTTATCTTTTCAGCTGTTAGTATGTTTTTTCTTATTATGTAATCTGCTCCCATATCGTAATACTCTTCGCTTTCTTCTGGGCTTTCTGATTCTATGAAAACGATTGATTTTTCCTTGCATTTTCTCAATATTTCCTTGTTAACTTGATCTTCTTTAGCGAAACTGATTATTAAGTCCGCTTCTCTTAATCCCATTTCTCTCTGTATTTCTTCGTGTTTGAAATCTCCAAATATGTATTTGAGGTTTTTTTCTTCAAGTTTTTCAACGTTCTTTATTTTTTTATCAACTACTCCGATTTGTTCGAAGTGTTCTCTTAATGTTGGAATGATTTTATCAGCTGTTTCATTGTATCCAACTATTAGTGCGTGATTTTCGAGTGTCTCCATCTCTACATCTTTTTTATCTTCCGATTCAAATCTTTCAAATATGTGTTTTACTCTTTCGTATATTTTTTCATTGTAGGTTATCAAATAAGTTGATAAGGTCATTGTTATAAGAGCCATTAAGCTGAAGTATCCCAGTAGATCTGCTGGTATATATCCTTGGACTATAGCTATTCCTCCAACTACTAATGAGAATTCGCTTACTTGAGTCATGTTTATGCTTCCCAGGAAACTTGTTCGTGGTGTGAATTTTTCTCTGTCTATTAAATAGAACATTATTAGGAAGTTTCCTATCATCAATACTGCTGAAGTTATCACTGCTTCTTTCCAATATGCGAATAGGCTTTGTGTGGTTAATTGAAGACCTATTGATGCAAAGAATATTACTAAGAAGAAATTAGTTAAAGGTCTCGTTCTCTCTTGAAGTTCTTTATGAAATGGTATTTGTCCCAGTCCTAGTCCCGCTAAGAATGCTCCTACTTCTATTGATACTCCTAGAACGTGTCCCAGTGTTATGAATGCGAATGCCCAGGTTATTCCTATTATGAAGAAAGCATGTTTATTTTCAGCTACTCTTCCAAATAACCCGGAAAGTAGATATTTGGAGGTTATTACTACTAATATTCCTATTAATCCTATCATCAAGAATACTCTAAGTAATGTGTATCCTATTATGCTTGGATCGGTTAGAGTTCCAGTTGAAAATAGTGCTAAGTATATTACTAATATGATGTCTTGTATAATTAGTACTCCTACGTTTATCCTTCCAGGAAGAGTTTTTATCTTGTTTTGATCCGCTAGTACTTTTACTATCACTGGTGTAGCTCCAAATACTGTGCACAGTGCTATTATGGTTGTGTGCATCAGTGGAAATCCCAGCAGATAAGCTACTATAAATGCCAGAGCTGTTTGCATAATTGTTTGAAGTATTGATATTCTGATTATTGGTTTCAGTATTTTTCTTATATCTTTTATCTTCATTTCTAGTCCCAATAAAAATAGTAGAAAACCAAGTCCTAATTTGGAAAATAATTCAATTGAAGCTGTTTCTGTAACTATATTTAAAGCTACCGGTCCCAAAGCTACTCCTGTGAAGATATAAGCTACTAATGGAGGTTGTTTTGTTTTTCTCGCTATTATAACGAAAATTGTAGCGGTCACTATTAGAATAGCGAAGTTCAGAGTTAGCGGTGTTAATCCATCCATCTTTTTCCACTCGTATTTTCTTTGATTTATGTAAGAGTTCAAGGTATATAAAAATAAGTAAGTCATTAACGAGTGAGTATTTTTGAGAAAACTGAGAATTTATTCTAAGGCTCTATTAGTTCTTCCGCTTCTTTCGGTAGTAAAATAGGTTTTTCATAATTTTTCCAATCATCTAGAACTATTCTTGAACATGCATTCACTATAAATGCATCAAAGGGGAGATGATTTATTTTATTAGGAGTTATCTGATTCATTCTAATTATATGAGCTTCTTTTCCTTTCTTTCTTAGTTTTTCTGTTACTTCTTTAGTTACTTTGTTATGAGTTTGTCCTGGATGAGGTGTTTCTATTACTGCGAAAGTTTCGGAGTTTCTAGCTTTATCTTTCCTCATTTCTCTTTCCTTCATCCATTTTCCTTTTTCTATTTTTCTCACTTCGCCGTTGTAAGGGTTTCCTTGAATTACTTTTTTATTCGTTGAATTGGCTATTCCCTGAGGATGAAAATTTCCAGAACCTATGAATATGAATGAATCCACTTTTTCTTGAATATCTGTAGCTGCTATGAAGCAACATCCAAGGACTTGTCCTTCCCTGATGTATTTATCTCCTTTCCTAGTTACCGGTTCATTACCTTCTTCTTTAATTGTTTTTTTCATTTCTTTCAATTTATGTAGATGTTGAGTGGTTGTTGTTAGTCCTATTTTTTCCCCCTCGGTTTCTTTTAAAGCTTTCTTAGTAATTTCTTTAACCTCTTTTTTTGATTCTACAGGCACATATAATACATTTTCAGATGGAACTAATTCCGTGTGGCCAAAGTGCACTATTAAATCATATTTCTCTCTTTCTTTTTCAGGAGGAATACAACACGCTCCATAAACTGCTTCTCCATCCAATAATATTTCCAGATCTTTATTATTCTTCAATTTCTTCATTATCTCTCTAGATCTAGGTTTAAGACCTTCCGGTAACTGTATCAAGATTTTCTTTGGCTTTTTCTTCTTGATTTCTTCTTTCACTTTATCTATATTTAATTCATAATCCATTTTGATCTCTATCCATATTTTTGATTTTCTTATTCATTAATTTTAGAGTAATTGAACTTTTGACGATAGATAAAGCTAAGGATGGGGTCTGGGAGATTTGAATTCGGGAACCATTTCTAATTAGCTTTTCTAAAGCCTTTGAACGGTTTCTCCCGTCTACTGGTGTCCCCTGACACCAATAGGACATCATTGCAAGTAAATTGCTCAGAGCTCCTGGATTGTATCTGGAGCCAGTGGGGATACCGAGCTACCCTAAGACCCCATCTTAGAAATATTAATAACTTGGTTCATTATAAGTTTTCTTTTTTCATATCTTTTTAAACGGACCGGGCGGGATTTGAACCCGCGATCTACAGCTCCCTCCCAAAACTTTAGAAAAGTTTTGATTCAAACACCTTTTTTGATGAAACTTTTTTTAAAAGTTTCTTTTGATGAGTTTTTTCTGAAATTTGTTAGGAGGCTGTTGCCCTATCCTCTAGGCTACCGGTCCTTTTTGTAATTTCATTCAACTTAATTTATTTTTTCAATTGTTTTTAGTTTTTGTTTTTATGGTTGGGTTATTTATTCGTGGAATGAAATAATTTCTCTGGATGATGATGCGAACAACCTATGAGGTTCTCCGTACCGATGATTAGATAACTGGGTTAACTGCCCCAATCTGACATTTTAAAAACTTTGGGGCTTTTTTTAGTCTTTTAATTTATGTTTTAATCCTTGTGTGAAGAAAGGAGATTTTACCCATGCTCCCACTTCTTTTTCTTCATCTTCTCTTGGTGTTAAAAATAGAACTGAATGATCGTCTATTGTCATAAATCTGTGTTTATGATTGTTTTTTTGAATTTCAGCGAACTCTGCTAGTCTTTCTATTTCATCAGTATTATCTGTAATTATCTTTATATTTGTTCCTCTGTTTTTAGCTTCTTGAAACTCTTTTCCGTATTCTTTTATGTGTTCCAAAGCATCTTCTGTATCTGTAGCTAAGACTATTTCTTCTCTCGCTTCTTCAAGCAGTTTCCTTATCTTCGAGTTAAGTTTTTCTTTATTTCTTAAGAACCATAGGAAATCATGTGGATTTTGTTTTGTTTTTTCTCTTCTTCCCTTTCTCTCTTTGAGTTTTGTCTGTATTTTATTTTTAACTTCATCCATTTTTTTGATTTCTCTTTCATGTTCTTTTTTCTTTTTTTCCTTTAGATTTCTAATTGCTTCTTCTAATGGGTTTGATTTATATTTAGTGGGTCTTCCTGGCTGTATTGAACACATTCCTTTTTCTTCAAGGGATTCGAGTATATCATAAGTTCTTGGGCGGGGTATATTTGCTTTTTTACTTATTTCTCCTGCTGTAAGGGTATCTTCTTTTAGTAATGCTACAAATGCCTTTGATTCGTATTTATTTAATCCTATTTTTTGAAATTCATCGATTATTTCTTTATCCATATGTATCACTATAAGGGGCTCTTCACTTAAATGATTGGTGAATCGCCATTTTTTTAGCCATTTCAAGAAATTTACTCTATGTGTTTTCTTATTCTCTTTGTTATTATGAAAACCCCAACCTTTAAATATGTTGTTACTAACTAATAGTAACACAAAATGTAATAATGTTTTACTGAGGTGTAAACAAAATGAATACAATTGGAAAATACGGAACAGAAAAAGCGTTCAAACCGGAAAATATGGTGAAAGCCATAACTAATTCGAAGACTATTAAGATCATTTTCTTAGCTATAATTGTAACTAGCGTATTAGCTGCAACAGCAGCTGCATCTTCTTTAGTTATAGATGTTGAAGATCAAGTAAAAGAAGTAACTTCAGGAGGAACAGCACATTTCTTGATCGATGTAACTAATGAAGGAAACGAAACAATAGATGTTTCAGCAGAAGTAATTGGTTCTGAATTGAGTACCAGTTTCTCAGATTTACCGGGCTCGGAATTTTCACTGGGAGCGGGAGAAACGGAAACAATACACTTCTTTGCTTCAACGACTAAAGAAGACAAAGGAACTTACGACGTTCCTTTATACATAAATGGAAGACAAAGGCTACTAGCTGTAAAAGTGATTGAAGGCATAGATTCGCTTGAATTACATGGTGCCTACGAAGAAATCACTGTAGCCCAAGGATCAACTCAAGAACTAAAATTCGTTGCAGAGAACATAGGTGATGAAAGAATAAAGAATATAATTATATCTGGAGATATTTCTACAAGATTAAATCCAGATTATCCCAGCCACTTTTTCCTCAATCCGGGAGAACAAAGAGACACCTCAATAACTATGGAGGTTCCTGATGATTTCCCAACAGGAAGATATATATACGAGATTACAGCTGCTTCAGGAGACAAGGTTGGAGCTACTGAAGAAGTTATTGTAAACGTGGTTGATTCACCTCCTGTAAAAGGAAGATTAAGACTTAGAGACCTAAGATGGAGAGGACTTGTAGAAGATGATGAAACTGTAGGGTATAAAGTGACTTTCGAAATAGAAAACAAGGGACTAATGGACATACAAGATGTAGAATGGGAAATAGAAGGAATGCCAGAGGATTGGAATGTTTCAGGAGCAGATACCTTTGATATAGATGGTGGAGAAATAAAACAGAAAACACTTGAATTCAATACTCAAGGAGATTTCGGAAGAGAAACAGTGAAACTAAGTCTGTTTAAAGATGATGTAGAAATAACTAGTAGAGAAATAGTGTTCAGAGGAGACGAAATAGGAGTAGGAATAGGAGGACTAGTTGTAGGAAGACTAGCGCCAATACAACTAGGAATAGGAGCACTAGTAGGTCTATTAATTGCTTTAGTATTCTACATGAAAAAAACTGAAGGAGTAGGACCAAGAAGAAACAGTGATTATCTCAAAAGACTTGTCGATGAAACCATTGAAAGAGAAATAAAAGAGAAAAAAGAAGGTAAGAAAGATCAAGATAAGAAGAGCTCATCTGAATAGATGTGGCTCTTTCTTTAACTATTTTTTTTAAAAGAAAAATATTTTTAGATTTATAGCCACGATTATCAGGGTTATTATCAGTAGAATTATGAGTATCAAGTCTCTCTTTTTTAACTTTTCCTTTAATTCTTCATTTAGATACTTTAATCTAGCTTTTTCAGCCTCTCTGTAGGTTTTTTCTTTAGCTTCTATCTTTTCTTTGTTTTTTCTATCTCTATCCTTTCCTTTGAATATCTCTTCTTCTTTATCTCTTTCTTCTTTTAGATATTTCTTGAGCTCTTTGTATTTTCTCTCTTCTTTGAAGCTTCCTATATCAGCCATTTTAATCATTTTATTTTTTATTCTACGGGTGTTCCAGGTTTCATTTTTTTATCGGTTTTCAGTAGAGATACTTTTTCATTGTCTACTGCTGCGAGGACCATTGCCTCTGACTTTACTCCCATTATTTTCGCTGGCTCTAGATTTGTTACTACAGCCACTTCTTTATCTTTCAGTTCTTCTTGAGAGTAGTAGTTTTTCAATCCTGCTACTGCTGTTCTTTCTTCTTTCCCTATGTCTATAGTTATTTTGTACAGGTTGTCGGATTTTTCTATTTTCTCAACATTTTTTATTTTACCTGTTTTGATTTCAAGTTCTTTGAATTGATCGAAGGGTATTTTCTTCATTTCTTCCACCTCCTTTTCATTATTTTTTTCTTTGAATTTTTCCTCGTACTTATCAGCTTCCTTTTTACTTATTTTTTCAAATAATGGTTCATATCCCTTTATCTTATGTCCTGGTTCAAGTCTTTCTTTAGCTTGTTCCAGTTTTTCAGGGTTTATTCCGAGGAATTTCTTAATTTTATCAGCTGTTTCAGGTATGAATGGCTCTAAATATATTGATAGTGCTTTAGTTACTTGTAGTGATGTGTAGGTAACTTCTTTTTGTCTTTCTTTATTTTTCCAGGGTTCTTCATCCGTTATGTATTTGTTTGTTTTTCTCGCTAAATCTATGACCATATCTATTGATTTATTGAACTCCATCTTTTGACCAAGGGTATCCCTGAGCTTTTTCTCTGTTTCATCTATTGCTTTCAGTATCTCTTTATCTCTTTCCATTAAATCAGGTTCAGGTACTTTACTTTCAAAGAACTTCTCCGTAAATGTCAGTGTACGGTGTACAAAATTACCCACCACGTCGTTCAAATCATGGTTTATCATTTTCCTAAATTCCTTCCATGTGAATTCTCTATCTCTTTTTCCAGGGTACATTTTTATCAAAGCATATCTCCAGTAGTCAGAGGGGTATAATTCCATTGCATCATCCAAAAATACTCCAACTTTATTTGATTTGCTGAATTGTCCTCCTCCGTAGTTCAAAAATTCACAGGCTTTCACTCTCTCTGGTTCTACGTATCCTTCTCTAGTTCCTTTAAGAATTGCTGGGAAGTAAACTGTGTGAAAGGGAACGTTATCTTTTCCCATGAATTGAATTAACTTTGTATCTTCATCTTTCCACCATTCTTCTATTCCTATTTCTTTTGAAAAACTTATGTATCCTATTGGTGCATCTATCCAAACGTAAAATACTTGTCCTGGTTTGTCAGGAATTTCTATTCCCCATTTAAGATTTCTTGATATATCTTTATCTCTTAATCCTTCTTTCAAAAGATTTTCGGTTATCTTAATGGTTGTTTTTGGCCATTTTTCTCTTTTTCTTTCAAGTAGTTCCTTTATTTCCTCTTCTAATTCGGATAATTTGAAAAATACATGTTCGCTTTTCTTTTTCTTAGGTCTTGATTTGCATGAAGAACAATAATAATCTATTAATTCTTTTGGAGAGTCAAATAGTTTTCCACATTCATCGCACTGATCTCCTTTAGCGCCTTCAGCTCCACATTTTGGACATTTTCCCTTTACGTATCTATCAGGAAGTGATTTTTCACATTTTGGACAGTAGAGTATTTCTATGTCTTTTCTATATATGTATCCGTTTTCTTTGAGTTTATTGTATATCTCGATGGTTTTTTCCGCATGATTCTTGTTATCAGTTCTTGAATAAACGTCGAAATCAAGGTTTAATTCATCAAAGAGTTTCTTAATTTCCTTGTGTTTTTTTTCAACCCATTCACTGGGTTCCACCTTGTGTTTGGTTGCTTCAACTTCTATTGGTGTCCCGTTAGAATCGGTTCCGCACACATATTTACATTCTTTTCCATCTAGTTTTAGAAAACGTGAATAAACATCTGCAGGAAGAACTGAACCTATGATGTTCCCTAAATGAGGTATATTGCTCCCGTAAGGTAAAGCGGATGTAATTAGATACTTGAAAGTAATCACCTTTTTCTCTTTTTATATATCTTTGGTTATTAATTTAAGCGCTATTATTTAATCCTTTTTTAATCACTTAATTCGATTCTTATTTTTACCTCTATCTATTTAATTTTGTAATTCATTAAGAATAAATGGAGAATAATTTGAAGTGATATAATGAAAATAGATATGCATATACATACCGAATACAGTTACGATGGAGTTTCAAAGATAAGAGGAGTATTTGAAAGAGCTGAGAAGAGGGGACTTGATGGAGTAGCAATAACAGATCACTTCGATACAAGAGGATGGAAGGAAGCTGAAGAAATAGCTAAGGAAAAGAACATGTTCTTTATTCCTGGAGAAGAAATAAAGGTTTTAAATGAGAATAAAAAGATAGTGGGTGAGGTATTAGCTTACTTCATTAAAAGAGGAATAGGGAATAAAACGATAGAGGAACTTGAAAGAGAGGTACATTCTCAAGGAGGATTACTATTTTTAGCTCATCCTTTCGCTAAATCAAGACCTTCTCCCAAGAGACCTAAAGAAGTACTTAAATATGTAGATGGTATAGAAACAATAAATGCAAGATCAAGGGTTTGGGAGATAAATAGAAGAGCGTCCAGAATGGCTAAAAAGATGAATTTACCTGTAGTAGGTGGTAGTGATGCTCATATCCCTGAAGAAGTGGGTTACGCTTACACAGAGGTAGATGCTGAGGATTTGAATGAATTTAAAGAGAAACTGAAGAAGGGAGAATCAAAAGCTAGGGGTAAAAAGACAAATTTCTTCTTTCACTACGCTTCACAGTTGAAGGGAAGAGTATGATTGATTAAGAAAAAACTATATAAATTCGAGGAAAGTATTTAAGATAAGTTTAATCACAAGGTGAACACTATTAATGAAAAATCCAGTTTCAAATTACTGATGTTTTTTTTAATCCTTTCTTTATCTATAGGAATAGGTCAATCTTCAAATTTAAGTGTAAATACTCTTGAAGCTACTGGCATAACGTATAATTCAGTGGTTTTAAATGGAGAATTAATAAATATAAGCGGTTCTGAAGAGGTTGATGTATATTTTAGATTTATTGAGAAAGGAGAGCCTTTTGTAGGTCATTGGCCCTCTACAGATAAGTTTTTGATGAATGAAACAGGTAAATTTAATTATGAATTGTCTGAATTAAATTACAATTCTACTTATGAGTTTTTGGCAGTTGCTGAATGTAAGGATAAGTATGTTGAAGGTAAAGTAAAGAATTTTACTACTGAGGATGCTCCGGATCCGAAGATTGAAAGTATTGAAGCGGAAGAAATTGATTATGATTCAGCTATGCTTAAAGGAAATCTGTTTAATGTTAAAGATGAAGAAATAGATGTATTCTTCCGATACAGAGAGATAGGTGAAGATTGGAGTGAAACATCGGCTCAAAGGATTCAGGAAGGAGAATTCACGGAATCAATAGAAGATCTTAATCCAGAAACTGGTTACGAATTCAAAGCAGTTATGAAGTATGAGGAAGAAGAAAAAGGCGACGTTTTGAGTTTTTCAACGTTAGAAGAACCCTCTCCAGAAGTAAAAACTCTTTCTGTAAAAGAATTAACAAGTGAATCAGCTATTTTAGAAGGAAAATTAATTGATATTGGTTTAGAAGATGTTTTAGGCATTAGTTTCCAATACAGAGAAAAGGGAGATTCTGAATGGGTTAATGAAACGGAATTAATGCCGAGAGGATCTGAAGGGATATTTACCAAGGAGGTATTTGGTTTAAAGCCTGAAAATGAATATGAATTCAGAGCACTGGCTAGATGGGAAGATCAAAATACCACAGGAGAAGTTCTTGATTTCTCAACTTTAGAGATGGAAGGTCCATTACCTCAAACCAAGTCACCTGTTAATGTTACCCATGATTCAGCTATTTTAAAATCTGATTTAATTGATTTAAGAAATATAACGGAAGTAGATATCTTCTTCAGATATAGAGAAAAAGAAGAAGACTGGATTGAAACTACTAAAAGGAATATTAGCAGTGAAGGTGAATTTGAAGAAAGAATAGATAATTTGAACCCTGAAACTCTGTACGAATTTAAAGTTGTTGTGGAATGGGAGGAAGAGGAATTAAAACAAAATATTGGAGGGGTTAATGAATTTGAAACTACTGAGAAACCTGATCCTGAATTAGAATTTTTAGAAGTCACTGAAATTTCTTATAGTTCAGCTAAAATTGAAAGTAAATTGGTTCAAACACCTGAACCTGTTAATGTTTTCTTCAGATATAGAGAAGAAGGAAATAATTGGATAAATACTTCTGAACAAAAAATGGAGGAAGTTGGAGTATTTGAATATGATTTAATTGGTTTGAGCGAAGAAACTGTTTATGAATTTAAACCTGTAGTTGAATGGAATGGAGAAGAGTTAACAGGTGAAGTAATTGAATTTGTAACTCCAAAACAGCCTTCAGTATCCACTTTGAATTACAAAGCAGTTACTAGTAATTCAGTTATTCTTAAGGGTGAATTAATGGAATTAGGTGATTCAAAGGTTGAATTGCTCTTCAGATACAGAAAAGAAAATGAAGAATGGGTTGATACTTCTCCTCAGGAAGCCGATGAATCGATTATTTTTGATGAAAGAGTTGAAAATCTTGAAGAGGATTCTGAGTACGAATTTAAAGCAGTCGTGAGATGGGATGATGGTGATTATGAATTGGAGGGTGATTCAATAGAGTTTAGAACATTGGAGTCTTTGGATGCGGTAACTCCGACTTTTTTTGATCTATTATTTTTATTTATAATAATAGTTTTAGGTATACTTTTAATCTTTCTTGGAAGAATTAGATTAGTTTAATAATTATTTAATCTTTGTTCCAGAAATCTCTGATTATTTCTCCAGGTTCTCCAGTTACTTTTATGTTTTTTTCTTCGGGAAAGCAACGTGAATAATTTCTCCATGTGTATCTGTTATCTAAATAAGCTATTATTCCTTTGTCTTCTTCATTTCTTATACATCTTCCAGCGGCTTGTATTGCTTTGGTCATAGCTGGAAATATATATCCGTATTCCCATCCTTTTCCGTATTTGTGATCATAGTACTTTATTAGTGATTTTGTCTCTAAATCAGGTTTATTTAAGGGTATTCCCACTATTATTGCTCCCATTAATTGTTTTCCAGGTAGATCTATCCCTTCTCCGTAGCTACCTCCTGATACTGCTGCTAGTAGTGCGCCTTCCTCTGATTTAGAATGTTTTTTGAATTCTTCTAATGTTTTGTTATTTTCCTTTTGAGTGTATTCTTTTTCCTGTATGACTATTGGTTTGTTTATCTTTTCTTCCAGGTGTCTTTGAACCTTTCTCATAACTTTGTATGAAGGGAAAAATACCGCTGTGTTTCCTGGTATTTCTTGAGTTATTTCTGATGTTTTTTCAGCTATCTTTTCGTATTGTTGTGGTGTTCTCTCTGAATATTTAGTTGTTACGTTTGGAACTATAATTTTTAACTGGTTTTTCTCCGGAAATGGAGATTCGTATTCTTTTAGTTTTGTTTTTTTCTTATCAAGTCCAGTTAGGTCTCTATACATTTTTTGAGGTTTCATGGTTCCAGACATTAGTACTGTTGATCTTGTTTTATTCACTATTTTTTCAGTGAATATTGATGGGTCCAAACATTTGTATTGTATTGAAAATCCTTTTCCTTTATCCCACTTTTTCATTATCCTTGCAAATGATTTCTTTTTACTTTTTTTGGTCCAGTTATCGTAGAATTTTTTCATTGAAAGGCAGCTGCTTTTGTCTTTGTTTGATTTTTCCATGTATTCTGTTCCTATTTTCTCCAGGTTTTTCCTCGTTTCTTTACTTGGTATGGGTATGCTATTTTTAGTTATTAGTTTCTCTTCATTTTGTCTTAGTCTTCCTGTTTTTTTCTTTACTTTTTTCTCAATATTATCTATTTCTTTTTTCAATTCATGATCTTTTAGAATAATTGCTTCTTTTTTTGCTTTTTTAAACGTGTAACTACCTATCTGTGTTGATAGAGAACTTCTTATTCTGCTTGGTGCATTGTGAGCTTCATCTATAATTAATATTGAATTTTTAAGTTCTTTATTAGTTTTTTGAAGAAATGTCTGTGATATGAAAGGATTTAGAACATGGAAGTAATCACATATTATCACGTCTGATTTTTTACTGGCTTCTATTGTTGCTTCATATCCGCATATTGGTTTTTGCATTTCTTCAATATGTTCTATTACTTCTGTGTTTGTTCTGCCTTTTTCCTGCCATTCTAGAAATTCTTCTATTCTATTTTTCGCTTTTATCTTTTCTTTCTTTGTATGTCCTACTGCTCGTGCGTAGTAAGGGCATTTTTCTTCCTTTTTCTGCTTTTTACATAGTTCGTAAAATTCGTTTGATGGTGCTTTCTTTAGAGGTTTATTTGGACAGAGATGTTTTTTTCCAACTACATCTGTTGCTCTGATATTTAACCCGTATTTTCTATTTATGTCTCTAACTACTTCTAGAGCTATTTCATGTTGTGATATTTTTGGAGTTGTGAAGAAAACTGTTTCTCCTGTTTTTAGAGAATGGGTTATAGCTGAGGATATGATAGCGTCTGTTTTACCTAATCCTGTTGGAGCGTGTGCTATTAGGTTCTTTTTTTCTTTTATTGCTTTGTAGGTATCTTCTATTAATTTTTTCTGTTGTTTTCGAAGTTCTTCATGTCTGAAATATATGTTTCTTTTATTTGCCATTCTTCCTTCCTTGTTTTGTTTATTTTCCGAAGTATAAGGAGTTCTTAAAATAACGTATGATTTATTTCCTCGGTTTAATACTGAGGGAATTATAAAAAATTATTGAAAGTATTCTATCTTAGTCTGTATAGATTTGATAGTTTCTTTATGAATATTTTGTGATCTATTCCCTTTTCCCTACATTTCTTTTTTAATTCGTCAAATATCTCTTTTTCATCTTCAGTTATCCTGGTTTCGTTTGAATCTTTTATGCTGAATTTTTCAAGCGCCATTTAGATACACCTCTTTTAATCTGCTCTTATCAAGAACCCGTCTTTCTCTTCTCTTTTAAATCGGTGATTTGGGTTTCTTGAACATACATACTCGTCTCCTTCTTTCTTTAGGATTATGCTTTGACCTGTTTCGGAAAAGCAGGTTGGACATGCTTCTTTTTTTTCAGTAGTAGCCATTTAATCACCTGTTTATTGTTTGGATTCAAAGATATTTAATGATAGGGGGTTTTTACTTATTTCAGTCATTAATTTGGTTTCGTTCCCCATAGTTCAAGAGCTTTTTTAAGCTCTTCTTTTTCCTCTGAGTATTTCCATGGGTTTTCTTTATTCATTTTGGCATCTATTGCTTGTCTCATTGCTTTTGCTCCTGCTTTAGATCCATCTGGATGACCATGTACTCCTCCTCCTGCTTGTATTATAAGGTCTTTTCCCAGGAAATCCATTATTTCATGTATTATTCCTGGATGAAGTCCTCCGCTGGATACTGGGAAGACTGGTTTGATTTGATGCCAATTTTGCTTTAGTCTTTTTTTCATATCTTCCATAGTTGTGTCGTATTCCGTTACTTCTTTTT